>MTLD01000469.1_pt2 | contig 84237 bp, 73 predicted proteins | sample 1982471 | NCBI WGS metagenome assembly MTLD01 (sample SAMN05712604, study PRJNA340218) | biofilm metagenome | isolation source: sample SPM anode biofilm adapted to -50 mV | place: USA | collected 2012-02-03
GGCGCCCCTGCCGCCCCGCCCCCAAGCACGCTATTGGCCCAGCTCCTTCTTCCAGGTTTCCACCTTCTGCATGTACTCCGCGAGAAGCTTCTCCGCCCGCCTCTGCTCCTTCGCTTCGGCGACCACGTGGATCACGGGCTGGTACTGGTCCGGCAGCACCAGAACCCAGTCGTTGCCGAAGGAGACCTTGATGCCGTCGATGAAGCTCGCCTCCTTGTCGAGGCTGTCCTCACTCATCTTGCGCATGATCCCGCCCTTCTTCTCCCAGACGCAGGGGACCTTTCCCTGCAAAAAGGAGCTGCGCGGCACTTCCTTCAGTACACTGGATAGGGGGAGGCCGACGGTGGTGGAAAGCTCGATGGTCTTCGCCACGGTGAACATGCCGTCGAAGGCCGCCTGAAACTTCGGGAAGGCGAAACGCCCCCCCATCGATCCGGCCATGATCACCTCCGGCGAGATGGACGCCTCGATCATGGAGCGCTCCATGCTCTTCGTGCGGCGCACAGAAGAGCCGTTTTCCTGAGCCAGCTGCTCGATGAGCGAAGGTGCCGAGACCGGGACGGCAAGGGCGCCCCGGGCGCCGCTTTTCAGCATGAGCGCGGTCATGAGACAGAGGAGCTCTTCCGGCGCGTAGATCCTGCCGGTCTCGTCCACGAGGACGATTTCCTCGGCAGTCGGGTCCAGCCAGAAGCCGGCCCTTGCCTCCAGCGTCACCACGATCTTCGCGAGCTGCTGCAGGGAATTCGGCTTCTCGTCCAGCGTCTTCGCGCCGCGCTGCTCGTCCAGGTAGGTGTTGAGCCCGATCACCTCGCACCCCAGATCGTTCAGTATCTGCGGCAGAATCTGTCCCGCCGGGGAGTGGTTGAAGTCGATCACCACCTTGGCGCCTGCCCCCCTGATCACCTGCTGGTCCAGACCGCGGAAGAACCCCTCGCGGTAGAAATCCATCACCTGCGGCAGCTCGGTGATCCCCCCCGGCTCCATGTAATGGGCGCGCCTGAAGTTCTCCTTGTAGAAGATCCTCTCCACGTTTTTCCCCATGGAGGAGGAGAAATCGAGCCCGTCCGCGTCCAGAAAGACGATCTCGGTGGTGGCCGGATCCTCGGTGGACTGGCGGAAATGCACCCCCCCCACCTCGCCGAAGGTGCGCAGCTTGTAGCGCAGGATCGGGAGCGAAACCATCTTGATGTCGCGCACATTGACCCCGGCGGAGAGGATCCCCCCCAAAAAGCTTCGCTTCAGCATGCGGGAGGAGAGGGTGGCGTCACGGCCGACCAGGACATGGCTCCCTTTGGGGAGCGAGGTGCCGTAGGCGCAGCCGAGCTTGGCCACGAACTCCGGGGTGAGCTCGATGTTGGTGAGCCCCTTGATCATCTCCCCCTCGAAGAGCGACTTCTTCCAGCGCTCCCCCCAGATGAGGTTGCCGGTGACGGTGGAGCCGGACTCGATCACCTTGCGGGGCCAGATCTTCACGTCCCTTTTGATGTAGCTTTCCTCGCCTATGGAGGTGTCGTCGGCGACTACCCCACCCTCTTCCATGGTGGTGGCGGGGCCTACGCTCACGTTGTTGCAGATGACGCAGTCGGTGATCTTAGCCCCCTTCTTGATGTAGACGTTGTCCCAGATGACGGCGCGGGAGAGCTTCACCCCGGGCTCGATGGTGCAGTTGCGTCCGATCACGCTGTCCTTGATCTGCGAGCCCCCCTTGACCTGGGAGTTGTCCCCCACCACCACGGTCCCCTCGACCGCCGTCCCCTCGCCGAGCTTCACGTCAAGGCCAAGGCGCAGGTCCGCCCCCGCCATCTCCCGCCGGGACTCGTCCACCTTGACGCTGACCTTCCCCTTCAGTATGTCGTGGTGCGCCTCGCGGTAGGAGTCGGTATTGCCGATGTCGCGCCAGTACCCCTTGACCGGGAAGCCGAAGAGCGCCGACTTCTTCTTCAAGAGGAGCGGGAAGAGGTCCTGCGAGAAGTCGAAGTTCTCCCCCTCGGGGATGTACTTGAAGATCTCGGGCTCGAGCACGTAAATCCCGGTGTTGATGGTGTCCGAGATCACCTCGCCCCACCCCGGCTTCTCCAGGAACTGGGTGATCCGCTTCTCCTTGTCCGTGATCACCACGCCGAACTGCAGCGGGTCCTTCACCGAGGTGAGGGTGATGGTGGCAAGGGCCTTGTTGCTCTCGTGGAAGTCGATCACCTTCTGCAGGTTGAAGTCGGTGAGCAGGTCGCCGCTTATGATCAGGAAGCGCTCGTCCAGGTACTTCTCCGCGCATTTCACCGCCCCCGCGGTACCCATGTCCTCAAGCGGGGTGACGTAGGTGATCCTGACGCCAAGGTCGGCGCCGTCCCGGAAGAAGTTCTTGATCACGCTGGGCTGGTGGTAGAGCAGCATGACCAGGTCGGTGATCTGGTATTTCTTCAAAAGTTCCACGATGTGAAGCATGATGGGACGGTTCATCAGCGGAACCATCGGCTTGGGGATGTTGCAGGTAAGCGGCTGCATGCGGGTGCCAAATCCTCCCGCCATAATGACTGCCTTCATAGAAACCCTCCAGAGATAACCGCAAAGTCAGATTAAGATTGAGCTTAAGGGCCGGGCCCGATCGCGGGTCAGGTAAACGCCGCCTTCTGCCTCTTGGCAAGAACCCGGGAGATCTCGTCCTTCAACTCCTGCAGGTCGCTCGACTTCACCACGTAACCGTCGGCAAGCCAGGCGGAGAAGTCATCCTTGTAGCAGGAAAAGGCGGTGCAAAGGATCACCGGGAGGGTGTGCCGCTCCTTGACGATGCGCTGCAAAAGCTCGATGCCGCTTTCGTTTTTCAACTTGATGTCGATGACGGCCAGGTCGAAGCTGTCAGCTTCGAGTTTTTCCACCGCCTCCAGGGCCGAGGCGGCAGTCACCACGGAATAACCTTCGTCGCTTAACTCCTGCGCGTACAAAAGCCTGATATTCGCCTCGTCATCGACCACCAGCAGTTTTGCCATGTCAGATATTCTCCTTTCTCGTCAAGAGCCTGATGCTATAGGTATTGCCGCCGCCGGGACGGCTGTATATGGTCAGGGAATTCCCCTGGCGCTCCAGGATCGACTTGCAAAGGGAAAGCCCCACCCCCTCACCCAGCTCCTGGGTCTGGAAAAACGGTGCGGTGAGCGCCTCCTGGGCGGTCTGGGTCAGGGGCTTGCCGCTGTCGCTGATCCGCAGCAGCACGCCGTCGCCGTCGTTCAAGCTCTCCACGGTGAGCTCCCCCCCCTGCTCCGTGCACGACAGCGCCGTAGACGTGATGGTCTTCAGGCAGTAGCTGATCTGCTTGTAGTCGATGCGCACCATGGGAAGGTCGGAGGACAGCTCCTGGCGGCACACCACCCCCGCCTGCTCCATGGCCCCCTCCAGCTCGGCCAGGGCCTTGGTCACCAGCTCGTTCAGGTCCCAAAAATCGGTTACAGGGAAGAGCGACTCCGAGTAGTCCAGCACCTCGGACAGGACGTCTTCCAGCTGCCGGGTCTCGCGCACGATCGATTCGAGGTAGCTCCTTTTCTCGTCGTCCTCGGCGCTTCCTTTCAACAGGGTGCGGGCGAAGCCTCCGATAACCATGAGCGGGTTGCGGATCGAGTGCGCGATGCTGGAAGTGATCTTCCCAACCAGCGCCATCTTCTCCATCTTCACTATCAGTTCCTGCTGCTCGCGCAGCTTCATATTCGCCGACTTCTGCTTGGCGACTTCCTCCTGGAGCCGCTCGTAGAGCGAGGCCCGCTCCAGCGCGAAGGCGACCGGGAAGGCGAAGGTTTCCAGGGACTGCATGTCCTGCAAGGTGATCGGCTTTTGCGTGATGCAGTTGTCGGCGATGATCACGCCGATGCGGCGGTTTCGGGAGATGAGGGGCATGATCAGGAAGCAGTCGACGCCCAGTATGCGGGCCAGCCCCCGGTCGAGGTCCGGGTTGTTCAGCGCGTTCTCCACCAGGATCGGCTTTTTCCTCTGCAGGGCGCGGTTGAAGATGTGCCCCTGATCGGCAAGCGGCACGGTGAGCTGGTTCAGGATGTCGTGGAACTTCACCTTTTCGGAGCTGAGCTTAGTCTTCTGGAAGTCGCGCGCCAGTTCCTTGAGGGTGAAGTTGCTGCGGCCGATGTCCTCCCAGGTCCGCCACGCCTCCTCGTAGTCGCGGGGCCCGACGCCTAAGTAGCCCCGTATGTGGCGGCGCTCCTTGTCGGTCATGAGCAGGAAGGCGCGGTTCATGCCGAACCCCTTTCCCGCCGTGATCGCCGTCATGGCGATGGAGAGGACCTCGTCAAGGTCGAGGGAGGTCTGCAGCACGATGCCGACCTCGCGAATGAACTTGATCTCGCGGGTCTTGCTGTTCAAAAAGCTCAGCATCGCTTCCATCTGCGCCTTTTGTTCCTGGAACTCGGTCAGTATGAAAGGGAGGACGTCAGAGAGCGGGTAACCTGAGCCTTTCATCCGGGCGAGGTCGTTTTTGAAGCGGGGGCACTCCACACACTTCTCCACCACCCTGCGACGGTGCGATGTGTAAAGATCCTCCTCCCCCTCCCCCACATAGGGGCAGTTCTCCGGCTCGACCTCTTCCCTGCTCCAGCAACATTCCCAATCCAAGCTACCTCCAGGAAACCATCTTCATGATCTGGACACCGCGGAAACGGGCAAATTATAGCAGCCTCTTTCGTCATATCAAGCGCATTCTGCGCTTTTCGATAAAAATGTTAATTAATATTTTAGATTCAAACGCTTGGGGCGCGGCTTCCGGGCAGGGGGCGCCGGTTGCGCCGGGAGGGGCGGCGGACCGGGGAAGGAATGGGTGCTGAAGGGAGGGGGCGGGGACCGGAACTGATAAATTGGAATCAACAAAAACGGCACGTTCCCTCCTACAAGGAAACGTGCCGTTGCGAACTTTGTCGCCGCGCGATGCGGGGCGGCGGTTGGGGAATGCGGGTCTTATTTGCCCGCGATCATCCTCAGCTTTTCCATCTGCATGATGGTCACCTTGTTGCCGTCCATCTCGATGACCCCCTCGTCCTTCATCTTCTTGAAGGTGCGGGAGAGGGTCTCGCTCACGGTCCCCAGGCGGGAGGCGAGCTCCCCCTTGCGCATGTCCAGCTCCAGGTAGGTCTTTCCCTGGTAACTGGTGCTCTTCCTGGAGGCGAGCTCGATGAGGTAGGAGGCGACCCTCGCGGGAGCGTCGGCGAAGGAGAGTTCCTCGATCTGGTGCGCGAAGCGGCGCAGCAGCATGGAGAGCGAGGCGATCAGGTTCATCGAGAAGCGCGGGTTTCGCTCCAACAGCCCCATGAAGGCGCCTCTGGAGAAGAAGAACACCTCCCCCTTCTCGACGCCGCGCGCCTCGGCGGGGTACTTGCCGTCGCCGAAAAAGGCAGCCTCGGCGAAGGTCTCGATGGGGTGCACCATGTGCAGCACCTTTTCTCTGCCGTCCGGGGAGATCTTGCAGAGCTTGAGGGCGCCCGAAGCGAGGAGGTAGAACCCTTCCGCTTTTTCCCCCTCGGTGAACAGGGTCTCTCCCTTGGCAAAGGCGCGGCGTACGGCTATGCCGGCAACCTCCGCAAGGTACTCGTCTTCAAGCCCCGAAAACAGCAACGCCTTCTTGATGATGTCTTTATTTTCCATGTCCCCCTTTTACCCAAAGCGAAAACAAAGGTCAAGCTCCAATAGGACCCAGAAGACCCTCAAGCCCCCTGTCCTTCCTTTACTTCGCGCGCCATCTGCGGTATCATGCCGAACTTCATGAAAAAGACCCTTTACGCTTACATCTTCAAGGAAATCCCCCCCCCTTTCCTGGTCGGCATGGTGACCTTCACCTTCGTGCTCCTCATGGGACGCTTCCTAAAGCTGGCGGAGATGGTGGTGGAGAAGGGGGTCCCCTTCGGCGACGTGGTCCGGATGGTGGCATACCTCCTCCCGCCGTTCTGGCTCTTCACCATCCCGATGGCGCTTTTGCTCGCCATGCTGCTTGCCTTCGGCCGCCTTTCCGGCGACAGCGAAATCACCGCCATGAAGAGTTGCGGCATCAGTCTCTACGGGCTCCTCCCGCCCCCCCTGGTTTTCGCCGCCTGCGCCACCCTAGCCTGCCTCTGGGTCACCGTCTACGCCGTACCCTGGGGAAACTCCGGCTTCAAGAAGCTCATGGTGGAGATCGCCCAGAGCAGCGCGGGGATCGCCATCAAGGAGAAGATCTTCAACAACGCCTTCCCCGACATGGTGATCTACACCCAGACCATGGATACCAAGGCTCAGACAATGGGTGGGGTGATCGTCCACGACGAGCGGGATCCCCGCACCCCGACCACCATCTTCGCCTCCACCGGCGCGCTGGTCTCCGACCCCAAATCGAACTCCATGGAGTTCCAGCTGCGTAACGGTTCCATCCACCGCGCCGAGGAAAAGGGGGGGTACCGGATGGTGCAGTTCCAGGAATACAACCTGAGGGTGTCGCTCGCCGAGGGGGGGAGCAAAGCCCCCAGAAAGGCGAGCGAGATGACGCTCGACGAGCTGCTTCACCCCCCAAAGGGAGCACAGCAAAAGGAGATCCTCTCCAGGGGCCTCGAATACCACGGCCGCCTGGCGCTCCCCTTCTCCTGTTTCGTCTTCACGCTTTTGGCCATACCTCTGGGAATCCAGAACCGCCGCTCGGGGAAGGCCTCCGGGTTCTCCCTTAGCATCGGCGTCATACTCCTTTACTACGTCGCCCTCTCCGCCTTCAAGACGCTCGGGGAGCGGGGCATGCTGCCGCCGCTTGCAGCCGGATGGGGCCCGAACCTCGTATTCCTCCTGGCGGGGATCTACCTGTTCAAGAAAACGGCCGACGAAGAACGGCTTCCCATCTTCTACCTCTACCCGCGCCTGAAGGAGGCGTTGCGGGGACGCTTGGGCAAGGGGGGAAAACGATGACCATCCTCACCCGCTACATAGCGAAGGCCTACCTGAAGATGCTCTCGCTCTGCCTGGGCTCCTTCCTCACCATCTACCTGGTGGTCGACTTCATGGAGAAGGTCTCCCGCTTCACGCGCGCCGGCGCAAGCTGGAAGCACCTGGCCCTCTTCTTCATCACCAAGATCCCGGAGATGATCATCGACGCGGCGCCCCTTGCCGTCCTGATGGCGACGCTGCTCACCCTGGGGACCCTCTCCCTTACTTCCGAGCTCACCGCGATACGCAGCTGCGGGGTGAGTCTCTTCCGCATCAGTCTCCCCATCCTGGTCATCTCCGTGCTGATGAGCCTCGGGGTGCTGGCCATAGGTGAGTTCGTGCTCCCCAAGAGCTTCGCGCAGCGCACCTACATACAGGAGGTGCTGATCCAGAAGAAAAGCCCCAGCGCCTTTTTCCGGCAGCAGAACATCTGGTTCAGAGAGGAAGGGACGGTGCTCAGGGCGAGCCTTTTCGAGCCGGCGAGAAACGAACTCAAGGGGATAACCCTTTGGGAGCTCCAGCCTGAGACCGGGGAGCCGCTCAAGCGGACCGAAGCGGACATGGCGCTTCTGGGACCCAAGGGGTGGGTGTTCCGGGACGTGACGGTGCGGCAGTTCAGCGGCGGGGAGATCACGGCAACGCAGAAATACCGCGAGCTGCCGGTCCAGCTCCAGCTGAAGCCCGCCGACCTGAAGACGCTGGGGAAATTTTCCGACAGCATGTCGCTTGTGGAGCTTGCCCGCTACTGCAGGAAGCTCAGAGCCAGCGGCTACGACCCCACCAGGTACGTCACCCAGATGCACAGCAGGATCTCGATGCCCTTCGGCTGCGCGGTGATGGCGTTTCTGGGGATTCCTTTCGCCTTGCGCGGCGGGAGGTCGAGCGGGATCGCCTTCGGCGTCGGCCTCTCCATCGGGGTCGGCTTTCTCTACGTCATCGTCAACTCCGTGATCATCTCGGTGGGGCAGGTAGGGCTGCTGCCGCCCGTTGTGGCGGCGTGGGCGACCAACTTCATCTTCTTCGTGGCTGGCGCGTGGCTGTCGCTTACGATTGACAACTGACGGGCGGGAATCGACAATGTGGTGTGTGGTCAAATCGATTCATTGGAGGGTCGCATGCTTCGCAAATCGTTGCTCATACTGCTGGTCCCCTTGCTCCTGCCTTTAATATCCGCTGCGCAGGGCCCCGCGCCCAAGAAGCCGGCGCCTGTCACTTCCCCGCCGCTCAGCGTCCTGTCCATCATCCCGGCACAGGGCGAGCCCGGCACCACCGTCACCCTTAACGGGACCGGCTTCACCACTGGTACGGGCGTTTTCCTCGGCAGCCGCCAGCTCCCGGCGACGCTGGTGGGAAACCGGCTGCTCACCGTGGAGCTTCCCGACCTCCCCCCAGGCGTCTACGCGCTCTACCTGAAGCGGGAGGACGGCAGCACCAGCAGGGCTTTCAACTTCGCGCTGCAGCCTCAGAAACCGGTTGCGCTCTCACTCTCCCCCGACACGGTCACCGCCTGCTCAACCGGAAGGGAGCGGGAGGTAGTGGTGACCGGCTCGAAGTTCCAGAGCGGGGCCCGCGTCTTTCTGGATGGAGCAGCCCTCACCACCCGCTTCATTTCTCCGACCGCGCTCTCCTTCACCGCACCCGGCGTCGCCGCCGGGCTGCACCAGGTGCAGGTAAAGAACCCCTCCGACGCAGGGTCCGGGGTACTGGCACTTTTCATCGACGCCAAGCCCGAGATAGCCAGCGTCTCCATGGGGCGGGAGTTCGTGAGCGCTTACGAGTTGGTCCTGACGGGGAGGAATTTCCAGCAGAGTTCGGTGCTGGTGGCCGACGGCAAGCGGGTCGCAACAGGAGAGCAGATGGCTACGGAAAGGGAGCGGCTGATTTACCTTGGCTGCAACCAGATGGTCTACGAGCGCCACCCCTACGACCCGACACCGAAAGAGATACGGCTGCAGGTGGTGAACCCCAACGGAGAGGAGAGCGGCCTCTTCACCATCAGCGCGCCCTGACCCCGCACTAGCGCAGCGACTCCTCCAGAACCACGAGGTAGCCGTCGGGGTCGAAGCACCACAGTTCCATGGTGCCGTAGGGCTTTTGCTGCAACGGGTAGAGTATCTCCAGATCCTCCTCCAGAAGCTCCTGGTACACCTCTTCTATCCCCGTGACGCTCAGATGAAGCGTCATGCCGACGCCCTTGGGGAACCCTTCCAGGCGGGCCTCCAGAATCGGGTGCAGCTGCCCCACCGCGTCATCCTCCACAAAGTAGACCTTGCAGCCGTCCAGCGTCAGCACCAGGTGCTCCGGAGCCCCCACCGCGGTAAGCGCCCGGTGCACCGGCAGCCCCATGATCCCCGCGTAAAAGGCCTCCGTGGTGCCCAGGTCGGCAACGGAGAGTTGAATGGAAAAGGGAGAGGCCACGACATCTCCTTCGGCCCGGTCGTTTGCCACAGGCTGGGCCTGCTACTCTCCGAACCAGGCGCTGGTGTACCTGCTGATCACCACCAGGGAGTTGGTGAAGATGAGGATGCCGACTATCACCATGAAGCCCCCCGTGATGATCTCGAACAGACGTATGTGCCGTTTGAAACGCTTGAAGAACACCAGGAACTGGTGCAGGGCGAGGGAAGCGAGGAAAAACGGGATCGCGAGCCCCATCGAGTAGGCAAGGAGCAGCCAGACGCCACGCCCCTCGGTTGCGGCCACGGCCAAAATGGTGGCTAGGATCGGGCCGATGCAGGGGGTCCACCCCGCAGCGAAGACCACGCCGACCACGAAGCTCCCGAGGTAGCCGGCGGGCTTTCGGTGCAGGGTCAGCTTCTTCTCACCCAGGAGCAGCCCGATGTCGAACAGGCCGGAGACGTGGATGCCGAAGATGACGATCAGGGCCCCGCCGATGCGCCTGATCGCCGTCTTGTGCTCCTGCAGGAAGTCCCCCAGAAAGGTCGCCGAGGCCCCGAGGAGCACGAAAACGCAGGTGAAGCCCGCGATGAAGAGCAGCGAGTGGATGATGGTCTGCTGGCGCACCTTGTGGGAGGGGTGCTCGGCCTGCAGGTCCGAGAAGGACAGCCCGGTTATGTAGGTGATGTAGGAGGGGATAAGCGGCAGGACGCAGGGGGAGAGAAACGACAGCAACCCTGCGACGAAGGCGCCTATTATGCTGATGTCCTGCGCTTGCATGGCTGTACCTCCTGGCTTTGGTGCAACGCCCTTGCCCGGCGCCGCTTGGTGTTATTTACCCTGCATCAGCCCTTCGAGATACTGGAGCACCTCCGGCGCACTCCAGTCGACCCCGCCGATCACCTTCTTCCTGATCACCCCCTTGCCGTCGACTATGAAGGTCTCGGGAACGCCGGTGGTGCCGTAGCGCCTGGACACGCTGCCGTCGGTGTCGAAGAGCGCCGGGAGGGAGACGCCGTTTTGCCGGAAGAACTCCTGCACCGCCTGCTTGCCACCCTCGTCCACGGAGATGGCCAACATCTGGAAATTCTTCCCCTGCATTACCTGGTTCAGTTTCACCATGGAAGGGATTTCCTCGCGGCAGGGGGGGCACCAGGTGGCCCAGAAGTTCACCAGCACCACCTTCCCCTTGAGCGAAGAAAGCTGCACCTGCTTTCCCGATAGGTCCTGCAGGGTGAAGTCGGGGGCGGCGGCGCCTTCCTGCGCCGGGACCTCTTTCTTGGAGCAGCCGGAAGCCGCCACAGCGATTACAAGCAACAGCACCCAAAAGATACGTTTCATGACTTTCTCCCCGGTTGCACTATATTGTACTTTTCCATTCTGTAAATCAGGGTATGGCGCGGTATGCGCAGAAACCTGGCTGCCGCGGTCTGGTTCCAGTCACATCTGGTTAGCGCCTCCAGCACCACCTCCCGCTCCAGTTGTTCGAGCGAGTATCCTCCAGGCGGCAGCCTGAGCACTCCCCCCTCGGAGGGGGGCGAGGTGGCCGAAATCTTCTCAGGAAGCTCGGCGACCCCGATCCGGTCGCTGTCGCGCATGATCAAAAGGCGCTCGACGGTGTTTTCCAGTTCGCGCACGTTGCCCGGCCAGCTGTAGGCCTGCAGCCGCTCCAGCGCCTCCTTGTCGAAGCTCACCCCTTCCGCCCCGAATTTGGCGCAGAAGTAGCGCAGCAAAAGCTGCACATCCTCCACCCGCTCCCTCAAAGGCGGGAGCTGGATCGGGATCACCGAGAGACGATAGTAGAGGTCCTCGCGGAACTTCCCTTCCACGATCCAGCGCTCAAGGTCAGCGTTAGTCGCCGCCACCACGCGCAGGTCAATCTTCTGCAGCGAGGTGCCGCCGACCGGCTCGACCACGCGCTCCTGCAGAACGCGCAGCAGTTTGGGCTGCAGCTCCAGGGGAAGATCCCCCACCTCGTCCAGAAAGATGGTGCCGCCGTCGGCCAGCTGGAACTTCCCCTCCTTGTCGCGGATCGCCCCGGTGAAGGCCCCCTTCACATGGCCGAAGAGCTCGCTCTCCAGAAGGTCCCTGGGGATGGCCGCACAGTTGACGGCGATAAAGGGGGCGCCGCGGCGGGAGCTCCCGGAGTGGATGGCGCGGGCCACCAGTTCCTTGCCCGTTCCCGATTCCCCGGTGATGAGAACGGTGGCCTCGGTGTCCGCCACCTTGCGCACCACCGAAAAAACGCCTTCCATGGCGCGGGAGGTGCCGACGATGCTCTTGAACTCGGCGCGCCCGGAAAGTTCCTCCTTCAGCAGCCGGTTCTCCTCTGAAAGCCCCTGCAGTTGCAGCGCCTTCAGGACGGTAACCTTCAGCTCCTCCCGGTTGAAAGGCTTGGTGAGGTAGTGAAAGGCCCCAAGCTTCATCGCCTCGACAGCCGTATCGATGGCGCCGAAAGCGGTGAGCACGATAACCACGGTGGCGGGGGAGCTCTCCTTGATGGCGGAGAGGACCTCGAAACCGCTTTTACCCGGCATCTTCAGGTCGGTGATGACCAGTGCCGGCAGCTTCTCGGCGAAGAGCCGCAGCCCGGCTTCGCCGTCGGCGGCGGTGTAGACGTCGTACCCCTCCTGCTGCAGGTTGTACTCGAGCACGCGCCTTAATGAACTGTCATCGTCTATGACTAGTATTTTTGCGGGCATAGGTCCTGGAAGGGCGCCTGAGACTGGAGCGGGCGCCAGTGTCAATTTTTAACTGATTTACAGGTTCAGGGCAACCTTTTTATAATGAGCAGGGAGGAACACGGGGGACGAAGCGAGTCATTGGGGGACGGCCGGAGAGCTTATTTCAGGGAGAAGCGTTTCTTTCTTGGGGGGGGGATTGGCGGCGAGCGGACCGGCAAGCTGAGCCTGGGAGGTTGAAACCAAGGCGCGCACGTTCCCAACCGATGCGGCAAAGATGCATCAGGAAACGGCGCAGCCGAGAAACGACCCAGGCGGTGCTAGACCCGGCGCCCCCTGGGTCTGCGCGGGTACCCCAGGTAGCTCTGGGTAAGCTCGCGGGTACCGATCGCCAGCGGGAGCAGGTTCTCGTGTTTTTGTAAGGTTTCGGGAAGTGAAGAGCCGTCGGTGATGATGTAATCGTCCTCACCCAGGCAGGTCTTGGCGAAGAACCTTCCCGCTGAGCTGCAGAAAATGTTGATGCTAAAAGTCTCGCCGTTGACTTCCAACTCAGTTGAGTGTAGCAGCATCTCTTCGTCCACGGTCCCCCCCGATCTTACTCTTTCCTATTGAATGAATTTTCATCAGCAAAAAGCGGACCAAGGAAACGGGCAGAACCGGTTATGCCCCCGGGCAACCGGCAAACAGTCAGCACTACTCAGGTTAAACAAAATGAGCACCGACTAAGCGGCGCTCATTAATGGGGCGAATGAATTGTTAAACTAGGTTATTTTTCGTATCCTGCGGGATGTGACGCCGTTAAATGACGGCTCGGCGTGACGGTTATTTGACGCGGGTGACGACATACTCGGCCAGTTCGGCCAGCGCATCGCGGGTCGCGGAGGGAGGGAACTTCTCCAGGTGCTGTTTGCAAAGGAGTACGTACTTCCCGGCCGAGGCCACGGTGTGCTCGATGCCGCCGTAGCGCTGCACCAGCTCCAGCACCTGGGCGAAGTCCTCATCGGAGAGAAGTTCCTTTTCCACCACGGAAGCGATCAGGTCTCGCTCCTGTTCCGTACACTTCTTGAGGGTGTGGATCAGTGGGAGAGTTATCTTCCCTTCCTCAAGATCGTGCCCGATGCTTTTGCCGAACTGCTCCTCGCTCGCGGTGTAGTCGAGGGTATCGTCCATCAACTGGAAGGCGATGCCGAGATCCATGCCGTAATCCGCCAGTGCCTGCCTGTGTTCGGGGTCGGCCTCCCCTAGGATGGCCCCCACCTCGCAGGCCGCGGAGAGCAGGATCGCGGTCTTGCTCCGGACCACCTCGATGTAGCGCTCAATGGTGATGTCGAGGTCGCTGGTGCAGACCAGCTGCAGGACTTCCCCCTCGGCGATGATCGTGGTGGCGTCAGCCAGCACCTTCAGTATGCGCAGGTCGCCGTCAGCCACCATGAGCGAAAACGACTTGGAGAATAGGAAGTCGCCGACCAGCACCGAAGCCTCGTTCCCCCAAAGCGTGTTGGCCGAGGCAAGCCCGCGGCGCAGGTTGGCGTTGTCGACGACGTCGTCGTGCAGAAGGGTTGCCGTGTGAATAAACTCCACGACGCTTGCCAGAGGGACGCTGCGGTCGCCGCCGTAGCCGCAAAGCCTGGAAGCCAGCAGCACCAGGGCGGGGCGGATACGCTTGCCGCCGCTGGAGAGGACATACTCACCCACCTTGCGAATCAGTGGGACATCGGACTGCAGGTCCTTCTTGAACTGCAGTTCCACGTTTTTCAGGTCTTCGCCGATAAGGGCAAGCGCTGCATCCATAAGAGGCCTCATTACTATGCGCGCGCGACAGGATCGACACGCTTAAAAGATCTTAACACTACGAAATTACGCCGGATTTTCCAAGGTGGGTTCGCTTTGGAAAGACGGATCACCATAGCAAATCCTTTCTCATTATTCAAGGCATTTCATGGGCGGAAACGCGCCTGGCCCGCGGCAGAGAACGGAAAAGGGGGCTGACGCCCCCCCCTTTTTGCTGCCGGCAACTTTTTGCCCCCCCCGCTTAGGCCGCCTCTTTTTCGCGGTTCCAGAGCCCGCAGCGCTTGAGTTCCTTCTCGAGCTTGCTCTTGCTAAGCCCAAGCGCCCGGCAGATCTTGTCGGTGTTGCAGTGGTAGCGCTCCATCGCCATTAAAAGCAGTGCCTTTCTAAGCGACAGCGACAGCTTGTCCATGACGTGCTGCTGCGAGGTCGCCGAAATGAGCGTGAACAACGGCTCCAGGCTCTTCTTGAAAAGCTGCGCGCTCTCGTCCACATGCACCGGGTTTTGTCTGTTCATCTGCTTCACCCTCACCAGATTATTCGCGATACTGTCCATATCCTCATTCACCAGGCGCCAGATGTCGGGATCGTTGCCCAGGGTCAACACGACCGCCATGCGTTCCGCGGAATCCGTGGGCTGCTTTTTCACCAGCACCACCTCCATGGCGCCAAACCCATTGCTGCTGCGGTCAGCGCTCGCACCTGCAAATCTGCCTTCCATGCCTCACCTCCGCATACCAGTCCGATCGGCTCCAGACCGGCGCCAGCCGCGCCTGCACCAGGCTGGGCTGCCGATTGGTAGGCTTATCCATTACATAAGCCGTACCAAGTTCAGCGCTGCCGCCCCCTTCCGGCTAAAGTGCCGTCGTAGCATACCTTTTATGGAAAGAGGCGCCGGGAACAGGAGGGCGGCCGACCGGTTTTCTGTTCACACCTTGCACAGTCGGCTGTTACATGTGCAAAACCCGCCCTTCCAGTGACAGCGCCGGCGCTGCTCATACTTGAATAAAATTTAATCCATGCTATCATGCCCCGACGCACATGAGAGCTGACCTTCCACCAGACTAACAAAAGCAGCGGAGGCCATATGCAGAAACAGCAGCTTTGGCAGCGGTACAAGAACCTGCTCTACCACGACCCCGAACTGGAGCTAAGCGTCGACACCAGCCGTATCAACTTTCCGGACGGGTTTTTCGAGGAGATGGAGCCGCGTCTGCAGCAGGCCTACCAGGAGATGGAGGCGCTGGAACAGGGCGCCATTGCCAACCCGGACGAAAACCGCATGGTGGGTCACTACTGGCTCCGGACTCCGGAACTGGCCCCGGAGCCGGCCCTTACCGAGGAAATCGTCTCGACGCTGGCCGCGATCAAGGCGTTCGCCGCCTCGGTGCACCAGGGAAACATCGCAGCACCCGACGGCCACCGCTTCACCGACCTCCTGATCATCGGCATCGGCGGCTCTGCATTGGGACCGCAGTTCGTCGCTGACAGCCTGGGCGGATCTCGGGATCTGCTGCGGATCTGGTTCTTCGACAACACCGACCCGGACGGGATGGACAAGGTCATCTCCGGGATCGGCGCGGCGCTCAAGCAGACGCTGGTGGTGGTCATCTCCAAGAGCGGCGGCACCAAGGAAACCCGCAACGGGATGCTGGAGGCGCGCCAAGGGTTCGAGCGCGCCGGGCTCAACTTCGCGGCGCATGCCGTGGCCGTGACCGGCAGCGGCAGCGAGCTGGACGCAACAGCCTCCAGGGAGAACTGGCTCGGGGTCTTCCCGATGTGGGACTGGGTCGGCGGACGCACCTCCGTCACCTCGGCGGTCGGGCTTCTTCCCGCCGCCCTGCAGGGGATCGACGTGGACCGGCTGCTAGCCGGGGCCCGCGCCTGCGACGAAAAGACGCGTTCCCGGGTCATCTGTGACAACCCCGCCGCCCTCCTGGCCCTGACGTGGTTCCATGCCACCCAGGGAAAGGGCGCACGCGACATGGTGCTGCTCCCCTACAAGGACAGGCTGCTTCTGTTTTCCCGCTACCTGCAGCAGCTCATCATGGAGTCCCTGGGAAAAGAGCTGGACCGCGACGGCAAGCAGGTTTTGCAGGGGATCGCCGTCTACGGCAACAAGGGGTCCACCGACCAGCACGCCTACGTGCAGCAATTGCGGGAGGGGGTCCACAACTTCTTCGTCACCTTCATCGAGGTGCTCAAGGACCGCGAGGGACCGTCCATGGAAGTGGAGCCCGGTGCCACCTCCGGCGACTACCTGTCCGGTTTTTTCCAGGGGACCCGGTCCGCCCTCTATGAAAAGGGGCGGGAATCGGTTACTATCACCGTCCGCGAGATCTCCCCGGCCAGCATCGGAACCCTCATCGCCCTGTACGAGCGCGCGGTGGGGCTGTACGCGTCGCTCATCAACGTGAACGCCTACCACCAGCCCGGAGTCGAGGCGGGGAAAAAGGCTGCCGGAGCCGTGCTCAAGCTGCAGGGGGAGATCGTCGAGATGCTGAGGCGCCAACCCAACCGCGAATTCACCTGCGAGGAAATGGCGATGGCCCTGGCGCGCCCGGAGGAGGTGGAAACCACCTTCATGATCCTGAGGCACCTGGCCGCCAACGGCGACCACGGGGTGGCCGTCGCCGTTAAAGAGAAGATCTGGGAAAACAAGTACCGCAGCAAAGATTAGCAGCGCTGATAGGGGAGCAGATGAAGAAAGTGGATTTGAGAAGCGACACGGTGACATTGCCGTCTCAGGCGATGCGCCAGGTACTGGCAGCAGCCCCGGTGGGGGACGACGTCTACGGAGAGGACCCGACGGTAAACCGGCTGGAATCGATGGCTGCAGAACTGCTGGGTAAGGAGGCGGCGCTCTTCGTCCCGACCGGGACCATGGGGAACCTCCTTGCCCTTTTGTCCCACTGCGGCCGCGGCGACGAGTACATCGCTGGGCAGGACGCGCACATCTACCGGTGGGAGGGGGGCGGCGGGGCCATCTTCGGCGGGATTCAGCCGCAGCCGATCGAGTTCGAAGAGGACGGAACCCTCGACCTCGACAAGGTGCGACGCGCCGTGAAGCCGTCGGACTACCATCACCCGATGACGAGACTCCTCTGCCTCGAGAACACCCAAGGGGGGAAGGTGTTGCCCCTCGACTACCTGGAGAAGGCTGCGGAGACGGCGAAAAGCCTCGGGCTTTCCCTGCACCTGGATGGTGCCCGTGTCTTCAACGCGGCGGTTTACCTGGGGGTCCCGGTCACCACCATCGCCGCCCGTTTCGACTCGGTCTCGGTCTGTCTCTCCAAGGGGCTGGGCGCCCCTGCCGGCACGGTCCTTTGCGCCAGCAGTGAGCTCGTCGGCCGCGCGCGCCGCTGGCGCAAGGTGGCCGGCGGCGGCATGCGCCAGGCGGGCATCCTGGCCGCGGCCGGCATCCACGCACTCGAGAACAACGTGCAGCGCCTTGCCGAGGACCACGAGAACGCCGAACTTCTGGCCGCGGGCCTTGGCCACATCGAGGAGCTTTTGTTGAGCCCTGCGCGCACCAACATCCTCTTCGTCACCCCCCCGGCCGGCAGCGCCGATCCCCTGCGCAAGGCGCTAGCCGCGGAAGGGATAATCCTTGGCGGAGGCGACCAGATACGCCTGGTAACGCATTTGGACGTCACCAGCGCGGACGTGGAACGCACCGTTGCTGCCTTCAAACGCTTCTTTGCGGCAGGGGGAAAGTGACGTGGCCGAGATAAACTGGGACGATTTCGAAAAGGTGGAGCTGCGGGTGGGGACCGTGCTGGAAGTGGAGGAGTTCCCGGAGGCACGGAAGCCGGCTTACAAGCTGCTGGTGGATTTCGGCGAGGCTGGTGTGCGCAGGTCGAGCGCTCAGATCACGAAGCACTACCAGAGGGAAGAGCTGGTGGGAAAGCAGGTGATCGGGGTCTGCAACTTCCCCAGGAAACAGATAGGGCGCTTCTTCTCGGAGGTGCTCATCACCGGCTTTGCCGACGCAAACGGCGACATCGTCCTCGCCGTCCCCGAGCGTACAGTCCCAAACGGCAGCAAGCTCTGCTGACCTACCCCCTGATTCTCAGGGCCTCCGCATAGACCTCGCTCTTGTGGAGGCCCGTCTCCAAAGTCACCCTCTTCACGGCGTCCTTCAACGTCATCTCTCCGGAAGAAAGATACTTCTGCAGCAGCTCTTCCATCCCTGGGGCGTCCGTTGCCTCCGGCTCCTCCGCGGGGGTGACCAGGATCGCCACCTCCCCCCGGATCTCCCTTTCCTGCACCTGCATGACCAGTGCGGAAAGCCTCCCCCGCAGGAACTCCTCGTACATCTTGGTGAGCTCGCGCGCCACCACGACCTCTCGATCCCCCATGGTTTCCAGCATGTCCTGCAGGGTCGCCAGCAGGCGCTTGGGCGACTCGTAGAAGATCAGCACCGCCCGGTCTCCGGCAAGCGACTGCAGCCGCTCGCGCCTTTTCCCCTGCTTATTGGGAAGAAAACCCGCGAAGCTGAAATGGTCGGTGGGAAGCCCCGAGGCGGATAGGGCAGTGATGGCGGCACAGGCGCCGGGAATGGGAACCACGGAGATCCCGCCCGCGACAGCGTCGCGCACGAGCTGGTAGCCCGGGTCCGAGATGCAGGGGGTCCCGGCGTCGGTGATGAGGGCGACGCTCTGTCCCTCGCGGAGCCGGTCCAGGATCTGGTCCCCCTTCAGGTCCTTGTTGTGGTCGAAGTAGGAGGTGAGCGGCTTGGAAATGCCGAAATGGGTGAGGAGCTTCCTGGAGTGGCGGGTATCCTCGGCCGCGACCAGGTCCACCTCCTTCAGGATGCGCAGGGCGCGCAAAGTGATGTCCTCGAGGTTGCCGATCGGCGTGGCTACGATGTAGAGAGTTCCGGACATATGAAACCTGAAAAGCGGGGCTAGGGGCTGGGGGCTAGTGAACCAAAGTCGGGGCTAGGGGCCAGGGGTGGCTGATTTTACCAGTCTCTAGTCCCTAGCCCCGGTCCTATTTCCCCCAATCCCTGGCGTAACGGAAGTCGCGGTCGATGGTCCGGTTGGAGACCTTGGCGATGATGGGAAGACGCCGCTTGAAGTGGGAGCCCTGCACCTTCCTGTGCACGTTGTCGATGAACTGCGCCTCGAAACCGGCGGCAATCAACTCTTCGCGGCTCATGCGTTGGTCCACCATCCGGTAGAGGAGCTCGTCCGCGTCGCGATAGGTGAAACCCAGTTCCTGCTCGTCGGTCTGCCCGGCCCACAGGTCCGCCGAAGGCTTCTTCTCGATCACCTCGTGCGGCACCCCCATCGCCTCGGAAAGCTCCCACACCTGGCTCTTGTAGATGTCGCCGATGGGGTTTAACGCGCTCGCCATGTCGCCGTGGAGCGTACCGTAGCCAAGCAGAAGCTCGGTCTTGTTGCTGGTCCCGAGCACCAGTCCCGCCACTTCGGCGCTGTGGTCGTAGAGGATGGTCATCCGCTCGCGCGCCATCTTGTTGCCGCGCCTCATGTTGCTCGCCTCGGGGTAGAGGTCGAAGTAGGCGTCGACCATCCCGGTGATCTCGATCACCTTGAAGTTGATGCCGAGGCTCTCGGCGACCAGACGGGCGTGCGCCTCGCTCTCCGGGTTGCTGGTACGATACGGCATGCAGTAGGCATAGACGTTCTCCGGGCCCAGCGCCTCAGCGGCGATATAGGCGACCAGCGCGGAATCGATCCCGCCGGAGAGCCCCAGCACCCCCTTCCGAAGTCCTACCTTGTAAACCTCGTCGCGCACGAAGCCGACCAGGATCTGGCGCAAGAGCGCCGTATTAACACTAAGGGCACCCATCAGTACTCTTTCTCCCTGTCGATTCTTTTGAGCTCCTTCACGGTTATGGCGAGGTTCTCGTCGCGCATCATCGGGGAAAAGATCCGCTCGCGCCTGAGCGCGCCGCCGTCCACCTTGGCGATCACCAGGTCCTCCTCAAGGATCGCCCCCCGGTCGGTGACCTCGCCCGAAGGGGAAATGGCCTCGGAGCCTCCCCAGAAGTTAATGCCGTCCTCGTACCCCACGCGGTTGCAGTAGAAGACGCGGCAGTTGAGGAACATCGCCGTGGTTGAGGTGAGCTTCTGCCATGCGGTGGCCGATCCCAGCCCCTCGGTGTCGCTCACGCCGCGCCCGGGGCTCGACGACAGGCAAAGGAGCGTCATGGCGCCGTCCATGGCGAGGACGTAAGGGGCCGAGAGGTGCCACATGTCCTCGCAGATCAGCATCCCGACCCGGCCGAAGCGGGTGTCGAAGGCGCGCAACCGCTCGCCACGGGCCATGTAGCGCTGCTCGTCGAACAGCCCGTAGGTCGGCAGGTACACCTTCCTGTGCACGTGGCGGATTTCCCCCTCTTCCAGGTAAAGGGCGGAATTGAAAAACCGGAAATCGGAGGAGACCTCGACAAAGCCGATGGCGATGGAGATCCGCTTTGACAGTGTTTTGAGTTTTTCTATCTGGGGGGCGTCGAGACGCAGCGCCACCTCTGGGACCAGGTCCTTCAAGAAGTACCCGGTGAGCGCGAGCTCCGGGAACACGATCAGGTCGGCTCCCGCGGCAATCCCCTTTTCTATGGCGGCCTCTACCAGGGCCATGTTGTCGTCCAGACAGCCCAGCTTCGGCTTGATCTGGGCCAGGGCAACGGTGAAATCCATGAGCTTCTCCGCAATTTTTTTCTCATTACTAGCACAGCGGGAGAGTCTTTGCAAACGTCAATGGCTAAAACCACTTAGCCACGGACAAAATCCGAAAGATTCTGGGAGAGGCTTCATTCATTGGTGCAGTGTTCACCTTTGCTCCCCACTCCCGGAGGCTAAAGCAGGATCACCAGCACCACTCCTCCGGCGATGACCGAGAGGTTGCAGACGGCTGAGACGCCGTGGAGCTTGGCGAACTCGCGCCGCAAGGGATCATCCTTCGAGGTCGTTTCGAAGGAGACGATCTGGCGCTTCAGCTCAGCTGCCTTGGGCTCGATGTAGAAAGCCTGGAAGGAGGAGAGGAGCAGCATCGCCACTATGATGGCGGCTGCCAGGTATTTGGATTTAGTTGAGATGATGACCCTGCAGATGAGGGCAATGACGCCGCAGGCAAGCCCCCAGCGGAAGTAGCCGGGGAAGAAAAGTCCCACAATGCGCCCAGCCACGTCCCTGCTCTCGGAGCGGAACAAGATTGGAGTGAGCACGAAGGTGAAAAGGGCCGCCCCCCCGAGCCAAAGTGAAATAGCCAACCGGTAGATTACGTGTACTGCCTGCATCTCGCTTCCTCCTGTTGATAACATTTGAGTCAAACGCCCGTCTGTGACTAGTAAGCCAGCTCGAACGCGTTTCTTATGTGCTCTATCACCGGCAGCTCATGCTCGCGCAGCACGATGGCGACCACGTCGAAGCGCGCCTCGGCGTCGAACAGCTTCTTCTTGGAAAGCCAAACCAGGGCTGCCTTGGAGATCTGGCGCTGTTTGAACTGCGTCACCGCCAGCTGCGGCACGCCGTAGTTATAGTTCTTGCGGCACTTCACTTCTACAAAGACGAGTTCGCGGCCGTCTCTGGCGATGATGTCGATCTCACCGCAGACGCTGCGAAAGTTACACTCCACTATCTTGAAGCCCTGCCCCCTCAGGTAGGTGACCGCAATGGATTCCCCTATTCCGCCGAGAGAGCTGTTGCTGCTTTTATCCGACATGGCCACCCCTGATGAAATGTCACTGTACGGTAAAGCATCACAACAGTGTAGCAGCTAGTTCAGCCGGCACATGAACAAACTGCGGATTCTTTTAGCGAGCTCTTGATCAGAAAGAGAATAAGCCAGTGGAGGGTCCCGCAGTGTCACTGCCAGGCTGGGGAGGAAGATGCTCCTTCACACCGCTGAAGGTTTTGCGGTGGATGGGGCAGGGTCCCAGCTCTGCGATGGCGGCCATATGCGAAGCGGCGCCGTACCCCTTGTGGCTCGCGAACCCGTAGCCAGGGTACTCTACGTCGTACTGCACCATCATCCGGTCACGGGTGACCTTGGCGATAATCGAGGCGGCCGCAATCGAGAGGCTCAGGGAATCTCCCTTTTTCACGGTACGCTGCGGGATGTTCATAGGGACGTTGGAGATGCCGTCGATGAGGAGGAAATCGGGGGTTAGGCTCAAGGCCCGGACCGCGTCGCGCATGGCGCTGAGGGTTGCCTGGAGGATATTGATGCTGTCGACGAGGGCATGATCGCCGATGCCGACACCGACCGCGAGCGCCTCGCGGTGGATGACGTCGAAGAGCTCCTCCCTTTTTTCTTCGGTGAGCTGCTTGGAGTCGTTGACCCCGGGGAGGAGCACTCCGGCGGGAAGTATGACTGCGGCGGCAACGACCGGCCCCGCCAGCGGACCTCGGCCGGCTTCGTCAATCCCCGCTATCCGGCAGTAGCCGCGACGAAGCGCCTGCCCTTCGAGTGCGAGCAGGTCGATCGGCGCCTCCGGGTTGTCGGGGAAAAGACCGGTCATGGGTTCTCTCAGATTTTCTCTGTGGCTAACGTTTCTGAGGTTTGAAATAAAAAAGCCCCGGCCGCATACGTGACCGGGGCTTTTGTGCTGTGAGCCTTGTTATTGGCCGGCGACGTATTTCCGCTCTTTGATCCTGGAAGCCTTGCCGCGCAGCTTGCGCAGGTAGTAGAGCTTCGCGCGACGGACCTGGCCGCGGGTCACTACTTCGATCGCCTCGATGGACGGGGAGTGCAGCGGGAACACCCTCTCCACGCCGACGCCGTTAGAGATCTTGCGAACGGTGAAGGACTCGCGGATCCCGCCGTTCTGACGGCCAAGGCAGACGCCCTGGAAAGCCTGGATACGGCTCTTGTCGCCCTCAACGATTTTCACCTGCACCTTGATGGTGTCGCCAGGAATGAATTTGGGAATGTTCTTCTTCATCTGTGCCATTTCAATCATGTCAATCTTGTTCATCGTACTTCCTCCCTTATCTGTAACCTCTAGTCTTGCAAGATTTTTAATACATTGGCAAAAAGCCGTGCCGCTTTGCTACGAAAACCAACCGGGCGGCCAGTCATCCAGCCCCTGCCCCCAGCCCCTAGTCCCTGTTTCTCTACCGCCCGAACAGCCGATCCAACATGATCGACGCCGCGGAGCGCACCGAGAGGTGGTTGTAATCACCAGCCCCCCTGATCGGCTCCAGCACCAGGTCGCTCTTGTTGAAGACCTGCTCGACAAGCCCCCACCCGGTCCCGAGCAGCAGCAAATAGGGCTGCTGCGGGTCTGCGTCGATGAGCGCCTTGAGATCTGCAAAGGTTACACTGTTGTCGCGGCCGGTGGCGCCGGTGACGACGACCTTCGGCCTGCGGCCGGTCCGCTGCTCGATGTCGGCGACGGCGGTATCGACCGACGCTTCAAGCTGCAGCGTCTCGAGCGCCATCTTGCGCTTCGGGTTGTAGGTGGAACCCCAACCGGAAAGCCAGTGTTCCCTCACCTTTTCAACGAGCTTTCGCTGTTCCTCGACCGGGGTCACGATGTAGTAGCGGTCCAGGCCGAAGGTCCGGGCCAGCCGCGACATGTCGTGGATATCCAGGTTGGTCACCGAGGTGGCGACCACGTCCTTGTGCTTGTCGTAGACCGGGTAATGAACCAGCGCGATGCTGAAGTTTTCTGCAGTGGTCATTTGGTCACCTTCTCCGAGGTGCCTATGCCGACCTCTGCCAGTAGTTTCTTGTCCGCCTTGCTCCACTCGATCCCATCGAGGAGCTCGGGACGGGAGGCGAGCGTTCTCTTCATCTGCTCCTTGCGCCGCCACTTGGCGATCTCGGCGTGGTTGCCGGAAAGGAGGATGTCGGGAACCTTCTCACCCCTGAATTCGGGGGGCCTCGTGTACTGCGGGTACTCCAGAAGCCCGTCTGCAAATGAATCGTACTGCGCCGATTCCTCGGAGCCCAAAACGCCCGGCACCAGCCGGGAAACGGCATCTACGATGACCATGGCAGCGATCTCCCCGCCGGTCAGCACGAAATCCCCCAGAGAGATCTCGTCGTCCACGAACAGGGTGCGCACCCGCTCGTCGACTCCTTCGTAGCGGCCGCAGATGATGATGACACCTTCCTCGCGGGAAAGCTCCTCGGCAACCTGGTGGTTGAAAGGACGCCCGCAGGGAGTGGTCAGTATCACCTTCGAGTTGGGGTGCTTCGCCTTCACCGCCTCGATGGCGCCGGCTATCGGCTCGACCTTCATCACCATCCCGGCGCCGCCGCCGTAGGGGGAGTCGTCGGCCGTGGCATGCTTGTCGAAGGCCCAGTCGCGTATGTTGTGCAGCGCGACCTCTATGAGACCCTTCTCGCTGGCCCGCTTCAGGATGCTCTCCGTCAGCGGCCCTTCGAACATGGCCGGAAACAGGGTTAGGATGTCGAATTTCATAGATCGAGCAGCCCCTCCGGAAGAGAGACCGTCATGCGCCCTTCAGCCAGGTCGATCGACAATACGACATCCTCGAGCGCGGGGATAAGCACCTCGCGCCCGTCCTTCTTTACCACGTAAACGTCGTTGCTGCCGGTCTCGATGATGTCGACCAGCTCTCCCAGCTCTTCCCCGTCCGAAGTTGCAACCTGGAGCCCCAGGAGGTCGGACCAGTAGAACTCGTCGTCGGGAAGTTCCGGGAGCGACACCCGGTCGGCCCAAATCTCGCGGCCGACCAGGTGCAGCACCTGGTTTATGTTGTCAAACGGCCTGAGGGTCAGGATCACCCTTTTGCCGTGCGCCTTGGCTGAAGCCACCGCGAACGGCTCCAATGCGCCTGCCGGAGACTTCAGGAAAACTTCTTTCAGTTGCGAGATACTGGAAGCATCCCCCGCGAAGGGAATGACCCGCAACTGTCCCTTGATCCCCTGCGTCCCCTGGATCTTGCCAATCAATAATTTTTTACTACCGGACATCTATCACTCTACAATTTTCAGGATCGCTTTCTTGTTGTCCTTTGTGGAAACAGCATTCAACAGGGTGCGGATCGCCTTTGCAGTGCGTCCTTCCTTGCCGATGATACGGCCCATGTCCTCTTTTGCGACGGTCAGCTTGATTACGTTGGTTTCTTCTTCCAACTCCTCGGTGGCTCGCACCTGGCTCGGGTCATCAACAAGTGCCTTGGCGATGGTCTCAACAAGCTCTTTCATGTCGCTATCCTCTGTAGTGTGGGATATCCGGCTGACCGGAACTAACAGGAATTAAGCGGCCGGAGAGACAAACTTCTCCCAGATACCGACCTTCTTCAGGATCTGCTTGACCGTGTCGGTAGGCTGTGCGCCTTTACCGAGCCACTCAAGAGTCTTCCCTTCTTCCAGGTTGTACACCGCCGGGTTCTTGTTCGGGTCGTAGGTACCGACGTTCTCGATGAAACGCCCGTCCCTGCGGCAACGGCAGTCAGCAACTACTACCTGGTAAAAGGGTTTCTTCTTAGCGCCCGCACGTGCAAGTCTGATCTTTATAGCCATTTCTTCCTCCTGGTGTTCTCGGATCCTTTAGATCCGCCATTTTGTGTAAGTGGTGTTTCGAACTGCTAACTGTACCTGTATCGGCTGCTATCGTCAAAGGCACGGTTAAAAGGGGAGCATCCCTTTTCCCATACCCTTCATTCCCTTCAAAAGACCCTTGGGACCCATCTTCTGCAACTGCTTCACCACCTTCTGCGCCTCGCTGAAGCGCTTGAGCAGCTGGTTCACTTCCTGAACGCTGGTGCCGCTCCCCTTGGCGATCCTCAAACGGCGGCTGCCGTTGATGATGGTGTGGTTGGCGCGCTCCTTCGCGGTCATGGAGTCGATGATCGCCTCGATCCGCTTCAACTCCTTCTCCGAAGGCTGAGCCCCCTGCATCTGCTTCATCGCCTTCCCCATGCCGGGGATCATGTTCATGATGGATTCGAGCGAGCCCATCTTCTTGATCTGCTGCAGCTGGTTTCTGAAATCCTCCAGATCGAACTGGCCGGATTTCTTCATCTTGTCCTGCAGGCGGACCGCTTCCTTCTCGTCCATGGTCGCCTGCGCCTTCTCGATCAGGGTGAGAACGTCACCCATGCCGAGGATGCGGGAGACCAGGCGGTCAGCGTGGAACACGTCCAGCGCGTCGAGCTTTTCGCCCAGGCCGACGAACTTGACCGGCTTGCCGGTGACGGCCTTGATGGAAAGCGCTGCGCCCCCCTTGGCGTCGCCGTCAAGCTTGGTCAGGATGACCCCAGTGATGCCGAGGCGGTCGTTGAAGCCGGTGGCGACGTTGACCGCTTCCTGGCCGGTCATGGCGTCGGCCACGAACAGGATCTCGCGCGGAGCCAGCTCGTCGCGGATACCTTCCAGCTCTTCCATCAGGTAGTCGTCTATCTGGTGGCGGCCGGCGGTATCGAAGATGACGACGTCGAAACCGTTCAGTGTCGCGTAGCGGTTAGCGGCGCGGCAGATTTCCAGCGGCTTCTGGGTCGCCTCGGAGCCGAACACCTCGATGTCGAGCTGACGCCCCAACACCTTGAGCTGCTCGATGGCGGCAGGGCGGTAGACGTCGGCCGGGACCAGCAGCGGCTTTTTCCTTTGCGCCTTGAGGAACTTCGCCAGCTTGCCGCAGGAGGTGGTCTTACCCGCACCCTGCAGGCCGACCAGCATGATCGCCACCGGCGGCTTGGCCGCAAGGTCAAGGGAGTTGTCCTCCCCGCCACCCATGAGCAGCACCAGCTCGTCATGGACGATCTTGATTACCTGCTGCCCGGGGGCAAGACTTTGCAGTACCTCGGTACCGACGGCGCGGCCGCGAACCTTCTCGATGAACTCCTTGACGACCTTGAAATTGACGTCCGCCTCAAGAAGCGCCAGGCGCACTTCACGCAGGGCGTCCTTGACGTTTTCTTCGGTCATGACCCCCTGGCCACGCAGTTTCTTGAAGACCAGGTCAAGTTTGTCGGAAAGTGTTGCGAACATCTCAAACCTATAAGTTAGCGAAAACGCTCGTTATTTTTAACAGGGCCGCGTCGCGTGACGGCAAAAGCGCACAGGTATCCCGCGGCAAGAGAGTCACTTTAGTGGATAAACTCTCTTATTGTCAAGCTAAATTATCCACTACAGCGCAAGTTAACGGCGGTGACGAAACGCTACAGCCGCACCACCGAACGCGCCTGCAGCATGCTTTCGGCGATGGTGAACATGTTGGTCACCCCGCCCGCCGCCAGCAGTTCCTTCTTCTTGTAGAAGTCGAGGCAGATGCCGCAGGAGAGGACTTCCACCCCGCGGTTTCCCAGTTCCTCGAGCGCCTCGATCACCTCGGACCCCTGCGCTGCCAGGAGCACGCCGCTGTTGACGAAGAAGATGCGGTCCGGAAGCTCGGACATATCGAGCAGGGTGATGATGAAGTTCTTCATCAAAAGCCGCCCCAGCTCTTCCGCGCCGTCTCCCAGCCGGTCGCTCCCGATCAGCATCACGGTAGCGCCGCTGCGTTCGGCGGGAACGGCTTCACGCCTGGCGGAGCCGGAGCCGGCCCCGGTAATGGTGAAGGCGAAACCACCTTCGATCTGCTCTTCCTGCACCTGGTAACCGCGCCCCTGCACGAAGCGCTTCACGTTCTCCCGGGGAGCGCCGTCGTCCAAGAGCACGCGCAGTTCACCTTCAGCCGACTCCAGCGCCCTTTTCACCGATACGACCGGCAGCGGGCAGGCCATGCCCCTGACATCCAAACTCTTCATTTTTCTTCTCCTATCTTGACGAACTCTTCTCCGTTTTTTCGGTACAGGTCCCGGGGGAGCAACCCCGCGTCGGCAAGTGCCCCCTCCACCTCGCCCCGGATCTCTTCGGCGTAGCGGATGGCGAGGCCGCAGTCTGCAGCAAGGGCACGGGGGGCCGGGATGAGGAGGATCTTCAGGCTCTTGTCCTTCAAGAGCCGCTCCGCCTCCATGACCCGGTGTATCGAGTTGAATATGGCAACGTAATCCCCGTCTTTTATCACAACAACTCCTTTATCGAACCAGAACAACTGCTAATAGAAGCACATTGACAAAGAGAGGTCAAATCCATAGTATTATCGACCCAAGAGGGCATTACATGGATACAGCGCTCAAGGCAGCGGCTCTGATCATTTTGGCTACTGCAGTCAACATACCGCTCGGGTACCGCCGGCAGTACTACCCGAAGTTTTCTTTCGGCTGGTATTTCTACGTCCACATTTCCATTCCCGCCATCGTCTACTTCAGGATCAAGACGGGGCTTGGCTGGGGATTTATCCCCTTCAGCATCACCAGTGCCATTATCGGACAGGTGATCGGCGGCAGGATGCACAGAAAGAGAAACAAGGTTGAAAAAACCGACTGACAAGCGCCCCAGGATGCGCAGGCCGGCTCCAGTCTCCGACCTTCTGAGCCAGATGCTGCACGGCACCCCGGCCGAGCAGAGGCTGAAGGAGGGGCGCATCTGGCTGGTCTGGGATGAAGCAGTGGGAAGCCGCATCGCCTCCCATGCCCAGCCCTCTTCCTTCAGGGCGGGCACACTCACCATCAGCGTGGACAGCTCCCCGTGGTTGCAGCAGCTCAACTATCTGAAGAAAGAACTGATCGGCAAGGTCAACGACGCGCTCGAAGAAGAGCTCGTAACGGAGCTGCAGTTCAAGGGGGGTAAGGTGAATCCCTCCTCAGCAGTAAAGTCCCCCGCCCCTCCCAAGCGCCGGGAGTTGAGCGACGAAGAAAGGCATTGGATCGAGGAACAGGCAGAATCCGTCGCCGACCCGGAACTGCGTGCCGTATTCGAAAGCCTCATTCGTAAAGACAGGGAACACAAACCTTAAAGCAAAACCGTTGGCAACGGAAAAGATCTGGTTTAAGCCTTTTCCACCCTACGGTAGATCCTCAGCTTCTCCTCGCTGTAGCCGCCGTCTTCGCCTCTCACCATCAGGGGGGGCTCCACACGCAGCTCTCCGCGTCTCCCCTTCGCCAATTCGATCATGAACATCCGGGCTTCCATCCGGCTGTTGCCGTGCACCATCCTGAGCCTTAACGGTGCCAGCTTCTGCTCGGCGGCCTGCGCCATCAGCTCGGCCAGACGGCTGGTGTGATAGATGAGACAGATCCGCCCGGAAGGCTTCACGAGGTACTTCGCCGCCGCCAGGAAATCGGCCAGGGCCGCGGTGCTCTCGTGCCGGGAATCGTCGCGCCCTGCCCTGGGACTCACCTTGCCGGTGCCAGGCCTGCGATAAGGAGGGTTGGACACGACGAGATCGAAGCTGTCCACCGGGAAACGGGACTTGACCGAGACCACATCCTCCTCGACCACCTCGACGCGGTCGGAAAGCCCGTTCAGCACGACGTTCCGCTCGGCGATCCGCGCAATCGCCTGCTGGAACTCGATGGCGGCGACGGAGCAGTCCTCGCACAGCCGGGCCAACAGCAGCGCGATCACCCCGCAGCCGGTCCCGAGATCGACGCAGCGTTCCCCCGCCCGCACTCCGGCGAAGTCGGCCAGAAGCAGCGGGTCCACCGAGAAACGGTAGCCGTGCCGCGGCTGAATGATACGCAGGTCATAGCCTGAGAGTTGGTCGAGAGTTTCCGATTCCTGGCAGCAAAGCGGCAGTTCCAAGTTGTCCACCCCTGCCCCACAAGTGCTTGATTGGCCACAAGTGATACTCAACTGTCAATTCCCACAGCCAACTGCCTCTTCCTCTGCCACGCTTCCCTTCCCAGGAAGACGGCGAAGACAGCAAAGGAGACCAGGGTCAGGTACTTGCCGATCTTGAAGGGAAGCGGGTCGAAGACGAACTCGACCTTGTGCGTTCCCGGGGTTAGGTAGACCCCGCGCAGCACGTGGTTTACCGGGTAGATCTCGGTGAGCTTCCCGTCCACCGTAGCACGCCAGCCCCGGTAGTACTTCTCTCCCATGACCAGCAGGGAGTTCATGGCAACCGATGCATCCAGATCAATCCGCTCCCCTTCATAGCGCACCACGCGCACCTGCCCCGGCGTCGTAGCGATCCGGGCGTTCGGCGCAGCCAACGGAATGGGGGGGTCCGACTCCACCACAGCCATGAGCCTCGGGTCGAAAGCGGGGTTTTGCAGCGCCATGAGAGACTCCTGCGCAGAGGTAGACTTCAACGCGACAGGCACCAGCCACGCCTTGGGAAGCACGTTCTGATTTTCGAGGATGACGGCACCGCCGTCAGGGGTGGTGAAGACGGGACGGTACTTACCGGACAAACTCGCCTGATCCTGACGGTACTGGTCCCTCCCCAGCACCAGGTACCTTACGTTGAGCATGTCAGGCATGCTGGAGAGGATGTTGAAATTGTCCAGCAATTCCTGCCAGCGACGCTGCTGCACCGCGTTCGAGGTGAACATCACTGGAATCCCTGAATCCGCGTACGGCATCGGGTCGCCCCCCAGGGGAAGGGTCCGGTACTCCTTGGGCTGGTTGGCGAGAAAAGCGATCTCGGGGGGCTTCACGCCCGCTGCCTTGTGCGGTTCGTCAACGAGGAAAAGGAACTTGGAATTGACACGCCCCACGTCCAGCAGGAAAAGCGCGATCAGCACCAGGGGAACCAGCTTCGCCGCCAGCTTCCCGCGCTGGTACAGGGCAAACGCCGCAGCGAAAAGAGCGGCAAGCCCTGCCGCGATTGCCGTTTCGGCCACGAGGTTGTTCCAGCGCTGAAGCACGAGCTGCTCGCTTTGGGGCTGGTAGCGGGTCGGCTGGGCGAGCATGTCGATGAACTGGTTGACCCAGAACTGCCCGGTCGCGATCTCGGTCCCGACCAGCGCCAGGAGAAGCACCGGCAACAGCACGACCCCCATGATGTAGCGCTTGAAAGCGCGGGAGGCGCGGACCATCGGGTCCAGCAGCAGATCGAGTCCCAGTGCGGAGAGCACGCCAAGCCCCAGCACGGGGATGAACATCATCATTTTAGGGACCCTGAAGCGGTTGATCCCGGGGAAGTAGTCGAAGAGGAGATTGTAGAAAGGGGTGTATTTCCCCATGGAGAAGAAGATCCCGACCACGACCGCGGAAAGGGCGAGCCAGGTGTAGCGGTCGCGCCGGAAGATGAGCGGCAACGGCAACAGGAGCCAGGGGAGAAGTCCCATGTAACTCACCGTCTGGGTGAAGTGCATCCGCCCCCAGTAGTAGGCGTCTATGTTGTCGGGGTTTTCCCCAGCCTCCTGGCGGGAGAACCCGAACATGCCGGGGATGATGAAGGCGGCGGTTTCCTCCGGCGGCATGGACCAAGACATCGCCTCCTCGCGGGCCAGGCCGCCTTTCGCCTCAGAGCTGCCGGAAGTCGTGGACACATTGGCGCCGCTGTTCACGCCGCGGTTGGTGTCCTTGGACCAGTTGGCCAGAGGCACCAGCGAGATGGCGACGGTGGTAAGGAAGAACGCCAGGAGCGCAAGGTTCAGCCCGAACAAGCGGCGGAACTCCTTCTTCCCCTCCGGTTCCCCCATCACGATCGCCAGCGAGCGGGCGATGCCGTAAACGCCGACGGCGAGACAGGTGTAGTAGGCGATCTGCCAGTGGGTGTGGAAGAACTGGAAGGCGAGCACGACTGCGGTGGTCAGGAAAAAGATCAGGCGCCTGGTGATGAACCCCTTCTCCAGGAAGTAAAAGGCCCAGGGCGCAAAAGTGATGGTGGCGATCTTCATCACGTGCCCGGCGTTGATCAGGGAAGCATTTTCGGGGGCGACGGCGAAGACGAGGCCCGCCAGGAAGGAGGCGGGCCTGCCCGCGCCGATGAGCCGGCAGAGGCAGTAGGTGCCGGCCGCGCCGAAGAAAAGCTGCGCCACTATGTACCACGCGACGCTTGCCGGCGCGGGGAAGATCCAGAAGATCAGGTTTCGGATGATGAGGAACTGCTCCGAAACCATCCCCCCCTCGTTGGTGTGCCCGGAGTTCAGCAAGGGGTTCCACCCCGCACTGGAGAAGTCGACCTTGAACAGGGAAAGAAACGGCCTGCTCCCGAAGTCCTTGATGCCCCAGTAGAACTCGTTGATGATGTCAGGGGCGCGGATGATCTGCGAGGTGAATAGTATTTTGGAAAAAAGTATCAAGAGCACTGCCAGCAGGCCGGACAGTATCAGCAGGTCTTTTTTGCGCTCGGTCATCGAGAGACAACTCCTTTAACTGCGGAAAAATCAAAAAGAATCCCCCTGAAGCGGGGGCACAAATCATTCCAGCGCCGCATTATCCACATATTTACAGATTTGTGCAACGGTAAGCTGCCCCGCGACTGAGGGGGGTGGTTACTTCGTCGAGACGCCGCCGCCCCTCCCGTAGAAAGCGTCGAGGCGCAGCGCCGCATCCTTCCAGTTGAAGTTTTCCTGCAGGTAAAGGCGCGCCTTTTCCCCCATCTGCCGCTGCCTTTCCGGCGAGCGCAAAAGCGCCAGGGTCTCATCCGCCATCTGCCGCCAGTCGTCCGGGTCGCACAGGATGCCGGAGCGCCCGTCGTCGATGTACTCGGCCAACTGCCCGACGCGGTCTCCGACCACGGGGGTCCCGGCCAGAAGTATCTCGGTAAGCTTTGCCGGGCACTTGGTGCGGTTCACCAGGGTCTGGGCGAAGGGGTAGATGGCGACGTCTCCGGCCGCCAGCAGGTCCGGTATCGACTCAGGGACCACCCATCCGGCCATTGCCAGAGCTGCTTCGAAACCCGATTCCCTTGCCGCCTTCACAAGCAGGTCCTCCTCGCCGTGGCGCCCCTTCCCCACCACCAGGAAGCGGACCTGCGGCATCTGCCTGAACAGTTCCCCAAAGAGGTAGTGCAGCTTCTCCTGGCTGAACTCGAAGAACCGGGTGTAGAGAAGGACGACCGGCGCGTCGGGAGCGATGCCGAGCCTCGCCCGGGCCCCGGCCCCGTCGACTGCGGGCACAGCCGCGACGCAGTTGGGCAGGTAAAGCGTCCTCTCCCCGGGGATACCCATCCCCGCCACCAGCCGCTCCAGCTCCCGGCTCGCGACCGTCACCCCAACGGCATTTTTACTGATCCACTGCTCCTGGAAGCGGTAAAAGCGCTTCTCCACCCCGGAGTAGTCGTGCAGGTCGTTCATCCCACCCTCGCCTTCCCAGTCGTCGGTATCGAGTAAAAGCGGCGGCATCCTGAGTCCCAGGCGCTGCAGCGAGATGAGGAGCATCCCCGCGATGCCGCCGTACCCCTTGGGCTTGAAGAGATGAACCAGGTCCGGCTTCTCGGCCAGGGCCGTTCGCAGCATGCGCCAGGCGAGGAAGGGGGCGGCGAGCGCCTTGTGCTTCGGCCCGAGGAGGACGTTCACCAGCCGCACCCCCCGTACAACTTCGCTCTTTCCCGAATCCTCGGGGTTGGTGTAGGGAGGCGCCACGATTACGATCTCGTGCCCCAACCCCTGCAGTTCGACGGCAAGCGGAAGCATGCGGGCGATGACGGTTCCTTTGGGACGGATGCCGAAAGGAGCCAGAAAGACGATCTTCAAGGTTTCCTCCCTTGCGAAGGCTTTGGGGACGGCGGGTCAGCCTGCCGCCCCGTGCGTGCAGACGCCAGCAACACCGCGAAATCGAGCTGAAAAAAAAGAAAAGCAAGGCGGTTGCTGCCGCTATAAAGGAACAGCTTTTTCAGGAACCGGTCCATCCCGGCCAATAGCGGCGCCGGCACGGATTCCAGCAGGCGGACCACCTTGCTGATGGACGAGGCGTGGAACGCCTCGGGGCGAAGCGACTTCAAAAGCAGGTAATTCGAGACGGAATTGCACATCTTCTCACAGGTCCGCGACTTGGTGACCAGTCCCAGGTGCGAGGCCGTGTTGTCGACGTGCAGGATCTTGAATTTCTCCGCCAACCGCGCCCCCCACTCGACATCCTCATAGCCGTAGCCGGTGAACCGCTCGTCGAAGGGGGTCGCCATGAAAACACTCTTCCTGACCATGATGTTCGAGGTGAGGATATGCCGCCACGGCTCTAGGTTCCTCACCGCCGCAGGCTTCACTTCCTTTCTCCCCCCCAGGTAGGCGTGGTAGTCGAACTCGTGGCCGTCAAGGACCCTGGTGCGGTAGCTGATCCCACCGCTCACCACGTCGAAGGCGCCGGACTCGGCAAAGGAGAGGTAGCTCCGGATGAAGTCCGGAGCGTCGGGAAGGACGTCACAGTCAAGAAACAGCAGGAACTCCCCGGAGGCCTCGGCAGCAAGGAGGTTCCGTATGGCAGCCCGCCCCAGGTTACGCTCCAGGATACTGTGCCTGAGATAGGGCTTTGCCAGACCGGCGAGGAGGGTTTCATTGCGGGAGCGCAGCGAACCGTCGCTGGAATGGTCGTCGATCACGATCACCTCCAGCTTTTCACCCAGCTGGAACTGGTCTATCTCGGCCACGAGGCTCGGCAGCAGCAAGGACAGGTCCCAGTTGAAGACCGGGATCAGGATCGACATCTGCAGGCGCGAAGTTCCGGTCATGTCACTGCCCCCCGGAAGCAAGAAGCAAAGAGCGGTACGAGGAGCAGAACCGCTCGCCACTGAAGTTTTTACGGGCGTATTCGTAGGCTGCGACGGACATCGTGTTCAACAGCTCCCTCTCCCGGCACATCCTCGCTATGATGCTGATCATCTCCTCGACGATCTCGTCTTCGCCCTGTCCCGCGGAAACGAGCCAACCGTTGCGCCCGGAGAAGACATGGACCGGGATGCCGCCGACGTCGGTGGAAACCGGAACCACACCTTGCGCCATCGCCTCCATGATCACCATGGGAAACCCTTCCCGGGTGGAGGTCAAAAGCAGCAGGTCGCAGTCCCGGTAGATGCTCCGCAGTTCGTCCTCCGCGGCGATCTCGCCTAGGAAGGTGCAAAAGCCCCGATCCTCTTCAGCCACAGCGTGCAAGGCATCTCCTACAACGACGACCTCGATCGGAAGCCCCTGCTCTTTACAACGCGCAGCGATGCGTCCAACCAGGTGAACCCGTTTCTCCTCGGATCCCCTTCCGACGTACAAGGCCTTCAAAGGCAATCGCGTCGCCCTTACGGGGTACGAGTCCGGCACCGTCACCGCGTTCTCTATGAGGGTGACGCGGCTTGCCAGGTTTTCCGGCAGCCCCTGCCTGCGGCACTGTTCCTTCAGGTCGGCGGCGGTTTTCCCGTTGATAGCAACCCTCGCAGCGAGACGCTCAGCAACGGAGAGACTGAAATGCTCGGAGCCGCCGCCAAAGGCATGCATCAGATCGATGCAGCGCGCCTCGGGCTTCAGGAACGGGACCAGCAGGTAGAAGAAGAGACTGTTGCTGCCGAATACCACCGGCCGCGGCTGCCTGTTGATGAACCCGGCCATCACGCCGACGCTCAGGGGGTAGCCGTACTTAAGGAGCGGCCAGAAATTGCAAAGCCGCGCCTGTTTTCCAAAGAGCTGCAGGAACCCGTCGTTGGCCGACTTTTTGGTGAAGAAGACCCAGGGGCGCTCCGCGGCAAAGCAGTTGACGATGGCGGCATGCACCTTCTCCGCCCCCCCCACATGAAAGAAAGGGAAGAAAAAGAACAGGGGCGCCCCGGAGCGTACCGGCAGCATCCGCCCGATCAGTTTTCCCAGCGCCACGCCCCAGCGGACAGCGAGGCTGGCGTTCAGGCGCACCGCCAGCATGTCTTTTTCGGAAGCAGTCATCGCCATCCGACACTCCGTTGCATCATTTCTCACCCAGGCTCCCGGCAAGAGCGCCGGCTATGATATCGGTCGACCTGCGGCACATCTTTTCCAGGGAGAAACTCTGTTCCGCCCTTTGCCGCAACGCCGCACCCAGCTGCCGCCGCTTTACCTCGTCCCGCAAAAGCTCGACGATCAGTTCCGCCAGTTTCCCGCTATCCGCTACCGGCGCCAGGTGCAGGCCCCCCTCCGGGCCCACGGCTTCCCTTATCCCGGGGATGTCGGTCCCCACGACGGCCACACCGGAAGCCATCGCCTCCAAGACCCCGTTCGGGACCCCCTCGCTGCGGGAGGAATAGGCGAAGAGATCCAGCGCCTGAAGCACACCAGCCACGTCGTCGACGGGACCGACGAACCTCACCTGCGCCGTGATGCCAAGTTCCGCCGCGAGCTTTTGCAACCCTTGCTCGGCCCCGTCGCCACGCCCGGCCAATACCAGCACCGGTGGATGCTCCCAGACGGAAGAAACGACGCGAGCCCACCCCTTCAGCAGCGTTTCATGATCCTTATACACGCTGAGGTTCGCCACCATGCCGACGACCGGTGCGCCAGGAGGGATCTCCCATTCCCTGAGCCACTGATCGCGCGAGGTCCTGGCGGCGGGGAGGGCTATGCCGTTTTGAACCAGGTGCACGCGCTCGGCTGCAATACCGTAGGTCTCCAAGAGGAAATCGCGTCCCTTGGTCGAGTTGGAGATGAAGCAGTGCGGAACGCAGGCGGCAAGGCGAAACGGCAGGGAGCCGTTCAACAGCAGCCCCTCGTCGGCCTGATTCCAGATCAACAGCTTCGCTCCGATCCATCTCGCTCCCCAGGCGCAGACAAGGTTCGGCACGCGCGTGTACGACAAGACGATGTCAGGGGCAGCAGCGCGCAGAGCCAGCACCGCCCTCAAAAAGGAAGGGATGCGCCGCCTGAGCCCCCAATGAAACGAGACGCCGCGCCAGGGAATCCCCAGCCCGTCGCAGAGGGCGGAGAGTTTCCCCGGGGTGCGGTTGAGGCCGACCACCTGCACCGCGGCCCCCACCTGCGCCTGGAGGTACTCCGCCAAAAGCAGGCCGCGGCGCTCGGAGCCACCCAGGTCGAGGCTGCCGAAGACGAAGACGACCTTCTTCCCCCGGAGCATCTCTTGTGAAGAGGTCACCACGCGCTCACCCCTTCGCTGACCCGGTCGCCCCATTAGCAGAGCCGGCGTTGCCCCGCTTTGCTACCTCCGCGATAAAATCCTCCACCTGGGCCTGTTGCGGCCACATCTGCCCCTCATGCCATTCCAGATCGCGGTCCCAATGTCCTGGGCACTTGTGGACGGCGGCATCGATGAAGGTGTAGCTGATTTCGCAGATGACAGGTTTGCCGTCCTTGTAAAGAAAGTCGTAGGCCATGGTCTGGAAGTTGGCCTTAGAGGAAACCTCCAGTGCGATCTCCAGGCAGGCAGGGTCGATAGCCTCAGGGCTCCAATCGATGTTGCCGCTTCCAGAGGCGCGGAAATCGCCGGGACGGTTCATGCGGCGGAAGGCGAAGGCACGGTCACCGATGACAGTCACCCTGGTGTCGAATTCGTTATTAGGCAGAAACTCCTGGAAAAAGGCGTACCCCTTCTCCGGCTTCCACCACTGGTCCGGCAGGGCCGGGAACTCGCCGGTGACGACGTGCCTGGCGGCGTCGATGAAACGCCGCACCCGCTCCTTCGCTTGACGCCTCGTCTTGGGGAGTAACGAGGGGCGGTACTCGTTCATCATCATCGGGAAGGTCCCACGGCCGAACATAAGGTCGATGATTTCTTCAGCCTCAGCAGCGCTCTCCAGCTTCAGCACATTGGACGAGCCGGCGCCAGTGGCAAGCTTGAAGATGACCGGGTACTCGGCGCTCTTGGCCCACTCGACGGCACGCTCTTTCTCCCACCAGACCCATGCTTGCGGCTGGGGCGCACCCAGCGCATCCAAAAGATAGGTTTGAGCAACCTTGTCGTCGAAATGCCACGAAGTGGCTATCGAGGGGAAAACTGGGAGGTTCAGACAGCTCTCGATGGCCTGCAGTATGACCTTCGCGGACTGCTTGTCGTCCTGGATGTGAAACCAGCGCCACATGACACCGTCACACGACCTCGCCTGCTCTATGGCATCAGGGGCGAGCAGGTCCAAAAGGACCGCTTCCACACCCTGCTCGACAAGAAACTGCTGCCATTTTTCCGAAAATGCCCGGTCCCGGTCCGGATGAATCCCGATTCTCATTTGCCGCTCCGCTCTATGTGACCACGCCATCCGGCCGCCGGTTGGAATTCCCTTCCGAAGCGCCTTCCGGCCTCTTCGGGGGTGAGTTCCTCGCCATCGCAGATGACCCGGCAAGAGCCGGGATCAAGCGAGGTGAGGGGGTAGCGGAAGTCGCCGAAAGCCTCCCGCAGCGTCGGAACCTTGCGCCAGTCGAAACTCATCAGCGCCGAGCTGACCATATCCGCAAACACGGACGACGTCGCGAAGGTGAGAGCACCCATCGGAACCGGGCGGGGAGCCAGCGGCCCTTCCCCTTCGCCGGCGACGATGGCATCGGTCAGCGAATATATCCTGCGCAGCGGGGTTTCCGACATAGTTCCGTCCGCACGGCCGTACAGGAGCAGACGGTTGAGATCCAGCGTCATCCTCCACACCGTGTCGTTGCCGTGCCACCCCCCCTCGATCTCGGGATTGCCGACGATGCTCTGCAGACGCACCAGGCGGCCGGAGCGCTTCAACCACCGCTCGCATTCCGGCGTCCCTATGGCACGGTTGGCCTCATCGTAGCAGCGCTCAGCCATCGATTTGAGGACCGACCTGCCGGGATAGCAATCCCCGCCAGCGCCATGGCCTCCCACCCTGTGATGCGGGAGGAACTCCTTATTGCCGTTCAGCCCGACGATATTCTTCAGGGCCCCGGTGATCCCGGCCTTCTTGTGACACTTCATCTTCGGAAGGTTGATGACGACATCCGCTTCGAAGGGCTCCCTGGCCAACAGGTACTGGTGCTTGCCCGGACGGTGATGACTTGCCAGGAGATCGGGATCGTAACAGGTGATGCGGAACTTGTTGTCGGAAGTAGAAACAGGTTCCAGCAGGCTGTCAGCGCCGAGATCGAACAGCGTGTAGTGATCCTCGGAGCGAAGATCCTGGTCCTGACCTGCAGTGAAGCCCTCGCTGCGCAAGACGGTGCGGCGGAGATCTATTATGTCCACAGGGCAGGACAGAAGGCCTTTTGCCTGCTCCCGCCACCCAGCAGGCACCAGCAGATCGAAATCGCACTCCTGGATAGGCGCGTCAGCGATGATGACACGGCCGGGCTTCGCCTTTTCGATTTCCATCAGCAGCGCCAGGATCAGGTTTGGATGCGTTACCAGGCAGTCGTTTCCCTGCCCGCTGTAGTTCTTGTGCAGCACCCAGTTTGGCTTCAGAAGCACGGTCATCCCCGGCTCTATGATCCCTTTGAAGGGGTCACTGCCGTCGTCAGCGCCGAAGCCTGCGTCCTGAAGCAGCCCGCGAATCATCTCCTGCAGGGATTCCAGGTCCGCGTAGGGAGCGGCAGGGGAATCTGCCGGCGCCTTTCTTACAGCAACGTAGCTCTCTATCATAGGGGCCTCACAACTTCCTGGCGAGAACGCAAAGGTTCGGGCCGGGGGCGCATCGTGGGAGGTAGAGCCTCCCATCCTTTGCCGCTACTGGAGCGACCAGGTCGAGAAGCGTGTTGACGAAAAACTTCCCGGCCCTCTTGAAAGAGTGCCGGGTAATCTTCTTCTCGCCCTGCAACGCCAGCAGATCGATAGCCTCGCAGTAAAGAACCTCGAACCCGTACTGCTTCAGAAGATCCGTGATGCTTTCGCGGGTGAACCGTCTCACATGCTGCACCTTGTGAAATTCGTGATTGCAAAAGGGACAGTAAATCAGGCTATCGGAGAGGTTTTCGTTGAAGGGCGTGGTAAAAAAGGCAATGCCGTCCTGCTTCAAGAGACGGGACAACTCCGCCAGCGTATCCGGCAGCATCTCGTCGAGCAAATGCTCCAAGGTCTCAATGCAGGAGATGAAATCGAAGAAGTTGTCCTGGTACCCCACCGGAAGCTCGGTAGATGAGATCGCCCCTTTCCAGTTCCTCATAGCCGCAAACTTTGCGTTGACCCTGTCTACCGTTGCATTCGAAAAATCGAACCCGTAACAATCCGCCCCCGAAGTCAGCAGTCGCTCCAGCAGGAAACCCGGCCCACAGCCGAAATCCAGTATGTTCCCCTGCCGCGGGGTGGCATGAGCGCGCTGCAGCAGGTTCGCAAGGGCATCAACTACCTGGAAGGAGAAATATTCCGTTTCGACTTGAGTTTTTTGCCCCTGGTAATTCCAGAACCTCCTGATGCTCTCAGGTGACCAAGCCGCGGTTACAGGTTTTTCGTTCATTTAAGCGTCCTCGGAAGTGTGTTACCAAAATCTGGGATAAACAAAAGCCCGCGTCATCATGCCGGCTGTTCTGCGCAGCGGCTTATAGAGATAGCAGGCGCCGTGCCCGGCTACCCAGTACGAAATGACCGAGGCGGCGGCGGCCCCAACCCCGCCGTACTTCGGCACCAGTAAATAGTTTAAAGCGATGTTTGCCAAAGCCCCCAGGAAGGTCATGACAAGGAGAACCCTGGTCCAGTTCATCGCCATCAGGAAAGCGTTCCTGGCAACAGCGAGGTTGGCGAAGACGTCGCTCCAAATAAGGAGAACCAGCATCGGCGCTGCGGATGAGTAAGCTTCACCGTAGAAGAGCGAGACGACAATGCCGGCCAAAAACGTCGTGGGAATGGCGATGACATAACCCAGGAACGCGAGCAGGTTGTAAAGCTTTTGCAGCCGGCCGTAGAACTCTTTCTCGTCGGTCTCTCTCGCCCTGATGATATTAGGGTAAACCGAGGACACTATGGCTGTGGGTATAAAAAACCAGATCTCCGCAATCTTCACAGCGGAGGCGTAGACGCCAAGTTCATGAGAGGTGGACATCTGCCCGAGCATGATCTGGTCGATCCGCAGGTACACCATGAAGACGATGCCGGACAGGAGCAGCGGCCAGGAGTCCGAGAGCAGCTTCCGAGCAAGTTTCAGCCTCACCCGCCATTTGCTGATGAACTGGCCGTTGTGCCGGTACATGCAGCATAGTCCCACAGCTGCCAGACCGAACTCGAGCGAGTTAGCGGCCGCGAAAGCGACCACAGGCGCCTTGGCGAGAACCAGCCCCCCCCGGACAGCGGAGGCGATGATGAAAGCCGAGTTTTTGGCGTAGACGACGTACTTCGACTGGACTTTCGACTGGAACCAGAGGTCGATGGTGTCGAATGAGCCGAAGATCAGGGTCCACCCCATGACCGCCACCAATAGCTGGGAGAGACGATCATCGGGACGCAGGTAGAAGGTTGCGCCTACGGCAAGAAGGTACGCGGCGAGACTTGCGGCAAGCCGCAGGGTCATGACCGTTCCCAGTATCTCCTGTTCCCTCTCGGGCTCTCTCACCACCTCGCGGACGACGATTGCGTCCAGCCCAAGTATCGCTATTGCAGAGAATACTGCGCACATGGACGAGGCGTAGCTCAAAAGACCATACTGAGTGGGGCCGAGATAACGCGCGATCCAGATGCCGACGAAAAGCCCCACCCCCATTCGGAGCAGGCGGTCGCCAAAGAGCCAGCCGGTATTGGTTAGTACTTTTTGCAGTTCCTGCCTTCCCTCGACCTTCTTTTTGAGGAACGCCGGAAGATAGCTGACCCATCCCTGATTCATCTGTTCCTTTCTCTTCTCGACCTGCCGCTATTTAAGTATGCCGGATCGTCTTCCCTGAAGTTATTTTTGCCCCGTCTGAAAGATCCGCCCGGGCTCGACTCCCATCCTGAGAAGTTCCTCGCGCAGGGCTTCGCCGCGTTTCAAGGAAGTTATGACGATGTTGTGGTTGCCTGACAAAAGGGCGATGGCCGGAGTGACCACGGCCCGGTCGAAGAACTTCGCGCCGGCATTCTCGGTATCCATGGCCAGCACCATTTCCATACCCGCCTCTTTAAGGGAGAGATAGGCGATCTCGGCGACCTCATCTATGCCGCAGAAGGCCACGCTTTTCACTCCCTGGGCCGCCATCCCCTTGAACAGCTTCAGGTAGTCCTGGCGCGCCACGGTGTAAAGCCCGGAGAAGTAGCTCAAGTGCTGGTAAGCGAGGCGGCTTTTTTCGGCGAAACCTTTGGGGGTGAGTAGGTAGGCGTAACGGTTCTTGGGGAAGTTGTTGACCCGGATGAACCCCTTGGCTACCAGGTTCTTCAGGTAGGAGTTGACCAGGCCGAGGGCGATGCCGAGGCGCTTGGCCAATTCGCGCTGGGAGAGTTGCTGATCGCCGGAGATCTCCGAGAGGAGGAGAAAAGAGCGATAAGTGTCTAAAACCTTTTCGTCGCCACCGTTCATGGGCTGAACAGTAGTATAGAATGAGCGGATTTTCAATCAAAAACTAAGACCATCAGCCGCCGAGAAAACCTGGGGGCTTCTCACCTCCCCTGATTTTGCAGCGAAGTCGAAGGCGTCATATTTTTTTCAGATGTGACGAATTGGATTCAGATGTGACGAATTGGATTTGGATATGACGAATTCGGATTTGGATATGACGAATTCGGATCACCGTCGCAGCATACCTGCACACCCCTTAAGTCGCTCTCCGTCTTCAGGTGTCTCAGATGTCCTTGCTAAGGGATTTATAGATCTCCGCGAGCTCCTTCCCCCTTGCCTGCCATGAATGGAGGGCTATGGCGCGCTCGCGCCCTTCCTTTCCCAGCACTTCCCTCAACTCCCGGTCGCCTGCCAGCCGACCTATGGCGCCGGCCAAGTCCGCCGCATCGCCGAACTTGGCGTACAACGCCGCATCTCCCAATATCTCGCGGTTGACTGGGGTGTCGAAGACGACAGTGGGAAGCCCGCAGGCGATGTAGTTGAACAGCTTGCCGTTCGCCTCGGTGAGCGAGACCTTGGGCGAGACCGCCAAATCTCCTGCAGATAGATAAAGAGGCGCTTCGCTGTACGGGATCCTGCCGGTGAAGGTGATGATGTCGTCGATCCCCATCTCCTCGGCCTTCTCCCGGTACGCAGCCTCAGGGAACCCCATGATAAGGTAATGCAGTTTCGCCCCCTGCCCTTTCAGGTTCGCCGCGGCCTCCAGGAGCAGGTCGACCCCCTGGTAGCTGTTCATCAGCCCCAGGTAGACGACGACGGGACGCTTCTGGGGAAGACCTAGTTTCGCGCGGATCTCTTCTTTGGGCTGGGGAGCGAAGACGCCGGTGTCGACGCCGTCGATCAGCGCCCGGACCCGCTCCTTCGGTACGCCGTCGAACAAGAGCAGATCCACGGTCGGGGTGGCGCTGGTGACGATGAAATCGGAGCTGCGGTTGATCCAACGCTCCAGGGTGGCGAAGAAGCGCTGCAGCAGGGAACCGGGCTTGACGAAGCCGTGGTCGGTGATCTCGGCGGTGAGGCTTCCCTGGCAGTCGAAGAGCATAGGGACTCGGATCAGCATCTTGAGAAAGGCGCCGAAGAAGGCGCCTTCGTGAAGGTGGGCGTGAATCAGGTGCGGCTTGAACTGGCGCGCTACCTTGAGGGCCTTGAAAAGGAGCTGCAGATCGAGGAATGGCTTGACCCAGGATGGACCGGCTTCGAGCTTCTTGTACCAGGAGAACCCGGAGATCCTCTCTGTGGGGATGCCGGGGACATCGCTGCCGATGTGGTAGGTGACCAGGCGCAGCTCGACGCCGCAGGCCATGGCGGCTCTCGCCTCCTCGAGGATGCGGACGTGACACCCCCGGTCGGCGAAGAACGGGGTAGGCGCCAGCACCAGTACGCGCAAAGGCCGCTCAGCCAAAGTTGAGCTTGTCCTTGATGTTGTAGATCGGCTTTCCCTGCGCTTCGTAATAGGTCCTGGCGGAGAGCTCGGCCAAAAGCCCAAGGACGATGAACTGCACCCCCATGAAGAGGAGGAACGCGGTCAGAATCAGGAGCGGGTTGCGGTTCATGCTCATGCCTTCGAAGAACTTCATGTAGACGGTGGCCGCGCCGCTCAGGCACCCTGCGGCGAGGGTGTAGATCCCCCAGCGGCCGAAGAGCTGGATCGGCTTGGTGGAGTAGCTTAGGAGGAATTTGACCGTCATCAGGTCGAGGATGACCTTCATGGTGCGGGAAATGCCGTACTTGCTCTTGCCGTGCAGCCTTTCATGGTGCCGCACCGGCATCTCGGTCACCCGGGCGCCGACCTGGTGCGCGAGCGCGGGAACGAAGCGGTGCATCTCCCCGTAAAGGTTCACGTCGTCCAGCACGTCGCGGCGGTAAGCCTTCAGGGTGCAGCCGTAGTCGTGCAGATGCACGCCGGTCATCCTGGAGATCATGCCGTTGGCAAGCATGGAAGGGAGCTTCCGGTTCACGAAGGTGTCCTTGCGGTCCTTGCGCCACCCGGAGACCACGTCGTACCCTTCGTCGATCCGCGCCAAAAGCAGCGGGATGTCCAAGGGATCGTTCTGCAGGTCCCCGTCCATGGGAATAACCACGCGTCCTGAGGCGGAATCGAAGCCTGCTGCCATGGCTGCGGTCTGCCCGAAATTGCGGCGCAGGCGGATCACCCTGACCCGGTCGTCCTTCGCAGCCAGACGCTTCAAACCGGAATAGGAATTGTCCGAAGAGCCGTCATCCACGAGTATCAGCTCGTACTCGAGGTTGGTATCGCCCAGCGCCTCGGTGACCCGCTCATGCAGAATCGGGATGTTGTCTTCCTCGTTGTAAATCGGGACTACGATGCTGAGATCCACAGGTTTCTCCTAAAAAAAATCAAAAGAACCAGTTCAAAGTTCAAAGTTCAAGGTTCGACGTTCAAAGTTAAAGTTCAGCGTTGATCTTCAATTACTGACCTCGCTCTTCGCGAAGGCCTTCACCCGCCTCACTTCGACATCCCAGTGGGTCTGCTTGCCACCCCGGTAACGGGGACGGGCAAGGCCGCGCAAAACGCCTGCGCCGTAGACCAAGTGAAGCGTCGGAAACACCAGCAACAGCCTGGGGAGCAGCGACAGGTCGCCCTGTGTGAAGGTCGCGGCAACTGAGGCTGTGGCAATCAAGATCAGGTAGCAAAGAAGCGGCAACAAATAAAAGCCCCCTCCCAAGCCCGCCACGAGGAACGGGAGCGACAGGAGGTAGATTAGAAACAACGACGGCGCGAGGGAGACCGGCTTCACCTTGCCCGAGATCAGGGTCTGCTCGCCGCGCCCCCGGCCGTAACCGTACATCTGCCTGACGTACGCGCGATAGGTCCTGCGCTGGCTGCGCACCACGGCAAGTTCAGGGTCGTGCACCAGCAGGTTTCCCTCCTGCTGCAGCCGGTCCATCAGCTCGTTCTCCTCGTTCGGGTAGAGCCGCTCGTCCAGCCCCTCGTGGGAGAGGAAGATGTCGCGTCTGAAGCTTAGATTGCAGAGGATCAGCTCGCTGTCGTTGCTGTACCGTGCGCTCCCGCTCTTCCGATAGCGGTTGCGCACCCCGCCGCCGCCAACCGGAGAGGTGAAGGCGATCCCTATCGCCCTTTGCAGCGGCGAATCGGTGGCAAGGGTGAGGGAGGGACCTCCTACCGCCGCGACCTTCGCCTCGCGGTAGTGGGCCGCCGCCCGGACAAGAAAGTCAGGTGCGACCAGGGAATCGTCGTCCAGGAAATAGAGGAGCTCTCCCCTGGCCTCGCGGGCGGCGACGTTTCTCTGCACGCTGGGCTGACAGCCGTAGGCGACCAGCACTTCGAAAAGGTCGTCCGGATAGGCCGCCTCGCGCATGCCGGCCAGGGCACGCACCTCGCCCCCCGGCTTCACCGGTATGATGATGGAGAACTTGGGGAGCGCCGCAGGGTCGGACCGCAGGACCGGCTGAAGATCTCCCCCGGGTAGAGGAACGTCGGGGGGGGGGCTATTGGACAACGGGGTTCACCCTGTCGTAGCGGAGTGTCCTGTGGCAGCCGACGGAACAGCCGCCGCCGGTTTGAGTCGCCTCGAACTTGATCGGGATCTCCCAGCTGCCGAAGCCGTAGGCTTTCGGGTAGATGAGCCGGTCCTGGACCTCGGCGTGAGGGTTGTGGCACATCTTGCAGGAGCGACCTTTCCCGGGTTTGTTCACGTGAACGGCATGCAGGTTGCGGTCGCCGTTTCTAAACTTGGTGATCCGGTCCGTCTTGGGCGCTTCGGCAAGAGCGGGATCGTGGCAGGTAAAGCAAAGCGGGAAGGCGTCGCTGTTGAACGGACGGTACAGCTCCGTCGGGTAGTCCCCTTTGAGCAGCTTGCGGTAGGGGGAGCCGTGGATGGCGTGGCAGTTGACACATTCCCCCGCGGCAACCGGATTGTGCACCGATTTCCCCGTAAAAGGCTTCGCGTCGTGGCACAGGAAGCAGAGCTCGGAGCCGGGCTTTCTGAGAAGGCTTCTGCCGTCGGCCTGGTGTGCGTCGTGGCAGGCCAGGCATTCGCCGTTGGCGACCGGCGCATGGGTGAAGACACCGGTGTAACGCTCGCGGGCGTGGCAACGGAAGCAAAGCTCGGGGGAGCGGTCCTTCAGGAGGTACTTCACATCGGCGCTGTGGGCCATGTGGCACCCGGTGCACTCGCCGGTTCCCACCGGCTTGTGCAGGAACTTCTTCTTCACGACGTGGGGGTGGCACCCGGCGCAGAGGTTTTGCTTGGGGACCTTGAACCCCATGCTGTCCTTGCCGAGCGGGTGGTTGTCGTTGAACTGCTTGTGGCAGTCCATGCAACGCCCCGCCGCGACCGGCTTGTGCGGCACACTCCCCTGGACCAGGTCCTTGTGGCAGATGCTGCAGGTAAAATCGGCCCGGGCGGCATCCGGCATCAGGATGGCGCCAAGAACGAACATTACCAGAGCTACTGCCGGATGTGTCCAAAGGGAGTGTCGCATGGCCTCAGTTTGCCCTTTTTATTTGCCGTAGCTGTGCAGACCCGAAAGGAACAGGTTCACACCCAGGTAGCAGAAGATGGTTGCCGCGAAACCGATGACGGAAAGGATGGCGGCGCGGCGGCCGACCCAGCCGCGGGTGATGCGTGCGTGCAGGAAGGCTGCGTAAACGAACCAGACGATCAGGGACCAGGTCTCTTTCGGGTCCCAGCTCCAGTAGGTGCCCCAGGCGTAGTTGGCCCAGGCGGCGCCGGTAACGATGCCGAGGGTCAAAAGCGGGAAGCCGATCATGATCGCCTTGTAGTTCAGGTCGTCCAGGACCTTGATAGAAGGGAACATGGAAAGGAGCCCGCCGGCCTGGGCGTTGCCCCCACCCTGCTCCATCTGCTCGCGGATCAGGTACATGATCGAGATGCCGCAGGCGACCGCGAAGGCGGCATAGCCGAGGAAGCAGGTGATGACGTGGTACACAAGCCAGTTGCTCTGCAGCGCGGGGACCAGCGGCTCGATGTTGCTGTCCAGGCTCAACTGGGCCCAGGCCATGCCGAACAGCGCAAAAGGCATGACGAAGAAGCCGATGGCGCGATACTTGTACTTGAAGTCGATGAACAAGAAGATCATGACGATGGTCCAGGAGAAGAAGACCACCGACTCGAACAGGTTGGACAAAGGCGCGTGGCCATGTCCCATGTCGTAGGATTCCTTCCAGCGCATGCCGATGGCCGCGGTCTGTACCGCGAACCCGAACAAAGCAGCGTAGGTGCCGAGCGCCCCGACCGTCTTGTTGCGCGAGGCAAGGAACGCGAAGAATATGCAGGTTGAAACCATATAAACGATCATGGTGACGTTGAACAGCGAGGAACTGGACATCGGTATTACCCTCCGGTCATCATTCTGTTAGCTCGGTGATGGGGGCATTCCCCCCTTGACTATAATTTATTGAATTTTTCCACCAGTTCGTCGAAGGCGATCTCGAAACCGGTGGGGTTCTTGCTGGCGGAGCCCCCCAGGGTGACGCCCGCATCGGAAACGCGAGCCCAGACCCTCTTGTGCGACATGAAGAAGGCCATGCAGATGCCGACCACCATCAGGAAGCAGCCGAGCCAGACCACCCATACGCCGGGGTCCTTGGCGACCTGCAGCCCGGTGTAGAACTTCTGGTCCATCCCGTCGAAGGTCAGCACCAGGTCGCCGCCGTGCTGGGCGTTGAAAGACTCGTACTTGTCGGAGAGGATCACGAACGGCTGCGGGTTGCCGCCGGCAGGGGTGAATTCAACCTGTGCGCCGGGGCCGTCGAACCCCCTCATGAAGGGACGCACGTCCATGGTCGCTTCCATGACGGAAACGAAGGCGCCGCCCGGAAGCGCCAGCCGCTCGCCCTGGCGCGCTTTGAGTTTTACAGGCTGGCCGCCGTTGCGGTTACGCACGGTGAGGTAGTAGGAGACCCCCTCGTCGGACTGGCCGTAGCTGGACTGGTAGAAAGTGATCCCCTTGTAGGTAAGCGGATCGTTCACGATGATGGGAATGTGCTGCAGGCCCGGGACAGGCTGGCCCTTTTCGGAGACGCTCAGTATGCTCTTGAACTCCTTGGGAGCGCCGGTGTCGTAGAAGCTGACCGAGAACTTCTCGCAGCGGACGTCAAAGCCGAGGTCGATCACCTTGCCGCTGTTGGTCTGCACCTGCGACACGGAACCACCCTCAGGGATGTTGACGTAGGCCTTGTATCCGAAGAAGGAGCCGATCAGCGCTCCGATAAAGACGATGATAATGGAGAGATGCACCACGTAGACGCCAAGCCGGCACCACGGGTGCTTCTGGGCGAAGAGGTGGTACTGCCCCCCTTGCTCCGTGATCACGGGTTCTGCGAACTCCGCCTTGAGGAAGGAGACCATCCTGTCCTTCAGCTCCTCCTTCGACCCCTTGAGCTTGAACTCCTTCACGTTGGCAAGGCTCTTCTCGAAGTTGTCGTCCATCACCTTGACCGGCTCGGAGACCACCTTCCAGACGCGCGGCAGCCTCTTGATGGAGCAGCAGATGAGGTTCAGCGTGAGGAGGTACAGAAGCAGGATGAACCACCAGGAGTGGTACATGTCAAAGAAGCCGAGGGAACTGTAGAGTTTGATCTTGGTCTCACTCAAAGTGGCAAGGTACTCACGTTGAGGTCCCTGCGGTATCACCGTACCGATGATCGAGACCAGTGCCAGGCCAATCAGCAGGAAAATCGAAAGTTTCAAGGAACAGAAAAAATCCCAAACCTCTTGTGCAAATCCGCGTTTGTTCGTTGTCAAGGCCGTCTCCCGGAAAGGTGATCGTACAGCTTGGTTATAGTCAGGCGTGCCATTATAGTCAAATTGACAATAAGCGCAAAATAAAAATTGCGAATACAATGGGGGGTACTAAAAAAGGGGCGACAGGATACCTGTCGCCCCTAAATCCAGCAATCATCCTCTTAGAGGAGCATTACTTCTTGTGGCAATCGCCGCACTTGGTCGGGCCGCCCTTGGCTGCGTGGCACTCTTTGCATGCCTTGCCGTGAGCCGCTTCCTTGTTGATAGCGATCTTCGCCGGTGCGCCGTCGCCGTGACATACTTTGCACTCGTTTTTACCCTGGTGAGCCTTGTGGTTGAAGGTTACGTTGCCGTTTTTGGCGGGGTAAACGACGCTGTCTGCGGCCATTGCGGAAACAGCAAATGCGAGAGTCAGAGCTACTGCAGCGATAATCTTCTTCATTAGGAATCCCTCCATAAATTTAAAATGTGTGCGGCCCGAAAGTATACAACCCGGGCCATTCTGTCAAGCAAAATCACTGGGAAGGCCGCTCTAGCCCCGCCTTGACGCCTGAAGAGCCTGGTCCTTCTGCTCGACCTCTTCTGCCATTTTCGTCTTGTAGGAAACGAGCTTCGCGCGCAGCTCCGGAGCGGCCAGGGAGAGGATCTGCACGGCGAAGAGCCCGGCGTTCTTGGCGCCCGCTTTGCCTATGGCCATGGTGCCGACCGGTATGCCCCCCGGCATCTGTACCATGGCGTAGAGCGCGTCGACGCCGTTGAGCGCTCCGCCCGTCATCGGTACGCCGATCACCGGGAGAGTGGTTTCGGCGGCAATGACGCCGGCCAGGTGCGCGGCCATGCCGGCTGCGGCGATGATCACCTGGATGCCGCGCCCGGCAGCCTCCGAGGCGAGCTTTGCAGTTTTCACCGGCGAGCGGTGGGCCGAAGAGACGTGGATTTCGTAGGGGACGCCGAACTCCGCGAGGACCTTCGTGGTCTCTTGCATGGTGGAGAGGTCGGAATCGCTTCCCATCAGAATCAGTACGGTCGGTTCAGTCATTTCTAAATCTCCGGGAAAACTTTCGTTTTCACCCCTAGCCATTTTTCTTCTCTCAGAAGTTCTCCGTGGCTAGAGCTTGTGGTTTTAGCGCTTCATCGCCTTGGCGCCGATGTCCTTCCTGTAATGGACGCCGGGCCAGGAGATCTCTTTAACTCCCTGGTAGGCGCGCTCGATCGCTTCCTTGACCGTAGTGCCCAAAGCGGTCACGCCAAGCACGCGGCCACCGCTGGTGACCACCCCCTCGCCGGTCGCCTTGGTTCCGGCGTGGAACACGACGAGGTCGTCTATCCGGCCGGCTGCGTCGAGCCCCCCGATGAGGTCCCCCTTGCGGTAATCCGCCGGGTACCCCTCGGCCGCCATGACCACGCAGACCGCCGCCTTGTCGTGCCACTCTATCTCCACCCCCTCCAGGCTACCGGAGGCGACGGCCATGAGGATGGGGACTATGTCGGACTTCATCCGCATCAAAAGAGGCTGGCATTCGGGGTCACCGAAGCGGGCGTTGAACTCCAGGGTCTTAACCGAGTCGCCGTCGATCATGAGTCCAGCGTAGAGGACACCGCGGTAGGTGCGCCCCTCGGCCTTCATTCCGTCCACGGTGCGGCGCATCACCTCTGCCATGGCCTTCTCGTGGATATCGGGGGTCACCACAGGTGCAGGGGAGTAGGCTCCCATCCCGCCGGTGTTGGGGCCCTGGTCACCGTCGAAGACGGCCTTGTGGTCCTGGGCGCTAGCCAGCGGGATTATCCTTTCGCCGTCGGTGAAGGCAAGGAAGGAGGCTTCCTCCCCTTTCAGGAACTCCTCTATGACCACCCTGGAACCTGCCGCGCCGAAGGCGTTGCCGGAGAGCATGTCGGTCACGGCCGCGACCGCCTCGTCACGGGTCTGGGCGATGATCACCCCTTTGCCTGCGGCAAGCCCGTCCGCCTTGATGACGATGGGGATCCCGGTACGGTCGATGAAGGAGACGGCGGGCTCGACCTCGGTGAAGACGCCGTAGGCCGCGGTGGGGACGTTGTACTTGTGCATCAGGTCCTTCGAGAACGCCTTGCTCGCCTCTATGATGGCGGCGTTTTTCCTGGCGCCGAACGCCTTCAGGCCGTTCTCCTCGAACAGATCGACGAGCCCAAGGGAAAGCGGAAGCTCCGGGCCTACCACGGTGAGTTCGACCCCTTCCTTGCGGGCGAAGTCGAGGAGCCCCTGCAGGTTGTCCACCGCTATGTCCACGTTTTGCGCCAGGGTGGCCGTTCCCGGATTCCCCGGCGCGCAGAACACCTGGCTTACCAGCGGGGACTGGGCGATCTTCCAGACCAGCGCGTGCTCGCGCCCTCCGCTACCTACTACCAAAACCTTCATAAGCAAACTCCTTAAAACCAATTGACAATTGATAATTGACAATTGACGATGAAAACCTGGCCTCCCCGTCCAGTTGCAGCACAACCTGGTGCGGACGGCATGAAAGCGACAATGGACAAAGGCAACAAAGCGTTGTCCATTGTCCATTGTCAATTGTCAATTGGGGTTTTAGTGCCTGAAGTGCCTCATGCTGGTGAAGACCATGGCGATGCCGTGCTCGTCGGCTGCGGCGATGACCTCGGCGTCACGCATGCTGCCGCCAGGCTGGATCACCGCGGTGACACCCACGGAGGCGGCGTTGTCGAGGCCGTCCCTGAACGGGAAGAAGGCGTCGGACGCCATGACCGCACCCTGGACCGGGATGCCGGCATGCTCGGCCTTGATGGCGGCGATGCGGGCGGAGTTGACGCGGCTCATCTGGCCCGCGCCCACGCCGACGGTGGAGTTGTCGCGGCCGTAGACGATGGCGTTGGATTTGACGAACTTCGCCACGCGCCAGGTGAAGAGGAGGTCTTCCATCTCCTTGTCGGTCGGCGCCCTCTTGGTCACCACCTTCAGCTCGGTGAAGAGCTCGAGGTCGGCGTCCTGGACCAGCATGCCCCCGTTCACCCTCTTGTAATCGAAACGCGGCGCCGGGTTCTCGGGCCAGAAGCCGCACTCCATGAGGCGGACGTTCTTCTTGGCCGCGACCACTTCGCTTGCGGCCTCGGTCACCTTGGGGGCAATGATCACTTCGACGAACTGGCGCTCGACGATGGCGCGGGCGGTGGACTCGTCCAGTTCGCGGTTGAAGGCGATGATGCCGCCGAAGGCGGACTCGGGGTCGGTCTTGTACGCCTTGTCATAGGCTTCCATGATGTTCGCGCCGAGCGCTACGCCGCAGGGGTTGGCATGCTTCACGATTACGCAGGCGGGCTCGGTGAACTGCTTCACGCATTCCAGCGCCGCATCGGTGTCGCCGATGTTGTTGTAGGAGAGTTCCTTCCCCTGTATCTGGCGCGCCGTGGAGATGGAGGCTTCTTTGGACCCCTTCTCGACGTAGAAGGCGCCGGACTGGTGCGGGTTCTCGCCGTAGCGCATCCCCTGGGCCAGCTTGTACTGCATGGTGAGGGTGTCCGGGAAAGCAGCGACCCCCTCGCCGGTACGGGCGCCGAGCCAGTTGGAGATGGCGCCGTCGTAGGCTGCGGTGTGCTGGTATACCTTGACCGCCAGCCGGAAATTGGTCTCGCGCGACACGCTGCCGCCGGAGTTTTTCATCTCGTCCAGGACCACCTGGTAGTCGGCGTGGTCAACGACCACGGTGACGTCGCGGTTGTTCTTGGCCGCGGAGCGGAGCATGGTCGGACCGCCGATGTCGATGTTCTCGATGGCGTCCTCCATGGTGCAGTCCTCCTTGGCGACGGTCGCCTCGAAGGGGTAGAGGTTGACTACCACCATGTCGATGGGCTCGATGCCGTGCTCCTGCATCTTGGCCACGTGGGCCGGATTCTCGCGCATGCCGAGGATGCCGCCGTGAACCTTCGGGTGCAGGGTCTTCACCCGGCCGTCCAGCATCTCGGGGAAACCGGTGAACTCGGAGACGTCCTTGACGGCGATGCCCGCCTCACGCAGAAGCTTCGCGGTACCACCGGTGGAGAGGATCTCCACGCCGTAACCCGCCAGCGCCCGGGAAAATTCCACCACACCAGTCTTCTCCGACACGCTGATCAGCGCGCGCCCAATCTTTGCCATGTTTAACTCCTTTTGCGGCTTTTGATGTCGATTCTAGAAACTAAAAACGAAACAGAGGTTCACTGGAGACATAGAGGAATAACCGGGTAAACGGGTCAAAACTTCTAGTTTCAACGCCTTTCCTCCGGGACCTCCGTGTACCGCTGCGTCCTCTGTGGTAAAGCTTTAGGTCTTTGGAAAGTCTACGTTCGCCAGGAAGTGTTTTTCGAAGAGCGGAGTGCCGGAAAGGGGTATCACCCGGACCTTTTGCGCCAGGTCCTCCATCTGGTCCCGGCCATCATTCAAGAGCAGCATCCGCTCCACTCCGGCCAGGGCCCCTTCCTTAATGAATCCGGTGATTCTTACCATCTTTTCGTTGAAAATTCCAACCTTTTTTAGCACCTCCGGCGACAGCACCGCTCCGAAGGAACCGGTCAGCACCACGCGGGAAAGATCGTCCACAGAAAGCCCCGCCTTCCCCATAAGGATCTCCATCCCCCCCCGCAGCGCACCCTTGGCGAGCTGCAGCGCGCGGACATCCTCCTGGTCCAGAAAGACGGACCCCGAGGCGTCGCGGTGCAGTACGAAGGCCGGGATGCCGTTCACCTCCTGAACCCGGTTCCCCAGGTTGGAATCGATCTCGGCGGCGGGACGGATCCTGCCGGCAGGCTCGATGATGCCGGCCTCTAAAAGCGCCGCCACCGTCTCCAGCACGCCTGACCCGCAGATGCCGCGGGGCGTGGCGCCGGCTATGGTGCTCAGGAGCAGACGGTCGCCGTCGATGCTGACTCCGCTGACGGCGCCGGGAAGCGCAGACATGCCGCAGCGGAGGTTCCCCCCTTCGAAGGCGGGGCCGGCGGCGGCCGAGGTGGCGAGGAAACGTTCGCCGTCGAAAAGAGCGATCTCGGCGTTGGTACCCATGTCAAGATAGAGAGTCCCCATCGCCGGTTCTTCGGCAAGGCCGAAGAGGAAGGCCACGAGGTCACCTCCGACGAAGCCGCCGGGAAGAGGGAGCAGGTAAGCCGGGAGCTCCCGTTTCCAGCCGAGATCGAGGGTGGTGACGGTCTTGCCGGCCGTGAAGAGAGGGCGAAAGGGGGGATAGGCGAGCGAGGCGACCGGCAGGGCGAGGGCGATGTGTTCCATGGCGGGGTTCCCCGCCACCGCCACCTGGGCGAGCTCTGCAGGTGCGGCGCCGGCAAGCGCCAGGAGTTCATCGGTCAGGCGCTCCATCTCGAGCGCGAGGCATCCCTGCATGGCCCGCAGCCTTTCACTGTCGGCCGCGGCGGTGAGGCGGGTGAGTACGTCGGCGCCGAAAGCGTGCTGCGGGTTGAGCGCTCCGGTGCGCGCCAGGCGCTCACCCGAGGCGGGATCAACCAGGGACGCGGCGATGGTGGTGGTCCCCAGGTCGAAAGCCGCGGCGAGTCTTCTAGATGAAGACAATGGGGGTTCCTCCGGCGGGCTCGACCTCGCCGATGCAGGCAGCGAAAAGCCCCTGCGCAGCGGCGCGGGAGAGGAAGTCGCGGGCGTCGTCGGGGGCGAAGGTGATCAAAAGCCCCCCCGAGGTCTGGGGGTCGAAGAGCGGCAGCAGAGGGTCGCCGCTGTTTCCGGAGACGTGTGTTTCGTAGTGCTGACGATTGCGGTAGCACCCCGCGGGGACGAGGCCGTCATCGATGAGAGCCGCTACCCCCGGGATGACCGGCACCCGCGCCAGCTCGACCTTGAAGCTCACCTTGGCGCCGAGAGCCATCTCGCAGGCGTGGCCGATGAAGCCGAACCCGGTCACGTCCGTTGCGGCCGTGGCGCGGCAGGCGACCATGAGCTCTGCGGCCTGCGCGTTCAAGGTGGTCATCCAGCGGGTTGCCTCCGCCGCCACTTCCGGCTCGATCATCTCCGCCTTGATCGCCGTGGAGACGATGCCGGTTCCCAGCGGCTTCGTGATGACGATGAGGTCGCCGGGGCGGGCGGTGCAGTTTCTGACCACGCGCGCCGGGTCGATGAGGCCGGTCACCGCGAGCCCGAACTTGAGCTCGTCGTCCTCCACCGTGTGCCCCCCGACGAGACAGGCGCCGGCCTCCTTGAGCGCGTCCGAGCCACCGGCGAGGATCGCGGCCAGGACCGACGTGGGGAGCGAGCAGGCCGGGAAAAAGGCGAGGTTCATCGCCGTCACCGGTCTTCCCCCCATGGCGTAGACGTCCGAGAGGGCGTTGGCCGCGGCGATGCGGCCGAAGGTGAAGGGATCGTCCACCAGCGGCGTGATGATGTCGGTGGTCTCCACCAGGGCGAGGCTCTCCCCAATCCGGTAGACGCCGGCGTCCTCCGCCCCTTCCACCCCCACGATGAGGTTGGGGTCGTCCGAGCGCGTTATGTCATGAATGGCTTCTTCCAGGCCCGCCGGGCCCAGCTTGGCAGCTCAACCGGCCGCCTGCACCATAGTGGTGAGCCGTACTTTGTCAGTCATGACCACTCCTGAAGAAAATTGGGGCTAATCCCTGTTTCTACCCGAGATACACCCTGCGCACGCGACGGGTGGCTATGCCACATAGCACCTCGTACGGTATGGTTCCGGCTTTCTCGGCCATCTCCTCGGCGCTGATGCAGTCCCCCATGGGATCGGGCCCGAGAAGCGTCACGTCGTCCCCTACCGCCACCCCCTCCACGTTGGTGACGTCGAGCATGATCCAGTCCATGCAGACTGTGCCGGCCACCCTCGCCCGCTGCCCCCGGATCAGTGCCTCCCCCTTGTTGGTGAGGCTGCGGCAATAGCCGTCGGCATAACCTACGGGCACGCTCGCGATCAGGGCGCGCTCGGTCGCCACGTAGCGCCTGCCGTAGCTGATGCTGGTGCCGGGCTCCACCCACTTGAGCATCGCCACCCGGCTTTTCAGGCGCATCACCGGCTGCGACGGAACCTGCCCCTCGAAGTCGCCTGAAGGAAGCGCGCCGTAGAGGATGATGCCGGGGCGGGCCAGGTTGCAGTAAGGGAGATCCTGGGCGAGTATGGCGGCGCTGTTGGCCACGTGCACGTAGGCAGGCGCGTACCCCTGACGGTGCGCCTCTTCGACGGCGGCGTTGAAACGCTCGGCCTGAAGCTTCGTGAAGGCAATCCCGTCCGGGTCGAGTTCGTCGGCGCTGGCGAAATGGGAGAAGATACCCTCAAGCTCCAGGTTCTTGAACTGTTTCAGTTGGGCCAGAAATTCCGGGACCTCGTTGTACGGTACCCCGAGCCGCCCCATCCCCGTGTCCACCTTGAGATGGATGTGCGCCTTGCGGTAGCACTTGATCTCCAGCGCAGCCCGGTCCAAGGCCGCTGCCTGCTCCAGGGAGAAGAGCGCAGTGGAGATGTTCAGGCCGATGCAGCGCCTCTCCTCCCCGGGGTAGATCCCGCCCAGAATCAGCACCGGACGCGAGATGCCGCTCATGCGCAGTTGCACCCCTTCTGCCAGGAAGGCGACCGCGAAGGCGTCAACGCCGAGCTTTTCCAGCTCTTCCGAAACGTATTGAAAGCCGTGCCCGTATGCGTCCGCCTTGACCACGGCCAGAAGGCCGCACCCTTCGGGGACCCGTTTTTGCACCAGGGAGAAATTGTGCCGCAGGGCGGCGAGATCTATCTCGACGACTGTAGGACGACTGTCCATAAAAGGCCCGTATCCATAGAGGTGAATGAAATCAGGCCGGGATGTCCCGGCCAGTGAATTTTCTACCACTTCTGCCGTTGGCTGTAAAGGCAAAAACCCGAAACCGATTGACTTATCAAGAGGATTCCTTTATGTTTACGCGCAGCCACTGAGCCAGCTAGGGGAGTTCGCAGGAACTGAGACAGGCGCGGCCTGAACCCTTTGAACCTGATCCGGTTGACACCGGCGTAGGGAAGCGGCGCGAACTCCGACCTGTTCATCTGCGGAGCCGTGACCTATTCCGTCACGGCTCTTTTTGTTTCCAACCAGAAAACCCAAAACCGCCGGCAAGGAGAAAACTGGGGACGTCTGAGCAAAGACTGCCCCCCTGGGAGATGCGATTTTCTCAGCTGTTCTCCTTGCCAAAGATTTGCTTTTCATCTTTGCCCAGAGGTTAACGTGTTAAGACTCGTGGTGGATCACAGCGGCAAGGAGCGGCGCATCGAGGGGCTCTACCTCATCACGGATCAAGCGGAGCGCCTGGTCCACCGCGTGCGCGAGGCGCTCTCCTCAGGATACGTCGCCGTCCTGCAGTACCGGGACAAGGTCCGCAGCTACGAAGAACGCCTGGACCTGGGGCAGGAGCTGAAACACCTCTGTGCCGAGTTCGAGGCGAAGTTCATCGTCAACGACGACGTGCAACTAGCCCTGGAGCTCGACGCCGACGGCGTCCACCTGGGGCAGGATGACGGCGACCCGGCCGCGGCGCGCGAGGCGCTGGGTCCGAAAAAGATCATAGGGATCTCCACCCACTCGCTTGCGGAAGCGCTCGAGGCGCAGGAGGCAGGCGCCGACTACATAGGCTTCGGCGCCCTCTACCCCACCGCCAGCAAAGAGGTCGAGCATATCCAGGGGCCGGAGCAGCTGGCGCTTTTAAAGGGTAAGCTGAGGATCCCGGTGGTCGCCATCGGCGGCATCGCCAGGGACAACGCCTGCGCGGTGATAGACGCCGGAGCCGATGCCATCGCGGTTATCTCGGCCGTCCTTTCGGCCAGATCCCCCGCGCTCGCGGCGACCGAACTGGCGCTTTTGTTCAACAGGAAGGCGATGCAGCCCCGCGGCGGCGTCCTCACCGTAGCGGGAAGCGACTCGGGAGGGGGCGCCGGCATCCAGGCGGACCTGAAGACGGTGACGCTTTTAGGAAGCTACGGCGCCTCGGCCATCACCGCGCTTACCGCCCAGAACACCCGCGGCGTCACCGCGATACACCCGGTCCCCCCAGAATTCCTGGCGCAGCAGATCGACGCGGTCCTCTCGGACATCCCGATCGACGTGGTCAAGGTGGGGATGCTCTCGTCGGCAGCAAACGCCGCCACCCTCGCCGACAGGCTCAGCGCCCACGGCATGAGGATGGTTGTGCTCGACCCGGTGATGAGCGCCAAGGGGGGGGTCGCGCTCATGGAGAACGAGGCGCTCGGCGTGCTGAAACAGAGGCTGATCCCGCTTTGCTACCTGCTCACGCCCAACATCCCCGAGGCAGAGGCGCTCACCGGGCTCTCCATCACCGATGCCGCCGGGATGGAGCTCGCCGCACGCGCCCTGCACCTCATGGGGGCGAGACACGTGCTGATCAAGGGGGGGCACCTGACCGAGGGGGTCGTCACCGACATCCTCTTCGACGGCACCGGCTTCACCCGCTTCACGGCCCCGCGCGTCCTCACCCGCAACACCCACGGCACCGGCTGCACGCTCGCTTCGGCCATCGCAAGCTACCTGGCCCAGGGGGAACCGCTCCCCGGAGCCGTGTTGAGGGCGAAGCTGTTCGTGACCCGGGCCATCAAGTACGCGCAGCCGCTGGGAAAGGGACACGGCCCGGTGAACCATTTCCTCGCCGCACGAGACCAGGCAGAATAGAAGCGCTCTTCCCACCGGGAGTTTGGGAGGGGGAAAGCATTTAATCACAACCGATCCCCCACCCCGTCCCTCCCCCTCCGTGGGAGGGAATTACACGACTAGAAGCAAGTTCAATAAAGGAGCAGCCATGACCCAGCTCGAATACGCCCGCAAGGGGATCATTACCGACAAGATGAAGACTGCGGCCCTCGCCGAAGGGGTGGACGCCGAGTTCATCCGCGCCGGGATCGCCGCGGGCAACATCATCATCTGCCACAACAACAAGCACGCAAACGGCACCCCGCTCGCCGTCGGCAAGGGGCTCAGGACCAAGGTCAATGCCAACATCGGCTCCTCCGCCGACGACCTCGACTTCCAGAAGGAGCTGGAGAAGGTGCGCGTGGCGGTCGCAAGCGGCGCCGACGCCATCATGGACCTCTCGACGGGGGGACCGGTGGACGAGATCCGCCGCGCCGTGATCGCCGAGACCAGCGCCTGCATCGGCACCGTGCCGCTGTACCAGGCGGCGCTCGACGCGGTCAGAAAGCACAAGAAGGCGATCGTGGAGATGACGGTCGAGGACATCTTCCAAGGGGTGATCAAGCACGCCGAGGACGGCGTCGACTTCATCACCGTGCACTGCGGCGTGACCCGCTCCACGGTGGAGCGGATGCGCAAGGAAGGGCGCATCATGGACGTGGTCTCCCGCGGCGGCGCCTTCACCATAGAATGGATGGCGCACAACAACGCGGAGAACCCGCTCTACGAGCACTTTGACCGCCTGCTGGAAATCACCAAGGCCTACGACATGACCCTGTCGCTTGGTGACGGCTTCCGCCCCGGCTGCCTGGCCGACGCGACCGACCGCGCCCAGATCCACGAGCTGATCCTCCTGGGAGAGCTCACCCAGAGGGCGCAGGAGTACGGGGTGCAGGTGATGATCGAGGGTCCGGGGCACATGCCGCTGAACCAGATCGAGGCGAACATCCTCCTGCAGAAGAGGCTCTGCCACGGGGCACCCTTCTACGTGCTCGGGCCGCTGGTAACCGACATCGCCCCCGGCTACGACCACATCACCTCGGCCATCGGCGGCACCATTGCCGCTGCCGCCGGGGCCGATTTCCTCTGCTACGTCACCCCTTCGGAGCACCTGAAGCTCCCCAGCGTGGAAGACGTGCGCGAGGGTGTCATGGCGAGCCGGATCGCGGCGCACGCAGCCGACATCGTGAAGGGGGTCAAGGGGGCCATGGAGAAGGACAACGAAATGGCCCGCTGCCGCAAGAAGCTCGACTGGGAGGGGCAGTTCGCCCTCGCCATCGACCCGGTTAAGGCGCGCCGCCTGAGGGAGGAGTCCGGCGTCGCCGACCACGGCGCCTGCACCATGTGCGGCGAGTTCTGCGCCTACAAGGTGATGGACGACGCCACCGAGCGCGAAAAGGCGAACGCGGCCAGCGCCGCCTGACCCAGGGCGCTACACTGCGCTGAAATCAAAAAAGCCATGCCCGGCACACTGCCGGCATGGCTTTTTTTGTGTCCCCCCTTCGCAAAGGGGGGAACGTAACGGCGTCCGAAAATGGGGAAGGGCAATTCTGTTTGTCTCTTCCGCTCTTTTTAGGACTGCGGGCGTTGGCTGAAGCGCAGGGTGATGGTGGTCCCTTTCCCCAGCTTGCTCCACGCCAGCACCCGGCCGCGGTGCATGGTCATGATCGCCTTGACGATGGCAAGCCCAAGCCCGTTCCCGACTCGGGGCTCCCCGCCCACCTCCTGGTCGACGCGGTAGAAACGGTCGAACAGCATCGGCAGATGCTTCGGCTCGACCCCGCATCCGGTATCGCTTACGTCCACATCGACGCTGCCGTCGTTGCGCGGCCTGATGGAGACGGAAACCACCCCCCCGCGGGGGGTGTGAGAGATGGCGTTGGAGACCAGGTTGCTGAGCGCGCGGCGAAAGAGGGTCCGGTCGGCAGCGATGACTCCGGCGCCACGGCACTCGAGGATGATGCCGGCCTCGGCCGCCGCCTCCGAGAAGTAGTCGATCACCTCGGCTGTCTCCTGCTCCACGGAGAGCCTCTGCGGCAAAAGGTCGTTGTCGTTGCTGTCGGCGCGGGCCAGAAAGAGCAGCCGGTCTATGATAAGGGAGAGCTGGGTGTACTCCTCAACGGCCGAGGCCATCACCTCGCGGTAAGCCTCCGGCGTCCTTTCCTTGGACAGGGCGATTTCGGTCTGCAGCATCAGGTTGTTTATCGGGGTGCGCAGCTCGTGGGCCAGGTTCCCCGAGTAGTGCGACAGGCGCTGGAAGGAGCTCTCCAGGGTATCCATCATGGTATTGAAGGAGTTGACCAGGGACTGCATCTCGACGGGGAACTGGGCGGGGTTAAGCCTGGTGCCGAGTTCGTCGTCGGTGATCTGCGCGATGGTATCCGACAGTTCGTTGAGCGGCTTCAGACCGTGCCGCACCACGAGCAGCGACGTCGGTATGGCGAAGAGCAGCCCTCCGAAGCCGAAAAGGATGAGATAGGTGCGGTAGCTCGCGACGAGCCTTTCGTGTGCGGTGAGGTCGATGGCGATCTGCATGCGCCACCCGTTGGCCTGGGAGAGGGGGTCGTGCAGCGAGACGTTCCGCATCAGGTAAGGCTTGCCGTTATCGCCCTTTACTTTCCTGACCTGGCAGACTCCATCCCGCGGGAAGGACGACACCGGGATTGCCCTGATGTTCTTGCACTGAACGACCGCGTTGCCGCTTTTGTCGAGGATGCGGACCAGGATGCAGTGGCGCCCCGGCTCCTCGCTCTCGGTCTCGTTGTCCATCGCCTCCCGGAGTACGTCCACGCCGTTCGGGGCGAAAAGCAGGGTCCTGATCGAGGCGATCTCCGACCTCAGCTCGTTGTTGGCGGACAGGTCCAGCTGTTCTACGATCTTGAAATAGAGGAAGGTGGCGCAGACTGAGAAGGCCACCACGATGGTGAGGATGTGGACCACGGCCAGGTTGTGGGCGATGGAAAACGCCCCGGGGCGGTCGGCCAGGACCCCCTTGCGCAAAAATCGCTTCAGTTTAGCGATCTTCAAGTATGTACCCCAGCCCCCGCACCGTGTGTATCAGCTTCTTCTCGAACGGCCCGTCCACCTTGGCCCTCAGGGCCGCCACCTTCACGTCGACGACCTTCAGGTTGGCCTCGAAGCCGAGGTTCCAGACCCTTTCGGCGATCCTCAGCCGGGACTGCACCTCGCCTGCCCGGCGGATCAGCAGGGAGAGCAGGGCGAACTCCTTCGGGGTCAGCTCGAGCGTCTTGCCGGCGCGGGTCGCCTTGTGGGCGAAGAAGTTGACGGTAAGATCGGCCACCCGGATCTCGTCCTGCTGCACTACCTGGCCGCGGCGCAAAAGCGCCTGGATCCGGGCGCAGAGTTCGGCGAAGGAGTAGGGCTTGACCAGGTAGTCGTCCGCCCCAAGCTGCAGCCCGGTGATGCGGTCGTGCACCTCGTCGCGGGCGGTGAGGATCATGACCGGAGTGGTGGATCCTCCCTCGCGCAGCCTCTTCACCACCTCGAAGCCGTCGATTCCCGGCAGCATCAGGTCCAGGACGATCAGGTCGTACTCCCTCTCCCGGGCCATCGCCAGCCCCTTGAGCCCGTCGGAGGCGACGTCCACCGTTATCGACATCTCCGACAACCCCTTGCGCAACTGCTCCGCGGTTTTTTCCGCGTCTTCCACGATCAAAAAATACATAAGCTCAAAATCCCTCAGGGGGCGTTTGCCGGTTCTAGCTGAACGACAGCGAATAACCCCAGTAGCTCCCGGCGCCGACCACCAACAGGAGCAGGACGTGCTTGATCACCAGCATCCTGCGCCGCGTCCGTTCCGCTTCGGGGCCGTAAAAGTTGTTGACGTAGGTGAAGCTCCGCATCCCGCCGGTGGCGAAGATGGCGGCGGCGGCTCCCACCGTGTTCCAGAAGAAGAAGCGCTCGATCCCAGAGAGGATCGCGGTCACCTCGGGCACCCCCCCCCGGAAGCCGTGCAGCAGGTAGATCGCTATCAGAGCCGAGAGCCAGTAGCCCGTGGCGAAATCGTGGATGAAGCCGTTCAGCACGATGGCTGCCTTCTTGATGGAATCCATGTTGCTCCTGTTTCCCGCCGCCTAGGGGATTGGCGCGAAGGTGTGCGGGTGGGCGCCGGCACCGGCATCGCCGCGGGCGGTCTTGATGCTTCTCAATAGCGCCTGCACCTCGGGCGGCATCTCTTTTCCTTCCTTCATCATCGCCCTCATCTGCCCGGCGAGGTACGAGTTGTTGATGAGGATGTCCAGCACCGCGACCATGAAGGTCTGCTTCCAGGGGGAGAGGTCGTGCAGCTTCTGGAACTTGTGCATGTAGAACTTCTGGCTGGCACGCCCAAGCTCCCGCTCCAGTTCCTCCACCGTCATCGCCTTGGGCTTGATCACCGGCTCCACCAGGTTGTACTTGCGGTAGTCCCTGGTCGCCACGTACGGCTCCAGCTCCGGGTAGAGCTCGGCGTAGGGCCAGGGTGCTATGGCCAGGAAAAACGCCATGTCCGGGTTGTAGTGCTTGGCAAGCTCGATGGTCGCCGCGATGGTCTCGGGCGTGTCGTTGGGCATCCCCAGAACGAACGAGGTCTCCGACACGATGTCGGCGTTGTTGATGATGTCGATGGCGGCCTTGGACTGCTCCACCTTGGTGTTCTTGTTGAAGAGGTCGAGCGTCGCCTGGTCTCCCGCCTCCACCCCGACGTAGATGTGCTCGACGCCGGCCTCGCGGTACTTGCCCATGATGTCCGCGTCGCGCAGGATGTCGTCCACGCGGGTTTCCATCAGAAGCTTCACCCCGACCTTGCGCTCGATCATCAGATCCAGGATGCGCACCCAGCGCTCGCGGTCGAAGGTCGGGATCTCGTCGGAGAGCATCGCCACCTCGACGCCGTAGCTGTCGCGCAGAAGCTCCAGTTCGGCCACGAAGTTCTCGGCGCTTCTGGCGCGCCAGGAGCGCTCCCAGAAAAGCTGCTGCGAGCAGAAGGAGCATTTCTCCATGCAGCCTCGCGACGAGGAGACTATCGCCAGGCGGGCGTTGTTCTTGGCGCGGTAGGTGTAGATGGGCCACTCCACCAGGTCCCAGGCCATGGGGAGCGCGTCCAGGTCCTGGATCGGCGCGGCTTTAGGAGTCGAGACCACGGCGCCGTCGCGCCAGAAGGAGAGCCCCGGGACCTCTGCGGGGTCGCCCCCCTGGTTCAGGCAGTCCAGGAGCTTGACCAGGGTCACCTCCCCTTCGCCCCTAACCACGAAGTCGACCGTGTCGTGTTCCGCCTCTAGGATCTCGTCGTAGCAGAAGGTGGCGTGCACGTTGCCGTGCACCGTCACCACCTCCGGGTCGATCTTCTTCGCGAGCGCCGTCAGTTCCAGCGCGTGCCCGATGGAAGCGGTGAACGAGGTGGTGGCCACAACGTCGGGCCGAAAGGCCCTGATGCGCGCCTCTATCTCGGGCCACTTGTGCCACAGGCTCATGGCGTCGTAGTAATCCACCTCGTAACCTGCGGCGCGCAACGACCCGGCGATGTAGACGAAGCCCACGTTGAGCCATGTCCCCGCGGACTCGACGACGCCGGAGTGGTACGGCGGCGTTATCAGTGCGACCCTCTTTATAGTCATATACAACCCCTTCCAGGACTTAAAACTGTGGTAATTGAAGCAGCTTTCAAAACTGTACTGTCCATATTCTCTCACAAAGGACGCAAAAACTAAAAGTGAAAGCCTTGCTGGCAGCCCATGAGCAATCTAATCTAATACAAATTTGCAGCCGACAGAGCATTTTTAACGATAACGTAACCAAACAGTTACTTTAGCCTGACAATAACTCAAACAAATACAGGCTGAAACAGTACTATTATAATAATCTTGACTGGCACAAAGCCTGTAAGTAGTATTGACCGCTAACATGTTTTAAAGCCAGCCGTTGAAAAGGAGTTTGCCATGTCCGCACCGGGAAGCGTCAGTCACGCCCTGACCGAAGAGATCCTCGCCATCATCGAAGCTGGCGTCGATGCCGATCTCTCCGATGAGAGGTTCAACGACTACTGCATGCAGCTCTTCAGCCTGCAGTACCAAACCAACGCCATCTTCCGCGAGTTCTGCGACGTGAAGAAGGTCCGCCCGGAGGACATCTCAAGGTGGCAGGACGTCCCCATGGTCTACAACGACGTCTTCAAGACCCACCTGGTCGCTTCCTTTCCGCTGGAGCAGTCGGTTATGGCCTGCCTGACCGGGGGGACCACCAGCCTGACCCAGCGCGGCCGCATCTTCCGCGACGAGGACGGCAAGAAGCTCGTCTTCGGCGCCAACAAGATGATGACCGGCTCCTACCTCTTCCCGGACTTCAAGGAGGGTAAGCGCTGCCGCATCCTGATCCTCGCCCCGAGCCCGGAGATGGCCCCTTCCATGGGGATGGCGATCGGCATGGACCAGACCCGCAAGGCCTTCGGCACCCCGGACAGCATGTTCCTTTTGGGCAAAAGCGGCATAGACATAAAGAACCTTCTGAAGGCGCTGCGCGAGTCGGAGGCAAGCGGGATCCCCGTGGCCCTCATCGGCGCCACGGCCGCCTACGTCTACTTCTTCCAGGCCTGCCGCCGCCGAAAGATCAGCTTCAAGCTTCCCGCCGGCAGCCGCGTCTGCGACGGCGGCGGCTACCGGGGGCGCTTCGGCGTCGTCACCCGCGACGACTACTACGACATGGTCCAGGAGATCCTGGACGTCCCCCGCACCCACTGCGTCAACGTCCTTGGCGAGGCGGAGACCGCCACCAACCTCTTCGACGACGCTCTCAGGCGCCACGTCAAGGGGCTTCCCGAGAAGAAGCTCGCCCGCCCGGTCCCGCCGTGGTCCCGTGTCCTGGCCATGAACATCGACGACCTCTCGCCCCTTCCCGACGGCGAGGTCGGGCTTCTGGCCCACTGGGACCTCGCCAACGTCCCGACCGTCCTGGCCGTCATCACGGACAACCTGGGCTACACCACCGACGACGGCAAGAGCTGCGAGATGGTGGGACGCGCGAAGATAGAGAACGGCAAGGTGTCGCCGCTTCCCGACGAGGAGCGGACCATGGGGCCGATGGGGGACTCCGCCATCTTCCGCATGCTGGAGACCTACACCAACTTCTCCATCGACCTGAAGATGCGGCTCGCCAAGGACCCGAAGGTGACCCCGAGCCCCCGCGAGGAGATCGAGGCGAGGCCCGGTTCGGTCGCCTCCTGCCCGCAGGTGGTGGACGAGATCCTCACCTCGCAGGCGGACCAGGAAGCGGCGGAGCTTAGGGACCGGGCCCTCGGCACATTCAAGGACCAGACCGAGCGCCCGCTCGACTGGTTCGTGGCCGAGGCGGAGAAGCAAAAGCTCACGGACCACCCGGCGGGACTGCAATCTGAACGCGCCAAAACTGAAAAGAAGTAGGCAAAGACGGCCCGTGCAGGCTCCCTGCAGCACGGGCCTTTCCTTGCCTGCGCCCTACCCCCGCTCCACCACCTGCTTATCCCGCACCAGCACCTTCTCCTCCCGCCACTTGCGGTAGGCGATCTTCATCCCCTTTCTGACCGGAAGCTGGTTCATGAGGGAAAGCACGTGGGCGTAGGGGAAGCCGCGCAGCGGCACCTTGAACATGTGGCGCAGCACGCGCGGCAGGCTCAAAAGCTCGAGCGAGCTTTCGTAGAACTGCTCCTCGCGGGCCTCCGGGGTCATGGCAGGGTCCGGATGCTCGAAAACGGCGTAGGAGCCGTTGTAGTACTCCCACCCCAGTTCCTTGAAGATGTACGGCTCGTACTGACGGGCGAGTTCGGTCCCCGGGTAGGGAACCACCAGCGAAGGGTGCATGGAGACCCCGAGCCGGTCCGCAAGCTCGACTGAGCGTTTGAAGTCGTCGAGCGAATCGTCCCTGCTGCCAAGCATGTAGAAAAGCGACACATCGATGCCGTGGTCTCTGAGCGTGCGTACCGCCCGCTCCCGGTCCACACCGATCTTGCCGTTGGCCGCGTAGGCCTTGAGCCCCTCGTCTGTCATGGCGTCCCACCCGACCCAGACGGTGAGCATGCCGCAGTCCCGCGCGGCGTTGAGCATCTTCGACCCCAGGGGGGCGAGAACGGGGCCGAGGCTGCCGAACCCCATCCACTTTTTCCCGGTCCCCCTGAGCGCGGTGAAGAGGTCTATGGCGCGCTGCATGTTCGCCGTGCCGGGCCACCAGATGTTCTCGTCCCCGTTTATGTACATCTTCTCGGGTATCGCCGCCACGTCGCGCACCACGTGCTCGATCGGGCGGAAGCGGATCTTCCCCCCGAAGAACGGCTTCACAGAGCAGAAGGTGCAGTTGAAGGGGCAGCCGCGCGAGGTGTTCACGATGCGGAACTGGTGCCCCCCCCCGAGGGTCCCGTAGAGAGGGGTCGGCAGATCGGAGAGCTCAACCTGTTCGCCGCGGTAAAAGGGCTGCAGGGTCCCGGCGCGGAAGTCCTTGAGCACCTGCGGCCAGGCGCTCTCGGCCTCGCCGATCACCACCGCGTCGCCGTGCTCCTTCGCCTCCTCGGGCATCGCCGAGGCGTGCATGCCGCCGAAGACGACCTTTATGCCGCGGCCCCTCAGGCTGTCCGCGATGCGGTAGCCGGATACGGCGGTCGGTGTCAGGATGCTGATCGCCGCCAGGTCGCACTGAAGGTCCTTGAAGGCGTCCGGCGTCGCGCTCCCGCTTATCAGCTGGATCTCGATGGAGGGATCAGCCTTCTTGGTCAGGGCGGCCAGGTACTCGAGGATCGGGGGGGCCACCGGGGTCCAGCCAAAGGGCAGGGGGGGGAAGATGATGCAAAGTTTCATTTATCGGCTACCTTAGTGCGCGTTCCCCGCCGGGTCACAGGTCGATTTTCCTGTTGCTGTAGATGGCATCGAGCACGCTTTTCACATCCGGCAGCGGGTACCGGTTGGTCTTGCCGTCGCTCTTCACCACGGTGCGGGACACCATCACCACGCCGTACTCGCCGTTTGGGTAGACGGCGAACTTCACCTCGATGCCGCTGGCGGAGATCCCCTCGCGCTTGGCCTTGAAGTCGAGCCAGCGGGCGGGGGCCGAACCGGTAAAGTCTACGTAGACGGTACCGGCTGAGGTGCTGGTTTCGCGCCAACTCTTCTGCTTGAAGTGGCGGTAGTTCTCGAAGGCCTCTCCTATCTTCACCTTGGCATACCCGGGCAGGGTGGCGCCCTTGACGATGGCGACCATCCCCACGCCGGTGGCAGCCGAGCCGGTGCCGCCGGGGGAGCCGTGCGGGGAGATCCTGGACGGCTTTTTCATTGCTTCCGGAGCAGGCAACGCATGGGCGACCTGCAGCGAAAGTGCCGCGAAAAGAACTAGGCAAAACATGATGCGCATTTGACAACTCTCCTGCTGAAAAATCAGTGCTCTATCCTGAACCCGGAGTGGAATGTCTCCACGCCGAAGGGGATGCCCCAGTAACTCACGATCATAACCACCAAGGCGATCAGCGAGTACCACGCGAGCCTGCTGCCACGCCAGCCGAAGGTGACCCTCAGGTGCAGGTAGATCCCGTACATGAGCCAGGAGATAAGGGACCAGACCTCGACCGGGTCCCAGGCCCAGTAGTTACCTTTCACCGAGTTGGACCAGTAGGCGCCCGAGATGATCATGAGCCCGTACATGATGAAGCCTGCCGCGACGAAGCGATAGGAGAGCCTGTCCACGGAGCCCAGTTCCGGGAGCCTGTCGTAGATGCCGCCGGAGTTCCTCTCCTTGAGCAGGTACATAAGCCCCAGCGCCGCGGCGATAAGCACCGACGCGAAACCTACCGCGGCGCCCACGATGTGGACCCAGAGCCAGTAGCTTTGCAGCGCAGGTGCAATCGAGCTTGCCACCTCCTTCATCAGCGTCCCGGCCCACCCAAGGAGTACAAACGATATCGGCATGACGAGCACGCCCAGCAGTTGCACCCTTTTCACGGTGAACTGGACGATCAGGAAGATCAGGATCGTCACGAAGATCCCGAAGGTGATCGACTCCGAGATGGTAATGAAAGGCTCTACCCCGCCAGCCATCCAGCGCAGGGCGATGCTGGCGGTATGCGGGATGAACCCGACAAGGGCGCTGAGCAGGCCGACAAGGAAGAGCTTGTCGTACTTCGCTATGAGACCGAAGATGTAACTGAATGTGCTCACGCCGTACAGGCCGACGGCAATCCAAAAGCAGACAAGTTCGGGTTTCATTATGTCACCTCAAATTGAAATTTAATAACGGGGCGCATGTTACACCAAGTGAAGCCCGTTGCAAAGAAGAAGCCTGCGTCCTGCCGGGATTCAGGCGCCCTTTCCGGCGCGCCCCCCCTGCTTCATCCTGCCGAAGGTGGTGATGATCATGCCGGCCAAACCCACCCAGAGGCTCCCGAGGATCACCGGCTTGCCCGGGTTATGGCGGATGTTCATGCCGACCCAGTAGCGAATTTCATTAACGGATAGGGAATAATCTCCGGCAGCGACCTTCTCGCCAATCGCGCCCTTCCCGGACGCCAGCGGCTTGTCGCCCGGCATGGCGTCTGCCTTGCCGTACGGCCACACCTGGAAGTAGGCCTCCCCTCCCCTTTCCGTCACAGGTGACGGGCGGTAGACGACCTGGAGGTAGAAAAGGGGATCGGCCGCGCCCTGGGGAAAGGGGAAGACGCCTGGAGATTCCTTCTCGCCGGTGGAGTACATGAAGGACTTGTCTTTCTGCCTGTAGCTCTGCAGCGGCACGTGGGCGCCGTAAAGGTTAGCCCCCCCCTTGTCGTAGAGGTACACCGCCGTCGAGTACCCTTCCTTTTCAGGTAGATACTTGAAGCCGTTGTAGTCCAGGTTGTGTCCGATGTAGACGATCGACTTCTTCTTGGCGCCAGGCTCTCCCACCTCCACTTCATAGGCAGCCCTTTTGTCGTCGCCATCGACGCGGTACCCGGTGTGCATCTTAACCAGGGTCGTCTCCCCCTTCAGCTGGGATAACTTGAAGAAGCGCCCTTGCCTGACCGTGTCGTAGCTTTCCAGAGAGCTGTTGACCAGCGTTTCCCCTTCCGTGAGCCGCATGGAGCCTTCAAAGAAGAACAGGCTGTCATAGACTATGGCAGCGAACATGGCCACGAAACTCAGGTGAAAAAGGATCATGCCGAAGGAGATGGCGGTCAGTTTTCGGTGCCAGATCCTGCCGAAAAAGCAGCAGGCGACGTTGACCACGAGCAGTACCAGCAACGCGTTGAACCAGAGCGTGCTGAAGATCAAATCCCAGGCGCGCTTCTCACGAAACACCGTCACCCCGGTTACGCAACAGCCCAGGATGGCGACGAGCAGAAACATCGCGAGTTTGGCGGAGGCCAGAAAGTCGTAGATTTTCCGCGGGATCTTGTGTACGGGATGGTATCGGGGCTCAAGAGGAAAGTGTTCGTTTTCTGAATCGGCAATGCGGTCAAGCTCACTCATCATGCAGTCCTAAATAAAGTCACAGTTTCTCAACCTTCCACCAAAATTCCTGGCCTATCTTTACCCCGTAGCCGACCGATTTGCCGTCGGGTGAAAAGGCAAGATCCCAGACAGCCTCGTAATGAGGATGTTCCTTGATCGTCTGCCCCTTCTTGTCTGCGGTGACCGCGAAGCGCTCGCCGGCCATGCGCGCACGGTAGAGCAGCCGGCTGCCGTCTGGTGAGAACCGCGGCGAAACGACCTTGTCGTACTTAGGCCCCTCCACCCCGTTCACAACTACGAACGATTTCTGGCCGCTGACGGCGGCATAGGCGTGGAGAGAGCCGTCCGGGCTGAAGCTCGCCCCGTTGATCTCGTCGTACACCTGTTCGGCCTGCTTGCCGTCGACGAAGGCCGCGACTTTGTCCTTCAGCATGGCCGTATAGAGGGTGCGGCCGTTCTTCGCCACCACGAGATCGAATACCGTTTCCACGGGTTTGACCGGCATTTCCACGCCGTCTTTGATCAACAGGGTGTTTTTCCCCCTGCGGGCGAGGTAGGCCAGGTGCCCTCCCCCTTCCGAGAGCTTCGCCGCCAATATCTCGTCGTACCAGGGCCCCGGCTTTTCAGTCAGGCCAGGCTGTTTCAGGTCAACCGTCATCACCGCCTTCTTGCCTTTGCTGGTGACGGTGTAGCAAAGAAGGGTCCGGGTGGAATCGGCATCCAGTTCCCCGATCGAGTCGTATTCGGCCCCGTTGGCGCAGCCGGCAAGTTCGCTGCTGCAAAGGCGCAGAAAGATTTTCCTGCCGGCGCCGCCTTGTTCGGTGTACGCCAACCTTTTGCCGTCACCGCTTAGGACCGGAGTCGGGTTGGCCGAGTCAAAGGGAGCGCTCTCACGCTCACCGGCCACGATCAGCCATCTCCCCCCGGCCTTGGCATCGTAGATGATCCGCCCGTCGGGGGTGAAGACAGGCCTGCCGACGCCGTCAAAGGCTTTGCCGGGCGTCCCGTTGGCAACCACGCGCTGCTTGTTGCCGTCGCTGGCAACAAAAGCGAAAGTGCCATCGTATTTGCTGAACAACTGATCGTTTATCGCTGCAAAGCCGCCGTTTATTTCGGAGTCCAGGATGACGAAGGATTGCCCGCCCTTGGCCGCGAGCATGGCGACGTGCCGGCCATCCGGGCTGAAGTACTTCTCGCCCAGCTCATAACCTTCCGGCGCCACAGCCAGCTTTGCCGATTTGTCGTTGAATGCTGATTGGGAGGAGTTGGCAGGGGTCTTGTCGCAGGCGGTTCCAGAAACCAGCAGGAAGAACAGGGAGCCGTAAGCTGCAATGTGTTTCATTGAGACCTCATCGAGTACTGCTTTGTTGCCGTATCTGCCTCAGCTGACCGTCGACTGTCACAAGACGGGCCTGATTATAACAGCATGAAACGCCGGGACAAAGTCTTATCTGACGGCAGTTTTCAAATATCTGCCCTCAAAAAGCCCCGCCAATATCGACGGGGCTTTCTGAGGTTTTGCCTATCCATCAGATCAGGTGTTAATAGGTACCGCCAGGTGCATAGGTTTCGGTACTACTGCGGTTACATGTGCTGAATGAACCGCTGCCGCCACCCATGCACTGAGGAGTGTAGGTAGTGGCCCCGATCTTCTTGGGGTTGTGGTTACTGAACTGGTTGCTGTTGCGAATGAAGGCGATCGGTCCGTTGTTTGTGGTCCCTGCCCATCTGCCTCCGGAGAGCTTCGTCACTACGCCGGTGGGCACCACGCTGGAGCCGTGGACGTCCGCGGCCCTGACCGGGCGCACCGCGCCAGCCGCGACGGTCGAAGCGTACTTGCTGCTGTGGCAGAGGTTGCAGCCGTAACGCAGATAAGGGAGCTTCTCAGTCTTGTCGAGGGTTCCGCTGGTCCCTACTGCGGAGCCGGTGCCATGGTCGACGGTCGTGTTCGTGTCGTACCCTGCATGGCAGACCTTGCAGAGCGTCGCTTCGTTCGTGGTGGCAGCTGCAGTCCCGCTGACGGCAGGGACGCCGCGCAGGGTGTTGTTGTTGCCGTGTGCGGTCACGGTACGCAGTGTCAGAGGCGTTACCGGGGTGTTGTGGCAATCGAAGCAGTTGATGACCACGCCCTGGGACAGCGTTCCCGAGGTCCCCCTGGTGCCGGTAGGCTTGTAGGGGACGTTCATCCTGGTGGCTGCCGGGAAGTCGCGGTTAAGCGGCCCGAGGACGGGGTGCTTGGAAGAGTTGGCCAGCGCGAACTGTGCGGCTACGTTGACGAGCCCCCCTTGCGCGGCCGCGCCGTTGGCCGTGCTGTAATCGGTGCCGAGGTTCACGCCGCCAAAGGGCATGAATGCGTTGCCGCCAGCGGTCCACGCCGTGGTGTTCTTGGCGCCGTCGGCATCGTGGCATTTCAGGCAGAACTTCTGGGTGACGACGTTCGCGATGGTATCCACGCTTGCGCTGGAGGTCCTGCTCCCGGAAACGAAAGAGGTACTGAAGCGCTGGAAGGTGAAGGAAGCGGTCCCAGCGATGTTGGTGATCAGGCTCTCCCCTTGCACGTCGGGGTCGCGCAGGTCGATGTTGCCGTTTTGGTGGTAGGTGGCGCTCGACTTGCCGCTAGCGGAGTCACCTTCGAGGTGGCAGACGATGCAGTCGGCATCGGTAACGGCAGTGCGTCCCTGCTTCTTATGACCCCATACCTTGCCGAATTCGTCGGTGACTGCAGACAGTTGCGTATTCGGGCGTCCGTACTTGCGCGTGATAGGGGAGGAGTGGCAGTCGATGCAACCGAGCTTCCCGTTCCAGGCAACGGAGACGTGGCAGCCGGAGGTGGCGCAGGTTCCGCCTGTTGCGGCGTAGGTGTAGCCGAAGGAAGGCTGGATGTCGTAAGCGCCGTTTGCGTGCTGTGCGTTGGTGGTGTACACACCGCCGCTGTAGGTCACGCTGGTATGGCAGTAATCGCAGGTCTTGGAGGCGTGCGTTGCTCCGCCATGGGCGTTGGCCTTGGCCGTACCCCAGGTCGTAGCGCCTGCCGCATAGTTCGGGGGCGAGGCATGGCACGAAGTGCAGGTGCTGGTCCCGGTACCCCAGACCAGGTTGGTCGCGGGCGCGGAGAGCGTGGTGCGGCTCTCGCCCGACTGCGAGGTCTTGCTGGTCCCCTGGCTGTGGCAGTAGGTGGTGCAGGAGGCGAAGGTCGGGGTCTCGGAGACGGCGTGTGACGCCTGGCCGTAGCTCTCGCCCGCTATCTGGCGCAGCGGGCTCGCGATGTCTATGATGCCGTCGGAGTGCTTGTTGCCGGCAGGCGCGACGCCGTTGTCCTTGTGGCAGGCGGCGCAGGTGGCGATCCCCGTGTGTTTCGCGTGCGAGCCCTTGAACTGTCCGGCGGGAACGTTGCGGCCGGTACCGTCCGCGGGAGGATTGCCGTGGCAACCGCCGCAGTTGGTGATGGCCGAGGAGAGCGCGATCTTCGGTGTGACGGTGGAACTAGGGCCGAACCCGGTTTCCACGAGGGCGCCGTTGCGTGCCTTGACGTCGAAGGTATAGGGGGTGCCGCTGGTCAGGCCGGAAATGGTCTTGATGCCCCAGCCGGATTTGGTAAGCCAGGCGGCGCTGGCACCGACGGTGCCGCCGGACTGGACATACTGGTTGGTGTAGGCCCCGCCGTTAATCCTGATGGCGTACTGGGCGGCTGCGGAGTTGGCGTCGGAGTTGACCGCCACGCTAAGCTCGGTCCCGGACCCCACGTTGCTCACTGCGGGTGCCACCGGAGCCTGTGCCAGGGTGACGGCCGTGGTCGCCGTGGAAGGCGCGCTCTGGCAGCTCCCGGCCGTGTTGTAGCCGGTTACGGTGTAGTTGTAAGAGGTTCCAGGCTGCGCCGTGTTGTCCGTGTAGGAGCCGGTCAGGATGTTCGTCGCTATCTGCACTCCGTCGCGGAAGACGATGGAGTAGTTGGTATTGGCGCCCGGGGTCCAGGTAAGGGGAACCGAGGTCGTGGTCTCCGCGCCGTGGGCAAGCCCGGTGGGCTGGCCGGCGGCGCAGGGGGAGTTGACGGTGAAGACGGCGCTCCCGCTGCCGCTCACCCCGCCGGGGAGGGTGACGGTCACGTCATTGGTTCCAAGCGCCGCGCCCACGGGAACGGTTACCGGGACGGTGAGCGTGGTCGGGTCGACGTAGGTTACCGCGCCGAGCTGTATCGATGGGTCGCTGAAGGCGACCGTCGAGCCGCTTTGGAAGTTGGAGCCGGTGATGGTCACCGTGGTCGGTCCAGCCCCCTGTATCATGAAGGCCGGCGAAGTCGAGGCAACCGTCGGCGCCGGAGCGGGGGCCACGGTGAATGTGGTGGTGGCGGAGCCGGTATCGGGGTTGGTGACGGTGAGGACCCGGGCACCGGTTGCTGCATTCGCGTCGACACTGATCGGCACGGTGAGGGTGGTGGCGCTCACGAAGGTTTCGCTACCCGGAACGACGCCGGTGCCGCTCACCGTGACCTGGGCGCCGCTCTGGAAGCCGGTACCGGTTATGGTCACGGTGGCAGGCCCGCTACCCTGGGTCATGCTGCTCGTCGACAGGCCGGTGACCGTAGGATTCACGATGGATATGGGTCTCAGTGCGATCAGGACGCCGCCGTTTATGTAGCTGGTGCTGAGGGTAGCAGTTCCGGCGCCCACCGCTCCCGCGGTGGCCTTGGTTGCATATGCGGCGCCGTTCGAGCCGCTGGTCGTGCCGGTGTTGTCGATGGCAGTCCAGTTGGCGGCGGCGATATTGGCGGTCGCCCAATTGCTGAAATTGACCGAGGTGGTTTCGGAAACCTGCCCAAGGAAGACGACGACGTCGTTGGCCGCCGTGGTGGTGATGGTATTGGCCGACAAAGTCGAAGATGCCGTGGTGTTGGCCTTGCCGCTGCTTGCGTCTATCGGATTCGCCGGGTCCACCCCGCGGAAGGCGTAGATGTTGGCCGCGACGGTGCCCGTTCCGCAGTTGACGGTGAAGTTGGCGCCGATGTCACCGGAGGTGGCGACCTTGTAGGCGCTGGTGCTGTACCGGTAGGTCGAGGAGCTCCTGAGAACCAGCGGGTAAAGCGTCGTCCATCCGGTGCTCCCCATGGTGGGTTGCGTCGTGGACGTGGTCCGGCTGGTAACGCTGATAACCATCAGGTCGCCGACTTGCAGACCGGCCGGCGCCGCGACCGAAAGGGTCGTGGAGGTTCCGGTGGCGGACGACATGCCGAGATAGGAAACACCAGCAGCAGCCTGGATCGGCTTATACCACCCCTGGTACATGAAGACCGATGTCACCAAGGTGAAGAGGAGAACAAGGCTGGTCTTAGTCCACCAGCTCATCCCATGGATTTTATTCCTGATTATCTTTCCCATTAACTATCTCTCCCCGGTTTAGTACGACGACCAGACTGGCGTTTCTTTATAGTGGCAATCGACGTTGGAGCAGGTCTTGGCCTTGAACTGCGAAGACTGGCCCACGATGCCGTTGTACACGGCGGTCCCGCCGAAGTTGCGGGCAGGCGTGATGGAGATGGTGCGCCCGGTGCCGGGGATGGCCTCGCCCATGTCGTGAGCCGCGCCATTATGGCACACACCGCACACTGCCGTCCACGAAGTACCTGAACCGAAAGCATCGCTGGTAGCGGTCAGGGTGGCGCTGTTACGTTGCATCAGGTAGGCGATGTGCTTCTCGTGCGCCCCCTTGCCCTCTGCTACGCCGGAGCGCTCCAGCTTGTCCGCCCAGGTTCCAGGGCCGTAGCCGTGGCAGCTGTCGCAGTTGCCCACGCCCCACTTGACGCCGTCCATGTGCCTGCGTCCGGCCACTGTGCCGGTTGCGTCGCCGTTATGGCCGTGGCAGCCGGAGCAGTCGGTCACGTCGGTGTTCATCCCGGCGTGGGTACCGGCAGGCTGGAAGCCGGTGTCGCCCGGAACCTTGTGGCAGACGTTGCAGTTGGCGACGGACTTGGAGCCGCCGGCGACGTAGCTTGCGCTGGTCCAGGAGGGGAACACCGCGGTCCCGACGTTGGCCGCTAAAAGCGTACCGCCGGTCCCTGCCGGGTTGTGGCAGTAGGTGTTGTTGCACTTGGTGCCGCTGTAGCTCGCGCTCATGGCCCCGTTTTTGGTTGCCAGCCCCTGGAACGCCGGGGTGGAGCTGGAGTTTATGTGGCTGAAGTTGGTAGGCAGCGGGCCATGGCAGGCCTCGCAACGGTAGTCGACCGTCGAGTAGTTGCTGAAGCCGATGGTCCCCCTCAAGTGGGTCTGGTGGGCCCCGACCTTCGGGTCGCTGCTGACGTTCCCCGCGCCCGAGACGGTGCCGGTAAGCCCAGAGGCGTTTCTCGGCGGAGCCACCACGTAGCGGTTATCGGGGGTGATGGTCTCGGTCTCGGTGCCGTGGCAGCCGGTGCACCCCATGCCGTTCACGCTGAAGCCCTTGCCGTGCTTGTGGCAGTCGATGCAGTCGCGGCCGTCGGTGCCGAAGTGGTTCCCCAAGGTTGCCGTGGTGGCGAAGGGGTGCGCCTTGGTGCCGTTGGCGCCGGTGGCGTCATAGGTGTGGCAGACCTCGCAGATCTTTTGCGAGGAGGCCCTGGGGGTTGCCCCGGAATCCCATCCCGGTACCGGCTGCGTCGCGCTGGTGCCCGCGGTCCTTCTGTAGTTGATCGGCTGCCCTGCGCCGGGGAGCTCCCCTTTGCTGGCGTCAGGGGCGGCGACCGTTTCGCGGATGCGGTTCACGTTCCTCGTGGCCGCGCCACCCTGCACGTGGCAGGTGGAGCAGTCGAACTCGCCGTAGCGGGCGTTCGGGATCCCCCAGCCGCCGTTGGCGCTCCACTTGGCGGAGCTGGTGCTGTCGGAGTTGTGCAGCATCGGGTTGTTCACGGTCGAGGAGACCGCGACGTTCGCCGGCGAGCCGTGGAGCGCCGCCGAGGCGGCCACGGTCGTCTTGTTGACCACGTTCTTCGCCGCCGTCGCCTTGGCGGAGACGGTGAGGGTCACCGAGCCGATCTGGCCGGAGTTGAGGACGATGCTCGGGGCGCTGAACGACGAGGCGTTGAAGTCCGTGCTGTTGGTCTCCGACGGGATCGCCAGGTTGTAGGTGACCGGGGTGCAGCCGGTCCCCGAGTCGGTGTTCTTGATGGAGACCGTGTACTTCATGCTCCCGCCGCGGTTCAGGTATCCGGAATCCGGCCCCACGATGAGGAGCGGGGTCTTCTTGGTGCAGCTCACCACGTTAAGGGTGGTCTGCACGTCGCCCGTGGTGACCGCCGCGTGGCTCGCGTCGGCCGCGGTGAAGGCGCGGGTCTTGCCGGCGCCGCCCAGGTGGTCCACGGTGGCCTTCACGGTCACGGTGGTGGTGGTCTGCGCGCCCGGGGCGAGGATGACCGAGGGGACCGCGAGGGTCGGCGGATCGAAGACGTCACCGACGTCGGTGTCGGACACGCCGAGGTTGAAGGTGGTGGAGCCGCACCCGCCGTAGTCGTTGTTGACAACCTTGAGGTTGTAGACCGAGGTCCCGCCGTCGACGGTGATGGTGGAAGCCACGCCGCCGGTAGGTGTCAGGAGGGTCAGGGTCGGGTCGTTGCGCACGCAGGCCGCGGCGGTGGTGAAGGTCCTCGGTGTAGCGGAGCTCTGGTTACCCACGCCGTCGCGTGCCCTGACGGTCCAGGTGTAGGTGGTCCCGGCGATCAGTCCGGCGGGGGCCCAGGAAGTGGAGGCGATCCAGCCGCTGTTGGTGCTGTACGAGGCGCCGTCGTTGATCTCGAAGTAGTAGCTGACGTTGCCGACACCGGCGTCGGTCGCGGCGCTCGACTGCAGCGTCGTGTTCATCGCCTGGTCGGTGGAGGCGTCGGCGGGGGAAACCGCGGAGAGGCCGGTCGGCGCAAGGGTGTCGACCTGCACGGAGCGGGTGAGCCCCGAAAGCGCGGAGACGTTCCCCGCGGCGTCTTTGATCCACGGGTAGAGGGTGTAGCTGCCGTCAGCGGCGACCAGGAAGGTGGCAGGCGCCGTGGCGCTCCAGCCGGCAGCGTTGGCGGCGGGCTGGGTGCTGCTGCTGGTGATGAGGTAGGCCGCGACCGTGGTGCCGACGTCGGTGCCGGTGATCCCGCCGATGGGGATGTTGCGGCTGTTGGTCTGGGTGTTGACGGTGAAGCTTCCTACCGTCGGCGCGGTCATGTCGACCACGACGGTTACGGGGGTGGCGTAAACGGTCGAGACGTTCCCGCCGCCGTCCTTGACCCAGGGGTAGAGGGTGTAGGTCCCTCCCGCTGCGACGGTGAAGGTTGCGGGCGCGGTCGCGCTCCACCCCGCGTCGCCCGCGGCAGGCTGCGTGGCGCTCGTGGTGATCAGGTAGCCGGAGATGCCGCTTCCCCCCACGTTGTCGGTGCCGGCGAAGGAACCTGCCGTGATCGGGACGGCGAGGGTGTTCACCGGGGTTTTGGCTGCGAAGCCGGCGTTCACCGTCGGCGCGATCGCGTCGGGGCTCACCGGGGTGAGAGGCCCGGTCCAGACGTCGCTTGCGTTGTAGTAGTTAGCGTAGCTGTCGTATTCGAAGATCTTGTAGTAGTAGGCGGTCCCGTTCACGAGCCCGACGCTGTCGGTGAAGGTCGAGAGGTTACCCACGTAGCGCACGGTGCCGCTGCCCAGGGGGTTCCCCGCGGCGTAGGTGGTGCCGTCGGCAGGCTTGGTCGTGTCGGTGTTGGCGGTGTAGCGGACGATGATCACGCTCTGCCCTGCGGTGCCGTAGCTCCAGTTCAGGGTGACGCTCGCGTTGCCGACGCTGTTGCTCCCCCAGGTGGAGGGGGCGTGGACGTTGGAGAGGGTGAGCGTGGTATCCGCCGTGTCGCTTCCGGCAAAGACGTTGCCGCTTGTGATGCCGGTCACCCTGGCAGTGGTGGCGGTGAGCCCTGCCGGAGCCCCGGCCGCGCGGTTCTTGTAGGTCGCCACTATCTTGTAGTTCGTGGAGGTGTTGGTTACCGGGATCGGCGTGCCGCCGCTGAAAGTCCAGGTATCCGAGCCGGGGTTGTTGACCGCGGTGAAGTATGTGGTGGTTCCCGCCTCGTTCTGGATCGAGAGGCTGGCGATGGCCGAACCGTTGGTGGTGGTGACGGTGAGGCCCGTCACCGAGTCGGTGGTCGCGGCCGAGCCGGTCACCAGCGAGAAGCCGTCCAGCTTCTGGGCGGCCGCCCCGGGAGCGACGTTGGCGGAACTCCCTGCGGTGCCGTTGCCAAGGGTCGTGGTGGCGGGGTTAAGCCCGATCACCGCGAAGCCATAGCGTGCGGAGGTCCAGGTGGGGCGCGGGTTCTCGGTGCCGCTCGCCGTGATCGGCTTGGAGCCGACCGCGTCCTGGTACAGGCTGCCGTTGGCCGTGTCGAAGTGCTCGTTGTAGCCGGTCGGCAGGCTCGCTGCCAGGGCGCCGTTCAGGTTGGAGCCGTAGATGGCCGTGCCGCCTGCGGTGACGTTTATGGTGCCGCTGGTCGGGGTGGTCGCGGAGGTATCCGAGGCCACGGCGCGGGAACCGGTGGTGGGCGTCGCCTGGTTCACGTTGGAGTAGAAGGCCGCGGAAAGGCCTACGCCGGACGACGGGGTCGAGTTCCAGGTGACCGTGATGCTCGGGGTGGTTCCCGTAGCCGCCGCGATCTTCGCCTCGTTCAGGTACCCGAACCAGACCTTCATGCGGCTCGAGGTGTCGGTCGCCACGATCTTGGTCAGGGCCTGCCCACCGTAGCTGACCGTCGGGGTAAAGGTGGTGATGGCTGAGCCGTACTCGGCGACCACCTTGACCACCAGCAGGCGGTTGTTCCCCGCCCCCTTGGGGAGCGTCATGGTCGGCAGGGTGGAGGTGGTCCCGGTCCCCAGGATCGCCCACTGGGTCTGCACCGCTACCGCGGCCTGGGCGTCTTTGGCTTCACGCATCTGCAGGCAGAGCACGGTCGCCAAGATGGTGAACAGCGCGACCAGGCAGGCTCTCGCGCCCCACCCCATGCCCTTGATATTTTTAACGATCACTTTTCCCATGCTGATTCACCTGCCTTTGCACTCGATGTGTCATGGTTTATCGCTTCGTTTCGGTACACAATCATGCCCCCCTATTGCGGCAGCCCGGTGTGGCAGGCTGCACAGGCCAGCGGTCCCTTGGTGCGCCACTCCATCTGCGTGCCGTTGTGGCAAGCGACGGTGGAGCAGGTACCGCCGACGTAGCTCGGAGTGCTCCGGGCCAGGTCGTAGGAAGTGGCGGTCTTGTAACCGTTCACGCGGGTCCAGCTGGTGTAAACCGACTGGACGGCCTCGACCCCCATCCTGAGCTGGGCCTTGGACTTCACGTTGAACGGACTCATGAATACCACGTCGACGTCGCCGTTTATGTGGCTCTGGCTGGTGGCCAGGACCTGCATGTTCCCTTTGAGCGGAGCCGAGCCCGCGGTCACGTGGCAGCTGGAGCAGACGCTCCCCTTGTCGTTGTAGGAGACAGCGACAGTCGCGTTGTGGCACAGGTTGCAGTTGAAGGTGGTCGAGGTAGCCGGGTCGCCGTGGGCGGCGCCTGAGCCGGGGGCGCCTGCGACCGCTATCCTGGCGCTGTAGCCGTCGAAGATGTCGTTGTAGTGGTTGCCCACCACGTGCCGCGCGTGGGCGGCCGAGCCTTCCTTGCCGCCGGTGTTGGGCGAGTTGCCGTGGCACTGGGCGCACTTGTCTACGCCGGCCCACGGGTCGACCGCGTACCAGTCGGGGGTGGTCTGGAACTGGTACTGCTGCGTCGTCTCGGAGACGAAGCCGTTGGAGTGGCAGTAGACGTTGGAGCAGACCACGCTGCTTCCCATGGTATAGCTCGTCACCCACGGGCCGCCTGCCTTGTTCTTGGTCTTGACGGTGCCGGCGAGGCTGTGGCTCGGGTCGAGGTCGAGCTCGACGGTCGCGTTTTTGTGGGTGCCGGAATCCATCGGGTGGCAGAAGCCGCAGCCGTATTTCGGGAAGCCGTCCTTGTACTCGATCCCGTAGATCCACGAGGTGTCGATGAAGTCGCCGGCGGAGAGCTTCTTGCCCGCGAGGAACAGTTCGGCGTCGGTGTGGAACTTGTGCGCCCCGATCAGCTCCTTGTTGATGCAGGTCGGGTCGCTCTGGTTGCAGGCGGTGACCGAGGAGTGGCAGCCGAGGCAGTCGTCGACGGTAACCTCTACCTTGCCGTTGAGGTGCTTGCTCTTGTCGACGAAGGCGACGTTGGACTGCGCCACGTGGTTGTGGCAGGCCGAGCAGTTCGTGCTCGACGAGTGGGGGTACGCCGGCGGGTTCATGTGGCACTTGGCGCAGCCGGTGCCGCCTAAGTAGGCCGGGTCGTTCCAGGAGGGGCTGGCGCCGGTCCCCTGGGCGGTGCCGTCGGAGGTCTTTCTGACCCCGGCGTGGCAGTAGGTGTTGTTGCAGGTGCGGGTCGCCGGCACGTACTCGGGGACCATGGGCGCACCTTCCACCCCGCCTGCATAGCTCGGGTGGGTGGCAGTGGAGCCCCAGGTAAGCGTGGCGGGGAGGCCGTCCATGTGCCCTGCCGCATCGACCGTGGCCGGAACCGCATGGCACTGGTCGCAGGTTATCGGGTTGGAGTAGTTGTGCGTCCCCGCGAGGTGCGAGACATGGGTCCCGACGTAGGGGCTTGCAGGGCTACCCGCCGTGTCCTTGAAGGTAGCGCTGGTCAGCGCGCTGTTGGCCGAGCCGTGGCACTTCTCGCAGGTGGGGAGCGTGGTGGAGACCCCCCAGTTGCGCGTCGCGCGCCCGTGGCAGGCGCTGGTGGAGCAGGTGCCGTACCCTTCGCCCGGGGTGTTCTCCAGCGGCTGCGAGTAGGTGGTGCCGGCCCCCTTTTCGGTGAAGGCCAGGTTGATGGTCCCGTTGGCGTGCGAGGGGCCGGCGCTGGTTGCCGTGTTGGCGGCGCCGTGGCAGACCGAGCAGCTGTAGACGCTGTCGACCGTGTGCCGCTTGTGGCTCCCAAGGTTCAGGTCTTGCGCGGTCTCCTGCAGCGCGGCCATGTTGCTGTGGCAGCTGCCGCAGGTAAGCGTGCCGTTTGCGCCCCAGGCCGGGTTCCCGAAGACGGTGGCCTGGCCGTTGCCGCTTGCCCCCTGGACGTTGCTGTGGCAGTAGGTGGCGCAGCTCTTGTCAGCCGCGCTGTAGCTTCCGCCCACCTTGAACCCGACCTCGCGGACGCGGTTCAGGTGGTTCGAGGAGTAGTCGCGCATCTTGGCTGCGACGCCGCTGTCGACGGTCGAGTTGTGGCAGTTGGCGCAACCGGTCGAGTCGGTCATCGAGGCGGTGTGCTTCTCGTGGCTGTTGGCGGTCTTAAGGGTGCCGTCGTACTTGTTGGCATAGTTAGGCGCCCCTGCGGCGCTCGTCCAGGTGGCATCGGCGGTCCTGCCGTGGCAGCCGTTGCAGGAGAGCTTGGCGTCGCCGCGCCAGTTCTTCGAACCGGTCATGCTGGCGAAGACCGGTGTGGCCTGGCCGGAGCTGTGGCAGTAGACGTTGGAGCAGATGCCGGAAGAGGTCACGTAGTTGGCGCTTCCCCCAGCCTTCACGCCGGAGTAGTCCTTGAAGCTGTTGGAGTGGACGGTGCCGGTGATCGCGGTGTTGCTTGCAAGCGAAACGGTCTTCGCGTGGCACTCGGCGCACATGAGGTTGTTGCCGAGCCCCATGGTCGTGTAGTTGTTCATGTGGGCAGAGTGCTTCCCGGTCGAGATGGCGACCGTGTCGAGCCCTGCCGGGCCGCCGTGGCAGCCGCTGCAGTTTTCCGGCATGTTCCCGCCCCACACCGGGGTCGTGGTCTGCTGGCCGTTTCCGTTGCTATGGCAGGAGTTGGAGCAGGTGCCGCCGTAGGTCCCGATCGGGTGCTTCTCCAGCGGAGAGAGCGAGTAGTTGGAAACGTCCACCTTGGTGTTGGCATGGGAGAGGCCGCCGGAAACGCCGCTGACCGCGCCGGCGTGGCACGCGTCGCAGCCGGTCCCGGGGAGGCCCAGGTGCTTGTCGTGGCTGCCGGTCGCGGGGGCTCCGGTGGCGGTGAAGGCGCCGGCGCCGCGGTGGCAGGAGGCGCAGCCTGAGTTGTTGCCCCAAACCGGCGACTGGATCGGCAGCGGACCGTAGGGGTCGGCGTGGCAGGAGGCGGAGGAGCAGGTCCCGGTGTAGGTTCCCGGCGCGTGCTTTTGCACCGGGGAGCCGGAGTAGTCGTTGGCTACCTCTACGGTCCCGTTGGCGTGGGTGAGCCCGCCGCTTGCGTTTTTCACCGCGCCGTCGTGGCACTGGTTGCAGGCCGAGCCGGCCAGCGCCATGTGCTTGCCGTGGCTGCCGGTGTCGGGCGCGCCGCTGGCCAGGAAGGTGCCGGCGTTGTTGTGGCAGGCGCCGCAGCCGGCGCTTTGCCCCCACTGCGGGGACGGAGTGGACTGCGTGCCGTAGGGGCTCGCGTGGCAGGAGGCGTTGGAGCAGCTGCCGTAGCCGTTGCCCGGGGTGCCGGCCTTGTCGTAGCCCCCAAGGGCCACGTCGATGCTGCCGTCCACGTGGGTCGGCGCGCTGTAGCTTGTGGGCGAGGCGCTGGCGTGGCAGGCGCCGCAGTCGCCGTTGGAGGCGAGGTGGCGGGCGTGGCTGCCGGAGGAAAGCGCGCTCGTCTTGTGGCAGGTGTTGCAGGCGCCGCTGGCCTGGTCGCTCCAGGCCGGCGAGGTGTAGTCGCCGGCTGTAAGCGGGCCGCCCGTGGCGCTTTGCCCGGAGCTGTGGCAGTACAGGTTGGAGCAGCTCCCCACGACCCTCGTGGCGGACTGGCTGGGGAGGTAGGCGAAGTTGGACCCGGCATAGGAGCCGACGGTTACCATGATGTTCCGCCCTGCGCTGGTGGCGTGCTGGAACGGCTTCGCTTCCTGGGTGTGGTCGGTATGGCACTTGGCGCAGACGGAGAGTTCGCTGCCGTACAGCTCCAGGTGCTTAGTATGTGCGTAACTGTCGGGAACGGCCTTGTGGCAGGTCCCGCAGGAGACGCCGGAAGGCTGATCCAGAACCGGCGAGGCCCATTCCGGGGTCGCCGTCTCGAAGTGGCAGTTGACGTTGGAGCAGGTCCCGAGGGTTGCCGGGGGAACGGAGGTCTGATTGAAGAACCCCCTGCTGTAGCTCGCGCCGGGGTGGCCGTTCAGGTTCTGCTGCACCTGGATGACGCCGTCGCGATGCCCGGTGCTGGTCACCTGCGCCCCGTGGCACTTGGCGCAGCTGTCGGCCGTGCCCCCTGCATGGGTCTGGTGGTTGCCCCGAAACGCGCCGCTCTCCGGATCGCGCTGCCCCGTCAGAGAGTCGAGCGGAGGCATGGTATGGCAATCGTCGCATTTAAGATCGTATTGCGGCGCGGCCAGCGCCAGCGATGCAGTGAACATCACAACACCGAACAGCACCAAAGCAAGGATCGTTCGGAGGTTGCCATATCCATGTCTGCGGTAGCTCTTCATTTTAAGCTCCTTCTCTAACCCTCGGATCTATAACTGAACCAGCTTATTTCCGGCGGGGGGGGAAATCCCCCCC
>MTLD01000104.1_pt2 | contig 83593 bp, 73 predicted proteins | sample 1982471 | NCBI WGS metagenome assembly MTLD01 (sample SAMN05712604, study PRJNA340218) | biofilm metagenome | isolation source: sample SPM anode biofilm adapted to -50 mV | place: USA | collected 2012-02-03
GTCCGTGGTTCGATTCCGCGTCTGGGCACCATCATTCTGAAGCCTCGCAGCAATGCGGGGCTTTGTTGTTTTTATCCCCTGTAAATCCCATGGTTTTGGTTTTGACTCCGGCAGTAAAATCGCTATACTGCGTCGGTCATTGGGGAGTAGCCTCCTGGTTTCACTTTAGGGTTTGCATCAACAAACTTGACCCTCACGGTCATGGTGCAAACAGTGATTCGTCATTAAGACGGATACACCTGGCAAGACCTTTGACCATGCACTGTGCGGCCGGGCAGATGTGTGGTCATTGGAAATTTTCCGGCCATGGAGTATCAAGTGTCTGCTTTTATCATTTCCACCGGTATCGTGGCTCTGGCTGAAATTGGCGATAAAACCCAGTTGCTAGCCTTTATTCTTGCCGCCAAATTCAAAAAACCTGTTCCTATTATTTTAGGTATTCTGATTGCCACTCTGGCCAATCATGGTTTTGCCGGTGCAATCGGTGCCTGGTTAACCTCGCTGGCTGATCCTGAAACCATGGGACTGATTCTGGGTGTGTCATTTATAGCTATGGCACTGTGGACACTGATCCCCGATAAATTTGACGAAGCAGATGCCAAACTGGCTCATTTCGGCATATTTTGCACAACCCTGGTTGCATTTTTTATAGCTGAAATGGGCGATAAGACACAGGTAGCGACTGTTGCGCTGGCAGCAAAGTATCAGGCATTGCTCCCTGTGGTTACAGGAACAACGTTCGGGATGATGTTAGCCAATGTGCCGGCCGTTTTACTCGGTAAAAAAATCGCAAACAGAATACCGGTCAAATTAGTGCATGGTATTGCTGCATCAATTTTTGCCGTCCTTGGGGTCGTCACATTATTGGGAACCCTGAAGCCGGAGCTTTTCAGCTTTTTTGCTTTCAATTAATAACCTGCCCCTGAATAATCCGGCCGGAATTATTCCTGACTAGTCACCATGTCATTTTCAGATGCTGCAACATACCTGCAGCATCTGTCAGTGCGTGCTGCTGCCATTTACCCAGCTTTTGTTGCCACTGTTCCGGCAACATTAATTCCTGCTGAAACTGATTTTCCAGCAAATAATAATCATGAAGCACTCCCAGGCGTTGCTGTAACTGAATCAGAGCGGGTAAACGACGACACTGCTTTTCTGTGAGCACAGGCGAAAACCCTTCCCCCCAGTAACGTAGTCGTTTTACCTGTAACCGTAGTGAATGCCAGTCAGTAACGGGGGATGTCACCAGCAAATCAGCCGCCGCAATCAGTACACGCTTTTCCAACTTACGCATCTGTGCCCTTGCCGCAGACTGCAATACGCTTTTGCGCTTATTACTGAGCTTTTTACCCCAGTTCCGTTCCACCTGTGACAATATTTCCGGCAAACGACTGGCCTGCAACCCGGCAAGCAATTTTACCCTGGAGGCCGCGAGCTTATCGGCCAAAAATAAAACCTGTTTTTCGCCGGTTTCAGTTTCCGTACGTAACGACTCTGCAAGTCCAAGCGCCACTTCAAGATCACGATCTGATCCCGTCAATTTTGCTGCGTTCCCTAATTGCTCCCGCTGTTTTTTCAATACACGGCAACGAGGAAACAACCCCAGTAATACCCGCTGACTACGTAAGCTGATCCGTAAATCGTGTAATGCTTCAGGATCATCGGAATCAACCAGACGCACCAGAGCCTGCGCCGCATTGTCAGACAGTTCAGAGAAATGAGATGAAAGTTCCCGGCTGAATGGTCGGCTTACTTTTCTGTCCTTGCTTTTATTCATCACCGAAAAATTCCCGGGGCTGCGCGCTTTCTTATTATTCAAGTATCGTTCAAATCCTGAATTCAATGTGGAAAATGAGTGTTCCTGCATAATGAGACGTACATCACACTGTAAATTTAATGGTACAAAAATCCAGTTTATGTGTTTTCTTTCCGATTTTTTCCCTTTCCGGAACTCCCGATAATGACGCTGCTTAATGGGGAACAGCGATATCAGTACATGGACGTCACTGAATCGCATCATTCAGAAACATCGGTGACAAACCGCCACCGGGAACTATTGGAAATCACTATGATTACTAACCTCATCAATGAAAAACTGATCTGCCTCGACTTGCAGGCAACCACCAAGGACGCCGTATTTCGTGAAATGATCGAACTGCTGGCGGCTCAAGGGAAAGTCAGCGGTGGTTATCGGTATCAGCCGCAAAGGCTTCCTGATTGGCGTCACAGGTTGCCCGGCTGGTATTGCACATACCTATCTGGCTGCAGAGGCGCTGGAGAAAGCAGCGAAAGAGTTAGGTACAAAATTAAAGTTGAAACCAACGGTTCTATCGGTGTGAAAAACGCCCCCACTGCAGAAGAAATCGCCAAAGCAGATGCCATCATTTGGTCTGACAGCCCCCCTGTCAGGCCAATTTTTTATAAAGGGGTTTATCTGATTTCTACCGGCAACCGCCTTGGTCCCCAGGTTCCGGGCTGATTCTCAAATACGCCGGCAATTTTTGCTCCGCAATGCTGACAACAACCATCGTGTATCGCCCAACTCCCCAGACGATAATAATCCCGTTCAATCAGTAATTTCCCGCAGGACGGACACCAGGTACTGCCATCAGCCACATCATGCACATTCCCGACATAAACATAATGTAGTCCATGCGCCTTAGCGATATCACGCGCCTGCAGCAACGATGCCATTGAGGTCGACGGCTTATCCAGCATATGAAAATCCGGGTGGAATGCGGTGAAATGCAGGGGTACATCCGGCCCCAGCTCATCGGCAATCCAGCGACACATGGCTTCTAACTCTTCTGCTGAATCATTTTCACCGGGGATCAATAAGGTTGTCAGTTCAAACCAGACCTTGGTTTCCTGTTTCAGATAACGCAGTGTATCCAGCACCGGAGCCAGATGTCCGCCACAAATCCGGTGGTAAAATGACTCCGTAAACCCTTTGAGATCCACATTGGCTGCATCCATTCCGGCAAAAAAATCACGCCGTGGTTCGGGATTAATATAGCCGGCTGTGACTGCGACTGTTTTGATATCACGCGCATGGCAGGCAGCGGCCACATCCAGCGCATATTCCATAAAGATAACCGGATCGTTGTAGGTAAATGCCACTGAACGGCAGCCCGTCTGCTCTGCCATTTTCGCCAGCTGTTCTGGTGTTGCCGAAGCGCTCAGTGTTTCCATATGGCGGGATTTACTGATATCCCAGTTCTGACAAAAAGCACAGGTCAGGTTACATCCGGCAGTGCCGAACGACAGCACAGGCGTACCGGGCAGAAAATGGTGCAGCGGTTTTTTCTCAATGGGATCAATACAGAAACCACTGGAACGGCCGTAACTGGTAAGAACAATCTCTCCGCCCTGCGCCATGCGGATATAGCAAACTCCGCGCTTCCCTTCCCGTAATTCACACTCACGGGGACAAAGCGTGCACACGACATGACCATTATCCAGACGATGCCAGTAGCGGGTAGAAACTGTAGTATCTGAATTATCCATACAACCTCCGCAGCAACACTATAATTATAGATGACATCTATCCATCAGGAGGTTGTATGCAGGTTATCCATCAGCCCGCAGTGGCGGATATGTTCTATCCGGCAGATCCGGACAGACTCCGGGACTGGATGCAACAGCATGTGACAGCAGCCCCCGAAACCAGAAGAAAACCGCGGATGCTGATCCTGCCTCATGCCGGTTATCGCTTTTCCGGTGCAATTGCCGCACAGGGATACAGTCTGCTACAGAAAGGCGATTTTAAGCGGGTGGTTGTGCTCTGTCCGGCGCACCGGGTTTATCTGCAGGGTATTGCCGTTCCTGAGCACTGGGATGGCGAGGCAACCCCTTTCGGTACTATTCCGCTCGATAAACAGGCGATAGCGTCATTACTGCCATTACCCGGCGTGATTGCCGCTACCGAAGCTCACCGGCAGGAACATGCAATAGAAGTCCAGCTACCGTTTCTGCAGTATCAACTGGGGGACTTCAGTCTGGTGCCACTGGTTGTTGGTGACTGTCCTGCAGAATATGTATCCCGGGTACTGGAGCAACTGATGACTGACGACACACTGGTTATTGTCAGCAGCGACCTCAGCCATTATCTCAGCAAGGACATAGCCGAACTACAGGATGACTATACCATCCGGCAAATTTTGCAATTCAGCGAAACATTAACCGGAGATCAGGCCTGTGGTTGTTATGCCCTGAATGGTGCGCTGCACTGGGCCAATCAGCAACAGCTGGATATTGAACTACTGGCAAAATGTAACTCCGGCGACACATCGCACGATAAAGAACGGGTGGTGGGATATGCAGCTTTTGCCCTCTATTGAGTTAAATGAACGCCGGGCAATGCTGAAGATGGCGCGCAATACGATTAAGGCGCATTGGATGCCGGACACAGAACCAGCCGCTATCCTGCCGCATGGTGATTTACGATCAGGCTGTTTTGTTACCTTGCATAAACACGGCGAACTCCGCGGCTGCATTGGTACTCTGGAACAGGATATGCCGCTGCAGCAAGCTATCCCGTATTTTGCCCGGGCTGCTGCCTTTCAGGATCCCCGGTTCCCGCCACTGACAGCGGCTGAACTCGCGGATTGCATAATCAGCATTTCAGTACTCAGCGAGAGAGAACCTTTGCCAGCTACCAGCAGGGAGGAATTAATGGCGGCACTGGTGCCATTTACCGATGGCTTATGGCTGAGCGATGGCTATCACCGGGCTACTTTTTTACCTGCTGTCTGGCGTCAGTTACCGGATAAAAAAGAGTTCCTGCACCATTTATTACTGAAAGGTGGCTGGCCACCACAAAATTGGCCGGCACAAATGAAGGCATGGCGTTACCACAGCATTGAATTTACAGAGCCGGATGGTGAACTGGTTCAGGAGTAAAAACCAAAAGAAAAAGGCGCCATAAGGCGCCCTTTTGCTCTTGACGACTATCAGCAATAACCATGTGACATCAGTTGCTGATACCGCTTTTTCAATAATTCATCTGTATTCAGTGAATGTAATTCATTGAGATCGGTCAGAATGCGTTGTTTCAGCAGGTTAGCCATCTCATCCACATTACGGTGTGCACCACCCAGTGGCTCCGGCACAATACTGTCGATCAGTTTCAGCTCTTTCAGACGGGCAGCTGTAATACCCATAGCTTCAGCCGCTACGTTGGCTTTGTCTGCACTCTTCCAAAGAATAGAGGCACAACCTTCCGGCGAAATCACCGAATAGGTAGAATATTGCAGCATATTCACGCGATCACCAACACCGATTGCCAGTGCGCCACCTGAACCACCTTCACCAATTACAGTACAAATGACCGGTACTTTCAGGCTCGACATCACCTTAAGGTTACGTGCAATCGCTTCTGACTGACCACGCTCTTCTGCGCCTACCCCTGGATATGCACCCGGAGTATCAATAAAGGTAAGTATTGGCATTTTAAAGCGTTCAGCCATCTGCATCAGACGCAACGCTTTACGATACCCTTCTGGTCTTGGCATACCAAAATTACGTCTGATTTTTTCCTGCGTGTCACGACCTTTCTGGTGACCAATCACCATTACCGGCTGACCATCCAGACGTGCGGTACCGCCGACAATCGCTTTATCATCAGCGAAAGCCCGATCACCAGCCATCTCATCAAAATCAGTAAACATGCGTGCAATATAGTCCTCGGTATAAGGACGTTGCGGATGACGAGCCAGCTGAGAAATCTGCCATGCGCCCAGATCAGAAAACAACTTTCTGGTCAGCTCTTCATTCTTCTTTTCCAGATGCTTGATTTCATCTGTCAGATCCACACTGCTGCCAACATGCTCACTGACATGTTTCAGTTCTTCGATTTGTGCCAACAGTTCAGCAATAGGTTGTTCAAATTCCAGAAAATTCATATTCATAATTGTACCCGAAATCGCTACTCAAATATCAGTTCTACGCCTTGCTTGCCCAAATGGGTTCGCAGCTCGTTCAGTAGTTGATCGGTTGGCGTTACCCGCCATTCGGTCCCCAACGTCAGCTGCCCCTGCACACCCGTTCTGCGGTAGCAGATATGCACAGGACAAATCCCTGCACGATGAGGCGTTAATATGCCGGCAAGATTTTGCATAAAGCGATCTGCCGTTTCAGATTGCGTCACTTTTACCCGCAATCCCCGTGCGTGACGACCACGCGCATCTTCAATGTCCAATACTTCGCGGGCCGACATTTTAATGCCACCCGCATACTCGTCAAAGCTGATTTGACCCGTAACCACTAAAATACGGTCTTTTTGCAGCAATGACTCATATCTTTCCAGTGCCTCACTGAACAAAGTAATGTCTAAACGCCCGGAACGGTCATCTAATGTCAGAATTCCCATCTTGGTACCGCGCTTGGTTACCATGATACGGGCATTCAGCACCAGACCCGCCGCTACCGCTGGTTTATCCCGTTCGGTTGGCTGTAAATCGCATAAACGGCCGGAAGTATAATGCTTTAGCTCCGCCAAGTATTGATTTATCGGATGGCCCGTTAAATATAAACCGAGAGTCTCACGTTCGCCATCAAGCCATTTCTGATCCGACCACTCCGGCACATCCGCAAATGTCGGAGTGGGTAGTACGCCGTCATCAGCAAACAGATCACCAAACAGATCATTTTGTCCGAGAGCGGCATCTTTCGCTTTTTGTTCTGCCGCCTTCATCGCTTCTTCCAGCGATGCCATTAATGCAGCACGATGCGGACCTAAACGATCAAGTGCACCGGCATATATCAGTTTTTCCATGACCCGCTTGTTCAGGCGTTTAATATCTACCCTGTTACAAAAATCAAACAGATCACGGAATGGGCCACCTTCGTTCCGCGCAGCAATAATTGCTTCAACCGGACCTTCACCAACCCCTTTTACCGCACCGATTCCATAAACCACTTCGCCACGTTCATTCACCGTAAAGCGGTATTGCCCGGTATTTACATCCGGCGGGATCAGTTTAAGCCCCATCCGCTGACATTCATCAACCAGTGTTACGATCTTATCGGTGTTATCCATATCGGCAGTCATTACTGCTGCCATGAATTCTGCAGGGAAGTGTGTTTTCAGCCATAGCGTCTGATATGAGACCAGAGCATAGGCAGCGGAATGCGATTTGTTAAACCCGTATCCGGCAAATTTCTCCACCAGATCGAAGATATGCATCGCCAGTTCGCCATCAACACCATTACTGACCGCACCGGATTCAAAACCAGAGCGCTGTTTCGCCATCTCTTCCGGTTTTTTCTTACCCATCGCCCGGCGCAACATGTCCGCACCACCCAGCGTATAGCCGGCCAGCGTCTGGGCGATCTGCATGACCTGTTCCTGATACAGGATGATGCCGTAGGTAGGCTCCAGAATGGGTTGCAGTGACTCATGCTGCCACTGAATATCAGGATAAGAAATCGCTTCACGGCCATGTTTACGGTCAATGAAGTTGTCCACCATGCCGGATTGCAGTGGACCGGGACGGAACAGGGCCACCAACGCGATCATGTCTTCAAAACAGTCAGGCTGCAGACGTTTAATCAGATCTTTCATACCCCGCGATTCCAACTGGAAGACCGCGGTGGTTTCTGAGTTTTTCAGGATCTTAAACGAAGTCGGATCATCCAGCGGGATCGCTGCGATGTCGACCGGTGGTTTACCTTCTTTTTTAAGACGCGGATTGATCATATCCAGCGCCCATTTAATGATGGTCAATGTCCGCAAACCCAGGAAGTCAAACTTCACCAGGCCAGCATATTCCACATCATTTTTATCAAACTGAGTAACCGGCTGTAAGCCCTGATCATCACAATATAACGGCGCAAAATCCGTGATTTTCGTCGGTGCGATAACCACACCACCGGCATGCTTACCGGCGTTACGGGTTACCCCTTCCAGCTTGCGCGCCATATCGATCAGCGCTTTAACTTCTTCGTCCTGTTCGTATAGTTCAACCAGCTTAGGTTCCGCATCGAATGCTTTAGCCAGTGTCATACCCGGATCAGGCGGAATTAATTTGGATATACGGTCAACAAAACCATACGGATGTCCCAGCACGCGACCGACATCACGCACTACCGCTTTGGCGGCCATCGTCCCGAAAGTGATGATCTGTGATACCGCTTCACGACCATACATCTGCGCAACGTGATCAATTACTTCGTCACGACGATCCATACAGAAATCGACGTCGAAGTCAGGCATAGAAACACGTTCCGGATTCAGGAAACGTTCGAACAGCAGATCTAATGCTAATGGATCGAGGTCAGTAATTTTCAGCGCATACGCGACCAGACTACCTGCGCCCGAACCACGCCCGGGTCCTACCGGGATATCGTTATCCTTTGACCACTGGATAAATTCCATTACGATCAGGAAGTAACCGGGAAATCCCATCTGGTTAATAACTTTAAGCTCAATATCCAGACGTTCGTCATAAGCTACCCGCTTTTCCGCCCGTTCAGCCGGATCAGGGAAGAGAAACGCCAGACGATCTTCCAGCCCCTCTTTCGACTTCATAACCAGAAAATCTTCTGTGGTCATGTCGCCAGTAGGGAATTGCGGCAAAAAATACTCACCCAGACGAACCGTCACATTACAGCGTTTGGCGATTTCCACGCTGTTAGCCAGCGCCTCAGGAATATCCTTGAACAGCTCACACATTTCATCCTGTGTGCGCATATATTGCTGATTACTGTAACGCTTAGGACGGCGGACATCATCCAGCGTATAACCATCATGGATGGCTACGCGGATTTCATGCGCGTCAAAATCATCTTTATTCAGGAAAACAACATCATTGGTGGCAACAACCGGCAGATCCTGCTGTACCGCCAACTCAACGGCCATATGCAGATAGGTTTCTTCATCCAGCCGGCCGGTACGGATTAACTCGAGATAGAAGCGATCCGGGAAATGCTGCTGGTAAAACGCAGTGCAGCGTTCCACCATCGCCTGATTACCCTTCAGCAGGAATTTACCGATATCCCCATCCCGGCCACCGGATAACAAAATTACGCCAGCCGCATGTTCTGCCAGCCAGGCTTTATCAATAACAGCCCGCCCCTGAATATGCCCGCGCAGAAATCCTTTTGATATCAGTTGAATAAGATTTTGCTGGCCCTCATTATCCATGGCCAGTCCAACCAGACGGAACAGTTCATCACCCAGCTCTTCGCTCTGTACCCAGAAATCGACACCGATAATGGGCTTAATGCCCTTACCGTGAGCATCACCATAAAAACGCACTAACCCGCTTTGGTTCATCTGGTCTGTTAACGCCATTGCCACCATTTTATCTTCGGCAACACGCGCGACCAGTGGCTTGATCTTTTGCAGACCATCCAGCATCGAAAAATCAGAATGAATATGAAGATGAACAAAGCGAGGTTCGGCCATGATGTTTCCTGTTCAGTCTAGGCCCAGAGCCAGTTTAACCGGTTTAAAACTACGACGGTGTATCGCTAATGCACCATGCTCTGCTAATGCAGCCAGATGTTGTGCTGTCGGATAACCTTTGTGCTGAGCAAAGCCATATTGCGGATATTGTTGATCCAGCTCCGCCATCTCACGATCACGTGTCACTTTCGCCAGAATAGAGGCTGCACTGATTTCAGCGACCAGACTGTCACCTTTCACTACCGCCTGAGAAGGCATAGAAAGAGCCGGACAACGGTTACCGTCAATCAGCACAAATTCCGGTTGAACAGATAAACCGGCAACCGCGCGTTGCATCGCTTTCATGGTCGCCTGCAGTATATTGAACTGATCAATCTCGGCAGCAGAACAACGTCCGATAGCAAATGCCAACGCATTCTCGCGGATAATATCAAACAGAGCTTCGCGCTTTTTTTCAGAAAGTTTTTTGGAATCGTTCAGACCTGTAATTGGCCGGGCAGGATCCAGGATAACCGCTGCTGTCACCACATCCCCGACCAGAGGGCCACGACCGACTTCATCCACACCAGCGATTAACTGGTATGGCGGATAGATAAATGAGTTCATATATGGCCTTGTAATACGTCGATAACGGCTTGTGCAGCCTGTTTATCCGCATCACACCGGATCAATTGATGCAGACGGGTAAATTCATCAAGCAGCGCCTGATTATCCTGCTGCAGATAATTACTGACAGCGGCTGTCAGTTTCTCCGGTATACAATCAGATTGGATCAATTCCGGCACCAAAGTCTGGCCAGAAAGTAGATTTGGCAGCGAAAAAGTACGAATTTTTACTAACTTCTGACCTAGCCAGAATGTAAATGGTTTCACTTTATAAGCGACCACCATCGGTCTTTTTACCAGCATAGCTTCAAGCGTAGCCGTACCGGATGCCAGCAAAATCACATCCGCAGATGTCATGACCGCCCGGGCCTGACCATCGACCAGTGTCATATCTAAATCCGGCGCAATTTGCTGCTTGATCGCTTCAAATTGTTCTCTCCGGCGCTGATTAACCAGCGGAACTACAAACTGTAAATCCGGATATTGCTGACGCAACAGCTGGCAAGTCTGTAAAAACGGCGGAGTCAGCATTTCCACCTCTGCACCGCGGCTACCGGGTAAAACAGCCAGTACTGGCGCATCAGCTTTCAATCCAAGCTGATTTTTAGCTGGTAACGCCGGAGAATGCAGCGGAATAGCATCGGCCATAGTGTGACCGACAAACCGGCATGGCGCATTATGCTGATCGTAGAACGCTTTTTCGAACGGTAAGAAAGCCAGCACCATATCCGTTGCCGCTTTGATTTTATGAATCCGGCTTTGCCGCCATGCCCATACAGACGGGCTGACATAATGAATCGTTTTAATACCGGCTTGTTTTAGTTTCAGCTCGACACCGATATTAAAATCAGGCGCATCCACCCCGATAAATATATCCGGTGGATTCTCTTTGAAATAGCGGATTATATGGCGGCGAACCTGCAACAGCCGGGGCAAGCGGCCAAGCACTTCAACCAGTCCCATGACCGAAAGCTCTTCCATTTCAAACAGTGTCTCTATCCCCAGTTCCTGCATGCGCGGACCGGCAATACCGACAAATTCACAATCAGGATGGATTTGCTTGAGATGACGCATCAGACCTGCAGCAAGAATGTCACCGGAGACCTCTCCGGCAACAATTCCAATACGCAGCGGCCGCTTGGCAGCGGATAAATCAGGGACGAATGATGCCACGCTCATTCTTTTTCAGGAATTCAACGAACAGTGCAACAGCCGGTTCGTCCTGCGCCATGGTTTCCAGCACAGGCATTACTTCATCAATAGTCTTGCCACTACGATAAAGTTCTTTATAGGCACGTTTCACTGCAGAAATGGCTTCCGCAGAGAAACCACGGCGGCGCAAACCTTCGCTGTTGATACCGAATGGGGTGGCATAATGACCAGCAGCCATAACATATGGAGGCACATCTTTATTCAGTGCAGCCATACCAGCAATGAACGCATGGGAACCAACGCGGCCAAACTGGTGAATAGCAGCCAGACCACCGAAAATAACCCAGTCACCAATATGCACATGACCAGCCAGTGTCGCATTATTAGCAAAAATACAGTCATCACCGATCATGCAATCGTGAGCGACATGCACATTCACCATGAATAAATTACGGCTGCCAACCTTGGTCAGACACTGATCCTGCACCGTACCACGATGGAAAGTACAGTGTTCACGGATCACATTCGCATCACCGATTTCCAGGAAAGTCCGCTCACCGGCGTATTTCTTATCCTGACAATCTTCACCAATTGATGAAAACTGAAAAATTTTATTATTCCGGCCAATTTTGGTTGGCCCTTTAATTAACACATGGGAACCAACCCATGTGCCTTCTCCGATCTCAACCTCATCTTCCACGCAAGTAAAGGCACCAATCTCTACATTTGCACCAATAACTGCATTCGGATGAATAATCGCGGAGGGATGAATTTTAGCGCTAGGATCGATCACAGGCATTATCTCAACGTTTGGCGCACATGAGTTCTGCAGAACAAACGACTTCACCATCTACGGTAGCGACACCCGTAAATTTAGCGATACCACGGCGTTCTTTCAGATATTCAACATCCAGTACCAGCTGGTCTCCCGGTACAACAGGACGTTTAAAGCGCGCATTATCGATAGAAGCAAAATAATACAGTTCACCCGGATTAGGCTTACCAACCATACGAAATGCCAGGATACCGGTTGCCTGAGCCATTGCTTCCAGAATCAAAACACCTGGAAACACTGGTTTTTCAGGAAAATGGCCCTGGAAGAAAGGCTCATTGAAAGAAACATTTTTTATTGCACGCAACACTTTACGTTCTTCTGACATTTCATAATGAACGACACGATCTACCAACAAAAATGGATAACGGTGAGGCAGCAGCTGTAAAATATCTTGAATATCAAGCTGATTGAGTTCGTTAGTCAAACCAGGATCCTTTTACTTTTGTTCTTGCTTATCGAGCAATTTTTCAATGTTAGACAGACGCTTATACAATTCATCGATATGTAGTGTACGCGCTGCGGTTTTTCGCCATTCTTTATTGGTTTGTGCCGGTATGCCGGAAGAATATATACCCGGCTCCGAAATGGAACGCATGACCATAGCCATACCAGAAATCGTAACCTGATCACAAATTTCAATATGGCCATTAAAGACGGAAGCTCCGCCTATAATACAATATTTGCCTATCTTCGTACTACCAGCAAATGTAGCTGCACCGGCAATAGCTGTGCCGTAGCCAATCTCAACGTTATGCGCAATCTGGCATAAGTTGTCGATAATGACATTATCAGCGATACGAGTGTCATCAATAGCACCGCGATCGATACTGGTATTAGACCCAATCTCTACACGGTTACCAATCACCACACCACCAAGTTGCGGGATTTTAATCCATTCACCACGCTCATTGGCGTAGCCAAAACCATCGGCACCGATAACAGTACCGGACTGGATCAGGCAGTCATTACCAATCTGTACATTATGATAAACGGTTACGTTAGCCCATAATTTACTTCTGGCGCCTAACTTGCTGTTTTTACCAACAAAGCAGCCGGCACCTATAATTGCACCATCACCCAGAACAACCCCGGTTTCAATTACTGCGTTCGCGCCGACAGCAACACCCTGCCCTAGCTGCACATCATCTGCAATCACAGCGGAAGGATGAATATTAACAGCCGGTGCAGGCGTGGTATCAAGCAGCTGCGCTACGCGGGCAAAACCGATATAAGGGTCTTTTACCACCAGGGCATTAGTCTGACACATAGCCAGGTCTGCAGCTTTGAGCAGAACCGCACTAGCCTGAGTTGTTGCCAGATGTTGCTGATATCTGCTATCAGATAAAAAACTGATTTCTCCAGCCCGCGCCGTTTCCAGATTAGCAATACGCTGGATAATCACATCAGCATCGCCGTGCAACTCAGCACCTAAATGCTGAGAGAGTTGTCCCAGGGTGATGGTCATTACTTAGTTGCCTTTGCTAACTTGTTGAATCACTTCTTTTGAAATATCGTATTTATCTTCGGTATATAGCACTGCCTGATGATTCAGCACCATTTCATAACCTTCTGATTTCGCAATGCTATCAACAGCAGTCTTGATTTTATCAATTACTTTTTTCTGTTCTTCGTTGAAACGACGACGTTGATCTTCCTGCAGAGCCTGCGCCTTCACATTAAACTCAGCCTGAAGTTCAGAGAGTCGGCGTTGTGATTTAGTCCGCTCTGCCGCGCTCATGAAAGATTCGTCTTTTTTGAGCTTATCAGCCAGCGCCTGACCTTCCGTTTCCATGCGTTGAATTTCACGAATACGAGAATCAAATTCTGTAGTCAATTTACTTTTAATTGCTTTGGCTTGCGGAATTTCACTCATAACTTTTGCCAGATCAACAGTGGCAATGTCCATTGCATGAGCAGAAACAGACACACCTAAAGACAACATGGCAATAGATAAAGCGGCAGCGCGCATCATGGTTTTCACTTATATAACTCCTGTTTGACGCAATTAGAATGTGCGTCCGATATTAAAGTTAAACACTTCAGTTTGATCACCCGACATTTTTTTCACCGGCTTAGCAAACGAGAACACCAGTGGCCCCATAGGAGAGAGCCACTGTAACGACATACCAACAGACATACGAATATTAGACGGACTGGAATAATCATAATACCGGTCACAAGCATAACCACAGGTATACAGGCTGTCATCGAAAGTAGTATCCCAGACTGTACCTATGTCATAGAAGAATGTGGTACGCAATTGACCGCGATATGTGTCACTGACAAACGGCGTAGGCACAATCAATTCTGCAGAAGCAACAGCCATTGCGTTACCACCAACAGCTTTGCTTTCCGGATAAACCAGAGGCCCACTGATATCAGAACGATCTAGCTGTAACGCTCTCGGACCAACAGCATTCGAGCGGAAACCACGCATCCATTGACTACCACCAGCGTAGTAGTTTTCAAAGAATGGCAGCACCTGATCGTAGCCATCTTTCTGGCCATAACCATTACCGTAAGCTGTCTTGAATCGTCCTGAGACAACCCAGAAATGATCACGGTCAAACGGGTAATAGTGCGCATCTTCAAAGCTGACTTTATAGAACTGCAGATCAGAACCCGGGATCGTTACTTTACCGGAGGCCTGCTGACGGTTACCCTGGGTCGGGAATACCCCTTTATTCAGGTTATTGCGTGTCCAGGTTAATGACACATCATAATCATCAAATATTGCATGACCGTCATCAGTTAAATCAATTGAGTTGATGTACCAGAACTTATTGATCTGTGCATAGTTGGTGGTCTTAGATAGCTTGTTATGCTCATAACCTAAGCCATATTCAAGATTATTCAGTTCATCCAGCGGATAACCCAGTGAAACACGGGCCCCAAGGGTCTCATTGTCATAATCGACCAGGTTGGCGTCACCAGCTGTAAATTTGTTGTAATAAACTTTACCACCCAGGCTCACACCATCCACAGTGAAGTAAGGGTCGGTGAAACTTAACTCAACATTTTTACTGTATTTGTTGGTCTCAAAGTTGATGGCACCTTTATTACCGGAGCCAAAGAAGTTGTCCTGCTGAATACCAGCCTGGAAGCTCATTCCTGTCTCTGTACCGTACCCGATACCACCATTGATTGAACCAACTGAGCGTTCTTTAACATCCACGTCCAGATCCGCCTGATCTTCACGACCAGCGACACGGTGAGGCTGCACATCTACTTTTTCAAAATAGCCAAGTTTATCCAGGCGAGCTTTGGAGCTTTCAATCTTGTCGCCTGATAACCATGTTCCTTCCATCTGACGCATTTCACGACGCAATACTTCGTCTTTGGTTATCTGGTTACCAGTGAAATTAATACGACGAACATACACACGCGGACCGGGTTCAACATTGATATTCAGGTCAACCTGTTTGGTTACATCGTTCATTGATGGGTAAGTTGTCACTTTAGGGTACGCATAACCAAACCGACCCAGATATTTTGACAGCACTTCTTCGGTATGAGTCACATCAGCAGCTGAATACATAGCCCCTTTTTCCAATGGAATAAGGTTCCGCATTTCAGCGCCGTGTCCTTCAAGATTGCCTTTCAGATCGATATTGTTGACTGTGTATTGCTCACCTTCATGAATATTCAGTGTGACATACAGCCCTTTACGATCAGGCGTCATGGATACCTGAGTGGAATTAACTTTAAACTTGGCATAACCCCGGTTCATATAATAAGAACGCAGCGTTTCAATATCCGCTTCCAGTTTTTGCTTCTGATATTTTTGATCAGCCATGAAATTCCACCATGGCACATCATCACGCAGCGATAACTGGGCAATCAGTTTTTCTTCAGGGAACTTGGTGTTACCAACAATGTTGATCTGCTGGATCTTGGCGGATACGCCTTCGATAAATTTGAATTTCAGATTAACGCGGTTACGCGGTAATGGCGTGACGACAGCCTGGACTTTGGCGGAATATTTACCGACGCCGTAATAGAAATCTTCCAGTGATTTTTCCAGTGAACGCAGCATGGTGCGATCCAGTGCTTCACCGACCCGCACACCACTGGACTCCAGCGTCTGTTTCAGCTGATCTTCTTTGATATCTTTATTGCCATCAAATTCAATCTGGCTGATTGTTGGACGTTCTTTGACCTGAACAACCAGTGCATCACCGTCGCGCAATAACTTTACGTCATCAAAGTTACCGGATGAGTAAAGACGCTTAACAGCATTCGCACTGGTATTACTATCCAGTTTATCCCCCACCCGGACAGGTAAACTCAGCAACGCAGCACCCAGAGTGACACGTTGCAAACCTTCAATACGAATGTCTTTTACGATAAAGGCGTCAGCCGCCTGAGCCTGTCCAATAAAGCTGCATGCCAGCAGGCATGATGCAGCCAAAACTTTTTTTAACGCCATGTTGTATTGAGATCCTTGTCTATCCGTCAGAAACGGGTGAAATCATTGAACAACGCAATAGCCATCAAACACATCAATAAGGCCGCACCGATTCGGTATGCTATATCCTGTACCTTAGCGGGAACCGGACGACGTAACAGTGCTTCAATACCAAAAAACAGCAAGTGACCACCATCCAGCACCGGCAAAGGTAATAAATTCATGATACCAAGGTTAACACTGATTAGTCCCAGAAAACCCAGGAAATAAACCAAACCAAACCCTGCACTATCACCAGCCCCTTTCGCTATCGATATTGGTCCGCTCAGATTATCTGCAGATATAGTCCCGGTGAGCAATTTCCCCACGACATCTAACGTCAGTTTAGTGACCTCTGCCGTACGTTTCAGCGCATGTGAAACAGCATCCAGCGGGCCATAACGTGTCTCGGTCAGATATTTTTCCGGTAATGGCTTAACTACCGGCATCAGACCTGCGAATCCGACAACCCTATCTTTGGTCTCTTTGCGTGCAGGAGTTAATGTAACAGATATCGTTTGGCTATCACGTGATACCTGCAGCTGTAAGGGAATTTCCGGCGATTGCTGGATAATCCGGGCAAACTGCTGCCAGTCTGTGACCGGGCTGTCATCAACAGAGAGGATCTTATCGCCTGCTTTGAGACCCGCCTTTTCACCCGCACCACCCGGTGTTAATTTTGCCACTTCAGGCAAAATTTCTGGTCCAAGAGGGCTGAACCCCAGTATGCGGAATGGCAACGGCTCATCCGGACTAAGTTTCCAGTCCGTCAGAGGTAAATGGATTTGTTGCTGTATACCCGGATCGGATTCTACAATCAGATTTATTTCTGATTGTCCGGCTGCGCCGACAAAACCATAACTGACGCCTTCCCAATCAGTCACTGCTTGCTGATTAACCTGCAGAATCTGCATGCCACTGCGTAACCCGGCCTGATAAGCGATTGATGTTGGCGATATCTCACCAATAACAGGTTTAACTCCTGGTACACCAATCAAGAAAACCAGCCAGAAAGCCACCACCGCGAAAACAAAATTGGCAAACGGACCTGCCGCTACAATTGCAGCACGTTTTGCAACAGACTGATTATTGAATGCCTGGGAGCGAAGTTCACCGGGAACAGATTCAACGCGCTCATCCAGCATTTTTACATATCCGCCAAGCGGGATCAGCGAAAGAGAATATTCTGTTCCATCGCTGCCTTTTTTACTCCAGAGAACCTTTCCGAAGCCTAATGAAAACCGCAGCACTTTTACTCCGCAGCGGCGGGCAACCCAGAAATGCCCCCATTCATGCACAGCGATCAAGATGATCAGTGCAATCAGAAACGAAGCTAAATTCCACAATCCGGCACTCATACCGCTAACCTCGTAATTTTCTGATGGGCTGTCAGCCTGGCTTCAGCATCAATGGCGAGAATAGATTCCAAGTCATTGATATTATCCTGCTTTAACTCTGAAAGCACATCCAGAACCACAGTATGTATATGCGTAAAACCGATCTTGCCGTTTAAAAAGGCATCGACAGCAATTTCATTCGCTGCATTCAGTGCAGTTGTTGCACCCTGTCCGGCCCAGCAAGCTTCTATCGCTAATTTAAGACAAGGATAACGCGCAAAATCAACAGGCAAAAACGAAAGTTCGCCGACACGGGAGAAATCAAGAGGACTAACGCCCGACGCAACCCGCTCCGGGAAACCCAGCGCATGAGCTATTGGAGTCCGCATGTCAGGTTGCCCCATCTGAGCAAGCACAGAACCATCACGGTACTGGACCATCGAATGGATCACTGATTGCGGATGAATGATGACCTGAATCTGCTCTGCTGTAGCATTAAACAGCCATTTAGCCTCAATAAATTCCAGGCCTTTATTCATCATGGTCGCGGAATCAACAGAGATTTTGCGTCCCATAGACCAGTTAGGATGCGCAACCGCCTGTTCAGGCGTTACCGAACTTAACTGCGATAATGGCGTATAGCGGAATGGTCCGCCCGATCCGGTCAGCAGAATTTTATCGACGCCGGCGGCAGACAAATCACAATTGCCCAAAGCAGACTGAGCTTCAACAGGAAGACACTGAAAAATAGCATTATGTTCACTATCGACCGGCAGGATCCGGGCACCATAGTGATGCGCTGCATCCATAAACAAGCGGCCAGACATAACCAGCGCTTCTTTATTTGCAAGCAGGACTGTTTTACCTTTTTTGATTGCCGCCATTGCCGGTAATAGCCCGGCAGCACCTACTATCGCAGCCATTACGATATCAACGGATGAATGAGCAGCGACCTGGCACAATGCTTCAGTACCTGTCAGTACTTCTGTTTTCAGTCTGTGGCTGGCCAATGCTTCCTTCAATGCAACTGCAGAGGCTTCATCAGCCATAACAGCATATGAAGGATGAAACTCCAGACAATCTGACATCATCTGAGCAACACCTTGATTCGCCGTCAGTGCTGTTACCGCAAACCGATCCGGATGTCGTCGTACGATATCCAGTGTACTGCGACCTATCGACCCAGTAGATCCGAGGATGGTCAGATACTGCATGCTATAAACCTTAACTAATTAACAGATAACTTACGACAAACACGGGCAAAGCAGCAGTCAGACTGTCAATCCGATCTAAAACACCACCATGTCCGGGTAATAATGAACCTGAATCTTTGATACCAGCGACCCGTTTAAACAAACTCTCGGTCAAGTCACCCAGAACCGATGCCAGCACAGCCAGTACCGAACTGATGATAATTGCAGCACTCTGCTTCACAGAACTGTGAGAATTGATGGTTACTATCACAGCCAGCAAGGTTGCAGCCCCTACCCCGCCAAGTAATCCTTCAATGGTTTTATTCGGGCTGACTGCCGGTAATAATTTCCGGGACCCGAAAGCACGGCCCGTAAAATAAGCGCCGGTATCTGCAGCCCAGACCAGAGACATTACAAACAGTAAAGCCCAGCTACCGGCACCGGGATCGTTCTGGAATTGGTATCCACGCAGCACCAGGAGTGACCAGAAAAAAGGCAACAACGTGCATAAACCGAATGACCATTGTATCCATTTGCGTTTCTGCCACCAGGCTTCATGCCCGGGATATCGCATGATCATCACCAGCGCACATCCCCACCAGACAATTGCAATCAGCAATATGCCCCAGATCAGTGGCTGAAGCTGGCCATTCAGAATGAATTGTAAAGGCGCAAAATAGTAACTCGCGATCAGAATAACGGTATAGCTGACAGCAAAAAACGTTGCCAGGTCGGGGGAAGCAAAGCGCCCCCATTCCCGGCCAGCCAGAAAAAACAACAATGCAGCCAGAAGTGAAAAATATTCAACCGGAAGATAAAACAGCCAGCCAATTGCCAGCGGGATTAAAATTAAGGCAGTTATAATTCTTTGTTTCAACTAAAGATATCCCTTTTATTATGCGTTCTGAGCTGATGACACCAGCCATTCCTTTATTTGATCGCCAGTACAACCAAAACGGCGTTCACGGGAAACGAACGAAGCAATGGCTTCCATAAATTGATCTTCACCAAAATCCGGCCAGAGCACGGGGGTGAAAAATAGTTCGGCATAAGCTATCTGCCAAAGTAAAAAATTACTAATCCGATGATCACCACCTGTCCGGATTAACAGGTCAACATCAGGAATATCTGCCATAGAGAGGTGCTGAGATAATAAAGACTCATCAATTTGTTCCGGAAGCAGACTACCCTGAGCAACTTTATTTGCGATCTGCTGACATGCCTGAACAATATCCCATTGCCCGCCATAATTGGCCGCTATGTTAAGTGTCATACCTGTGTTATTTGCTGTCAGCGTTTCTGCAGCATGAATTTTCTTTTGCAGACGCTCACTGAAGCCATGGATATTACCTATTACCCGCAGACGTATATTACCATCATGTAATTTACGAACTTCGCGCCCCAGCACAAACATAAACAATTCCATCAGAGCCGATACTTCAGATGCGGGACGACGCCAGTTTTCGCTGGAAAAAGCAAATAGTGTCAGTGCGTTTATTCCCATACGGGAAGCAATAGATACAACCTGACGAACGGAGGCTACACCGGCTTTATGGCCTGCAACACGAATCTTTCCCCGTTGTTGCGCCCAACGTCCATTACCATCCATGATAATAGCGACATGCTTCGGCATAGATTGATTGGCAATCTCTGAGATAGCATCCGGTAATGTCATTGATTCCTCCACATAAAAAAGGCGCCATGCAGCGTGCTGCACGGCGCCCGTACTATACCTGATTAGCGGCTTAGATTTCCATTAGCTCTTTTTCTTTAGCGGCTAACAAGTCATCAACCAGTTTCACAAAACTGTCAGTCAGCTTCTGAATGTCTTCCTGAGCACGACGATCATCGTCTTCAGAGATATCTTTATCTTTCAGCAGTGCTTTCAGATCAGCATTGCAGTCGCGACGAACATTTCGCACCGAAACACGGGCTTGTTCTGCTTCTGCCCGTACCAATTTGATCAGGTCTTTACGACGTTCTTCAGTCAGCGCAGGCAACGGTACTCGAATGGTAGTACCTGCTGAAGATGGGTTTAACCCCAGATCAGAAGTCATAATTGCTTTTTCAACCGCCTGAATCATAGAACGGTCAAAAACGGAAACTGCCAGTGTACGTGAATCTTCAGCAACCACGTTGGCTACCTGACGTAATGGAGTCGCAGAACCATAATATTCAACCATGATCCCATCCAGTAATGCAGGTTGTGCACGACCAGTACGGATTTTTGACATATGAGACTTAAGTGAATCAACACTTTTAGTCATGCGATCTTTTGCATCAGTTTTAATTTCATTGATCACAATCTGTATCCTTTTTCGCTAGATTTGGCAGATGCTTCATATTAAAGACTTTATAGAGCCAAAACTAAAGTCTGATCATTTATTTTTGTGATGGATCAAAGTGCCTTCGCGTTCACCCATGATAACCCGACGCAGTGCACCTGGTTTATTCATGTTGAATACACGGATAGGCAGATTATGATCACGCGCCAGCGTAAATGCCGCCAAATCCATAATTTTCAATTCTTTGTCCAGAACTTCGTTGTAATCCAGTTCTGAATACAATTCCGCATCAGGGAATTTAACAGGATCAGCAGAAAACACGCCGTCCACTTTAGTGGCTTTTAATACAACTTCGGCTTCAATTTCGATACCACGCAGGCAAGCTGCAGAATCAGTGGTAAAGAAAGGATTACCGGTACCGGCAGCGAAAATTACAACACGTCCGTTACGCAACAGACTGATGGCTTCCGCCCAGTTGTAATCGTTACAGATACCTTGCAGATTGATTGCTGACATCAAACGGGCATTTACATAGGCGCGGTGCAGCGCATCACGCATTGCCAGACCATTCATCACGGTCGCCAGCATACCCATGTGATCACCTACTACGCGGTTCATACCGGCTTTTGCCAGACCAGCACCACGGAACAGGTTACCGCCACCAATAACGAGACCAACTTCGACGCCCAGTTCGATCAATTCCTTGATTTCCTGCGCCATACGATCCAGTACAGCAGGGTCAATACCAAAACCTTCCGCGCCTTGCAGGGCTTCGCCACTTAGTTTCAGTAGAACACGTTTATATGCAGTTTTCGGATGAGTGCTCATTGCTCTATTTCCCGCTCATAGAAAGACCGCGACATATGTCGCGGTCTGTATTTAGCCGATGGTTCGATTAACCTTTCATGGCAGCAATTTGTGCCTGAACTTCAGCAGCGAAATCAGTTTCCTGTTTTTCGATACCTTCACCTACTTCGAAACGGATGAAGTCCTGAACATCAGCACCTTTCTGTTTCAGCAGATCAGCAACGATCACGGAAGGATCTTTAACGAATGGCTGACCAGTCAGAGAAATGTCACCGGTGAATTTCTTCATACGGCCTTCAACCATTTTCTCTGCGATTTCTTTTGGCTTGCCAGAGTTAATCGCGATATCAACCTGGATTTCACGTTCTTTAGCAACAACTTCTGCAGAAACGTCTTCAGGTTTAACGAATTGTGGGCTGTTAGCAGCAACGTGCATAGCCAGATCTTTTGCCAATTCAGCATCACCACCAACCAGTTTGGTGATAACACCAATACGGGAACCGTGGATATAGGTAGCCAGATTGTCACCTTCTGCGATAACGATACGACGCAGATTCATGTTTTCACCGATCTTGGCAATCAGGTTGTTCAGAGTTACCTGAACAGATTCGCCATTACCGAAGTCTGTATTTTTCAGAACTTCCAGATCAGCGATCTTGCCTGCCAGTGCGATATCAGCAACTTTTTCACCGAATGCACGGAAGCTGGCATCTTTAGCTACGAAGTCAGTTTCGCAGTTCAGTTCGATCATAACAGCTACAGTGCCAGCAGAACGGGCAATGATGATACCTTCAGCTGCGATACGGCCTGCTTTTTTAGCGGCTTTCGCCTGACCAGATTTACGCATGTTTTCGATGGCCAGTTCAATATCGCCATTCGCTTCAGTCAGCGCTTTTTTACAATCCATCATGCCTGCGGCAGTACGTTCACGCAGTTCTTTAACCATTGCAGCAGTAATATCTGCCATGTCATCCATCCTCAAATTAGGTAAATGCCAGTTACAGCAAAAAGGGGCCACAGGGGCCCCTCAAACCTGTACGATTCGTGTCAGGGCCTAACTAAAATTAGTTAGCTTCAACAAAACCGTCTTGTTCAGCCTGAACAACGATATCTAATTCACGTGCAGTTTTGATTGAATCAGCAGCAGCGTTCAGATACAGCTGTACAGCACGGATCGCGTCATCGTTACCTGGAATGATGTAATCCACGCCATCTGGGTTTGAGTTGGTATCAACGATAGATACAACTGGGATACCCAGGTTGTTAGCTTCTTTAATAGCGATATGTTCGTGATCAGCGTCGATTACGAACAGAACATCAGGCAGGCCGCCCATGTCTTTGATACCGCCCAGGCTCTTCTCCAGCTTTTCCATTTCACGAGTACGCATCAGCGCTTCTTTCTTGGTCAGCTTTTCGAAGGTACCATCCTGAGCCTGCAGTTCCAGGTCTTTCAGACGTTTGATAGACTGGCGAACAGTTTTCCAGTTAGTCAGCATACCGCCTAACCAACGGTGGTTCACATAGAACTGGTCGCAGTTAGCTGCAGCTTCTTTAACAGCTTCGGTTGCGGCACGTTTAGTACCAACAAACAGAATCTTGCCTTTTTTAGAAGCAACGCTGGACAGGTAGTTCAGCGCGTCATCAAACATTGGAACAGTTTTTTCCAGGTTGATGATATGTACATTGTTACGGGCACCGAAGATGAACGGCTTCATTTTTGGGTTCCAGAAACGAGTCTGGTGACCGAAGTGAACACCTGCCTGCAACATGTCGCGCATAGAAACTTTAGCCATTTTATTCCTCTTTGGGGTTGGGCCTCCACACATCCCTCACTCCGACCATGTAGGCACCCCGGAGCGGGTTATAGATGTGTGTGTGGTATTTAAGATTAATTGATGAAATCGGAGAGCTCTCCGTTCGGGCGGCTTTATACCATAAAGGCGCTTGCGGCGCCACTTTAAATGGGTAAAACCATGCGTTTTCGCATGAACAATAAAGGACATTGCTGTTGTTGAGACTAGCACTCATTTTCTATTGTCTATAAAATCGGTGAAACATTACACCTGTCGATCGGTTACAGGTTTTCAGTTCAGAGAAATATTATGTCCATCATTATTAAAACTGCGGAAGAAATCGAAAAAATGCGAGTGGCCTGCCGGCTGGCGGCAGAAGTACTGGAGATGATCGCTCCGTATATGAAAGCCGGGATCACCACAGAAGAGCTGGATAATATCTGCCACGATTATATTGTGAATGTGCAGAAAGCCATTCCGGCACCGCTGAATTATCACGGTTTTCCTAAATCAACCTGCATTTCAATCAATCATGTAGTCTGCCATGGCATCCCTTCGCCAGATAAAAAACTGAAAGAAGGCGACATTGTGAATATGGACATCACGGTGATCAAAGATGGCTATCATGGTGATACTTCGCAGATGTTTATTATCGGTAAAGGCAGCATCATGGCTGAACGCTTATGCCGTGTAGCACTGGAGTGTCTCTATCTGGCCATCAAGATGGTCAAACCTGGTGCGCGCCTGGGTGATTTTGGTGCGGCAATCCAGAAACACGCCGAAGGGCATGGCTATTCCGTCGTACGTGAATATTGCGGGCATGGCATTGGTAAAGGCTTTCATGAAGAGCCGCAGGTTCTGCACTATGGTAAAGCAGGTACAGGCGAGATCATGCGCCCCGGCATGTGTTTTACCATCGAGCCGATGATTAACGCAGGCAAACCACAATGCAGCGTTTTAAAAGATGACTGGACTGTCGTTACCAAGGATCGCAGCTTATCCGCGCAGTGGGAACATACCTTGCTTGTTACCGAAGATGGATGTGAGGTCCTGACTTTACGTAAAGATGAAGCACTGGAGCGCGTATTGCACCATAGCTGATTTATCCCCGGCTCTGCAGTGAAGCGGAGCCTAACCCTTTGGAATTGCTTATGCTTCCGGAACAACTGAACCCAGGTGCCATACCCGACGAACAACTGACAATCCCGCGCTGTAAAGAACTGTTATCCCTCCTTCAATCCTGGTTACAGGAACAGTTTGAAGCGCAGGAAGATGTTCTGACGCTGGTCGCGGCCCGTTCTGAATTTACTGATCTGCTTCTGTCCCGCCTGTGGCAAAAATTCGGTCTGGATCAACATGCATCTCTGGCATTAATTGCTGTGGGTGGTTATGGTCGCGGCGAGTTACATCCCCATTCCGACATCGATATTCTGGTGTTAAGTCAAAAAAACATCACACCTGTACAGGGCGAATCCATCAGCCAGTTTTTAACACTGCTATGGGATTTACGTCTGGATATCGGCCATGCGGTACGAACACTGAAAGAGTGTGTTCAGCAAGGCAAAGAAGACATTACCGTCGCGACTAATTTGCTGGAAAGCCGTCTTATTTGCGGTTCAGCTCCTCCATTTGAAGCACTGCAGGAATCAATCCAGCCACCCAGATTCTGGCCGAGTGATACCTTTTTCCGGGCTAAGCGTGAAGAGCAGATGCTGCGGCACCAGCAATATCAGGATACGGCTTTTCTGCTGGAACCGGATGTGAAAAGCAACCCGGGCGGTTTGCGTGACATCCAAATCATTACCTGGATTGCCCGTCGGCAGTACGGCACCATGTCGTTACAGGAAATGACCAGCTTTGGCTTTCTGAACAAAGCGGAATATCTGGAGTTACAGGACTGTCAGAATTTTCTGTGGCGGGTGCGTTTCGCGTTGCATCTGGCAATTCAGAAAAATGATAACCGGCTGCTGTTTGATCGGCAGCGGATGGTAGCCAGAATGCTGGGTTATCCGGGTGAAGGTAATGCACCGGTTGAACAAATGATGAAGCGCTTCTTTCAGACAGTACGTCATATCACTGAGCTGAATGAAATGCTGTTACAGTTGTTTGATGAAGCAATTCTGGGAAACGAATCGACTAAAACCAGATTACTGAATGAAAACTTCATCGTACGCGGTACGCATATTGATGTTCTGGAACCGTCAATCTTCGTCAATACACCGCATACGATGCTCGATCTGTTTTATCAGATTGCTGAAAATCCGGAAATCACGGGCATCTATTCTTCCTGCCTGCGTGCGTTGCGCGATGCCCGCCGGAGTCTGGTTATTGCCTTGCAGGAATTACCGGAATGCCGTGAGCGTTTTATGGCCATTTTGCGTCATCCCCGCGGAATATCGCTGCCTTTCACCCTGATGCATGAACACGGGATCCTTGCAGCTTATTTACCTCAGTGGAATCAGATTGTCGGGCAGATGCAGTTTGATATGTTTCATGCTTATACGGTCGATGAACATACCCACCGTTTGCTGAAAAACATTTATCGCTTCCAGCAGACAGAACGCGCCAAGTTGCATCCTTTGTTTTTTGAAACATACAACCGTCTGAATAAACCGGAACTATTGTTTATTGCAGCGCTGTTCCACGATATAGCCAAGGGGCGCGGTGGCGACCATTCTGAATTAGGTGCAAGTGATGCACGCTATTTCTGCGATCTGCATGGACTGGATCGCTACGAAGGGCGTCTGGTCGCCTGGCTGGTGAAAAACCACCTGCTGTTTTCAGTCACGGCACAGCGTCGGGATATTTATGATCCGGATGTCATCACTGAATTCGCCCGGACAGTCCGGGATGAAGAACATCTGGGATATCTTTACTGCCTGACCGTAGCCGATATCTGCGCGACCAACGATTCATTATGGAATGACTGGAAAGGCACGCTGCTGAAAGAACTCTTCTTTGCGACTCAACGGGCATTGCGGCAAGGCCTGGAAAATCCGCCGGATATGCGTCTGCGTATCCGTGAAAATCAGCGTCAGGCAATGTTGATCCTGAAAATTCAGGGTTATGACGAACAAGAAGTGAATCAGCTCTGGCAACAATTTAAAGCTGATTATTTCATGCGTCATGGTCCGGAGCAGATCGCATGGCATACCCGCCACATACAGGATCATGTCAGAAACGGAAAAAATACGCCTCTGGTGGTATTTGGTAATCACAAAACCCGTGGTGGCAGTGAGATATTCCTTTACTGCCATGATATGCCTAATTTGTTTGCCACCGTGGCAGCCATTCTGGATCACAAGAATCTGAACATTCATGATGCCCAGATCATGACGTCCAAAGAAGGCTTCGCCATGGACACATTTGTCGTGATGGAACCTAACGGTGATCCGGTTGTAACCGATCGTGTACCGATGATTATTCAGTCTCTGGAGCAGGCTCTGAGCCGTCCGGGCTATGCTTTGCCACCATCCCGGCCATTATCTCGTCGTCACCGCCAGTTTCAGGTACCTACCCGGATAACCTATTTACCGGTTAAGGGCGATCACAAATACAGTCTGATAGAACTGGTGGCACTGGACAGCCCGGGTGTACTGGCACGTATCGGTTCAGTACTTCAGGAGTGTGAGCTGGAAGTACATGCTGCCAAAATCACAACTATCGGGGAACGTGTCGAGGACTTTTTCAGCCTGTCACGCCATGATGGTTTGCCATTAGTGGGTGATGACAAGAAAAAGCTGGAAGAAAAACTGATAGAAAAACTAAATCCGTCCGACGAAATGTGATAAAAAGAAGCGTTTTTTTAGGGAGAGAAACATGTCTGAATTACAACGCATCATAGACGACGCATTCGAGCGTCGCGATACCATTACTCCAAACAGCGTCGATCCGATTGTTCGTGAAGCGGTGCTGCAAACTATCGACATGCTGGACGCAGGTCAGATCCGTGTAGCAGAAAAAATCGCCGGAGAATGGGTGGTGCATCAATGGGTAAAGAAGGCAGTTCTGCTGTACTTCCGCATCAATGATAACGTTGCACTGCAAGGTGCCGGCACCCAGTATTATGACAAAGTTCCGTTGAAATTTGCTGACTACACTCCAGAACGTTTCAAACAAGAATCGATCCGTGTTGTTCCACCAGCAACCGTGCGTAAAGGTTCTTTCATTGCCCGTAACGCCGTGCTGCTGCCATCCTATGTCAACATTGGCGCATATGTTGGTGAAGGCACTATGGTTGATACCTGGGCAACCGTAGGTTCCTGCGCTCAGATCGGTGCCAATGTGCATCTGTCCGGCGGCGTTGGTATCGGTGGTGTTCTTGAACCACTGCAGGCTGGCCCGACTATCATCGAAGACAACTGTTTCATCGGTGCCCGTTCAGAAGTAGTTGAAGGCGTGATTGTAGGTGAAGGCTCTGTAATTTCCATGGGCGTATTCATCGGTCAGTCTACCCGTATTTATGATCGTGAAACCGGCGAAATCCACTACGGTAAAGTACCACCAGGATCTGTGGTTGTTTCCGGTTCACTGCCATCTAAATGCGGTAAATACAGCCTGTATGCCGCTGTAATCGTGAAGAAAGTTGACGCCAAAACCCGTTCCAAGGTTGGTATCAACGGTCTGCTGCGTAGCATCGACGACTAATCTCGTCTGTTTTCGCAAGTCACACCAGATAACGTCCCTTTCACGGGACGTTATTTTTTTGGCGCAAGCTCACAGAGTTAAGCAGAGATTTATGCCATTTGCCCCGGATAGATGGAAAAGAATGTATATATCCCATAAAGTCAAAGGTTCGGGTTATATCCTCTTTTTGTTGTAGAGAATTATGTCGCTGAAAGCTATTGCTCAGGAATTAGGTATTTCGATCACCACAGTCAGCCGTGGCCTTAATGGCTACAGTGATGTGGCGGAACACACCCGGCAACTGATCATTGCGGCGGCAGAAGCCCGGGGATATTTGCCAAATGCCTCTGCACGACGGCTGAAAACCGGGAGAACTGATGCGGTTGGCCTGGTTTATCCGATGGTTACAGCCGCGTTGTATGATCCAAACCTGCTGGATATTGTCGCGAATATAACCAGTGCTTTTGCTGATTTTAATATCGATATCGTCATGGTATCGGACCAGGAACATCACGGACACTCCCCCTACGTTAGTCTGATAGAAAGCGGCCGGGTCGATGCGCTGATCGTCATGGACGTGCTGGATGAAGATCCCCGTATCGACTACCTGCAATCACGCGGCCATAAATTTCTCTCCTTCGGTCGTTGCAGCACCAGTAAGCCCTATGCCTGGATTGACTTCGACTGTGTAGCCGGCAGCCGGCACGCAGTGCGTTATTTATTAGAAAAAGGACATAGGCAGATCGCCTATCTGGGTGGTAACGATGAACGGGCGTTCGTCAGCCAGCGCAAAGAAGGATTTATTAAAGAAATGAACGCCGCAGGTATAGCAATACCTGAACATTATATTCTGCAACTGGCACGGAATCGCCGGAGCGGACTGGCTGCCATGAAACAGATTCTGGCATACCCGGATCGGCCTACTGCTATTCTGGTAGACAGCAGTATGCTGGCTGATGGTGCAATCATGGTAGCAGAACAGGCAGGACTGGTGCCGGGTGAAGATATCTCTTTTATTGCCTATGACGGTTTACCGCCGGATACATATTCTGACAAACAGATGACCAGCGTGCAGCTCTCTACTTCTGAAAAGAAAAGCAAACAGATCGCCGACATGACTCTTGCACTTATTCGTGGCGAAAAACCGGAAAACCTGCATGTTCTGTGGGAACCTGAAATTGTCGAAGGTAATACGGTAAAAGATCTGCGCACCGCTTTCTGAACTCCCTCTCGTTTCGTTCCAAAACGTTAACCAGCTCCCATTTATATTTTCCTTATTGATGCCATTTTGCGTTCAATCACAAATCCAAAACGTTTCGGTATTGATCCGAAACGTTTTGGAATACCTTCACTCCATCAGAATTACTGTTTAAACCGATTCCCTGACGGAGTATGCGAACAATGAAGGAAAACGTAGTTCATCTGCAAGGCAAGACGTCTGATCTGATTATTCAGATCTCACCTGCCGTTGAGATCTTATATTGGGGCGACAAAATTTCCGGTGTCGATGCAGCTGCGATTCAGGCAGTAAAACGTGCAGTACCGAATGGTCGTCTGGACGTGGATACACCCGTTACACTGAGTCCGGAACAGGGTCGTGGCGTGTTCAGCAGCCCCGGCATGGAAGGTCACCGTCAGGGGCTGGACTGGTCGCCGGTATTTAATTTCAAATCGCTCCAACAGGATAACAATAATCTGCTGATCACCACTGAAGATCCGGTTGCCGGCTTACGCCTGGTTTGTGAACTGAATCTGGATCCTAAAACTGATGTCCTGCAGGCCCGCCACACGCTGACCAATATGAAGCCTGAGAATTATCAGGTGGATCGCCTCGCGGTTACCTTACCGTTGCCAGAACGTGCGGATGAACTGATGGCATTCCACGGTCGCTGGGTTCGTGAATTCCAGCCACATCGCGTGGCAGTGAAACATGGTGGCTATCAGCAGGAAAACCGTCGTGGCCGTACTTCGCATGAATACTTTCCTGGCTTTATGCAGGGTGCAGCCGGTTTTAGCGAACAGCAAGGCGAAGTCTGGGGCTTCCATCTGGCATGGAGTGGTAACCACCGTCTGCGTTCTGATGTAAAAACCGATGGCCGTCGTTTTGTACAGGCGGAAGCACTCTATTTCTCCGGCGAAATCGTTCTGGCGGAAGGCGAAAGTATCAGTACCCCATGGGTATATGCCACATACAGTGCTCAGGGTCTGAATGGCATGAGCCACGCATTCCACCAGTTTGTTCGTGATCAGATCGTACATTTCCCGGAAAACAAACCACGCCCGGTACATCTGAATACCTGGGAAGGGATCTATTTTGATCACGATCCGGAATACATCATGCAGATGGCTAGTCGTGCGGCTGAGTTAGGTGTGGAACGTTTCATCATCGATGATGGCTGGTTTAAAGGCCGGAACAATGATCTGGCTGCCTTGGGTGACTGGTATCTGGACACCAGTAAATATCCGAATGGTCTGGAACCGGTGGTAAACCATGTTCGTGGTTTAGGTATGGAATTCGGTATCTGGGTTGAACCGGAAATGATCAATCCGGACTCCGATCTGTTCCGTGCACATCCGGACTGGTTGCTGGCCGTCGATGGTTATCAGCAACCAACCGGTCGCTATCAGTACGTACTGGATCTGCAAAAACCGCAAGTTTTCGATTATCTGCTGGAACGTATGGACGATCTGCTGGGCAGCTATGATATCGCCTATGTGAAATGGGATATGAACCGCGAAGTCGTCCAGCCTGGTCATGACGGTTATGCAGCCCTGGATGGTCAGACTAAAGCACTGTATGACCTGTTTGATGAACTGCGCCAGCGTCATCCGAAAGTGGAATTTGAATCCTGCGCGTCCGGTGGTGGCCGTATTGATTATGAAATTCTGAAACGGACTCACCGCTTCTGGACTTCCGATAACAACGATGCGCTGGAGCGTCAGCATATTCAGCGCGGCATGAGCTATTTCTTCCCGCCGGAAGTGATGGGTGCGCACATTGGTGGTCGTCATTGCCATTGCACCCGCCGCACACACAGCATTGGTTTCCGCGGTCTGACTGCTCTGTTTGGTCATATGGGTGTCGAACTTGATCCGGTCAAGGAAAGTGCTGAAGAGCGTGCCGGTTTTACGCATTACATCGCATTGCATAAACAGATCCGCCCGCTGCTGCACAGCGGCAAAGTGGTGCGTATTGATCACCATGACTCTGCACTGCAGATCAACGGCGTGATTGCTCAGGATAAATCCAGTGCAGTGTTCCTGTTAAGCCAGCTGGCGATGCCAACTTATACGCTGTCCGGCACTGCCCGTTTTGACGGACTTGATCCGGCGAAACAATATCGTCTGACAGTATTGGATCAACCGGCCAGTCTGCGTACCGGTGGCGTTATGAAAAAACTGCCGTTGTGGCTGGAAGAGGAAACCACACTGAGCGGTGCCTGGTTAGCAAAAGCCGGGATTGCACTGCCGGTGATGGATCCGGAAAGCGCTATGTTAATCAAACTGGAAGCCGTGTAAGCGCCACAGCGCTTACCTGAAGAATCGATACCTGAATATGGCGTTACCGCTGTGCCGTAGCAGCTTCAGGTCAGGAAGAGAGAAATCTCGCTAAATTAAGTAAAAACAAAGGATAAGCGAATGATACAACACACATTCAAAGTCAGCTTATTGTCACTTTGCGTTGCAGGTGTTCTCGGTATGGTGCCTCATGCCTTTGCCGCAGACGCTGAACCAGTTGCGTTACCGAAAGGACAACCCTTCCCCGGACAAGGGAAAGCGATGTTGTTGTCACAAAACGAATTGATGGAATTCAAAGCCTTACCTTCTTATTCAGAACCAGAATGGGTGAATAAGCTGGTTAAAGAAGGCAAGCTGCCACCGGTAAAAGATCGTTTGCCTAAAGAGCCGATGGTGTTTAACAGCAAAGGTATGCCGGATGGTCCGGGTGTTTATGGCGGCGTATTCCGCATGGTGAGCGGTGGTCGTCCGGAAGGCTGGAACTACAATGCCGGTAAAAATTCAGGCTGGGGTGGCACTGAATATACCGTGGCAGAATGTCTGACCCGTACTGGTCCGCTGACCACGATCAAAAAAGAAGAACAGACTCCGCTGCCTAACCTGGCAAAAAGCTGGGAATGGTCTGATGACGGTAAGCAACTGACGATGCATCTGATTGAAGATGCCAAATGGTCAGATGGCAAACCATTCTCATCTGATGACGTGATGTTCCTGTGGAATGACAACATTCTGGATCAGCATGTTACCGCGTGGGCTAACGCCGATACTTACGGCAAAGGCACCACCCTTGAAGCTGTTGATAAGAACACTATCCGCTGGACCTTCAAAGAACCGCGCCCGACCCAGTATCTGTATAGCATGGCCTTCTTCCGCATGTGCCCGGGCCCGGCGCATGTACTGAAACAGTTCCACCCTAAATACAACAAAGACGCCACTTACAGCAGTTACGCCAATGCCTTGCCTGCCGACAAGGTACCGGTTGTCACAATGGGAGCCTGGGCACCGGTTTATCACAAAGCCGATCAGATGATCGTGCTGCGCCGTAACCCTTACTACTGGAAAGTCGACGAAAAAGGCCAGCAACTGCCATACATGGATGAACTGCGCTTCAAACTGTCGACCTGGACAGACCGTGAAGTACAGACGGTAGCGGGTAATGCTGATTACGCGAACATGGAAAACCCGACCAACTACGTTGAGTCGATCAAAAAATCAAAGCAGGCTGATTCACCGGCTCGTCTGGATTTCAGCCCGCGTTTCTTAGGCTGGTCGCTGTTTATGAACCTGTCGGAAGATCTGGGTGCCACCGATGATCGGGAAAAAGCCATTCGTCTGCTGAACCGTCAGCTGAAGTTCCGTCAGGCAGTCAGCCATGCGATTGATCGTAATGCGTTAGGTCAGACCATGGTGCGCGGCCCATTCTCACGTCCGTATGCCGGAGGTCTGTATCCGGAAGGTGTGGTGAATGATGGTTCCGTTGTTTACTACGGTTACAACCCGAAACTGGCGAAAGAGTTACTGGCAGATATGGGCTTAAAAGACACTGACGGTAACGGCATTGTGAACTGGACTGACGGCCCGACCAAAGGTCAGGATCTGGAAATCACCATGATCACGCCGGATGGCCCGGGTGAAACTTCACTGTCAGAAGGGCTGGTCTCTATGCTGCGTGAAGTGGGTATTAAGCTAATCCCGCGCCCGATGCAGGGAACGCAGGTTGATGCTGCCTTAGGCGCCAGTTCTTATGATTTCTTCATTCGTCGTAATGACAATGAATATATTCAGCCAATCCAGCTGGCCGAAGCATTAGCCCCTGTGCATGACCAGACACCATACTGGCATAAAGGCACCAAAACCAAACCACAGAATCTGCTGCCGTTTGAAAAAGACCTGGTTAGTTTGATCAATCAGTTCCAGCATGAGCCGGATCTGAGCAAACAGCTGGAAATTCTCAATAAATACAACAAAGTATTCACTGAGAACGTCTATCACGTCGGTCTGGTTTCTGTTCCGGGGGCGTTGATTCTGAACAAACGTCTGAAAAACGTACCGCCAGGAACGCCAATCATGAGCTTCCAGTGGGCAGAAGATTCGATTATGCGTGAGCGTATCTGGATTGATCCGAAATCTGCTCCGGTTGAAGAACTGATGCCAGGCAAACTACCTGAATAATCGGTGAGTCAATAACAAACCGGTCACAGAATGTTGTCGTGACCGGCCGTCAACAAGGAATGCATTATGTTCGGTTTTATCATCAAGCGCTTGCTGGCTGCGATCCCTTTGCTGCTCATCCTCAGCATGATTTCGTTCTTTCTGATTCAGATCCCTCCGGGAGATTATGCCGACAGAGTAAAAAGCCAGGCAGTGACCATGTCCGGAATGAGCGAGCAGGATGCTCAGCAAATGGCTGACAAATATCGTGAAGAACACGGCATGAATGACCCGCTGCCGATGCAATATGTCCGCTGGGTCGGCAATATCGTCACCAAAGGTGATTTCGGCGATTCTTATACTTATAACAAGCCCATCAGCCAGCTGATCATGGATCGCCTGCCGATGACCTTGCTGATAGCCCTGATGTGCCATTTCGGTTCCACCGTGATCGGAACCCTGCTCGGCATTTTTGTTGCCACCCGGCAATACAGCATTGCCGATACGCTGGTCACTATCTTCGCGTTTATTGGTATGACAACACCCCGCTTTGTGCTGGCGCTGATCATGCTCTATCTGCTGGTGTTCCATTTCGGTTCTACCAACGTTGCCGCGTTGTTCTCTCCTGAATACACCATGGCGCCATGGAGTCTGGCTAAATTCGGCAACCTGCTGGTGCATATCTGGCCGGTGCTGCTGGTTGCTATCTTCGGGGGTATGGCGCAGAACCTGCGTGTAATGCGTTCCAACATGCTGGACGTCATGCAGGCGCAATATGTTGAAACTGCACGTGCGAAAGGGCTGTCGCCAATGCGGGTGCTGTTCCGTCATATCGTGCCGAATGCCTTGCATCCGATGATCATGTTCCAGGGTGTTGCCCTGCCCTACATGATTGCCGGTGAGCTGGAAATCGCGATTGTATTTGCCCTGCCAACCGTCGGCCCGCTGATTGTTCAGGCCATGCAGGATCAGGACGTCTTCGTCGTCGCTTCATGCATGCTCATTCTGGCTACCACACTGGTTATCGGTAATCTGATTGCCGACATCACACTGGCCTTGCTGGACCCTCGTGTCCGTCTGTCCTGATAAGAGGGTTTTATCGTGGAGAACATTATGCAATCTGAAATCATCCTGGAACAGGATCCGCGTGAACGGCCAAAATCAAACGACGAACGTTATCTGGCTCTGGTCTGGCGTCGTTTTAAACGGAATAAATTAGCGCTGGTTTCCATGTGGCTGATTCTGGCCATGCTGATTCTGGCTATCTTTGCCTCTTTCTTTGCACCGCAGGATCCGGCGCAACGCAGTAACGAAGATGTTTACCTGCCACCGCAGGGTATTCATTTCTTCAGTGATGAAGGTTTTTCGGTACGTCCGTTTGTTTATCCGTATGAAACCACGTTTGATCCGGAAACATTTGAACCAAAATATGTACAGAACACCGAGAAAAAGGTTTATCTGCAATTTTTCAGTGAAGGCTGGGAATATTCATTCCTCGGAATGACATTCAATACCCACCTGTTTACCGCACAGGATAACCAGAACGTCTACATTCTCGGTACGGACGGGATGGGTCGTGATGAGCTGAGCCGTATTTTCCATGGTATGGGCGTCACCTTGCTGATGGCCGGTTTGATCACCACTATCTGTGTGATAGTCGGCAGTCTGGTCGGGATCACCTCCGGTTATCTGGGCGGTAAGGCGGACTTGTGGATCCAGCGTGTGGTTGAGCTGATGCTGGCGTTCCCGGAGTTGCCGCTGTATCTGTCGGTGATTGCGATTTTACCGAAAACGGTTTCGCCACAAACCACCTTCGTCCTGTTTGTGCTGTTGCTGGGCTGTCTGAAATGGGCGCAGCTGGCGCGTGAAGTGCGCGGAAAAGCACTGGTGTTACGGGAAATGGACTATGTGAAATCAGCGATTGCTGCCGGTGCCTCTGATGGCCGTATTGTGGTGCACCACATTCTGCCGAACGTACTGTCACATGTGATTGTAGTGGCTACCGGCATGATCCCGACTTTCATCCTGACGGAAAGCTTCCTGAGCTTCCTCGGTGTCGGTATTCGTCCGCCAATGATTAGCCTCGGTTTGTTACTGAATGCTGCCCGTGATTATCAGGTACTGGGTTCTTACCCATGGCTGCTGGCCCCTGTCGGCTTCATTCTGGTTTCAGTATTGGTTTTCAACGCTGCCGGTGACGGTCTGCGCGATGCGGTTGATCCGTACTCAGGTCGTTAAGCGAGGATTTTAAGATGAATGAACAAACCCTGTTAGTAAACGCTGAAAACATTCAGGTCGATTTCAGAACCGAAGGTGGTATTGCTCAGGCGGTGCGCGATGTTTCCTTCAAGATTTACAAAGGCCAGACCGTAGCACTGGTGGGTGAATCCGGCTCCGGGAAATCCATCTCCGCCCGCGTGCTGATGAAACTGCTGCCGAAGAGCGCGATTGTCGGCCAAGATACCCGCATCACCCTGCATGGCGAAGATATGAGCCAGTATGACGAGCAGGCTATGCGCAAGATCCGCGGGAAAAAGATCGGCATGATCTTTCAGGAACCGATGACTTCGCTGAACCCGATTTATACCGTGGGCGAACAGATCGGCGAAATCATCCGCGAGCATAACCGTACCATTTCCAAGCAGGAAATCCGCGAGCAGGTATTGTCGTTACTGAAAGAGATGCAGTTGCCGGATCCGGAAAAACGCATTGACCAGTATCCGCACCAGATGTCGGGCGGCCAGCGTCAGCGCGTGATGATTGCCATGGCACTGGCCAACAAACCCGACCTGCTGATTGCCGATGAACCGACAACGGCACTGGATGTGACAGTACAGGCTGAAATCCTGAATCTGCTGAAACGCTTGCAGGAAAAATTCCAGATGGGCGTGCTGTTGATCACCCACGACCTGACCATCGTGCGCAAATATGCTGACTGGGTATATGTCATGCAGCACGGTAAAGTGGTGGAAAACAATGAAACTGAAAACCTGTTTACGACACCAACGCATCCTTATACCCAACATCTGCTGAATTCCGAACCAAAAGGCACCGCGCCTGCCGTTCCGGCTGAAAATCCGGTAATTCTGGAAGGGAAAAATGTGCAGGTGTCTTTTGTCACTGAACCGGGCAACTGGTGGTTACGTCGCCCGGAAAAACGATTCAAGGCAGTTAAAGGACTGAATCTGACGCTGCGCCGCGGCGAAACCCTCGGTATCGTCGGTGAATCCGGTTCCGGCAAAACCACGCTGGGTCACGCCATTCTGCGTCTGATTGAATCCGAAGGTGAAATGATTTACGACGGCATCACGCTGCATGACCGTGACCGCAAAGCCATGCGCCCGCTGCGCAAACGCATGCAGATTGTATTTCAGGACCCCTTCTCTTCGCTGAATCCGCGCATGACAGTACGACAAATCATTCAGGAAGGGATGATCATCAATAACATTGGCACTGATGATGCCGATCGTGAACAGCGCGCTATTCAGGCGTTGCAGGAATCAGGTCTGGCGCCATTTGCTCTGGATCGCTTCCCGCATGAATTCTCCGGCGGTCAGCGTCAGCGTATTGCGATTGCCAAAGCAATTGCGATGGAACCGGAATTCATTCTGCTGGACGAACCGACCTCGGCGCTCGATTTATCCGTTCAGAATCAGATCATCCAGCTGCTGCGCCAGTTACAGCAGAAACATAATCTTTCCTATCTGTTTATCAGCCATGATTTACGTGTGGTACGGGCTTTATGTCACCGGATTATGGTGATGCGACACGGAGATTTAGTCGAAATGGGTGATACCGTCACGGTGATGGATGAACCAAAAGAGGAATATACAAGACGACTGATCCGGGCAGCATTCGAGGTAGCTGCCTGATTACAGAAAAGAAATTGTATATACCGGAGGAAAGCATGTCGGATTATCTACCTAGTGATGAGCGTTATAGCCAGATGCATTATCGCCGCAGTGGCCAGAGCGGACTGAAACTACCCCGTATCAGTTTGGGTTTGTGGCATAACTTTGGCGATACCGCCAATCAGGACAACAGCCGCAAGTTGATCCGGCATGCGTTTGACTCAGGGATCACCCATTTTGATCTGGCCAATAACTACGGCCCGCCACCCGGGACAGCCGAGGAACATTTCGGCCGTATCCTGAAGCAGGATCTGAAGGCTTATCGTGATGAACTGATCATCTCAACCAAAGCCGGCTATCCGATGTGGACCGGTCCGTATGGTGATGGCGGCAGCAAGAAATATCTGATCTCCAGTCTGGATCAAAGCCTGCAGCGTATGGATCTGGATTATGTGGATATTTTCTATCACCACCGGCCTGATCCGAATACGCCGCTGGAAGAAACCATGGCCGCACTGGATCTGATTGTGCGTCAGGGTAAGGCGCTGTATGTCGGACTCTCCAATTATCCGGCAGAACTGACCAAGCGGGCATCGCAGATCCTGAAAGCGCTCGGTACGCCCTGCATCATCCACCAGCCAAAATATTCCATGTTTGAACGCTGGGTAGAAACCGGCTTGCTGGATGTACTGGCCGAAGAACAGATCGGTGGCATCGCTTTCTCGCCGCTGGCTGGTGGTTTACTGACCGATCGTTATCTGAATGGTATCCCCGAAGACTCACGGGCCGCCAAAGATGGTCGTTTCCTCAAACCGGCTGATATTACCGATACCCGCCTGAAAGTGATTAATGAACTGAACCATGTGGCGTATCTGCGGGGGCAAAAGCTATCCCAGATGGCCCTGCAGTGGGTTCTGCGCCAACCGGCAATCACTTCAGTATTGATTGGTGCCAGTAAAACCAGTCAGATTGATGACGCGATTGCTGCACCCCATTTCTGTGAGTTAAGCGCGAAAGAGCTGTCCCGGATTGAAGAGATCCTGGCAACAGGAAACGCGTAACAACTGCATTTTCCGGAGTTATAAAATGCAAGATCCGACGGAAATAAGCCCATTAAGCTGGCTACAGGCCGATGAAGTATTAAGTGTGGAGTTCCGTCAGCCCGGCGATATGCCGGGCTATCACTGGCATCGTCAGGTGGAAGTGAACATTCCGTTTGGCGGTCCGGTCCGTTATCTTATCAATGACCAGCTAATACAACTCCCGGAAGGACATATCGGTTTGTTCTGGGGGGTGATCCCTCATCGCCTGATTGAGTGTGAGAACTGCACTCAGATGGGTGTCATTAACATTCCGCTGTCCCGTTTTCTTGGTCTGCCGGTTGATGATTTACTGCTGAACAAAGTCCTGCATGGCAGCGTCGTGATCTCAACTACAAAAGATTTGTTTGGTTCTCACGAACTGCGGCGCTGGCACAATGACAGTCTCTGTCATTCTCACGGCTTGTATCAGCTGATGCAGGAAGAGATCACGCTGATGATCAAACGGGTGGCCGTATCCGGCTGGAAGGAACTGCTGCACACCTCCCCCGGTAAACTGCACAGTCTGCAGATGAACGAACGTAAAATCCGCTACATCCAGCAGATGCTGAGCTTTATTGCCGAACATTATCATGAAGCGATCCGGGTTAACGAAGTGGCAGCAGAAGTGCAGTTACACCCGAATTATGCGATGAATCTGTTTAAGCAAGTGATGGGCTACTCCATCAAGGATCACATCACCATGATGAAAGTGAACCATGCCCGGGCGTTACTGGCGGAAACCAATCGTTCGATACTGGATGTTTCATTAACCACCGGTTTCAGTGCCATGAGCCGTTTCTACGAATCATTTCATAAACTGGTCGGCGTAACACCACACCAATATCGCCTGAATACCCGCAGTACGGCAGAACAATCCTGTCAGCCAGAAAAAGTGACAGCCTGACGCTGTCACTTCCTGTTTTCAGCACATTACAGACGCGCAAATTTTGGTAACCAGTCACCATGGGCACGGCGTAAGTCATCGACCAGATCATGGATCTGATCTAAATCCAGTTCGGCACTGGTGTGCGGATCCAGGTAAGCCGCATGATAAATATATTCCGGATTTTCCGTCATCAATGCCTCCACTGTCAGCTGTTGTACATTGACGTTGGTGCGCATCAACGCCGCCAGTTGTGGCTGTACATTGCCGAATTTCACCGGTTGCACACCGTTGCGATCCACCAGACAAGCAACCTCTACCGCACAATCCTGTGGCAGGTTATCGATCAGACCTTTGTTCAGCACGTTACCGTAAATGACGGATGGTTCACCGGTTGCCAGCGAGTTGATGATGGAAGCGGCATATTCACGACTCTGCTTAATTTCGATGTCATGCTGCGTTTCGATGAGCTGCAACTCTGCCGCCCAGTCAGCCATCTGCTTTTCACAACGACGCGGATATTCATCCAGCGGAATATTGAATTTTTCGATCAAATCCGGACGATCGCGCTTAATAAACCAGGGGGAATATTCAGCAAAATGTTCGCTCGATTCTGTTACGAAATAACCGAATTTACGCAGGATCTCATAGCGTACCCGGTTACCATCCGGCACCTTGCCTTCCGCCGCCAGCGCTTTCAGACGCGGATAGAGATCTTCTGTTGAGCCATCCGGCAGACGCTGCGTAAATTTCTGGTAGAACGCCATGTGGTTGATACCGGCACAGGTGTAAACCAGATTAGCCGGTTCAACACCTAAATCCTTCGCTAATTCCTCCGCTGTTCCCTGCACAGAATGGCACAGACCGACATACTGGATTTCCGGCACCATACGCTGCACTGCCAGACTTAAGATCGCCATCGGGTTAACATAGTTCATCAGCAATGCATTCGGACACAGTTCCCGCATCTCACGAGCGATGTCCACCAGCACCGGCACAGTACGCAACCCACGCATGATACCGCCGATCCCTAGTGTATCCGCGATGGTTTGACGTAAACCGTATTTTTTCGGAATATCAAAATCAACGACTGTACTTGGTTTATAACCGCCGACCTGAAACATGGTGATGACCACATTCGCGCCCTGTAATACCTCACGGCGATCCATACTGGCGCTCACTGTAGCCGGCACCTTCAGTGCTGAAATGATCTGTCTGGCGACGAGCTGTGATTCCTGAAGACGTTTGCTGTCGATATCCTGCAAAGCAATATGCGTAGATGTTAAAGCAGGTTGCTGCAGCAGATCGCGCACGATATTACGCATGAACACTGTGCTGCCGGCACCGATAATAGCGACTTTCATAGACTTACTCCGTAACGAGGGGTGGCTTGATTTGATGCTTAGTATCAAGCTCTGCTGACCGTCTGGTCACTCCACGTTACCGGCAACCTGTTCCCAAAAACTAAGTTAGTCCCGAAAATTAAGTTAGTCCCGGAAATTAAGCCGCATCCGCAGACCGTGTCTGTCCATACCGTAGTAATCAGCCAGCTCTGCCGAGATTTGCAGACCGGACTGCTGATACAAAGTCCGGGCGGCGGTATTCTCACAGTCAACCGACAGATACAGCGACTTCAGATGCCACTGCTGCGCTAACGACCGTGACAAGTGCATCAGCCAGCGCCCCAGCCCTTTTTGACGGTGTAACCAATGCACAGCCAGAGAACGGATCTCCAGCCCCTGCCAGCCCTGATGAGGCAACAGGCAAAGATAGGCCACCAGAGTATCCTGCTGAAATAACAGAATGGTGGTACAGGAAGATTTCGCGATCAGATAACGCCAGCGCCGCCGGCCAAATGCCAGAAAAGGGTTAAAACAATACCTTTCCATATGCAGTAATGCAGGAAGATCAGATAGCCCGGCGATTTTGCAGTTTATACCGGGAAGATGAGGAGGACTCTGAGAAAAAAATGCCAACGCATCTGCATCGCGTTGGCATTTTTTACCGGACTGATTCATATCAGCAACGAATAATTACATAAAGACATTAATTATTCAGCGGTGAAGGCAATGGTTCGCCGGTGATAGGATGACGCGCTTCCAGAATATCATTGCGTTCCATCAGCTTAGAGATCAGCTTGCTATCAGCCTGCTTAACTTTTTCTTCAGGTGCGGCAGCTGCAGTTTCTATCGGTGCTTTTTTCTGTACAGGCTTTTCAAGTTTCGGCTCATCTGACTTAGATGCAGCTGCGAGTGTACCTTCCTGAATAATGCAGATACGCTCGTGATATTCTTCATCGATACAATTGCTCAGTAAGCTTTCAGCATCAATATCGTTGGCAATAACAGTAATATTGGCATCCGGCGTTTTTTCAATGTGACGGCCTAACAACCAGGCCAGGTACATTTCAACGTGATGGCCGCCGGTTCCCTTGGTGGTCAGCAACTCTACCGGTGAACCGCACTGGTTCTGAATCCGCAGCAGCTCTTTTACAAACTCGACGGGCAGAGTCTTCTGGCTGGCGCTAACCACGATTTCAATCTGATTAAATTTGGTTAAATCCAGATCCAGGCACTTGTTTACAGCCTGTTCAATAACAATCAGTATATTTTTCAGCATACCCGCTATCCTTTATTATTCATGAGGTAACAGAAATTACCCTCTGCCAAGAGGTAGCCAGATTATAGGGCTTAGATCATTAGTTCAATGCTACATTCGGAACCTTTACAAGAAAATTGCAGTTCTTGTGATCTGTGCTCAACCTTGGTTTATTTTTTGCTCAAAAAACAAACAGGGCCCGCAATGGGCCCTGAAAAATCAGATAGACTGTAATGTTTATTCGACATCGTAAGCCAGGTTTGGCGCCAGCCAGCGCTCAGCCTCAGCCAGAGTCATTCCCTTACGGGCCGCATAGTCTTCAACCTGGTCTTTTTGTATTCCGGCCACAGCAAAATATTTACACTGCGGATGACTGAAATAGAAACCAGATACAGCCGCTGCCGGTAACATGGCATAGGAATCGGTCAGTTTCATACCAATTGCCTGTTCCACGTCCAGTAACTGCCACAGCGTACCTTTTTCGGTGTGTTCCGGACAGGCAGGATAACCAGGTGCCGGGCGGATACCCTGATAATTCTCGCGGATCAGCTCTTCATTGGTCAGATTTTCATCTGCTGCATAGCCCCAGTATTCTTTACGCACCTGAGCATGCAGGTATTCAGCAAATGCTTCAGCCAGACGATCACAGACCGCCTGAATCAGAATCGCATTATAGTCATCGCCGGCGGCTTTATACTGTTCTGCCAGCTCAGCTTCACCAATCCCACCGGTTACCGCAAAACTACCGAAATAGTCAGCAACACCACTTTCTTTCGGTGCGATAAAATCGGCCAGACAGTAATTCGGGAACACTTCGCCATTACGGGCCTGCATCACTTTATTAGTCTGCTGACGCAGGAAATGGAACGTTTTCATTACCTGACTGCGTGACTCATCAGTGTAGATTTCAACGTCATCACCAACCCGGTTGGCGGCAAACAGACCGATAATGCCGCTGACTTTAACTTCACCGGATGTCTCTAAACGATCCAGCATCGCCAAAGCGTCGTGATAGAGACGTTTTGCTTCTTCGCCCACCACTTCATCTTCCAGAATCCGTGGAAATTTACCGGCCAGTTCCCAGCTCAGGAAGAATTGCGTCCAGTCGATATATTCGCGCAGCGTCGCAATAGACACATCATCAATGACCTTGATGCCCAACTGTTTTGGCTTCGGCGGCTGATAATTCTGCCAGTCGAGTTTCAGTGCATTAGCACGCGCTTCTTCCAGTGTTACCGGTGGTGTGCGGGGTTGTTTACGGCTGTGCTGTTCGCGCACCAGCACATACTCCTGGCGCAGGCGCTCAACAAAAGAGGCTTTCTGTTCCTGGCTGAGCAGATTCTGCACCACACCGACTGCACGGGATGCGTTAGAAACATAAACCACAGGCTCACTGTAGTTCTGTTCAATTTTCACTGCAGTATGCGCTTTGGATGTGGTCGCACCGCCAATCAGTAATGGGATCTTAAAGCCCTGACGCTCCATCTCTTTGGCGACATGAACCATTTCATCCAGTGACGGGGTGATCAGACCGGAAAGACCGATCATGTCGGCATTCACTTCACGCGCCGTCTGCAGGATCTTCTCGCAAGACACCATGACGCCCAGATCGATGATCTCATAGTTATTACACTGCAGAACCACGCCGACAATGTTTTTACCAATGTCATGCACATCGCCTTTTACCGTTGCCATGACAATCTTGCCGTTGCTCTGCCCTGCACTTTTCCCCATTTCAATGTAGGGTTGCAGATAGGCCACCGCACGTTTCATCACACGGGCAGATTTTACGACCTGAGGCAGGAACATTTTACCGGCACCGAACAAATCGCCGACCACGTTCATGCCAGCCATGAGTGGCCCTTCAATCACTTCGATCGGACGGGGCGCCAGCTGACGGGCTTCTTCGGTGTCTTCATCAATAAAATCAGTAATACCTTTAACTAACGCATGTTCCAGTCGTTTACCGACCGGCCAGCTGCGCCATTCCTGCTCACGCGGATCAATCGCCTGTTGAGCCGCACCACCACGATACTTTTCGGCAATGGTCAGCAGTTCTTCGGTCGCACCCGGATGGGTATTCAGCACCACCGCTTCCACTTTTTCTTTCAGTTCAGCCGGAATATCTTCATAAATTGCCAGCTGACCGGCGTTCACGATCCCCATGTCCATACCATTTTTGATGGTGTAATAAAGGAACACGGAGTGGATCGCTTCACGAACCTGATCGTTACCACGGAAGGAGAACGATACGTTGGAAACACCACCGGAAATCATGGCGTGCGGCAAATTGGTTTTGATGTCTTTTACCGCTTCGATGAAATCAACGGCGTAGTTATTGTGTTCATCAATACCGGTCGCGACCGCAAAGATGTTCGGGTCGAAAATAATATCTTCCGGCGGGAAGCCAACTTGTTCAGTCAGGATCTTGTATGCACGCTGACAGATCTCGAATTTACGGGCGCGGGTATCCGCCTGACCCGCTTCATCGAACGCCATCACAATCACTGCCGCACCATACCGACGCAGCAGTTTCGCCTGTTCGATAAACTTCTCTACCCCTTCTTTCATGGAGATAGAGTTAACGATGCCTTTGCCCTGAATACATTTCAGACCTGCTTCGATCACTTCCCATTTCGAGGAGTCGATCATGATCGGTACGCGTGAGATATCCGGCTCAGAAGCAATCAGATTGAGGAAGCGCACCATACAAGCCTGTGCGTCCAGCATGCCTTCATCCATGTTGATATCGATGATCTGCGCACCGCTGATGACCTGCTGACGGGCGATATCCAGCGCTTCGTCGTATTGCTCTTCTTTGATCAGCCGTTTGAACTTGGCAGAGCCGGTAACGTTAGTCCGTTCCCCCACGTTCACGAACATGGAGTTTTCATCAATGGTCAGTGGTTCCAGACCGGCAAGGCGGCAGGCTACCGGTAATTCCGGCAGCACACGCGGTTTGATACCTTCCACCGCTTTGGCCATAGCACGGATATGATCAGGCGTGGTACCACAGCAGCCGCCCACCATGTTCAGGAAGCCGGACTCCGCCCATTCACGGATATGCTCAGCCATTTCATCCGCTTCCAGATCATAACCACCAAAAGCATTCGGCAAGCCCGCATTCGGATGTACCGAAACATAGGTTTCACTGATGCGCGCCAGTTCCTGTACATACTGACGTAATTCCTTTGGTCCCAGGGCGCAGTTCAGACCAAATGACAGCGGTCTGGCATGACGCAGTGAGTTGTAGAAAGCTTCTGTTGTCTGACCTGACAAGGTACGGCCGGATGCATCCGTGATGGTTCCGGAGATCATCACCGGTAATTTGAAACCGAGTTTTTCAAAAATAGTATCAACAGCAAAGAAAGCGGCCTTGGCATTCAGCGTATCAAAGATGGTTTCAATCATGATGATATCAACACCGCCTTCGATCAGGGCTTCTGTTGATTCTTTATAGGCATCGACCAGCTGATCAAAAGACACGTTACGCTTGCCCGGATCATTCACATCCGGTGAAATTGAGGCAGTACGGTTAGTCGGACCCAGGACACCTGCAACAAACCGTGGTTTCTGCGGTGTTTTTTCATTCCATGCATCAGCTGCCTTACGCGCCAGACGTGCGGCCTCGCGGTTGATTTCAGCTGATAATGCTTCCATCTGGTAATCGGCCATCGCAATACGCGTGGCATTAAAACTGTTGGTTTCCAGAATATCTGCACCAGCAGCCAGATAGGCATCATGGATAGCAGTGATGACATCGGGTTTCGTCAGCACCAGCAAATCATTATTACCCTTCAGATCAGACGGCCAGTCAGCAAAACGCTCACCCCGAAAATCCGCTTCCTGCAGCTGATAGCTTTGGATCATGGTGCCCATACCACCATCAATAAGCAGAATACGTTCCTGTAATGACTGATGCAGTGCTGATGTATTTACCTTTACAACCACGGGCGGCTTCCTCAATATCGGTGATGCAGATGATTCTGAAACGAAACTGTCCGACATCCATGCCGGCGCAGTGTTGTGCTATTTTGTTTTGTTACCAGATTTGTATTGTTACCAGACTAAATTTCCCAGTCCACTCCGGCTTTCTGATCCAGTGTATCCAGATCATAAGGCGTAAGCTGGTAGACGTAGTAGTTCAGCCAGTTAGAGAATAACAGATGTCCGTGACTACGCCAGCTATGGTATGGCGGCTTAGCCGGATCATTGCCTGGATAATAATTACGCGGAATATTAGGATTTATCCCGGCAGTCAGATCACGGTGGTATTCATGGTGCAGGGTTTCGGCATCGTATTCAGGATGCCCGGTGACGAACACCTGACGACAGTCTTTCGTTGCAGCCAGATAAACACCCGCTTCCTCTGATTCAGCAAAAATCCGCAGATCGGTATTAGCACGGATGAAGTCGCCCTCAAAAGAGGCATAACGGGAATGTGGTGCCAGAAAAACATCATCAAAACCACGAACCAGCGGATCCTGCTGCTCCAGCTTATGGTGATAATAGACGCCTGACAGTTTCTCATCACGGGTCTGCTTTTCCAGCCCGTATAACACTTTCAGAGCTGCCTGTGCTGCCCAGCAGAGAAACAGTGTCGAGGTGACATTTTTCTTCGACCATTCAATGATCTTGATCAGCGTATCCCAGTACACAACATCGCTGAACTGTACCAAGCCCAGCGGAGCACCGGTGATGATCAGACCATCATATTTGTTGTCTTTTATCTGATCAAAATCCTGATAGAAAGTTTCAACATGGATCCGAGGTGTGTTTTTTGATTCACGATCATCAATACGCAATAAATCCACCAGCACTTGCAATGGTGAATTGGAGAGCATGCGCATCAGCTGAATTTCCGTCTCAATTTTTTTCGGCATCAGGTTCAGTAACAACACTTTTAATGGCCGGATATCCTGATGCGCAGCGCGGCTGTCTGTCATCACGAAGATATTCTCTTCGGCCAGCACACCTGCAGCAGGTAATTGGTCGGGAATTTTGATTGGCATGACTTGCTCCCACATCTATCAGTAAAAACGTCTGGACATCCGGAAATCTACACCATCCTGTGAGATCTGTCACCAAGATCCCCTTCTGATCGCTATATACAGAATTACGTTGGCCGAAATAACAACGATCATTACTGCAAAATATTCGGTCCGAATAACACGATTAAAATGGGATCTGGCCTGATGATGAGCCAGTCAGGCTCCGCAATGAAATAGTGATTATTAATTTAGAAAATTGAATCGGAGCTGCAGGCGAGTATGATTACCCTCTCGTTTGCCGGAGATAATCTGCAAAAATCGGCGACAAACCCGTATCAGTTACTATTGGCTCTTCAATCGGGGCCAACAGTAACTGATTGTGTGAGCATAAAAATTCCTAATCAAACATATTGGTACCATAATGATCATTGAAATTATTACTACCGGTGATGAAGTCCTTACCGGTTTCACAGTTGATACCAATGCATCCTGGCTGAGTATGCAATTGCTGGAAAATGGCTGGCAGGTGCGCCGTCGTCAGACTGTCGGCGATCGTATGGATGATCTGACTGATGTATTACGCGAACGCAGTCTGATAGCGGATGTGATCATCTTTAATGGTGGCTTAGGCCCCACATCCGACGATAAAACCACAGACGCAGTAGCCCAGGTGACAGGTGTTCCGCTGGAACTGAACAGCGACTGGCTGGCTAATATGGAACAGAAATTTACCGCCCGCGGGCGTGTGATGCCGGTCAGCAACCGTAAACAAGCGATGTTACCCCAGGGTTCAACTGTACTGGACAACCCGATTGGCACAGCCTGTGGTTTTAAACTGCAAATCAACAAAGCCATCTGCTATTTCACGCCGGGAGTCCCGAATGAATTCAAGCAAATGGTGCAGCAGCAGATCATCCCGGATCTGCAACACAGATATCCTTCCGGCGCCGCCGTGGTACGCCGCTACTTCACATTTGGTGTTTCTGAATCAGCGTTGAGTGACCAGCTTGATCCATTAACCTGGCCTGAACATATCGAACTCGGCTATCGTTCTTCCATGCCGACGATTGAGATGAAACTGATCAGCCAGCATGCCGATGCTGATTTTGCCACCGCCGAAAAACAACTGCTTTCGGTGATTAATCCATATCTGGTCGCCACCGACACATTAGATATGCCCGCTAAACTGGCAGAATTGCTGCCCGGTTCGCTGGAGATTCTGGAAGGCAGTACTTGTGGCGAACTGTTAACTCAGCTGGCTCCGTCTGTTCCTCAGCTTTGCGCTGATTATCACCAGCATTTACCAGACAGTGCCGATGAATTACTACAGCATATCCAGCATCATTCGCGCTTAACGCTGGCGGTAGGCACGGCAAAAGATCAGCATTATCCAATCGCATTGTGGAATGGCCGGTATGGCTGGGCGCAGACGCTATATGTCAGAACGCTGGATGTTTCATTGCAGCACCGCATTGTCGCGTTCGCCGCACAAGATATGCTGCGACGTTATCTGCTGGAACAGCCGGTATTAGGCGAATACCAGACGCTGCAACGCACAGACAGTTCACACCGCCCTTGATTTTCCCTGTAAACAGCAGCTCCGGCAGCAAAACCGGAGCTGTTAACCACTTCAGACGCCAAGCAAATTGCGGAATTCATCACCTACCATGGTTGGCATAAATTCAGTAACTTCATAGTCTGCCAGTTTATGCAGATGGAATGGATCTGCTGCCAGAAGCGGCTCCAGTGTCTCCAGACTTTCTGAACGCGCCAGGATGATCCCGCCTGTTCTTGGAACTTTACGTCCGGAAGCGATGAAATGACCGGCATCATATTGTTCCTGCAGATATTTTTTATGTGCATCCATATGTGCTTCAATCTGTGCGATATCGACTTTATAAGTCAGGGAAATAATGAACATATTGCACCTCCGCTCCGACAATCCGGGTTATTATCAATTTAACTCTGTATTAAGTATCAGCCAGTTATTTGCATGATGCCACCGCTATCCACAATCCGGTTATGTTTGCGACCTGTAGAATTAAAGGATGTGAACAGGATCAGCACTATCGTGAATGACCCTCTTTTTGCCCGGGCCAGTATCGGCTGCGAGATGCCTGTCTCAGATATGCAGCTACTTCGCTGGGTAATTTCACAGCACAAACAGCATCAGAGCGGTAACGGTTGTTGTTACACAATACGGCGTACAGCAGAAGAAAATCTGATAGGTCTGGTGAGTTTGCAGCAGCAAGAGAACAACGCCGATCTTAGTTACCAGGCCGATCTCAGTTACTGGTTACAGCCCATGTATTGGCGACGAGGGTTAATGACGGAAGCAGTCACAGCCGTCATGCAACACTGGCTGACCCTTCACCCGCAGAGCATTATTATGGCTAGCAGCCACAACGATAATCTGGCGTCACAGGCTTTATTGCAACGGGTTGGAATGAAGTTAGCGGAAACGGATGAGACGAATAAGGAAGGGATCCGGCACTACATAAGCAGTGCCGGAGGAAACTCAAATATTATTTTTTAGCTTCAGGTGCAGCTTCTGCTGGTTTAGCCTGATCTTTCACGATTTCCAGCAGTTCTACTTCAAACACCAATACAGAGTTTGGCGGAATAGAACCAGCGCCCTGCTCACCGTAAGCCAGGTTAGCTGGCAGAGTGAATTTGAATTTAGAACCAACCGGCATTAATTGCACGCCTTCGGTCCAGCCCGGAATTACGCGATCCAGCGGGAATTCAGCTGGTTCTTTACGGTCATAAGAGCTGTCAAATTTGGTGCCGTCTGTCAGTGTGCCCAGATAATGAACACGGACTTCATCAGTCGCTTTTGGTTTTTCACCAGTACCCATCGTCAATACTTCGTATTGCAGACCGGATTTGGTTACAGTAACGCCTTGTTTCTTGGCATTATCGTCCAGGAATTTCTTACCATTTTCCAAGCTTGCTTTGGCATCAGACTCAGCTTTCTTGGTCGCAGCTTCGTTGATCTTCTGATCATATGCTTTCAGTGCTTTTTCAATATCGGCATCGCTCATCTGGGCTTTTTTCGCCAGACCGTCTTTTACGCCGTCCAGGATCAATTCGTTATCCAGGTTGACACCCAGATCCTGCTGACGGGAGAGAGTAGAATTGATGTAACGCCCCATAGACAAACCAATCGCATAAGCTGATTGCTGTTCGAAGGTTTTCAGCTCAACTTTGTCAGCAACAGGCGCTTTTGCTTCTTCTTTCTGACAAGCTGCCAGAGATACTGTCACTGCAACCGCCAACAAAGACATCTTGATCATTTTTTTCATTATTTTCTCCACGAGAACAAATCCGGCTCTCTGTTTTTATTAACGAGAGGCTATCTAAGCAAGCGCTTTATACTACCGCCAGTTGTAATCTAACAACAGGCAAATAAAGGTAATTGTGAGAAAAATGATAAGGCCTATAATGCAGCAGCCGACAGATGAAGAGTGAAACAATGTTACAGCAGATAAATGAGCTTAATGAACGTATTGAGCAGCTGGAAAGCCGGCTGGCTTTTCAGGACGATACCATTGAAATATTGAACCAGGCTCTGACCCTGCAACAGCAGGATCTGGACAAATTACGCCATCAGATGAGCCTGCTTATCAACCGGATGAAAGAGATGGTCGTCAGCCAGGTTGCCAGTCAGAGTGAAGAGACCCCGCCCCCGCACTATTAATTACGGGCAGACGAAATTCAGATAAAAAAACGCCGGATTTAACACCCGGCGTTTTTTGTTTTCCGTCCCGGACGGCGTTTAGCCAACCCAGGTATCGCGCAGTGCGACAGTCAGGTTGAACACTGGTTTCTCAGCTGATGACAGTTTGCTGTCAGCACAGAAATAACCTTCACGTTCAAACTGATATGCAAATTCCGGTTTGGCATCACGCAGTGATGGTTCCAGTTTCGCATGCGGCACAATACGCAGTGACTGCGGATTGATGGTGCTCAGGAAATCTTCGGCGGCACCCGGATTTGCCACACTGAACAGACGGTCATACAGACGCACTTCCGCATCCAGCGCATGCGGCGCCGATACCCAGTGGATAACACCTTTCACTTTACGGCCATCGGCCGGATTGGTGCCCAGAGTGTCGCGATCACAGCTGCAATACAGCGTGGTGATATTGCCTTCCGCATCTTTTTCAACGCGTTCCGCTTTAATGATGTAAGCGTGGCGCAGACGCACCTCTTTACCCATCACCAGACGTTTGTATTGCTTGTTGGCTTCTTCACGGAAATCAGCGCGATCGATGTAAATCTCACGGCTGAATGGCACCAGACGCTCACCCGCTTCAGGGATGTTCGGATGGTTCGGAATATTCAGCTCTTCAACCAAATCTTCCGGATAATTTTCCAGCACAACACGCAGCGGATCCAGCACCGCCATCGCACGTGGCGCGCGCTCGTTCAGATCTTCACGAATGCAGGATTCCAGCGCACTCATTTCAACGGTGTTGTCCTGCTTGGTCACACCGATACGGTTGCAGAACTCACGCACAGCTTCCGGGGTATAACCACGACGGCGCAGACCGGATACAGTCGGCATACGCGGATCATCCCAGCCTTCCACAATCCCTTCCGTCACCAGCTGGTTCAGCTTACGCTTGGACATGATGGCATATTCAAGATTCAGACGGCTGAACTCATACTGACGCGGATGACAAGGGATAGAGATATTATCCAGCACCCAGTCATACAGACGGCGGTTATCCTGGAACTCCAGCGTACAAATAGAGTGCGTGATGCCTTCCAGTGCGTCCGAAATACAGTGGGTGAAGTCATACATCGGATAGATGCACCACTTGTTACCGGTCTGATGATGTTCGGCAAATTTGATACGGTAGATAACCGGATCACGCATCACCATGAAAGATGATGCCATATCTATCTTGGCGCGCAGGCACGCTTCACCTTCTTTGAAGCCGCCATTTTTCATCTTTTCAAACAGCGCCAGGTTTTCTTCTACACTGCGATCACGGAACGGGCTGTTTTTACCGGCCTGAGTCAGCGTGCCACGGTATTCACGGATCTGCTCAGCGGTCAGTTCTTCAACATACGCCAGACCTTTATTGATCAGTTCAATTGCATAGGCATACAGCTGATCAAAATAATCCGAGGAGTAACGCACCGCGCCATTCCACTCGAAACCTAACCACTGCACATCGCGCTGAATAGATTCGACGTATTCCACTTCTTCTTTAGCCGGGTTCGTGTCGTCGAAACGCAGGTTACAGGTACCCTGATAATCACGGGCAATGCCAAAATTCAGGCAGATAGATTTGGCGTGGCCGATATGCAAATAACCATTAGGTTCTGGTGGAAAACGGGTTGCTACAGAGCTGTGTTTGCCGCTGGCCAGATCTTCATCAATGATCTGACGGATAAAATTGGTTGGTCGATGCTCCGCTTGGGTCATCATTCACCTCGGATAGTGAGTATCTTTTTGTATACATTAACCGAGCATCATCCATATTTTTGACACTGCGCTCAATAGGTATTTACCAAATCAAAAGTCTGAATGGTGAAAGCAGCATGAGATTGTCTGAATATTGTGCAAAAGGATGCTTTGCCACACAAAACAAAGCCACTGCCGGCAGACCGGACAGTGGCTGTTGTGAACGGATTTACTTAACCGGCAATGGCTGCTTTCATCGCGCCGGCCACAATTTCAGCTTGCGGACCAAGCACCACCTGCAGGTTAGTCGCATTTAATTTAACCACACCGCTGGCTCCCAGCGCTTTTAATGCTTTCTCATTCACTTGCTTCATATCACGGACTGACAGACGCAGCCGGGTGATACAGGCATCAATCTGGGTCAGGTTCTCTTCTCCGCCCAGTGCAACCAGATAGTTGTTAGCTAACGCCTGCATATCTTTAGAGGCACCGGTAAAGGTTTGTACGTCATCACTATCTGTTTCACGGCCCGGTGTTTTCAGATCAAACCATTTGATGGCGGTATAAAACACAGTGAAGTAAATCACACCGAATACCGGACCAATCACCAGCAACAGAGCAGGTTTTGTGGCCAGTCCCCAGTTGATGACGAAGTCGAACAACCCGGCTGAGAAACCAAAACCATGCAGCACGCCCAGTGCATTGGTCACTACCAGCGATACCCCGGTCAAGACTGCATGAGCGACATACAGCGCCGGAGCCAGGAACATGAACATGAATTCCAGCGGTTCGGTAACACCGGTCAGAAATGCGGTCAGTGCAACTGAGAGCAGCAAGCCACCCACCTGGGCACGACGATCTTTCGGCGCCGCCAGATACATGGCAAATGCAGCGGCAGGCAGACCAAACATCATGATCGGGAAGAAACCAGTCATGAAGACACCTGCGGTATGGTCACCGGCAAAGAAGCGGTTCAGGTCACCACGCGCTGCCTGAGCAGCAATTTCTTTAATGATGCCGCCATCAACACCCGGTACTGCGCCGCCAATCGTCAGGGTTTTCACAACATCCGGTGCCAGACAGACGTTCTGTAGCACATTCCCCAGCTCATAGGTCACTTTGGTACATTCACCCAGGCCGAACCAGAAAATGGAGTTCATAACATGATGTAATCCGACCGGAATTAAACCCCGGTTCAGCAAACCATAAGCAAACTCACCAATCGCCCCGGAACTCGCTACAGCATGACCGAAAGTATCAATGCCATGCTGAATCGCCGGCCAGACAACCCCGCTGATACCGGCCAGGATCAGACAGATCAGACCCGTCATGATAGGAACCAGTCGTTTACCACCGAAAAATGCCAGATAAGCCGGCAAACTGGTCGCGTGGAAACGGTTATAGACATGACCGGCCACGATACCGGCAACAATACCGCCGAAAAACGACATATTAATGTCAGCGTTAATAGTTTTTGCCGCTTCAGTCAGTACCAGATAACCGGCCGCACCTGCCAGACCGGCTGCACCGGCATCATCTTTCGACAAACCAATGGCAATACCGATACCGAACAGTAACGGTAATTGTCCGAAGATGGCTCCCCCGGCCTGAGCCATAAAGGGAATGTTCAGCATATCTGCCTGCCCCAGTCGCAGCAGAATTGCCGCTACCGGCAGTATCGCAATCGGCAGCATGATGGCTTTGCCGAGCTTTTGCGTATAACCCAGTATATTCATGTGTTCCTCTCCATAAGTGCATTTGTGCAGCCTCACAATTATCTTAGTTCATTACATAAACTAAGTTCTGTGATTTACGCCACACAAAGCTCATTTATGTAAAAATGCTGCGTTTCACAATTGCAATAATCGGGATGTTTATTCACAATTAAAAATAAGTAGTGAGTCCTCATGGAGAAACACAAAAATGCGTATGTTGCCGTTAAAAGATAAAGCTCAGGTTGGTTTGTGGTCTGCCCGTTATATTGCCGACCGCATCAATCAGTTTGCACCGACTGCCGAACGTCCGTTCGTGCTGGGTTTGCCAACCGGTGGCACCCCGCTGACAACCTATGAACAACTGATCAAGCTGTATCAGCAGGGTGAAGTCAGCTTCGCCAACGTGATCACGTTTAATATGGATGAATATGTCGGTTTAAGTGCTGACCATCCGCAGAGTTATCATCGCTTTATGTTTGATAACTTCTTTAATCACATCGATATTCCCAAAGAAAACATCAATATTCTGGATGGTACCGCCTCAGATCTGCTGGCAGAATGTGCGGCCTATGAAGCTAAGATTACCGCTCTGGGTGGTATTAAGCTGTTTTTCGGCGGTGTTGGCAGCGATGGTCATATCGCTTTTAACGAACCGGCGTCTTCACTCCGCTCCCGTACCCGGATTAAAACCCTGACACAGGAAACGCTGATCGATAATGCCCGTTTCTTTAATAACGATATTAATCAGGTGCCAAAACTCGCCCTGACTGTTGGTGTGGGTACACTGATGGATGCGGAAGAGATCCTGATCCTCGCCACCGGACACAATAAAGCACTAGCCGTGCAAGCAGGCATTGAAGGCAGCGTGAACCATCTGTGGACTGTCTCAGCACTGCAACTGCATCCGCGTGGTTTGCTGGTCTGCGATGAAGCCGCAACGATGGAATTGAAAGTAAAAACGCTGCGTTATTTCCAGCAGCTGGAAGCCCCGGAATTAGCAAAATTTTAAGGAGAAAAACATGTACGCGCTTTGTAACAGTGTACTCCTGACAGGTTATCAACGGCTGACGGATACAGCCGTTGTGGTTGCCGAAGGAAAAGTGGTCGCGCTGTTACCACAGGCAGCGCTTCCGGCAGATCTGCCGCAACATGATATGCAGGGTCACCTGCTCTGCCCCGGTTTTATCGATCTGCAACTGAATGGCTGTGGCGGTGTAATGTTTAATGACACGCCGGATGTGGCCACGCTGGCACATATGCAGCGTACCAACCTGCGTTCCGGTACCACCAGCTTTCTGCCGACACTGATCAGCGACAGCGATGAAGTCATTCAGCAAGCACTCGCTGCCACCAGACAGTTTATGCAGCAACACCAGCATCAGGTGCTGGGCATGCATCTGGAAGGCCCTTATACCAACCCGAAACGCCGCGGTATTCATCCTGAAGAACAGTTGCGTCAGCCTTCCGATGAGATGATTGCTTATCTGTGCCAGCAGGCTCCGTGGCTGAAGAAAATAACTCTGGCGCCGGAATTGAATCAGGCGCGCCATATTCGCCAACTCGCCGATGCTGGTGTGACGGTCAGTATTGGCCATTCCGCCGCAACCTATGAGCAAGCGATGGCGGGTTTTGACGCCGGTATTCGTTTTGCCACACACCTCTATAATGCGATGACTGCCACAGAGAATGGCAGAACACCTGGCATTGTGGGCGCTATTTATGATCGTGATGATATTTATACCGGTGTCGTGGCCGATGGTTTTCATGTGCACTGGGCCAATGTGCGATTAGCGAAAAAAGTTCTGGGCGATCGGCTGTGTCTGGTCACTGATGCTACTGCCGCTGCAATGCCGCCTGCAGGCTTCGAAAAATTTGATTTTTGTGGTGCAGAAGTCTTTTTACGCAATGGCCGCTGCGAAGATAGTAACGGAACACTTGGTGGTTCGGCCCTGACCATGGTAGAAGGTGTGCAGTTATTAGTTGAGCAAGCAGCCTTGCCGCTGGATGAAGCCATTCGAATGGCCACACTCTACCCTGCCCGCGCCATTGGTGAAGCGGATAAACTCGGTGCAATTCAGCCCGGTTACGTCGCCAACCTGACGCTGTTCACTAAAGAATTTAAGATCATGAACACCATGGTAAACGGACACTGGACAAAGGATGTCGAATGAGTTCACGCGGAGAACGGGTTGCCAATCATGAACTGCTAAAGCAGGTCAATGCGGCATTAGTGTATCGCTTAATTGATACACAAGGCCCGATCTCGCGTGTGGATATCGCTCAGATCAGTGCGCTGGCCCCCGCCAGCGTCACTAATATCACCCGCCAGTTGCTGGAAAACGGACTGATCAAGGAAGTGGCACAGCAAGCCTCAACCGGTGGCCGCCCTGCTATTTCCCTGACCACCGAGCAGGCAGCTTTTCTGTTTATCTCCTGCCGTCTGGGCCGGGAAGAACTGCACTGCAGCGTCATGGATCTGTCCGGTGCTATTCATCGGCATACCGTCAGCACACTGTTACAACATGATGCGGAAGGGATTGTTGCCGCACTGCAACAGGCCATTCAGCAACAGTTGCAGACAGTCCGGAACAAACAAAAGTTTATTGCGGTAGCCATCACCATGGCCGGGTTGGTCGATCCGCAAACCGGTACCGTGCTTTATTCACCGAATCATCAGATCGCCAATCTGGAACTGGCGCAACGGCTGCAATCCATTACCGATCTGCCGATCTATATTGGTAACGATACCCGGGCTCTGGCGCTGGCAGAATACTATCTGGGGGCGGCCCGGGGATGTCAGGATTTCATTCTGGTCAGTATTCATCATGGTGCCGGTGCCGGCATTATCAGTAATGGACAGCTGTTACTCGGTAAGAACCGTAACGTTGGCGAAATCGGCCACATTCAGATTGACCCGTTCGGTGAACACTGCCATTGCGGCAATTTTGGTTGTTTAGAAACGATGGTTTCCAATAAGGCAATCATTGCCCAGACCAGAGCCATGCTGGCGAAAGGGCATACCAGTTCGCTGCAAAGCGAAAAGCTGACGATCGAACAAATTTGTCAGGCTGCAATCCGGAATGATCCGGTTGCCGTACAAATAATACGTCAGGCCGGAGAAAATCTGGGCCGTGTACTGGCAATACTGGTCAATCTGTTTAATCCGGAAAAGATCCTGCTGGCGGGCGAAATCGTACAAAGTGCTACGGTCTTGTTTCCGGCATTACTGCAGCAAATTCAACGCCAGTCGCTGCCCAATTTTCATCATGAGCTACATTTAGACAAAGCTCATTTTCAGGGGCAAGGCACGATGGGCGGTTATGCATTAGTGAAGCGGGCACTGCATGAAAGCGACCTGTTACAACAGATCATGCAGCCTTGAATGAATTACCTATAGCTATCAAACAGTACAAGAAAAATACACTTAGACGTAACATTGTTCATCGATAAAAATAATTTATCATAAAGAAAAAAAACTCGATTTTTAAGTATGCTCGATGCTGAACATACTTCCCCGCGATGGAATAACAGAGGTACTCATACGCCATGAGCTTTGAATCAGAAAAACGTTTTAACGATCTGCAGCACTTCCCACGTGGCATTCGCCGCAGCGGTAACTTTACTGTTGGTGAGAGTGATCTGCTGGAACGCCATGGACATGCCATGATGGAACTGTACCAAGGCAAGAGAGAGCCAAAAGATGATGTTGAAGCTGCTTTTGTTGAACGCGTAAAAGCTGGCGATGCCGCTGGTAACCCGTTCGCTAAAGTATGGCTGAAATATGTCAAGGTGATCGGTCCACGCCGCGTACACCGTCTGTGCACTTCTAACGGCGACGAAGGCAGCTTCGAAACGGTAGAAGAGTCACTGGAGTAATGGACACGGATCTGCTGCGCACTTTTATTGAGGTCAGCAAAACCCGTCACTTCGGACGCGCCGCCGAAAATTTGTATCTCACACAATCGGCGGTGAGTTTTCGTATCCGCCAGCTGGAACAGCAGCTGGGGGTCAGTCTTTTCGCCCGTCACCGCAATAATATTCAGTTAACCCTATCGGGTGAACATCTCCTCCCCTATGCGGAAACGATACTGCAGACACTGGGCAGAGCCAGGCAGGCTTTGATCAGAGATGATGCTATGCAGCATCAGCTCGTCATCGGAGCACCGCAGGTCTGCTGGGAGATGGGATTACAGCAATGGCTGGATGGCTGGTTCAGTGAACAGCAAAATCAGGCCATGCGGCTGGAAACAGGTAATCGTGAACAGCTTTGCCGGCAGTTACTGGAACGCTCGCTCGATCTGGCGGTACTAACCGAACCAAGCAAGATTGATGAAGTGAGCGTTCAGCAGGTTGGGGAATTTCAGCTGTGTCTGGTCAGCCGGACGCCGGGTCTTGATACCAGCATGCTGACAGAACAGGCGGTGATCTGGCCCGACTGGAATACCAACATGGGTTCGGCAACAGTTCCTGCAGAACTATTGCAGCGAATGCCGACACTGCAGACCAGTTCAGCGCAGCAGGCATTACATCATCTGCTGAAACATGGCGGTGTCGCTTATCTGCCGCAGCATCTCATCGCCAGTCACCTGAAAAATGGCGAACTGCATTTCGTGGCAGGCGCACAATTGCTGCTCCGTCCGGTTTATCTCGCATACCGTACCGGCAGCGAACAGCAGCCACATCTGGAGTCGCTGCTGAACCGTCCGCTGCGCCTGAGCACCCTGCCTGTTTAGAACTTACGCTTGTTGACCTTAACGGAACTGTTACGCAATACCAGACGCGGTGACAGAGTAAGGTGATGTGTATCTATCTCTTTACCTTCGATCAGCCGTATCATCTCCTGACAGCCTAAACGACCTATTTCACGCATTGGCTGAGCAACACTGCTGATGTTCATCACCTGTGCAAGCAGGGTATTATCAAAGCCAACAACCTGTATCTGTTCCGGGATCTGATAACCACGCTGCAGCAACACATCCATCACCTGCTGAGCAGCCACATCGTTAAAAGCAAAAATCGCTGAAAATGGTAATGTCGGATGATTATCCAGATATTCTTTAAAGCAATCCGCCAGTTCAACCGCGGTGAGTGCCGGTGTCTGAATAATATTTTCAGCAGCCAGCGGTACGCCTAATTCAGCCAGTTTGTCTCTGAAACCACCAAACTTCTGCTCCGTCTCATCAATGGCACCCAGATAGCCAATATTCGTGTGTCCCATACTCACGAGGTGTTCAGCAATCTGTGCTCCACCTTCGATATGATCGACCGCAACGCTGGTCATGCCTGGTACCAGTTGTGTCAGAACTACGATCGGAAACGGCTGATTACTGATCGTCGCCAGATGTTCTGTGCTACGGGAACAGGGAATAATAAACAAACCATCAATCTTGTATTGCCGGCAGGCATTCAGCAGCGACAGTTCCCGCTGAGCGTCTCCGCGCGAATTAAACACCAGCAAGGCCCGGCCAAGGTATTGGGCTTCCTGTTCCACAATATCCAGCAACTCGGAAAAATAGGGGTTTGCCAGCGTAGGCAGAATGATCGCAAACAACAGCTGGCGATCCGCGCCTGCCCGGCGGTTGCCGAGCGGCGGACTATAGACATAACCCAATTCTTTAATCACTGCGCGCACATGCGCAGTGGTATCGGGTGAAACCTTATCGGAATTATTCAATACACGGGAAATCGTGGCAATTGATACCCCCGCTAACTGAGCAACATCTCTTATCGTAGCCATTTATGTTCCGTATCTTATTTGCCCGAGGTCAGCAAATGCCATTCAGCATCAGCCACAACAGCCCCGGTTGTTAATTCAGCACGCAATGTATGCTCCGGCCCGTGCTCCGGAAATGCCAGATTAGTGATGGAATAACGCCCTTCATCCACCAGCAATTCGACCGAGCAGCGATCAAGTAACAACTCCAGCGTCAACTTACGGTTAACGCCTAACCGGATGACATAATCATGCGGGAAATTCTGATCATAAGTTTCGTTACCATAAGCCCCCTGACGCAAACACCGCAGCAGCAATTCGTTATTCTGCGCAGTCAGAATCAGCTGCGTGCCCTGCATGGGAGACAGCATCAGCGAACTGTTATCTTCCAGCGATACTGCCAGTCTGAGCTGTAAGGCCTCTGTCCACTCGATGTCAAACAGTGATGCCGAAGCTGCACATGACACACCGTATAACTGATGATTGCCCGCCTGAGTGGTTTTCAGTTCACGGATAAAAGCGTGATGTATCCGTAAGCCGTCATCGGTTTGTTTCAGCGTTAATTCATGCGGAATGCTCATCGCTGAACGCCAGCTTTGCGTCGGCAAATGGTTGGCGTAAGGCCAGCAGCTCATCCAGCCAAGAGCCAGGCGGCGGCCGTCTGCCTGCGGAATATCCGCCCAGGTTTGCGTAGCATAAAAATCGCGGCCATAGTCGAGCCACAGCACAGTTTCCGGCGTATTGTCGTTGATGAAACACTCACCATCGAACCGGCCCACAAAATACTGGGTACCTGAGCCCGCAGCGTACGCTTCGCGCTGAACCCCGACGATCAGGATCCAGCGACTTTCGGCTTGTCCTTCTACCTTGATTTCAAACAGATCCGGACATTCCCACGCCCGCTCATCATGCGCGCCATGACCTTCACCGAAAGAAGAACTGAATTGCCAGTTTTTGGCATCGGCAGAACGGTAAATGCCTACTTGCTGCCCAAGCGTGACCACCATGATCCAGTGTTGCGAAGGTTCATGCCAGAACACTTTCGGATCACGGAAATCCTGCAGACCAGGATTAGGGATAACCGGATTACCACTGTACTTTGTCCAGTGACGACCGTTATCCGCGCTGTATGCCAGCCCCTGGCTTTGCGGGAAGTCGGCGTCATCCGGCAGTTTCTCCGCTGCGATAGTGTAATAGGCCAGCAGGCCATCTGCGCCACCGAACAAACCAGACTTGTCACCCTTATCCACGGCAGCTGTACCGGAAAAACACATACCCAGCTCATCAGGCGCAAGTGCAATCGGCAGATGCGTCCATGCCAGCAGATCGGAGCTTACCGCATGTCCCCAGTGCATAGGTCCCCAGACGCTGTCACCCGGGTAATACTGATAAAACAGATGATATTCACCATCTTTATAAACCAGGCCATTCGGATCATTCAGCCAACCAAAAGCCGGCGCAAAGTGTAACAACGGACGGTAATATTTTTCGGCTAACATAGCAGCTCCGGATAAAAGGAATGTAACACTAATGAGTTACATAAAGATGAGTTTGTTGATGACTGCATTTTGGCGAAATATACGCCTTTAACGCGGATAAAAGCAGAGAAATGATGAAAATCAGGTGTAAAGCATGCTGAAACTCACAAACAGCGTTACAGTGAGTTTCAGAAAATAAAATTCAGCCGGCGGGGAGTAGCGCCGTGTCACTTAATCCGGAAATCTGATCTTGCCAGCACCTGATGACTGTCCAGCCCGATAATCTGCAATTCATCATTGGTGTATATGGCATAGCTGGCCTCAGCACCATTCCGCGGAAAAGTGATCGAGCCGGGATTTACTCGGTAAATGCCCTTTTCATCCTGCTCGATGCCGGCAATATGCGTATGGCCGCTCAGAAGCACATCACCCGCCACCAATGGCAACTCACCCACCTCATACAGATGGCCGTGAGTCATAAACCAGCGGCGGCCGCCAAGCAGCAGCTGGTTGTGTGCCGCCAGACAGGGAAACTGCAGCAACATCTGATCAACTTCGCTGTCGCAGTTGCCTCTTACCGCAATGATTTTTTCCCGTAACGGATTCAGCAAATCAGCTACTTCTGGCGGCGCATATCCTTCCGGTACCGGATTGCGCGGGCCATGATTCAGCACATCGCCCAGCAGCAGATAATAATCAGGATGAAATTGTTCAGCATGTTGCAGCGTTTTTTGCAGGGATGGATAACAGCCGTGAATATCAGAAATAATCGCGAGGGAGAGCATGACAGGCACCTCATAACAATGCAGGGAGGAATCATTATAGGCGTCAAAAAACAACGCGCCCAGCAATGCCGGACGCGTTCAGAGATTAGTTTTTCTGAATGAAACCGATCAATCCTTCCGGCTGCCATTCGTAGTAAATTTCACTGCGCTGACCACAGCAACTACCGCTGCAACCACCGGCTGATACCTTCCGTACCCGCCCTTTCCGCATCCAGATACCAATCATGGCATCAATGGCATCTTCTGAGGTCTGAAACTGCCGGGCCAGTTCGCGCCCGGTCATACGTTGTTGCTGCTGCAGACAATCGGCAATATCACGCAGAATCATATCAGCACCTTTTTGTTCAGCAGAATGTCACCCCGGCGACGCATTCCTAAAGTCAGTAACAGGAAGCCGCCAACGTAGAACACGATCCAGAATAAGCTGGTGGTCGGATGGCTGTTAAATGTTGCCACCTGGAAATAGAGTGTCGATGCAGCAAACGCCAGCAGGTTACACCACATTGCGACAAATACTGCCCAGTTACGGCCTGATTCACGGAACAAAGCACCCATCGCGGCAGAACATGGCATGTAAAGCAGCACAAACAACAAGTAAGCAAATGCACCTGCCGCACCGGCAAAATGTTGCTGCATGTTGTCATAGATAGAAATATCAACTTCCTGACTTTCTGCGGCTGCCTGCTGATCCTTTACATCACCGATATCCAGACCTACCGGGTCTTTCACATTGATACCCGCCAGGTTCGCCGGAATAGTTTCGACAGCTTCCGTCACCTTTGCCCACAGGCTGAATCCGGCAGCATCTTCTTCGCCGGCCGCATCAGACTGATACAGCGTATTCAGGGTACCCACCACAGCTTCTTTAGCAAAAATACCGGTGATAATACCAACGGTTGCCTGCCAGTTATCCTGCTGAATACCCAGCGGTGATAACACTGGTGTTACTTTCTGAGCCGCCACGGCAAGCAATGATTTACCGTTATTCTGGTTACCGAAAGAACCATCGGTGCCCATGGAGTTAAACACGCTCAGTACTGCCACCAGCAACACAATCACTTTGCCCGCACCCAGAATGAAGATCTTCAGGCGCTGCCAGGTTTTCAGGAAGATATAGCTCAGACGTGGTAATTCGTAATCCGGCATCTCCATGATGGAAGATTCACTCTTGCCCGGCAGGATCGTGTTACGCAATACCAGACCGGTAAAGACTGCCGCCAGAATGCCCAGCAGATACAGTGCAAATACCACGTTCTGACCGGATTCAGGGAAAAATGCCACCGCGAACAGCGCATAAACCGGTAAACGTGCACCACAGGACATAAACGGTGCCATCGCATTGGTCAGCATCCGTTCACGTTCTGAATTCAGCGTACGGGTTGCCATGAATGCAGGCACCGAGCAACCAAAACCCATCAGCATCGGCACAAACGCCTTACCCGGTAAACCTAAGTAACGCATCAGACGATCCACCACGAATGCGGCACGGGCCAGATAACCGGATGCTTCCAGCGCCGCCAGAAACATATACAGGAAACCTATCACCGGAATAAAGGTAGCGACAGTCTGGATACCACTGCCGAAACCATCCGACAGCAGTGAAATCAGCCATTCCGGCAAGCCGATGTGTTCAAACAACACGCGGGAACCTTCGACAAAAATACCGCTGGCAAGAATGTCGAAAAAGTCGATGAAAGCACTACCGAGATTAATCGCAAACAGGAACATCAGATACATCATGCCAAGGAAGAACGGCAGACCTAACCAGCGGTTCAGCAGCAAGTTATCCAGCTGCTCACTGCGTTTCTGACTCAGTTTGCCATGCTGACGCAATGTCGGACGGCATTCGTTATAGACATAGCTGAAGCGGGCATCTGCCAGCGTCAGATCCAGATCCTGCTCTTTCTGTAAACGTGCAACCTGCTGCATCTCTGAACCGGAGATCTGCCCGGCCATCGATTCTTCAACTACCGGATCCTGTTCCAGCAGACGCAGTGCACAACCACGAGCCGATAAATGCGGATGGTTTAGCTGTGACGCAAGCTGGTTTACCAGCGAATCGATTTCTTCACCATAAGTCAGCGCTAATGCCTGGGTAGCCTGAACCTGTTCAATCAGTGCCGGCAAAATAGCTTTAAAGGAAAGCACTTCCTGGCGGTTATAGGCAGACAGTGCAACCACCGGACAACCCAGTTTTTCACTGAGTTTATTCGTGTCGATAGACTGGTTCCGGCGCTTCAGCACATCGTATTTGTTCAGCACCACCAGCACTGGCAGCCCCAATTCCCGGAGTTGCAGCGTCAGCAGCAGCGAACGTTCCAGACTACTGGCATCAACCACGTTGATCACCAGATCCGGCTTATTATTCATCACATAACGGAATGCGATCTGCTCATCGATAGAACTGTCACGGCTCTCAAGAGCGTAAATACCCGGCAGATCGACCAGCTCATAGGCATAGTCTTCAAACTGGAATTGGCCGGTCTTTTTATCAACCGTTACCCCGCTCCAGTTACCTACCTGCTGGTTGGCACCGGTCAGCGCGTTGAAAAGGGATGTTTTCCCGCTGTTAGGATTACCGACTGTGACGATGTGATGACTCATACGGCTTGCACCTCTATTAAACGGGCTAAGGCTGTCTGAATCGATAGTGTAATGCTGGATGTCGCGATTTGCAGCGGATCACCCATCGGCGCCTGCCGGATAAAACGGATCTCTGACGAGGGTAATACACCCATCGCCATCAGTTTGCGTCTTATGGCTGGATCAAGTTGCGCCAGGCTCACTATGCGGGCCGTTTGTCCCGGTGTTAATTCAGACAGTAACATACCTAACCACCAGTTATTGAGAATCATTATTAATAAGATTCAGTGTAATGATTCTCCCCGCAAAATAAAGTGTTTTTTGTGAGGAAAATCCTTTTTCTGATGGATATGTTCATCAAAAAATATGCCATCACATATGGCATACATTTTTGTAACACTATGGAAACAAAAGCAGATTAATTAAAACAATGACAGCTGCGTATCGACGATTTGATCGAAGTGCAGATGGATATGAGGCAGGATGGCATCGGCTACCGGCTTGAGCTGTTTCTCAATATAATGCTGATAATCCAGCGGATGCTGCTGATAAGCTACCGGCTCCGGACCCTGCGTGGTTATCACATATTCAATCCAGCCACGGTGCTGATAACGCGGCGGCAAACCCCGCTGCCGGCGGATCTCATCGGCCAGTCTGGCAGCACGCACATGCGGCGGCTGAGTTTTGTCATAATCGTCGAGTTTACGACGTAACCGTTTGCGGTAAACCAGACATTCGTCCAGTTCACCGCGTTGAGTCTTTTCGATGGTTTCCCGGATAAACTCCCGCGGATCCTGTTCCTGAAAAATCCGGTCATACAGTCCGGTCTGGAATATCTTGGCCAGCTCCGTCCAGTCGGAACGTACTGTTTCCATCCCCTTGAAGACCAGCTTATCCTCGCCATTTTCATGGCAGAGCCCGGCATAACGCTTCTTGCTGCCCAGTTCCGTGCCACGTAAGGTCGGCATCAGAAAACGGTGATAATGACGTTCAAACTGCAGTTCCAGACAGGAATTGAGCTGCATCTCCCACTTCAGGCGTTCCCGCCACCACAGATTGATCTGTGCGACCAGTGTCTTACCAATCTCTTGCGCCTGTTCCGGACTGACCCGGTTTTTGAGCCAGACAAACGTTGAATCAGTATCGCCATAAATGACGGTATAACCATGCGATTCAATAAAGATACGGGTTTCCTGCATGATCCAATGCCCGCGCATAGTGATACCGGAAGCCAGTCGCGGATCGAAAAAGCGGCAGCCGACAGATCCCATAACCCCATAAAAGGCATTCATCAGGATCTTGATGGCTTGTGAGCGTGGCTGATCATGATCCGCTTTTGCCTGTTCCCGCGCCTGCCACAGGTGATCAATCAAACCGGGCAGAATATGGTGTTTCCGCGAAAAGCGTCCGCCGACATAACCCGGAATAGTCTCTTCTTCCGGTTCCTGCAAGCCGTGCACTAACGCCAGCGGATCAATATGAAAGGTGCGGATGATACTGGGATACAGGCTCTTAAAATCCAGTACCAGCACATCATGATAAAAGCCGGGCAGTGAATTCATCACGTAGCCGCCGGGCGAGGTGGCAACCGCGCCGTACGGCAAGTTCGGTGCGACATACCCGGCCTGATGCAGTCGTGGCAGATAAAGATTAGTAAAAGCAGCCACAGAGCCACCGTAGCGATCCAGTTCCAGCCCGGTCAGCTGGCTACGTAAACAGAGAAACGGAATTAAATGGCACTTATCGAAAATTTCCAGCACCAGCCGGCAATCTTCCAGATTGTAATGCGCCAAAGCCGGTTTATCGTGATGGAACAGCCGGGTTATTTCGGCAATCCGGTCATCAGGATCATGAATAGCTTTTCCGCGGCCAAGCAGCTCCTGAGCCACCGACTCCAGCCCGTAACGTTCAAACAGGAATGTCGCTGATTTCAGGGCTTCAATGCCATCCAGCACCATCCGGCCGGGCAGGAGCAGTTGTCCCTGCTGATCATCCATTCTCGATGGACGCCAGCGCATCAGGCTTTGTCCCCTGCCCCAGCGCAAGGGGTGCTTATGGAATTCAGCCCGTCGTAGCAGTAAGCGGAAATCAAAATTCACCACATTCCAGCCAATGATCAGATCCGGATCATGGTGTAACAGCCAGCGTTCCAGAGCCAGCAATAGTGAATATTCATCATTCACCCACTCAATATTCAGCTCCGATGGCTGCGGATTTCCTACCATGATCACACGGGAAATTTCACGGCCATCAGGTTCACGCTGCAACAGCGCAACGGAATAGAGTTCACCATCCGGCGCGCATTCCACATCCAGCGACAGCACACGAAAACCCGGTATGACTTCGGCCGGTTCAAGCACTGTGACCTTGACTTCGCGGTAACCGGCCCGCTGACGATATTGTCCGCTGAAGCGCATGCCGGCCGTGATAAACCGCTGCATCAGGCAGACATCAGCAAAACGCAGGTCACTTTCATGAATATCGATCTGGTGCAGACGCAGTAATTCAACGGCCCGGTGATAGACCGATAACGTCGGAAAACAGCAGGCCAGTACCGGTTCATGCTGAAAAGTGAGCAGAGAGGTGGTACGCAGACGGCCATGCAGATGATGCTGGCGGAATAATTCTAATGCGCGCTCTTTATCCCGCTGTGGCAGATAAAAGCTGAGTAATTCCCCGTCCAGCAACAAACGAACCGGACCATCGTCAGTAGCCAGCCAGTATTCCACCTGCGCATGGTCTGCAACATCACGGCTTTGCCGGGTCAGCAAAAACCCCGTCTGGCGGGTAATAAACATCAGCTGCTATTTTTTCCCATAACCGGACTTCTTCAGCGTGAAACCAGCATCATTACTCCAGGCATCCAGACCACTGCGGTTATTCCCGGCAATCAGGCTGGCCGCCAGACTCGGGCTGTTAAACAGGTAGTCATCCGTAAACAGATAATTATCCCTGGTGCGCACCAGCACACCTTTCACCAGTAAGTTATTACGCAGATCGATCACTGCCTGCCGCAAAGATCCCGCCTGTTCCAGCGTTGCGGTCGATCCTTGCGTGATCATAAAGCCCGGCTTATAGCGTTGCCCGACCGGGTAACCACTGGCTTCGGCATCTTTGACCAGAAAACGGTATAACTCCCGTTCACCGGGCTTGTTTGTCATCAGTGCTTTTTGCAGAACCATTAAGTCGTCAAAGATATCAATAGGAACTACCGCCGCAACGCGGTTACCCTGACTATCCACGATAAAATTGACCTGTTTGTTCAACATCCGTGACTCCCCGTATTTTTCGTAGGTATCCTACTGATTTAATACTCGTTTTTTAGTCGGAATGACAACTTTTTTAATGTGATATCTGACTGATTCTGCAAAGTAGATTAAACAGCTACATCATTCTTTACCGAACGACGCTAAAACCAGTTGTCTGACATGCTCCCCTACGTCCTGCAGCGAATAAAAAACTGCACTGTAGCCGTCATCCGCAGACAGCGTAGTGTGCACCGTTGTGACGGCTAAAACAGTAAGCCCCGCGTCATGCGCGCTGCGGATACCGGTTGGAGAGTCTTCCAGTGCCAGACATTCCGCAGCAGAGAGATTTAACCGTTCAAGCGCGGTCAGATAAGGTTCAGGATGCGGTTTGGCATGTTGTACATCATCACGGGTAACAATCAACGGGAAGAAATCACGCCAGCCCAGGTTATCCAGCACCGGTTCGATTTCACAACGATATGATCCCGTCACCAGCGCCATGGCCAGTTCTGTTTGCTGTATGTTTTGCAGCAAAGCTTCCGCGCCGGGCATCGGTACCGGCAATTCAGTCTGCAATAAAGCAAGAAAACGCGCTGTTTTCCGATCCATCAGTTGCTCGATCGCAATCGGTAACTGATAGTCACGGATGAGTGTTTCTGCGGTCGCGTAAGTAGACACACCGGAGAACTGTGCCATATACCGGCTTTTTTCCAGCGAACAACCAAAGGGCTGCAATTCCCCCTGCCATGCGGCATAATGCAGATGTTCGGAGTCCACCAGCGTACCGTCAAAATCAAAGCAGATCGCTTTTACCATTTTCTGTCTCCTCATATTTATTTCCCGCAACCCAAAAAATACATAAAAAATCAAAAAATATGATTATTTATACTTGATGCCAGCGTTATTTTTCACGATCATAGCGCTACTTTTGATGTTAGGACATTACCGACTATGGTACGCGAAAGAGATGCAATGCTGGTTCATGCGTTTCGTCATTCTACCCCTTATGTAAACCATCACCGTGGTTCTACATTCGTTATCATGCTGAGTGGCGAAACCATTGCTGATGAAAACTTTTCATCACTGATTGCGGATATTGCACTATTACATAGTTTGGGGATCAGACTGGTTCTGGTTTTTGGCGCTCGTCCACAAATTGATGCTGCACTGATTCAGGATAATATCCCGCTGCGTTTTCATAAGCATGTTCGTGTCACTGATGACGAAACATTCAGTGTCATCAAACAGGTCTGTGGTGGTCTGCAGCTGGATATCATGGCGAAAATGTCGATGGGTCTGATCAATACCCCGATGGCAGGCGCTAACCTGAACGTGGTCAGTGGCAATTTCGTTACATCGCAGCCATTGGGTGTCGATGAAGGCGTTGACTATTTCCATGGCGGCCGCGTACGTCGTGTCGATGCAGATGGCATCAAACGTCAGCTGGATCAGCAGAATATTGTGCTGATTTCGCCACTTGGTTTCTCTGTGACCGGTGAAAGCTTCAGTGTCAGCTCTGAAGAAGTATCGGCTAAAGTCGCCATCGCCCTCAAGGCAGACAAGCTCATTTCATTCTGTTCTCATCAGGGCGTTATAAACGATGAAGGTGAGGTTGTTGCAGAACTGTTCCCTGAACAGGCGGAAGAATATTTAAACCGCCTGGAAGAGCTGGGCGATGACAGCTCAGGCACCGCACGTTATTTCCGCGCGGCGATTGCTGCCTGCCGGGCTGGCGTTTCCCGCAGCCACCTGGTCAGTTATCGTGAAGATGGCGCGCTGGTGCAGGAACTGTTTACCCGTGATGGTATCGGTACGCAGATTGTTCGTCACAGCGCGGAACAGGCACGTCAGGCAACGATTGATGATATCGGCGGCATTATGGATCTGATCCGCCCGCTGGAAGCAGAAGGTATTCTGGTCAAGCGTTCCCGCGAACAGCTGGAAATGCAGATTGATAACTTCTTCATCATTGAACGTGACGGCATGATCATCGCGTGTGCCGCGCTGTACCCGTTCCCGGAAGAAGCAATGGCAGAAATGGCGTGTGTCGCAGTTCATCCGGAGTACCGTAGTTCTAACCGCGGCGATCGGATGGTTTCTCAGATTGAAGATCTGGCACGTTCCAAAAACATCAAAAAGCTGTTTGTACTGACGACCCGCTCAATCCACTGGTTCCGTGAACGCGGATTCGAGCATGTAGAAGTCACTGCGTTGCCAATGGAAAAACAACGCCTGTATAACTATCAGCGCCGTTCAAAAATTCTGATGAAAGATCTGTAAGAAATAAAAGAAGTAAAAAAAGACGGGGCCGTAAAATAGTTCGGCCCCGGTTTGGCAATGGAGATTTCTGGTTTCCACGGGGCGCAATCTATCAACTTGCCCTATAGTGGTTCGTGTCAGTCGTCACAGTTTGTTGCATCCGTTACCGGCTATTAACATAAAGTTAAACCTTCATCACACTTCCCTTTCACAAAAAGCACTGAAATCATTCAATATTTATTTTTGTTTACCTCTGATCGTGCAGTAAGGATTCCCCTTTTTGGTGATCGCCTGTTAGAATAGACGGGCAAATGCATAAATTTGCACCCCATTGGACACAGCTCAGATGCGCATGGAATTTGCCATCGGCTGATAAGTCAAATGGGGCCAGAAGAGGAGCGTTACCCAGGTCGCTGACAACAGGTGCCAAAACCGTTGAAGGTCAGTCAGGGGGTGTAACGCCGAGATAACCATCATCTTTGGCGATGTTGTTTGTCGGCTGCGGGGGCTGAATCCTCCGGGCTGTCACCTGAGGGTGGAGCGCTTCTGGCTGGAAAGAATATCCCTTCCTGCCGCACAAGTTGCACCTTCGTTGTATCAGTTTGTTATACCTGCTTATTCAAGGAGAGCCCGTGAGCAAGGTTACTGTTGCTAAATTTGGTGGCACAAGTGTCGCCGATGCCGAAGCCATGCGCCGTTGCGCAGCCATCGTTACCCAAACTGCGAACACCCGTGTCGTGGTGCTGAGTGCCAGTTCTGGTGTAACCAACCTGCTGGTTGATCTGGCGCGCGGAACTTTATCTGCTGCCGAGCAGGAAATTCACCTGAAGAAACTGAAAACCATTCAGGACAATATTCTGAATGAATTAGGTAACCCTTCCCTGCTGTGCGAAACCATGGATGGCATTCTGAAAGAAATTGCTGACATGGCACGCCAGGCAACCCAGAACAGTGATGCTGCGCTGGAAGATCGTCTGGTGGCACAGGGTGAACTGATGTCTACCCGTCTATTTACTGAAATGATGAATCAGCTGGGTCATAAAGCCGTATGGTTTGACGTGCGTAAAATCATGCGCACTGACAGCCGTTTTGGCCGCGCAACTCCGGCAATTGAAGCGATCCATAACCTGGCACAACAGGATATGGCGCCGTTGCTGAAAGATCATATCGTGATCACGCAGGGCTTTATCGGTGCCAACGCTGACGGTCAGACTACCACGCTGGGTCGTGGTGGCAGTGATTTCAGCGCAGCATTGCTGGCAGAAGCGCTGGGTGTGGATGAACTGGAGATCTGGACTGACGTACCGGGTATCTACACTACCGATCCACGTCTGGTAAAAGAAGCGCATCCAATCCCGGAAATCACTTTCTCTGAAGCCGCTGAAATGGCGACCTTCGGTGCCAAAGTACTGCATCCGGCGACGCTGCAGCCGGCAGTGCGTAAAGGTATTCCGGTATTCGTTGGTTCCAGTAAAGATCCTTCTGCCGGTGGTACCTGGGTGCGTGATACGACTGAATCCAGCCCGCTGTTCCGTGCGGTAACATTACGCCGTAACCAGATCCTGCTGACCCTGCACAGCCCGAACATGCTGCATGCCTGTGGTTTCCTGGCTCAGGTATTCTCGATTCTGGCTAAACACGGTATCTCTGTTGATCTGATCACCACCTCTGAAATCAGCGTAGCAATCACGCTGGATCAGACCGGCAGTCAGTCCAGTGGCCGTTCCGTACTGAGTGATGCGGTTCTGGCGGAACTGAATGCGTTCTGTAAAGTGAAAGTGGAAAGCGATCTGGCGCTGGTTGCACTGATCGGTAACCGCATGAGCGAAGTGAATGGCGTGGGTACTCAGGTATTCGACGCGGTCAGTGAACATAACGTACGCATGATCTGCTACGGTGCCAGCACCCATAACCTCTGCTTCCTGGTACCGGAATCAGACGCTTCACTGGTAGTGCAGAAACTGCATCAGCGTTTGCTGGGGAAGTAATTATTCCTGGTTAAATATGAAGGGCGTCAGTTTTTCTGGCGCCCTTTTGTTTTACAACCACCAGCGCATCAGCCCAAAGGCCAGCAAGCCACAGCTGATCACCAGCAATTGCTGTCGGCACTTCAGCGCAACCGCAAATGCCACCAGCGCAGCAATCAGATGGGCGTTGTGCCAGTTAAACTGCACGGCTCCGTCATGGATCAGGGTCGTCTGTGCGATGATGGCGCTCAGCACCGCAATCGGTACATAGTTGAAAGCGCGTTCCAGCCACTCCGGAAACTCCATCTTTCCGGCCAGCAGTAAAGGTAAATAGCGCGGCAGGAAGGTCACCAGCATCATGCCGATGATCAGTGTCCAGTGATTCATTTCTTCATTCCTTTTTCCAGCACCATACCGGTTACCACCGCCAGCAACGAGGCAATCATCAGCCCGCTCTGATTCGGCCAGTCGCGCATCAGAATACTGCACACTACCGCCACAGCGGCGCAGGCCCATTGCGGGAATTTCTTCAGTGCCGGAACAACGATACTGACAAAAGCCACCACCATGGCAACATCCAGCCCCCACTCCGTCATGTTTGGCAACTGACTGCCCAGCGTGACACCGATCAGTGTACACAGTGCCCAGTTGGAATACATAAACAGCGCTGAGCCCAGGTAATACCAGACCAGCTCCCCACGCTGTACTTCGGTCTGCAGACGCTGACTGACCACGGCAAAGGTTTCATCGGTGAGCCAGAAGGCCATCAGCGTGCGCCGCGGCAGGGATATTTCCCGCACATGTGGCATCAGCGTGGCGGCATAGAGCATGTGCCGCAGATTGACGATAAACACCGTCAGGCAGATAACAGGAAATGCGGTCGCCGAAGCCAGTAAGGTCACGGCAATGAATTGCGAGGCACCGGCATAAACCATGAGTGACATGCCCAGTACAGACCAGAAACTTAAGCCATTATCGATCGCCAGTGCGCCATACAGCACGCCAAACGGTGCAGCGGCCACCACCAGCGGCAAAGTATCAATCCAGCCCTTGCGAAATAAATTCCATTTTGAATAAGACATTACGTTTTTACATACCGCTAACAAGAATGCACTTATGCTATCATTCATCGCAATTCCGGTATAACCCACTTTATTATGCAAATAATTCAATGTAGTTATGAGCGGCATGCCGCCGCGATTCTTGCCATCTTCAACGATGCCATTCTGCACTCAACTGCGCTGTATGATTATCAGGCCCGCACCATGGAAAACATGGTTACCTGGTTTAAAAATAAAGAGACCGGTAACTATCCGGTGATCGGCATCGAAAATGCGCAGGGGGAACTGATGGGCTTTGCCAGTTATGGCAGCTTCCGCGCCTACCCGGCGAACAAATACACATTAGAACATTCGGTGTATGTGGCTAAGGCTCATCGTGGCAAGGGCATTGCAAATATTCTGATGCTGCGTCTTATTGCATTAGCGAAAGAGCAAAACTACCACACGCTGATTGGCAGTATTGATGCCAGCAATCAGGCCAGTATTGCGCTGCATGAAAAGCTGGGCTTTGTGCATGCCGGCACCATTCGTCATGCCGGCTTCAAGTTTGGCGACTGGCTCGATCTGGCCTTTTATCAGTTGTTGCTGCCAACGCCGGCACACCCGGTAGATGGTTAATCAGAGCGGACTGGCGTTCTTACGGTATTCGCTCGGGCTGACCCCTACCCGCTTTTTAAACACCCGGGAAAAGTAAAGCTGATCGTCATATCCCACCTGCTGGCCGATAACAGCAACCGGCATGGGGGTAGTCTGCAGTAATAGTTTGGCGCGGATGATCCGCTGATCTTCGCGCCAGCGCACAATGCTGACCCCGACCTGCTCACGGAACAGATGCGCCAGTCTCGAGGGTGACAGAAACACCTGCTCCGCCAAGGCTTCAATCGTGATCTCTGCGGAAAGTGACGCGCTTAAGATCTGACAAGCCTCAAGAATACGGTGATCCATCGGCGTATGATCGGCCAGCGACGAGATCTCATAGCAACGGATCAGTAACCGTTCCAGCAGATTCATCGCCAGCTGTTCCGACATTGGGCGGATCTCTTTATGTGTTTCTTCGATCCCCAGAAAAAGGCTGTCGAACTCATCCGCCAAATGCGAATCCGGCAATGTAATGCGCCCGACCTTTTCTACCTCATGCGGCCATTTCAGCCAGTCAGCCCAATAAGCGCGGGGCCGGAAATAGACCCAGCGGTGATACCATTCATCACTGTCGTCGGCACGGCCGTAGTAATGTACTGCTTCCGGCGGAAATAACAGCAGATCCCCCGGTTCGACAGTAAACTCTTTCTCTCCGGAGAAAATCCTGCCCTTCCCTTTGACCGTCAGGTTAATGATGTAACCTTTCATGCCATTCGGACGATCAATGACAAAATCCAGTGCACTGTTTTTTTCTATTGGCGTCATTCCTGAAACCAGGAACACATCAAACGCATAGCCCGGCAGCAACGGATTCAGCTGTTTAGGTTTATCTTTTTGCATGGTGGACATAGCGGAGAATAGCTTCTCGGTAAAAAAGTCAGCTCTGTGCATTGTATTCAGCCACCACTAATTTGTTGCATCCGACGGAGATAAATCTACTGAGTAAGTGAATTCGATCACAAATGTTCAGGTTCCTTATGTAAACGTTACCATTTGTTTGTCGCTACCATCGCAATGCGCCTGAAGGAAAAAAAAGCCAGCGTTGCCGCTGGCCAACAAAATGTGTTCTGGGGTGAACACTAAACACGTGCTTTGCGAACTTGTTTGTAACGGTCGAACAGTACGGCTGCCAGCAGGATCAGACCGCGCACCACATACTGTGCGAACGGAGAGATATTCAGCAGGTTCATGGCGTTTTCCATCAGACCGAGGATCAGCACACCGGCAATAACATAAGAGATCTTGCCGATACCGCCTTTCATGGAAACCCCGCCCAGTACGCAGGAGGAGATAACAATCAGTTCGAAGCCGATAGAGGTCATTGGCTGACCGGAGGTCATACGGGACGCCAGAATGATGCCGGCCAGCGCAGAGATCAGACCGGTCATGGTAAAGATGATGATCTTGGTACGGACGACATTAACACCCGCCAGACGCGAGGCTTCTTCGTTACCGCCCATCGACAGCGTGTTACGGCCAAAGGTGGTTTTGTTCAGCAGCAAACCGAAAATCACGAAACAAACCGCAGTGATCCAGACCGGGGTCGGAATACCGAACATGGCGGAGTTACCGATATCAAAGAAGCTTTCTTCCACGATACCGACCGCTTTACCATCGGAGATGATATAACCCATCCCGCGCGCCATCTGCATGGTAGCCAGCGTGGTGATCAACGCGTTGATCTTGAACTTGGCGACCACGATGCCGTTGATCAGGCCGAACAGTGCACCGACACCTAAACCGGCCAGTACGCCCATGGTGATACTTTCTGTCGCATTGATGGCGACCGCACAGGTCACACCGGAACAGGCGACGATAGACCCTACGGACATATCGAATTCACCGGACGCCAGACAGAACAGCATGCCGCAGGCAACCATGCCGGACATTGAAACTGCCAGACCCAGCCCTTTCATATTGATGAGGCTGGCGAAATTGGGAATCAGTACACTGGCCAGCAGGAACAGGATGGCGAAAATCACCAGCATGCCGTATTGGTCCCATATGCGGGCGAGTTGCAGCCCTGAGCTACTTGTCTCTTTTTTTGCTGTTGTTTGTGCAGCAGTGGTTATTGCCATGGTAAAACTCCTCATTATCTCAAATCTGAAACCGGTTATTAACGAGCTGGCATTGCCAGATGCAGGGCTTTCACTTCATTGGCATCGGTATGCAGCAGTTCGCCGGATACCCTTCCTTCACGCATCACCATGATGCGATCCGAGACGCCAAGCACTTCCGGCAATTCACTGGAAACCACCACCACGGCGATACCGGATTTGGCCAGATCGTAGATCACGTTATAGATTTCATTTTTGGCACCGACGTCGATACCGCGGGTTGGTTCGTCGAGCAAAATGACTTTCATATCTTCCGACAGCCAGCGTCCCAGAATGGCCTTCTGCTGATTACCGCCGGAAAGATTCATAATGGCCTGCTGTGGCGATGGTGTTTTCACCCGCATATCGCGGATACGCAGCCGGGCGTTATCATCTTCCCATTTCTGATTGATGATGAAGCCGCCGCGCGCCTTGTGACGACGGGCACTGATGTTGATGTTTTCCTGCACCGAGTGGATCGGGATGATCCCAAGCGCCTTACGGTCTTCGGTGCAGAGCATGATGCCGCTGTGGATCGCATCTATCGGATTACGGATCGGCACCTGTTTGCCAAATACCGAGATCTCACCGGAAACCATCTTGTCCGCACCGAAAATGAGTTTCATCATCTCGCTGCGTCCGGCACCAACCAGACCAAAAATACCCAGGATCTCACCGCGTCTGACATGGAATGACACCGGTTCTTTCAGTCCCGGTCCCATCAGATTTTTTACTTCCAGGCCCATCTCACCCAGCGGACGTGGCTCATAGCCATAGATGTCGGTCAGATCACGACCCACCATGGTTTTCACCAGCAAGTCGCGATCGACTTCAGCCATTGATTCAAAGGTGCGGACGAATTGTCCATCCTTGAACACGGTGATGGCGTCACAGAGTTCGAAGATTTCATCCATACGATGCGAGACGTACAGGATGACTTTCCCTTCATCCCGCAACTGGCGGATGACACGGAATAACTGTTCAATTTCACGGGACGAAAGGCTGCTGGTCGGTTCATCGAAGGCAATCACCCGCGCGTCACGTGTCAGCGCTTTGGCGATTTCGACCATTTGCCATTGTCCGAGAGAGAGATATTTCAGCGGTGTTTCCGGTGAAACATCCATACCCAAACGAGCGAGCTGGCGGGCAGCATCCTGATAAAGTTTTTCTTTATCAATGAAGCCATGCTTAGTCGGCAGCTGACCCAGATAAATGTTTTCTGCAATGGTCATTTCCGGCACCAGGTGCAGTTCCTGATAAATGATGGCAATACCGCTTTCCAGTGCGTCCACCGTATTCTGGAACGCCTTTTCCGTGCCACCCAATTTGATGACACCATTAGACGGTGCCTGAAAGCCACTGAGAATTTTCAGCAACGTGGATTTACCGGCACCGTTTTCACCCATCAGTGCATGCACGGTTCCTTCGCGGCAGGAGAAGGAGACATTCTGCAGTGCTTTCACGCCGGGAAATTCCTTGCTGATGCCGCAAAATTCCAGATAAGGGACTGACTGATTCATTTTTTCACTCCGCGCCCGGCATGGGGGACAACCCATGCCGGAGCTTATTGATTCCGATTACAGACCTTTTTTCTGCAGCTCAACCTTGAAGTTGTCACGAGTGATCAGCACCACGTCGGTAACTTCAGTGAATTTAGCTGGTTCAACGCCGTTAACTACCCAGTCGTTCAGCATCTGGATGCTCTTGTAACCGTGAATGTCCGGACTTGGCAGCAGAGAACCGAAGAAGCCGGTAGCGCTGGATTTGGACAGTTCGTTCACCGCATCAACACCATTGATACCGATACCGATCACATTGGCAGCCTTAAAGCCCTGCCCCTCGGTCGCACGCACACCACCTAATACGGTGTTGTCGTTCATACCGACAATCAACCAGTTCTTCACATCAGGATGCTGTACCAGCATGGAGTTCGCCGCATCCAGTGCGCCAGGAATATCATTGGCTTTGGTTGGTACAATAAAAATCTGTGTTTCAGGGAAGCCAGCCATTTTCAGTGCGCTCAGAGAACCTTCAACACGACGACGGGCGGTATCCAGCTCATCAGCAGTGATCGCCAATACGCCGGTTTCTTTCACATCCCATTTACGGGCAGTCATCTCTTTGTAAAGTTCCTGACCCTGGCGTTCACCAATTTTGGTTGCCGCCATCATCACCAACGGAACGTCGGTCATTGGATTGCCTTTGGCATTCACAAACTGGTCATCAACGGTGATGACTTTCAGATCCATGCTCTTCGCCTTGGCCATGATCGCTGGGCCTAATTTTGGATCCGGAGTGCAGATAACGAAGCCTTTCGCACCGTTTGCCGCCAGACTGTCGATAGCGTTCAGTGTTTTTTCACCATCCGGAACCGCAATCTTGATGACATCAAAATTCAGATCCTGACCCGCTTTATCCGCAAAAGCCCATTCGGTCTGGAACCAAGGCTCTTCCGGCTGTTTTACCAAAAATCCCAACTTCAGCTTTTCTTCAGCAAAAGCAGTATTTGCTATACCAAGCGCCAAACCTGCAACGATTAGATTTTTAACCATTTTATTCATGGCAATGACTCCAGCTGTTATATCAATAAGTTCGATTATTTGATGATTCAATTGAGTGTGTTGGTTTCAACCCGAAAAACAACAAGCTAAAACAGATGTTTATGGACTTCGTTGATTGAACGCTATTAGTTGTAATCGTTTTCTCAGGAAAATTTAGAGAGGTAGATCACGCAGAAAAATTGTAGCCATTTCGTCTATATCTTTAGCAATTTTGTCACATATCAAATTTTGAACTGCCTTCCATAAACCAGCCAGACAGCAAATATATCCATATTTACAGCAGCCAATTACTAACCGGTCGTGGCCAACATCTCCTATGGTTTCCATCACAGTCATTCCATTACTTTTATTTTTTCAGGAGAACACCATGTCTGAGCACATCGTCATCGGTCTGGACTTCGGCAGCGACTCCGTACGTGCATTAGCCGTACGTTGCCGGGACGGTGCCGAGCTGGCCACCCACGTGGTCTATTACCCACGCTGGAGCGAAGGCAAGTTTTGCGACGCGATCAATAATCAATTCCGCCATCATCCGCTGGACTACATCGAATCAATGGAACAAGCCGTTCAGCAAGTCGTTGCACTGCTGGAACCGGCTCAGCGGGCCGCAATCCGGGGTATCGGCGTAGATACTACCGGCTCAACGCCAGCCCCTATTGATGCCGACGGTAATGTGCTGGCACTGCGGGATGAGTTCGCCCGTAATCCGAATGCGATGTTTGTGCTGTGGAAAGATCACACCGCCATTACGGAAGCGGAAGCGATCACCGAACTGTGTCACAGCGGAAAATTTGCCGATTACAGCCGCTACATCGGTGGTGTGTATTCTTCTGAATGGTTCTGGGCAAAGATCCTGCACGTCTCCCGTGCTGATGCCGCCGTACGTGAAGCCGCCTGCAACTGGATCGAGCTGTGTGACTGGGTTCCTGCGCTGCTGAGTGGCACACAGGCACCGGAAAATATCAAACGTGGTCGCTGTTCTGCCGGACACAAATCACTGTGGCATCCGGAATGGGGTGGATTACCGCCAGCTGACTTCCTGAATGCGCTGGATCCGTTACTGACGAAAGATCTGGATTATCCGCTGTTCACTGAGACCTGGACCGCTGATGTACCAGTCGGAAAAATCACGTCGGAATGGGCCGCCCGTCTGCATCTGCCAGACGATGTCATGATCGCCGGTGGCGCGTTCGACTGCCATATGGGTGCCGTGGGTGCCGGTGCCAGTCTGAATACGCTGGTAAAAGTGATCGGCACTTCCACCTGCGACATTCTGATCGCTGACTACGCAACTATTGGTAAACGCGCCATCGCCGGTATCTGCGGACAGGTTGATGGCAGTGTGGTACCGGGAATGATTGGTCTGGAAGCAGGACAATCTGCCTTTGGTGATATTTATGCCTGGTATCAGCGTCTGCTGAGCTGGCCGCTGGATCAGCTGGCCAAAACCTATCCGGAACTGAAAACCGCGCTGGAAAATTACAAACAGCAAATGCTGCCATCCCTGACTCAAGCCTGGGATAAACAGGTCGATCTGGCGCATTTACCTGTCGTGCTCGACTGGTTTAATGGCCGTCGGACTCCTTACGCTAACCAGCGACTGAAAGGCACTATCACCGGCTTGAATCTGGGTAGTGATGCACCGGATCTGTACGGTTCACTGATTGCGTCTACCGCTTTCGGTGCCCGCAGCATCATGGATTGCATGACCAGTCAGGAAGTACCGGTCGAGCAGGTAACTGCACTGGGCGGTATTGCCCGTAAATCTTCGACTGTGATGCAGGTTTGTGCCGATGTGATGAACCGTCCGATCCAGGTTGTCGCATCAGATCAATGCTGTGCACTGGGTGCTGCAATTTTTGCTGCTGTCGCCGCTGACCTCTATCCGTCCATCGGTGCCGCACAGGAAAAAATGGCCAGTGCTATCGAACGCACCTATCAGCCGCAACCAGAGAAAGTAGTTGAATACGAAGCTCTCTATCAACGCTATCAGCAATGGGGTGCTGCAGCTGAGCCACTCTATAACGAGGGGAAATCAGCATGAGCCTGCAACAACTGAAACAACAGGTACTGGAAGCTAATCTCGACCTGCCCCGTTACGACCTGATTACATTCACCTGGGGCAACGTCAGCGGTATCGATCGTGACCGCGGACTGGTCGTGATCAAGCCCAGCGGCGTGAGCTATGACCGCATGCGGATCAACGATCTGGTGGTGTTAGATCTGAACGGTAACCGTGTGGAGGGTGATCTGCGCCCTTCCTCTGATACACCAACCCATCTGGTGATGTACCGCCGTTATCCTGAACTGGGTGGCGTGGTACATACCCACTCCACGCATGCCACCGCCTGGGCTCAGTCGCAGCGGGAGATCCCGATCCAGGGCACCACGCAGGCCGACTATTTCCATGGCAATGTGCCCTGCACTCGTCTGCTGTCAGAAAGTGAAGTCAATGAAGACTATGAAGGTCTGACCGGACATCTGATTATCGAAACACTGCACGATACACCGCCACTGACCATGCCCGGCATTCTGGTTGCCAATCATGGTCCGTTCAGCTGGGGCAAAAATGCTCATGACGCAGTACACAACGCAGTGGTGCTGGAAGAAGTAGCCCGGATGGCCTGGATCACTCATCAGCTCAACCCGCAGGCATCTGCACTGCCCGATTACATGCTGGAAAAACATTACCAGCGCAAACATGGCAAAAACGCTTATTACGGTCAAAACACCAAATAAAATACGAGGAAATGACAATGGAATTTTTAAAACAGTTAGAAGTCTGGTTTGTAGTCGGCAGTCAGCATCTGTATGGCGCAGAAACCCTGAAACAAGTTGCTGATCATGCGCAGACCATCACCAATCAACTGAATGAAAAAGCTGGTTTGCCACTGAAAATAGTGCTGAAACCAACCGGTACTACGCTGGATGAAATCTCTGCCATCGCCCGCGATGCCAATCACAGTGAACAGTGCGTCGGCGTAATGGTGTGGATGCATACCTTCTCGCCAGCCAAGATGTGGATCCCGGCACTGAGCCAGCTGAATAAACCACTGCTGCAATTCCATACTCAGTTCAACAAAGATCTGCCATGGGGCGAGATCGATATGGACTTTATGAACCTGAACCAGACCGCACACGGTGGTCGTGAGTTTGGTTTCATGGGTGCCCGTCTGCGTCTGCCGCGTACCGTCGTCGTTGGCTACTGGGAAGACAAAGGTGCACATGAAAAAATTGCCCGCTGGATGCGTATTGCAGCCGCGGTCTATGACAGCCGCAAGATGAAAGTCGCCCGTTTCGGTGACAACATGCGCAATGTTGCCGTAACCGAAGGTGATAAAGTCGAAGCACAGATCCAGTTCGGCTATCAGGTGAATTACCATCCGGTCGGCGATCTGGTCAAAGTGATCAATGATGTCTCTGTCGGTGATATCAATGCATTGCTGGATGAATATGAAACCATTTACACCCTGACTGATGCCGTGAAAGTTGGTGGCGCTTATCGTGAGTCATTGTACGAAGCCGCCCGTCAGGAACTGGGCATGAAAAAATTCCTCAAAGACGGTGGTTTCGGTGCATTCACCACTACCTTTGAAGATCTGTACGGCATTCATCAGTTACCGGGTCTGGCGTGCCAGCGTCTGATGCAACAAGGTTATGGTTTCGGTGGCGAAGGTGACTGGAAAACAGCCGCGCTGCTCAGAACCCTGAAAGTGATGGGAACCGGTCTGCCTGGCGGCACATCGTTCATGGAAGACTACACCTACCATCTGGAAGACGGTAACAATCTGGTACTGGGTGCTCACATGCTGGAAGTGTGTCCTTCTATTGCCAGCAAGAAACCAGTGCTGGATGTGCAACGCCTCGGTATCGGTCAAAAAGCACCGCCAGCCCGCCTGCTGTTCGCAGCCCCTGCCGGTAAAGCGGTTAACGCCAGCCTGATCGATATGGGTAACCGTTTCCGTCTGGTGGTGAACAATCTGGATGTGGTGGATCTGCCGCAGTCCTTACCAAAACTGCCGGTAGCCTGTGCATTGTGGGAGCCAAAACCAAATCTGGAAGTCGGTGCCGAAGCCTGGATCCTGGCCGGTGCAGCTCACCATTCCGTGTTCAGTCAGGCCGTTGATGCCGAGTATCTGCGTACCTTCGCCGAAATGATGGGCATCGAATTTCTGCTGATTGATGAGAACACCACAATCCCTGAATTGAAGAAAGAAATTCTCTGGAATGAGGTTTATTACAAACTTTGTAAATAAATTTAACGCCCCCGTTATCTGACGGGGGTATAACCTCTGTATAAACCTCGACATATACCCAAAGTAATTGGAGTAGCAGCAAGGCGACAAGAGAATGAATCCCCATGAGCATAGATAGACTATGTGATTGAGGTGAGAGAACGCCGTCAACGCAGCTGCAACTTCAAGTACGAAGGGTATAGCCTTTCAGAGCGACAAGGAGCTATTGTGAGCAGTCTGTTAAACCAATTACGTGCCGTTACTACGGTC
>MTLD01001268.1_pt1 | contig 83301 bp, 93 predicted proteins | sample 1982471 | NCBI WGS metagenome assembly MTLD01 (sample SAMN05712604, study PRJNA340218) | biofilm metagenome | isolation source: sample SPM anode biofilm adapted to -50 mV | place: USA | collected 2012-02-03
GTTCTGGTGGTTACGCCGGGCTTGCATTTCATAACAGCCTCACTTTCCGGCTACCATAACGACTCTGCCAGTTAGCTCCTGAATCTCACGCTTAAACCTAGCTTCGTCGCTGTTGCCGTCCGAAAGGTGCAGTAGATGGATTTCCTCAACCCTGCTCAAATCGTTCGCCCTGAGGAATTCTTTGACGTTCGCCAAGCTAAAATGCGACTGCAGCAATCTCTGTTTTAACGCCGCGGGAATCCGTTCGGCCTCCACATTATCCTCTAGAATATCTGCTGCATAATTGCACTCGACCATAATGTGGGTAAGCCCGTTGAATTTGTATCGGATGTAGTACGTGTCGGTTGCAAAGAGCAGCTTTTCCTGACCGCTTGCCAGTAGATAACCCAGCGGCTCTGCTGCATCGTGCTGCGTCTCAAAGGGAAGTACCGTCCACGTTCCGATCTGCGTTTGCACCCTAGGCCATAGCTCGTGAATCCTGTGCCCTGAAAGGCCAAGCACTTCCTTCGTTCCGGCGCTCATATAGCAATCAATTCCTGCTTTAGCTAGGTCGGCAACGGCCCGTGAATGGTCTTTATGCTCGTGCGTAATAAGTACTGCAGTTAGTTCTGAGGTTTTAAATTCAAGGGCTCGCTGCAACTCTTTGTAGGAGAGCCCTGCCTCCAGCAGCAAGGCCGTTTTTCCGTCGCTTATGCGGTAGGCATTGGCGCGGCTGCTGGAAGCCAGGACTTTAATGTCCGTTTCTTAAAACCCCGGGTCGAAAAGCTTTTCCGGATCTTTGTTGGCAGGAGGAGCTTCCTGATTCAACTGCGCCGGCTCCGTGGCTGCTTCTCGCACCTCAATATCTATGGTTTCAATATTGGCGTTTTCGGCAATTTCGGCAGTTACGGCAACTTCTGAAGAATCTTTTTCGGATCGGATAATGGTATCCATCAGCAGCGCGCTGTCGTTGGAGCTGTTAATCAGCGATTTGCACGCCCGGTTAATGACTGTCCGCTTTGCCATTTCTTCAGGGAATTCTTTTTGCACGGCGCCGCCATTCTTTGACTTAGCCCAAGAAGACCGTATCTGGTCCATGGTCATAATTTCCGTGATATTCTTTTCAGGGTCTTCAAATTCGATGGTGCAATAGGCGGCTACAATCTTGTCGCTACTTACATTGGCCAGCTTCTGATTGTGCTTTAAAATGCGCTTGCGACCTTTGTGCAGTTCATACTCAAATTCATCGTCAGCGTAGATGACTTGGGCATATACGTCCTTGGCGCCGGCTACGGTTTTAGCAACCTCCATTGTCCCAAAGTAACTCCGCTGGCAAGCAAGCTGTTTTCCATATGCAATGAAATAGCATTGCTTCTTTGCCGGATTCAGGCCTTGGACAACCATGTCCAAAAGGGAATTGGCGATGCTGTCCTTGGAGCACTCTTGGAGAACTGGCTTTTTTTCTCTTGTTTCCAATCCTTGCAAGAGCAGCCACGCCGACTTCATGGCGTTCTCTGCGCTATAGTTAGCCGGCAGGTGAAGCTCTCCACTTTCCTGAAAACCACGGACCTTTTCCGAAACAATATCTACCGTGTCTTTTTTTACAATGGACAAGTTTACATCCATATCAGATTGCCTCCTTCAGTTCTTTTGCCGGAGATTCCACTCGCAGCGCCTTGTCTTCGGCACTCACCACCAGGCTAATGACTTGGGCGCTGGTTTCAATCAGTTGCGTAACTGCCTCGGCATTATCTACGAAAATTGGCGCCTGGAATCCAAAATGCTCACTCAGCGTATTAATGATATCTAAGCCCACGTTGATGCGAGCCGCATTGTTTAGGCCGCCGGAGTAAGGAACTCCTTGAAAGAGTGTTTCGCAGCATTCATTGACGCCGCCGTTAATTTGCTGCTCAAAAAGTTTGAAGCGAGCCAGCTTAAATTTGCCGTTGATCCGTTCTTCCAGCAGATTGACCTTCGTCCGAATAAACTCTTCAGTCAGGAACAACTCACCTTGCAGCCGCTCATATTCGGCACCAAGCTTTTCTTCCTGTGCGGTAAGTTCCTTAACCCGCTGCCGGCCACTTTCGCCCTGATCCAACTTGGCGAGGTTGCGCTCACGTGCCAGGACATCTTGGCCAATGACATTTTCCTCAACTTGCAGATTTTTGATAACGCTCTGCTGTTGGGTTTCTAGGCTTGAAATCTGCTGCAAGATAGCATCTTTTTCCTGAATCGCTTTTTGGTAGTCGGCCCGTGCCGTGATATCCGGCGTACTCGCTGGGACCATGCCGTCAATTTCAGCCTGTAAGGTTGCAACCTTACTGGATGCTGCTTCTTTTTCGGCAGTCATCTTTTCAATTTGCTCATGCAGGTCCTTGATAGTGGATTCATGCCGCTCGTTGGCCTCTTTAAATCCAAGGCCCTCTGCCCGAAACCGTGCCAGTTCTTCGGACTTGCGCCGGTTAAAACCGGCCTCTGCCTTTTCTGTAGCTTCCGCCACCTTGTCCGCCGGTAACTCCTGGCCGCAAGTCGGGCAGTCCGTGGAGCCTTTGTACTCAAATTCGGATTGGTGTGCTTCAAGCATCCGCTGCCGCAAGAGCTCCATATCCTTCTCATTTTCAGCAATAACATTTTTACTGTGAGTGATTCGGTTTTTGGCATCCGTCAAACTGTGGTCAAACGACTGAATTTGTAGCTGCAGCTTTTGCAACTGGCTTTTCTTTTCAAAGCTCCGGTCCTGGTTTTCGACTTTAAACTGATTCTGAATATCCAGCAGCCGCGACTCCACTTCTCGAAGAAGCTTCTGCTGCTGAGCGACCTCGCCGCCGTTTTGGATTCGGATGATTTCTTGTTGCTTGGCTTGCCGCTGCTTTTTCAGCGAGGCAAGTTCTACTTCCAGGGCTTCACGACTCAAGCCGCTTGTATCGGACAATCCTCGCTGCACCTCATCGATACGCGCCGGAATTTCTTTCAATTTCTTGTTGATGGCAGCCTGTTCGGATTGGATGACCTTCCGATGATCATCAAGGGTTCTGCCGGTGTTCAAAACGTTTAGCAGCTGCAGCATGTTTTTATTGCCAAGAGTAACGGCTTTGTCGATGACCTCCGCGTCCTCGATATCGCCGCACACTTCAAGCAGCAGTTTCCGGCGGTCTTGCCAATGCACTTGCTCGTTGAAGAAGGACGGGCTCGTCAGCAGCTTAAAGGCATCTTCCTTGGCAATCTCAACCACCTTGGAGTCAAAGTCCTTCTTCTTAACCGGAACGCCGTCCACTGAGTAATCCGTAGTATGTCCCGTAAAAGTTGCCGTCGCCGATCCACGCCCTTTGGTCCACTTTTCGGAGTAGGATTTCCCCAGCGTCACGGTTTTATGACCGTCTTGGATGATTGCCTCAACCTCATGGTTTAGGCCGCTCACAGGCTGCCCTGTGGCATCCAGCGTCTTAATTTGAAAATCCTTGCGGTTACTCGAATCCTTGTCAAATAAAAGCCAGGTGAAGGCGTCGAAAATAGTGGTTTTCCCGGTGGCGTTATCGCCAAAGACCCGGATGCTTTCGCTGGCGGCGTTAAGAGTAAAATCTTTAACACCTTTGAAATTGCGCAAAGTCAGTTGAATGAGTTTCACTTTTCATCCTCCCTTTCGGAAACTATCATGATTGTAGCCACTGGCGACGCTTGCTTTGCTTGTACTCTCTTAAGCTCCCTTTCAAGCATCTGTGACCGACTGTAAGTTGAGGCGGCATCCAAAACCAAATCTACAATCAAATTAACCTGTTCCGCTTTGCGCGGAAGAATTTGCAACGTGCTCGAATGGACCTTGCTAAAAATGAGCTGTCCTACCTTGGACGCCACTTCCATAGCCTCTTCAACTTCACGGCAGGTGAGTGGAATATTGTTCATCATTTTCCCACCTTCCCCACGGACATCGTGGTCCATACCAGCCCGCACTTCGGACAAACCATCTTTTTCATGCGACCTCCAAATTCTTCGGTAACCGTTCCTTTGGCCGCGCACTCCGGGCAGTGGGTTACTTCTTTGACATTGCTCATGCAGCCTCGCCTCCCAGACGCATCTTCTGCCAAATGACTTCCTGCATCGCCCTGGCCCAACCGGCTGCAAATTGGTTATGCATGCCAAGATGACGCCGTCGGGAATCCTTGAGCGCTTCGATGCTCATTGCAAAAAGCTGACGAATACTGCGCAAACCAGCTTGATATCCCTGGCGATACTGCTCAGACTCAAGCATTTTTTCATGAAGCGTATTAAACGCCTTGGCTGTCTTTTCACTCATGTAAATCGCTCCCTTTCCGATGCATACGAAAAGTGGTATACTATCGGTGATATTGTTTTTCTCGTGAAGTCGCTGGCGCTGCAACGCTGGCGACTTTTTCTATTGGCTGCAAGGCCAGTGAGAATAATGAACCTGCACACATTAGCGCGCCTCTTTGGATTTTTCGCCATACCGGCAGCTCGTGGTTGTCGATACGGTCATCGTATGCCACTTGTATCATGTCCGTCTCATGACTTCGCATAATATTGATTCCAGCCTGGTAGCAAATGACGGCCCTGGAAACTCCGCCGCGGTCAATTGCCGGAAGTATCCTCTTCCCGATCGGGCTTAGCCGCAGGTGTTCATACTCCAAATACGGGTCCTGGTACAATTCCGCCATACTTATGACCGTTTCGTCGGTTGGTCTGTTGGACGATTCATAGCTCCAAAGCGTCCTAGTCGATATATGCAAGGCCTCTGCCGCCGCTTCCTGGCTCATTCCCGCCCTGTCCCGGCTCTCTCGATAAGGGTTTCGGAAGCTTTCAGTCTGATTCGCGAATCCTTGCTTCATGGTATTCACCTCCCTCCAATGCGATAATTGAACCAGGGGCTAACTACCTCGCACCTCCACTCACCCGCTTCATGCGGGTTCTTTTTTTAGGCAAACAGCAGTGCAAAGAAAACTGTGATTCCGAGAAGCGTGGCACCGAGGACCGTAGAAAGAATACTCGGCAGCTCTTTACGAATTGCTTGCCCGAAGGAAAAGCGAACATTGGTCAACTGCATCGTTTCACTCCTTTCCTTCCCGTAATCCGCTGGGAACACGCCCGGTTCTGGCACGTGGTAACCACCTTGCAGCTCTCTGCATCCCATAGCCGGTAATCATGCCCCCTTTGCTTTTTCTGCCGCGGCCTCCGCCGCCATGGCTTCTTCCACCTCAATTCGGGCCTCCGCTTTCATCGCCACCCGCAAGGCCTTGACCTGCTTTTCCTCGTTGGGAGTAAAGGTCTTCACGACCTCGCAGACATTGCGGCCCACGCGGTGAATTTCGCGGATTTCTTTGATTTGGCCATCGTCGCCTATCACCACTGTGTGGACTTCCGGATGTGCTGCCAGGAATTCAAGTTGAGCCTTAGTCGCTTCCATCACTGTCGCCCTGGCAGACTCTACAGATTGCGCAGAGCTAGCTGCCAGGTCGCGGGCCACCTTCTCGGCCGAACCAAGGATCTCTTGGACTAGCTCGCCGGTGTGATTGTATTGGGTCAGTAGTTCGGTGATTTCTTTCTCGATGGCATGGGTATTATTTACTTGCACCTTTTCACCTCCTACGCCGCCGAGTTGGGGTTTGCGCTACCGGACTTTTTGTCCGCTTGCTGGGCAAAAAAATATCTATACAACTCCCGTTCGCTAACCCCAATAAGATCTCCCCACTTTTTAGCTAAACCAGGCGATGCTGTCCGCTTTCCCTTCTCGACTTTTTCGATCATGGAATAGCTAATTCCTAACAATTCCACAAGGTCTTTGCGCTTAAGCCCAGCATCTTTTCTCTTTTGCATTAGTAGCATCTTCACACCTCCATTCACCGGACTTATTGTGTCTATCTTTATTTTAATGCACATATCGTCCGCAGTCAATATGTTTTTACACAAAATGTCCGGTTTTTTTATTGGACAAATTGTCCGAAACAAAGCAAAATAAAAAGAGAGGTGATAGTGTGGCATCTTTAGCTACAAGGTTGAGAGAACTGCGCACAAAGAAAGATGTTGGTCAAAAAGAAGTTGGTGCTTTTCTTGGTGTCAGTGATTCTTCAATCAGAAAATATGAATCAGGTGAGCGTACCCCAGACCCAGACTCACTCACAAAACTTGCCCAATACTTCGCCGTTACAACAGATTACCTATTGGGCGTATCTGACGATCCACGCCCCCACAACCCTTCTACCGGCAAATCGGCCTCGGCTCGCGAAACACGCCAGCTTGAGCAGCTGCTTGAGATGGACGGGCTCACATTCAAAGGCGCCCCGCTTTCCGAAGATGACCGGAACAAAATCAAGGCAGCCCTGGAAATTGCTTTCTGGGACGCAAAGGAAAAGAATAAGAAAAAATGACTTCTTCTCTCTCCTACTTTTCCTAATCGCACTTTAGACGCAGCAATATACAAAACCAAAAACGCGGCAAGACAGCTTGACCGCGCTTTTTTGCAACCATTTCTTTGAACATATGTTTGATAATGGGAGGTTAGTGTGAATATTCCTCTTCGCATTAGAAATTTAGTCAAAAGACATGATACAAATGATCCATACATAATAGCGAAAGAGCTGGGAATTACCGTGCTTGTCTTGGAGCTGCCGGAGCGCACTTACGGACTTTTTAAGCGCGTGCTCGGCAGAAAGTACGTCCTGGTCAATGATAGCCTCCCCGAGGGAATCCAGCGCTTTATCGTGGCACATGAGTTGGGGCATTATCTCATGCATCCTAGTTATAGTTATTACCGAATGGAAAACCGCGGGTATTATGCGTCTACCCGGAAGGAGGAAGAGGCGGATAAGTTTGCTTTGTTGCTACTAAAAGGATAACTGGAAGGAAGTGAATATTTCTTGTGGGTTTCTTCGATTTTCTTAAAGTAAATGAATTTAAAAACGAAATTTCCAAGCTTCAAGCCGAATTGCATTCTTCCCAATTAGAGAATGCTGAGTTGAGAAAAATCAAATATACGGCAGATCAATTGAGCTATTTGGACTTAGAAAAAGAACTCACATCTCTTCAAGAAAGAAAAGCTCAGTCTATTAGCGAGATCGATAAAATCAAAGCCGACAAGGAAGTAATCGAAAAGAATATTGAATCATTCATTCAAGAACTAGAAATCAAACAACAAATAGCTTTAGAGAAATGCTGTACGGCTGAAGATTCTTTGGAGAAATTAAGCAAGTCCATAACAAGCTCCCAAAACAAACTGTCGAAAATGAAAACTCTTTATAAGAGCGTGGACTACTCAATAAATTGTTATTTTAAACATTTCGCGTCAGAATACACCGTCTCCATCCCACCGGCGGATCTTGCCTTTTTAAATGAGATTGCTCCTACCGTTACCTTGAAGCTACATAGCATGGACGTGCGCGACTTGAAGAAAGCGTATAACGATAATGCTAAGATCATAAGTCAGACCCTCGAAAAATACGATGAACGTTATACTACAAAGGCCAATAAATCTATTTACAGGCTCATGGTCCTAGCGTTGCAAGCAGAGCTTCAAAATATTATTTATGATATGAAGTACGGGAAACTCGAAGACGCCACTGGGCACGTAAAAGAAGTCACTGCCAAGTATATGCAGATTGCCTCCGACGGTAATCAAAACATCGCGGGAACTATGTTGAAATTTATAGGCGAAATTGAATATCTCTTTCTCCAAGCCGTAATGATTGAATATGAATACTATGTCAAAAAGGAACAGATCAAGCAGGAACAAGCTGCCCTGCGTGAGCAAATGCGCCAAGAAGCAGAAGAAAGAAAAGCCCTTGAGCAACAACGCCAGCAAATAGAAAAAGAAGAAAGCAAGTACATCACAGAAATAGAAAACGTTCGCTCTATGCTCTTGGCATCTGCTGATAACGAAAAAATCATACAGTTAAATGACAAGATTCGCGAACTTGAAGAAATGCTCGCACAAGTCGAACACCAGAAAGAAGACATTATCGCCCTTCAAAATGGCAAGGCTGGAAATGTTTATGTCATCAGTAACCTTGGTTCGTTTGGAGAAAACGTCTTCAAAATCGGCATGACTCGCCGCTTGAATCCCCAGGACCGAGTTAATGAACTCGGCGACGCAAGCGTGCCTTTTAAATTTGACGTTCATAGTTTTATTTTCTCAGATGATGCTGTCTCGTTAGAGCAGCAATTACACTCTGCTCTACACGAGAAGCGAGTCAATAAGGTCAATATGCGGAAAGAGTTTTTCAACACTTCCATTGATGATTTAGAAAATCTTGTGCTAAGCGTTGACCCAACCGCTGAATTTAATTCAACGATGTTGGCCGAGGAATACAAGCAAACACTGTCTTGGGGAGAATACGCAGATTAACTAGTGAGGGAAAATATTATGAAAAAATATTTTTTGTTGGTCATGCTTCTATTTCTCGTTGCAACATCATCTTGCTTTGCCTCGGAAGATGCTCGCTATGTACCGATCAAAGAAGGAGAAAATTTCAGCTACTATTTAGATACTAAAAGTATTGTTTTCCATAAAAATTCTCTTGGCAAAATCGATAAAAATAGGTTTTCCGCTTGGGTAAAAATAGTGTACTCAGAATCTGGTCGCGAAAAAGAATTTGATCGCTACAATCTTTCTTCTAAAGAAAGAGAAAAACTAAAAAACCTTTCATATGCATTAGTGTTATCTGGATTTGTTGAAAATGAAAGAAAAATATCATTTAAACGTGAACTCCTTTACGACGCCCAGAAAAATCTAATCCGCGAAAACAAGGCAAAGGAAGAAAACTGGGTTGAAGTATCCCCGGATTCTAGAGGCGAAATGTATTTAAATGCCGCCTCAGACTACATTCACAAACAAAAATAGCCCTTTCGGGCTAAACTAGGGAGATGACCCCAATGGACCAATCCTCTGAAATCACAAAAGAGCTAGTCTTGGCCTTGATCCACGAGAAGGGGCTGCGGCTGGTGCCAAGTAACACATCCCGCCCGGAGGAGATTAACCGCTTTGCCTTGGCGCAGGTAAAGGAAGCGTATCGAGAAATCTATGCCACGGTAAAAGAAAACCATTAAAGGAGATGTTTGTAGTGAAGAAAAAGCTTCTACTTCTAATGTCCGTCCTTCTATTGGTGGGCCTGATGGCCAGTTCAGTCGCTCTTGGATCTGACTACATAGGCAATAGCAACAGTGGTAAATTCCACTACGCTAGCTGCCGTTGGGTCCAGAAAATGAGTGACAATCACAAGGTTTTTTTTGAGAGCCGAGATGATGCGATCGACGCCGGATATGTGCCGTGCAAGGTATGTAGGCCGTAGGGAAATAAGAACTAAAGGGGACTTCGAATGAGTGTTGATAGCAACAAGAAAGTCGAATTAATAAACGATAAAATATCTAAACTACGTAGTAGAAAACGTTCTGTAATTTTTATCGCTCCATTTCTTCCAATTGTTTTTCAGATTTTTGCCTCAACAACTAATATTGTTTCTACAATTTTAAGTGTGTTGCAAAAACACTTTGAGTCAATAACAAGCCACTCAGTTGAGTTATTCACATTAATATTATTCTTAATAATTTATGGCTGTTGTCCTTACTTTTTCTACAAAATTAAATTTGTTGAACTAGAAATTGAACGTCTCGAGAAAATCTTAAATACATTTTGCCGAGAAAAGATTTTCATTATGCAACACAGCATTGAAATGGAACTTCCATTAAACGCAACCGCCATTTTACGAAGGCGTTCTCTTTATATCCCATTTTTCATGTTTTGGTTTCTTATTGTCCTTTATATCGTTGATGTTAATAGGTCTCTGTTTTGGTTTGTTTGTTCTTTTGCTTTTCCGCTTATGCTTGCAAGCAGCGGCATTGTAGTGGAAAAAAGAGCAGCAGCAGATCATAAATTGTTCTTGCAGAAATCAGGAATCAACACAGACCAACGCTTACAGCTTTAGTTTTTAAAAAAAACCAGGAAGTTATCTAACTTCCTGGGTGCCATCTTCATTACCAAATTCATATTCAGTAATTACTGTCTTGTCGTCAAATGAAAAGTAGTGAGTCTTTATCGGATAATCCTTCCCTAGTCTTTCAAGAAACTCATCATCTAGCCACTCCGGAACAGTAAGTGTCAACTCTCTTTTTCTGTTGGTTGACCCGCTAAAGCAAGCCGTATAGCCGTAAATCACTTCCCCTTTGTCCGTACGTACAGACACCAAGTGTTGTTTATCATCGCAAAGCAAGTTTTCCCATGGAAGACCGCCTGAATCAATGGCACTTCTTCCATTTCTTTTGCGCAAGCAATTTATATATGCTGTAAATTCTTTTTGTATTTTTGCCGACAGGAATGCTCCGAATATAAAAGCCGACACAAACGACAACGGAGTATATACCGCTAATCCATAAAACGAAGACAATTTCTGCGGAGAATCGAAATCCCCAAAAATATTCATAATCAAAACACTAAAAAATACTATCGGAATGCTATATGCAAGCGACCACATAGTTTCTTCAAACGGAGTTGTTTTCCCTTTAAAGTGAACAGATTCCTCAACTCTCCTGGCTATAAAGCCAGGTAAAACTAAAACAATCAACGCAAAGTATTGCTCCATACTACGCCTCGCTTTCTTGAAAACAAAACAACATAGTTTTGTTTATTATATCATAGAAAGGATGATAATGTTATGGCTACCAGAAGACCACCTGGATCCGAAAGTCGTAACGACGGAGAAACATCATTCCAATCTCCTCCGCCGCCAGCTAAACCACCAGCACCACCAAAGAAAAAGTAAAAAGAATAGCGCGGCCCTCGCCGGCCGCCTCTCTTTTACTCATTTTTACCGAACGTACGTTTCAAGGAGGTCTTGTAATTATGAAAACAGCAATCTACTGCCGCGTGTCAACGGATGACCAGGAAGCCCGCGGCACTATCGACGCCCAAGTCGAATTCGCAACAAAATACTGCGACCTCCACGAAATAGAAATAACTGCCTGGTATAAAGATGACGGTATTACCGGCACTCTCCCGCTCGAATCCCGTCCGGAAGGATTGAGGCTAATTGAAGACGCGAAAGCTGGCAAAATTGACACCCTGCTCATCTACAAACTTGACCGTTTCGGAAGATACGCCAGGATTATCCTAAACGGCGTTCACCAGCTCGAAGAACTCGGCGTGCAGGTTCGATCTATGACCGAACCCTTCGATACCGGCAGCCCAGCAGGCCGCTTTCTTTTGACCATCCTAGCGGGCGTCGCTGACTTAGAACGCGACAATATCCTTGCCCGCATGGCGATCGGCGCTGAACGAGCTGCTAGGGCCGGGAAATGGCTCGGCGGCATTGTCCCCTTTGGCTACTTCGTAAACGATGACGGATTCCTGGAGATAAACGAAAACAAAATGGTTGGCTGCGAGATGTCCGAAGCTGATGTGATTCGGCTGATATTCCAACTCACAGTCGAAGAAGGCATGTCTACCATGCGCATCGCTGAGCGCTTCAACGCTATGCAACTTCCCACCCGGTACGTCATTGATAATCGCAAAGTTATGCGCGGAAAACGCAAGGAACGAACCAGGGGCTACTGGTACCCAGGACGTGTGCTCTCTATCCTCCACTCCACTACTTACAAAGGCATCCATCACTACGGCAAGCGCTCAAAAAAAGAAGCTATCTCTCGAGAAGTACCGGCAATCGTCTCTGAAGACCTTTGGGATCGCGCACAGGCGGTCATTGAAGATAACCGCATCGAAGCATTGCGGAATTCAAAGCAACAGTATTTGCTGCGAAGCTTAATAAAATGCGGCTCCTGCGGCATGACCTACGGCGGCACACCCGATTCGCGTCGCAATAAACGGTACTATGCTTGCTTCGGAAAGACAAAGTACCACGGACCCATCGAAAAGTGCCGTTCAAAAAACGTTAGTGCTGAGTGGATAGAAGAACTTGTGTGGAACGAATGCGTTAACTTCATCCTGTCCCCTGGCGAAGCAGTGAAAAAAATCAAAGACGATCAGCCCGAGAAAATCGACTACTCCCATGAGCTGCGCCTTGTTGAAGAAAAACTATCTCAAAAGCAAGACGAGCGCATAATGATCCTTGATGCCTATCGCCGAAACATCATTTCAGAGCCCGATATGATAGTACAGGTTTCCAGAATTAATACCGAACAGACCCTGCTCGAGCAGCACGAAAAGGAACTAAAAAAAGCCATCGCCACAAGCGACCGCTTAGATACTCAACAGAGCGAAGCTATTAAACTTTTGACCGATTTGCAACCACGACTGGAAACCTGTGATCCCTTGTCATTTGAGGAAAAACGAGCTATTTTGAAATTGCTTATCAATGAAATTCGGATCCACACAATTGAAGATCCAGATTGCGACGATCTACGACGCAAAGTGAAGGTGAATATTGATTTCTCGATAAGTCGCTGTTCGTCAAAGTTATTAACTACACGGACAGGGATTTCTGGCTGCTATCAGCAAAAACGAGGCCGGAAACGTATAATTCCCCTGGGCTCTGGCGATGGAAACGCGCCCCTCTTCCAAGGGTTGACGCAATACTTCCAGGACCTGACGCGAGAACTCAGGCAGTTCGTCAAGAAATAGTACGCCGCGATGACTTAGGGTAATTTCTCCCGGACGCGGCACCGAACCGCCGCCTACCAAGCCAGCCATCGAGATCGTATGATGGGGCTGCCTGAAGGGGCGTTGTTGAACAAGACCGGCTTCTCGCGGCAGTAACCCTGCAATACTATAAATGCGAGTTACTTCCAGCGCTTCCTCTGGCGTAAGCGTCGGCAAAATGGAAGGAAGCCGCCGCGCCAGCATCGTTTTGCCGGTTCCTGGCGGGCCGCTTAATAAAACATTGTGTTTACCGGCCGCCGCAATCTCTAAAGCTCGTTTCGCGCCTTGCTGCCCTTGTACTTCGGCAAAATCCCCTCCAGCCAACACAGGCGACATGCTTTGAGCCATCTCTGCCGCATCCGCCGGCAGCAACAGCTTTTTCTTTTGCAAATGCTCCATCAATGCCTGTAAGGAAGCTACGCCAAAAGCCTGTACGCCAGTTACCAGCGCCGCCTCCTGCAAATTCTCCTGCGGCACATATACCGTCTGGATTCCCGCCTTGCGGCAGGCGTCTACCATTGCTAAAACACCCGGTACAGGACGCACCAAGCCCTCAAGAGACAGCTCGCCCATCGAAACAATGCCGCGAATATCATCCGGCTGCAACTGCCCGGTTCCCGCTAAAAGCCCTAAGGCTAGCGGCAAATCCAAAGCAGCCCCTTCTTTACGCATATCCGCAGGCGCCAAATTGGCCGTAATGCGCCGCGCCGGAAATTCAAAACCAGCGTTCCGCACCGCCGCCCTCACTCTCTCCCTAGCCTCTCGTACCGCCGTGTCCGCCAAGCCGACAATTTCAAAGGCAGGCAGCCCATTTGATAAATCCACCTCGACGGTAATGGGCACGCCCTCAATACCGCAGGTGGCGCAACCAAAAGTTTGCGCGTACAAAACACATCCCCCCATGCGAGAAGCCGGCTCTCCGTCTGTTGACGTAGAGCCGGCCTTGCTGTATTTCCCCCTACATGCCAAAAGCATTGGGTATATGATGAATCACCGGAGCTTCTTCTTGCTGCAGCACTTCAATTACATCCATGCGGCAGGCCGCTTCGGTCAAACCCTTTTGCAGCAGCCACAGCTGCGCCGTGCGCAGCAATTTCCGCTGTTTGCCCCAAGTAACAGCCTCCGCCGGACTGCCATATCCAGCGCTGTGTCTTGCTTTTACTTCTACAAAAACGATGATGCGTCCCTGGCGGGCAATAATATCTATTTCCCCCATCGGACAACGAAAACGTCGCTCTAAAATGACGTAGCCTTCCTTGACCAGCCAGTCGGCCGCGCATTCTTCGCCGGATAAACCAAAGGCCAGATGCCGGGCCATCTCACGCCCTCCGCCGGCCAAGACGCTGGTCTACGCGGTAAACGTAGGCTAATACTTCAGCCACAGCCTGATATAGTTCCGCAGGAATTTCCCGGTCCAAATGCACTGCCATCAGCATCGCCGTAAGTGTTTTGTTCTGATAAACCGGCACGCCATGACGGCGGGCTGTATCCAAAATTTGCTCGGCCAAATAGCCGGCTCCTTTAGCAACCACTTTCGGCGCCGTCGTAACGCCGGCTTCATAGCGCATGGCAATAGCTTGACGCCGTTGTATCTCCTCTTTTTTTAGATCGTCTTCGCCTTTCTTGCCGTTCATCGCGCATCCCTCCCCGCCAGCATCGAGCGAATGGGCTCAAAGGTTTTCCGGTGAATCGGCGATGGCCCCAATTTTTGCAGCGCCGCCATATGCTCCGCCGTACCGTATCCCTTGTGTTCCCTCAATGAATATCCCGGATATTGTTCATCCAGTTTCGCCATCAGCCGATCTCGCTCCACTTTAGCCACAATAGAGGCCGCTGCGATGGAAGCGCTCAAGGCGTCCCCATGAATCAGCGCCTGACAAGGAATGTCTAAACGCTTTAAGTCCACCGCATCAGCCAGGATCGCCTGCGGCGCCGGCTGCAACTGGCGCACCGCCCGTTCCATCCCCCGTACCGTAGCCTGATAAATATTATACTGATCAATTTCCTCCGGTTCCACCCATACCAGCGAAATTGCCAGAGCCTGTCGCTGGACTTCCTCATACAGCCTGTCCCGCTGCAAAGGGGACAGCTTTTTGGAATCATTAATGCCTATTATTAAGCAGTCTGAAGGCAAAATAACAGCAGCAACCGCCACCGGGCCAGCTAGCGGTCCCCGGCCTGCTTCATCAACGCCGCAGATACGCTCTATGCCTTTTTGACGCCAAAGGCGCTCGTAACGGCCCATTTCATAAAGCCTGTCTTGTTCTTCCTGCTGACGTTGCATACGACGCTCCCGCGCGGTTAAAAGCTGCTGGACGCCTTTACGAGGATCGGCTTGCAGTTCTGCAAATAACTGCGCATTAATTTCCTCCGCCTGCAACAATTCGCGAATTTCCGTAATCGTTTTTTTCTGCGTCATCTGCCATTCCTTCCTGCCGCGCCGCCTTCGCGCTGTTTTATGTATCATTTCTATTTTCTTCGGGTAATTCCTTTTTGCCTAGACCTAAGAAAAAAAGAAAAACCGCAAAAGCGGTTTTTCTCCTATTATTCTGCTGGTAATTCCGTTGGCTGCTCTTGTAAAGGCGGATACTCCAGGGTCAATCTGCCTAGCTTACCATCCCGCAGTTCGCCCAAAACAATGCGCCTCGTTTTTTCCAAATCCACTACGCCGCCGGCTCGCAGACAGCCCCGCCGCACAGCAATTTGACGCAGAAGTTCTTCGGTGTCGGGAGGTAAAGGCAATTCTAGTTTATAACGTTCCGCCAGAAACTGCGGCTGATGCTCCCGCACCCAACCCAGGAAATGATCGATTACCAGTTCCATATCATAGACATCGTCGTTCAAAGCTCCGGTCAAAGCCAGCAAGATAGCAATATCCTGATCATCCATACGCGGCCACAGCACTCCAGGCATATCCAAGAGTTCCACGGACTTTCCAATTTTCAGCCATTGCTGTCCTCGGGTAACACCCGCTTTGTCCCCGGTCCGAACGGTAGCTACTCCCAAAAGACGATTAATCAAGGAAGATTTCCCTACATTGGGCACTCCCAAAATCATCGCCCGCACCGGATGGTTCCGTATGCCTTTAGCCGCCAGCTTTTGCACTTTGGCTGCGCCAGCCTCTTCAATGCGATGGATAAAGGGCTTAATATTCTTCTTGCCGGAAGAATCCAAGGCAATCGCCGTAAATCCTTGCGTTTTGAAATACCGCAGCCACTCTTCCGTTAACGCCGGGTCCGCCAAGTCCGCCTTGTTCAAAACGATAAGGCGTTGTTTCCCTACAGTCCATTCCGTCAGCAACGGATTAGCGCTGCCTCTTGGAATACGGGCGTCCAGCAATTCTACCACTACGTCCACTAGTTTCAACTGCTCTCGGATGACCCTGTGCGCCTTGGCCATATGCCCCGGGAACCAATGAATATGTCTTTGTTTCATGAAATCCTCCGCGTTTTTAACGCTCTTAAGGCAGTTGTTTCAACTGATCCAAAGGCCAAAACACCATAATCGCCTTGCCTTTTACCATATCCAAGGAAACAAAGCCTACATCGCGGAAACGGCTGTCCTCCGAATTGTTCCGGTTGTCGCCCATCACAAAGATATGGCCTTCCGGCACGGTAGACAAAGGATAAGAACCACGCGTTTTCTCTAAAATGTACTCTTCATTTTGCAACTGACCGTTGACAAACACCCGGCCATCCTTAATTTCAATCGTATCGCCTGCAACGGCAATAACGCGCTTGATGAAATCACGACTGGGGTCCCGCGGATAACGGAAAACAATAACCTCGCCTTTGGCGGGTTGTTGAAAACGATAAATGAATTTATTGACCACCAGGCGTTCGCTATTAATCAACGTAGGACGCATAGACGGTCCTTCGACTAAATACAGTTCAACGATAAAATAACGAATAAAAAAAGCAAGTATCAACGCAATAGCGATTGATACAACCCAGTCTTTGATTTCTTGTCCTAGTTTGCTTTGGCTCATTTTCCACAAACCCCCATTCGAAGCCTCTGACCGTATACCTAGTTAATATTTACGATGAAAAAAGGGGACTGCTGCCAGTCCCCTTTTCGTCGCTTAGCGTCTTTCTCTGATACGCGCTGCTTTACCGCGCAGATTGCGCAGGTAGTACAGTTTGGCGCGACGGACAATACCGCGGCGCACTACTTCGATCCGCTCCAAACGGGGCGAATGCACCGGGAAAGTACGTTCCACACCTACATTGTAGGAAATGCGGCGAACGGTGAAAGTCTCACGCACGCCAGTACCTTTACGATGAATGACAACGCCTTCAAAAACCTGGACACGTTCACGAGTACCCTCGACAACTTTTACGTGGGCACGGACAGTGTCGCCTGGTTTAAAATCAGGGATGTCGGTACGGAGTTGTTCTTTTTCCAAAGCTTCAATGAGATTCATGGGTTTTCCTCCTTCATTAAGACGTTCGTATCCTGCTTTAGGTATAGAGGACCGCCTTATAAACATTAAAATTATATCATCTTCCCCGAGTTAACTCAAGAAAAAAATTAATCCTCACGCGCACTTTCAGCTTCATACCAAGCTTCGCCCAGCAAGCGGTCCAAAATGATAGCCACCGCCGAACGCACCGGCAGATGATTGTATTCGCCTGGCCCGTAAATTGGCTCTAAGATTGCGTCAAAACGGCTCATCGTTTCCGCCTCAATACCCCAGCCGGTACCAAATAAAATCAGCCATGGTTGCGCCTCCTGCTGAAGCTTGCTGCGCATCGTTCGATAGGAAATGCTGTTGGGATATACCCGCGCGTCGGTAGTAACAATCAACGGCCGCTGTCCTTCGGCTTCCTCAATGCGCTTGCACGCCTCTTCAATCGAAGCAGCCAGTTCTAGAACTTGAAAGGCTTCCTTGCGGTCCGGGTTGTATTCACTGCCGTAACCATCCCGCCAATAGCCAATAATGTCTTGTACAAGGCGAGCTTGGCTCTCGTGAGGATGAATGACAAAATAACGCGCTACATCATAGGTCCGGCAAGTCCTGGCCAAATCATGGACGTCAAAATTGGTTACCGCCGTAGCTACTACATCCATATTCCGGTTGTAAATCGGATAATGCGCCAGACCTACATAAACCTTTGCTTTTTCCTTCATGACTCTTCCTCCTCGACTTCCGCCAGCAGTTTCGCGTCCGCCTTTTCCAGTTCGCGCCCTGTTAACAGATCAGGCCGCCGCTTCCAGGTATTGCGCAGCGCTTCTTTGCGCCGCCACCGCTGGATTTTCGCATGATCACCGCTGACAAGCACCTCTGGTACCTCCCAGCCGTTAAAACTGCGCGGCCGTGTATACTGCGGGTACTCCAAAAGACCATCATAAAAGGAATCATGCGGCGCCGAATCGCAGGAACCCAGCACACCGGGCACTAAGCGCGCCACAGCATCCGCCACAACCATTGCCGGCAGTTCGCCCCCTGTGAGCACATAATCGCCGATCGAAATTACTTCATCCACCACATGTTGGCGAACGCGTTCGTCAATACCTTCATAATGGCCGCATACCAAAATAAGATGCTCCTCCTTGGCCAGTTCCAACGCTTTGGCCTGAGAAAAAGGCGTCCCACCTGGACACATGAGCAAGACGCGCCCTTCGCCACTTTCCTTGGCAGACTGCACAGCCCGATAAATGGGATCTGGCTTCATCACCATCCCCGCGCCGCCGCCAAAGGGCGTATCATCTACAATACGATGCTTATCTAAGGCAAAGTCCCGGGGATTAATGTGGGAAAAGGAAAGCAGGCCCGCGTCGCGGGCCCGTTTCAAAATGCTATGCTCCAGAGGCGCAAACATCTCTGGAAAGAGAGACACAAAGGAAAAATGCAGCGAATTCATTCCCATACCTCCTGCAAGCGTACACGCATTAGACCTTCTTGCAAAGAAATCTCGGAAACTACGCTTTTAAGAGCCGGCACCAACACGTCTTGGCTGCGTCCAGCTTGACGCACCACATACACATCGTTGCTGCCCGTCTCCAAGATCTGCACGATTTCTCCCAATTCTTCGCCGGTTCGCTCATCAACCACCCGAAGTCCCAGGATATCAGCCGTATAGTATTGCCCTGCCTCTAAAGGAACCGCATCTTTACGGTCAATATACAGTTGCTGCCCCCGCAGCTTCTCAGCGGCTTCAATCGTGTCTACGCCTTGAAAATGCAACAAAGCTAAGCCTTTATGCACACTAGCGCGCTCCAAGGTCAAAACAGCGCCGCTATGCATAAATACGCACTTCAAGGCAGCAAATCGGTCCGCCCGATCGGTCAGGGGGCTAACACGAACATCACCCCGCACGCCGTGCGGGGCAATAATCTGACCGACCAATATACGGTTAGTCTCTTTCATGGTCATCTTGGTCTCAGCTGCGGAAAGCCAGAACTTTGCCGTCTTCCAGAAGGATCTCAGAGCCCATGATCTTGTTCAGATCATCGCCTACCTTCACATCGACGACGCGCTCCAACTGCCCTCTGACAATCTCAGAGCCGAGTTCGAGTTCCTGCGTGGCCTTGAGCTTGGCCAGCATTTCATTCTTGAATTCCAGGCGCTTTTGCTTTTCTGCCTCAATTTGTTGACGCAGAGCCACAAGGCCTTGGGCGTCCTGCTTGGCTTGTTCCGCCAACAGACGCTTAGCGTGAAACTCAATTTGCTGCAGTTCCAACTCCACCCCTTGCAGGGCTTCTTCGGTTTCTGCGATCAAACGCTGCTTGAGTTCCTCCGTCACCTTGGCCTTGATGGTCACAGGGCATTTTAGAGTCATGCTGTCCATGTCGGTAATCCACCTTTATTCGCTGATTTCCACGTTGACTTTTTTATTTTCCCGCGTCGCCGCCGCTTTCACGACAGTGCGGATGGCTTTAGCAATCCGTCCCTGCTTGCCGATGACCTTTCCCATATCTTCAGGAGATACGCGCAAGGCGTATACGGTGCCATTACGGTCATCCGCTGCTTCGACTCGTACCTGTTCCGGATGCCGTACCAGGGCTTTGGCGATAACTTCAACGATTTCTTTCATGACGTTATCACACTCTTTCTCACTTCGAACGCTTCATTTCATCCCATTTGCTCATGATGCCTTCTTTACGGAGAATGTTTTTCGCCGTATCGGTAAGCTGAGCGCCTTTTTGCAACCAGGCCAGGACTTTTTCTTCGTCCACTTTTACTACTGCGGGCTCGCGAGTAGAGTCATAGTGACCGACGATTTCGATGAAACGGCCATCGCGGGGCGAACGAGAGTCAGCCACAACGATGCGATAGAAGGGGTTTTTCTTGGCCCCCATGCGATTCAAACGAATTTTTACTGCCATTGATATCACCTCCTTTATAGAATCATTATTTCATAAACGGCATTTTAAACATGCTGCTTAGTTTATTTTTACCCATTTTCTGCATATCCTTGAAGCGCTTCATCATCTTCCGCGCCTCCACAAACTGCTTCAACAGCTTATTGACGTCTTGCACGCGCGTACCGCTGCCAGCAGCAATGCGTTTACGGCGGCTGCCGTTAATTAGGTTGGGATCGCGCCGCTCCGCCCTCGTCATAGAGCGAATAATGGCCTCTACATGGGCAATTTCTTTTTCATCGATCTGGATATCCTGGTTCTTGGTCAGCTGGTTCATACCGGGAAGCATTTCCATAATTTTATCCAGCGGTCCCAGTTTTTTCACCTGCTGCAGCTGATCCAGAAAATCCTCCAGCGTAAAGTCGTCTTTGCGCAGTTTGCGCTCCATCTCTTTAGCCTGTTCCAAATCGATGCTGGCCTGGGCTTTTTCAATCAGAGTCAACACATCGCCCATGCCGAGAATACGCGAAGCCATGCGGTCCGGATGAAAAGGCTCCAGCGCATCCAGTTTCTCGCCCATACCGGCAAATTTTATCGGACAACCGGTAACGGCTTTTACCGAAAGAGCCGCTCCGCCGCGGGCATCGCCGTCCAGCTTGGTAAGAATAATACCGTCCAGACCCAGATCGCCATTAAAGCTTTCCGCTACATTGACAGCGTCCTGACCGGTCATCGCATCGACTACAAGCAAAATTTCATGCGGCTTGACCGCACTTTTAATGTCCTTAAGCTCTTGCATCAACTCTTCGTTGATATGCAGTCGTCCTGCTGTGTCAATGATCACCACATCGCGAGCGTATAATTTGGCATGTTCCAGAGCCTGTTTGGCAATTTCTACCGGTTTGGGTTCTTCCATGGTGAAAACCGGAATGCTCAGCTGTTCCCCAAGCACCTGCAGCTGTTTGATAGCCGCAGGCCGGTACACGTCGGCGGCAACTAACAGCGGGTTTTTACCTTGTTTTTTCAAATACTGCCCCAGCTTGCCTACGGTTGTCGTTTTACCAGCGCCCTGAAGGCCCACAAGCATGATCACTGTCGGCGGCTTAGGAGAGATAGTAATGCGACTTTGGGTGCCGCCCATCAACTCGGTCAGCTCATCGTTAACAATCTTTACGACCTGCTGCGCCGGCGTCAGACTTTCCAGCACTTCTTGCCCTACAGCCCGTTCCTTAATGCGTGCAATTAAATCCTTAACCACTTTAAAGTGCACATCGGCTTCCAACAGGGCCATACGTACTTCGCGAAGCGCTTCAGCAACATCGGCTTCGGTAATCTTTCCTCGGCCGCGAAGTTTTTTAAATGTCGATTGCAACTTATCGGCTAAGCCCTCAAATATCATGAGCAACCTCCAACAGCATACTCAATTGCCGCCTAGCCTCGCCAAGAGCGGGAATGTTTTGCATATTCTCAGGCAGGCTCATTAAAAGCTGTTGCACCTGCCGCAAAATTTCCCGATCCTGTTCCTGCCGTTCCAGCAATCGCAATTTTCCTTCATACTCTTCTAAAATATGTTCCGCCCGGCGCAGCATATCATGCACCGCTTGTCGCGAAACACACAGCTCTTCGGCAATCTCCGAAAGAGAAAAATCCTGCAAATAATGTAATTCCACGCAGCGCTGCTGTTTTTCCGTCAGTAACGCGCTATACAAATCAAAGAGACGTCCAATGCGGACGATTTTCTCCAACATGTTCACCACCAACTTCTTGCCAAGTTCTAATACTTGACACCTGCTTTATTATACGCACTTCAAGGATGGGCGTCAAGTACTTTTACTTGGCATTCTTGGTTAGTTGACAAATAAAGCTTGCGCAAACTCCTCCGCATCAAAAGGCCGCAAATCGTCCATGCCTTCGCCAACGCCAATCCACTTGACAGGCACGCCCAATTCACTCTTGACAGCCACAATCACGCCGCCCTTAGCCGTCCCGTCCAGCTTGGTCAAAGCCACGCCAGTCACATCGCTGACTTCTCCGAACACACGGGCCTGATTCAAGGCATTTTGCCCTGTTGTAGCATCCAGCACTAACAATGTTTCATGCGGCGCTCCTTCCACTTCCCGGCCAATAATCCGGTAAATCTTCCGCAGCTCCTCCATAAGATTTCCCTTATTGTGCAGCCTGCCGGCCGTATCGATGATCACTATGTCAAAGTTCCTGGCTTTAGCTGCTTGCAGCGCGTCAAACGCCACCGCCGCCGGATCCGAACCTTCTGCATGCTTGATCACTTCGCAGCCGGTGCGCTGACCCCAAATCTCCAGCTGGTCAATCGCCGCCGCACGAAAGGTATCCGCCGCCGCTAGAAGCACCTTTTTGCCTTGAGCTGCGTAAAAATGCCCCAATTTTCCAATCGTAGTCGTCTTGCCCACGCCATTGACGCCAACCACCAAAATAACGCCTACGCTCTTTTCCGGCAACTGCATAGCAGCCGTTCCCTCATTGAGCATGGAACTGATGCGCTGCGCCAAAAAGGGCCGCAAATCGTCAGGCTGGTTGATTTCTTTAGCTTTTATGCCTGTGCGGATGTCCTGCATCAACCGCGACGTAACTGTTACGCCAACATCCGAGGTCAACAACGCCATTTCAATATCATCTAAAAATTCCTCATCAATGTCGGCATAGCCCTTAATTACCTGTTCTATTTTCTCTGCAAAAGACTTGCGAGTCTTTTCCAAGCCCGATTTTAACCGATCAAAAAAACCCATTCTTCTTCGCACCTCTTCTCTAAAATTCACACCGCCGGCTTAAAATTGCTTCTTAGCTGGCGGAAGACTGCTTTTCTTCATTACTAAGTTCTACGGAAATAATGCGAGAGACGCCGTTTTCATGCAGCGTTACCCCGTGCAGACGGTCTGCCGCCTCCATCGTCCCCTTACGGTGCGTCACCACCAGAAACTGCGTGTGCGCCGCATATTCGCGCAAGAAACGACTAAAGCGACGCAAATTAGCCTCGTCCAGAGGCGCGTCAATTTCATCGACCATGCAAAACGGCGCCGGCCTATGCCGCAAGAAGGAAAACAGCAGTGCAATCACCGTCAACGCCCGTTCGCCACCGGACAAGAGCGCCAAATGCTGCGTCTTTTTCCCAGGAGGCTGCACAAAAATCTCAATACCGGTTTCCAATAAATTATCCGGCGCCGTTAGGCGCAGTTCCGCCTTGCCGCCGCCAAACAAACTTTGGAAAGATGCCGAAAAGTATTCATTGATTCGCTGAAAAGCTTCTTTGAACTGACTGGACATAGTCGCGTCCATTTCGGAGATAACCTGCCGTAATTGCTCCAGACTGGATGCTAAGTCCTCGAACTGCCCTTCTAGAAACTCATGGCGCTCCAGCAACGCCGCGTATTCCTTTTCTGCGTTGAGATTGACCGGTCCTAAGGCCTCGATATCTCTTTCCAGCCGGGCGATAGCCGAGTTAAAAGAGGCGGTGTTTCCCTCTACGCGCCACTCCTGCGCCTCTTGAGAACGCAAAGAAAACTGCTCCCATAGCTGGGTCTGCGCCGCCTCTACCTCATAATCCGCTTTAGCAGTCTGCAGTTCAATGGCATGAACTTTGCGCTCTAGTTCCTGACTCTGACGCCGGCAAGCTTCCTGAGCCTCCAGCGACTGACGCCAAACAGCCTCTTGCTGCACCCGTTCGCTTTGCGTTTTCGCCGCCGCGTCTTCCGCCGCCTTTTGTTTGGCGACAAGCTCTTCCTGCGCCGCAGTAATCGCAGCTAAGGCTTGCTGCGTTTCTTGCTGCTGCGCCTGCAACACGCCGTGTTCCTCCAGGAGCTGCTCTTGTTTGCGTTTTACATGCTCCAGTTCCGCTTCCATGCCGCGCAGCCGCTCTTCCATCTGTCTTCGCTGTTCCTCTAAAGCGGCCTGCCGCACCTTAGCCGCCATAAGGCGGCTTTGCTCCTCTTCCCTTCGACGCGTAAGCGCAACCTGTTGTTCCTGCTGCAGCGACACATCCTCGCGTTGCACATGGTCAGCCGCTTCAAACGTCGTCAGCGATTCGGACAGCTCTTGCCGCCGCTGCCGGACCTGTGCCAAAGCCAATTCCAAATCTCTGCGCCGCCGCTTAAGACTTTCGCCAACGTCCTGCCAACGCTGCCTCTCTTTAGCGCAAGCCTGGCTTTGCCCTTCCCAGGCCGTATGTTCTACTTGCAGCGCTTGCAGCTGCTGTCGTATTTGCTCCAATTGAGACTGCAGCTCTTGTCCTTCCTGCTGCAATTGTTCCAACTGCGCTTCCGTTTCCCGCAGTTTTTCAGCTCCTTCAGCAATGCGAAGGCTCAGCTCTTCCAGCTCGCTTTCACGTCCCAGCACGCCGCTTTCGCGCCGTTGCTGGCTGCCGCCGCTCATAGCCCCGCCCGGACTGAGCACTTCGCCGTCCAGGGTCACCAGTTTTACACTATGACCGGTCTGACGGGCAATCGTAATGGCTTCATCCAAGGTTTCTACAATAACCGTACGGCCCAGCAAAAATTTAACCGCCGCTTCATGTTCCGCCGCACACTCGATCATATCGGAGGCAAACCCAAGAGCCCCAGGCAGCTTAACCGCCCGCAGCTCCGCATCTCGCGGAGTCTGGAGCCGCAAAGCGCTCAAGGGTAAAAACGTCGCACGCCCCAGGCGCTGCGCTTTCAAAAAGGCTATTGCGTCACGCGCCACTTCCTCCCGTTCTACCACCACATGCTGCATAGCTCCGCCTAAAGCGGTTTCCACGGCTGTTACATAGCGGGAGGAAACGCGAATAAGCTCTGCAACCGGCCCGTGAATGCCGCTGCGCCAAGCCGCCTTGCTCTGCAGCAAGGCCTTTACGCCGCGTCCAAAGCCTTCATGCGCCTCTTTCATCTGCTGCAGCACTTGCCGCCTTGTCGTCCATTCCCGCTGCTGCAGTTGCAGCTTTTGCAGATCCTGCTGCCGCTGCTGCCGCTCTTCGCGCTTACGCTGACTTTGCTCCTGCTCGCGCTGCCCCTGCAGCCGCGCCGCTTGCATACGCTGCTGCAGCTCGTCTTCTTGTTGCTGCAGTTTTTTCTCTTGACCCGTTACAACACCTAGTTGCCGCTGCTGCTGTGTTTCTTCGCCGGCGACGCGCACCAGTTCCTCTTCCAGCCGGCTTCCTTCCTGCTCGTGCTGCTGGACTTCATGACGCAATTGCAGCAATTTCTGCATCCGGCTCATTTCCGCTTCTTTGCCGGAAGCCACCTGCGTTTCTAGCGCCGTCAATTCTTCCTGCAATTGTTGCAGCGTTGTTTCTCGTTCTTTAACTTCTTTCGTACATTGCAACAACGCTCCCGCTTGCTGCTGCCACTCGGCAGACACGTTTTCTCCCTGCGCTCGGGTGCGCTGCGCTAACTGCGCATATTCCACCTGCTCTTGGGCTAAGCGCCGGCTGCGCTCCTCTTCCTGCAAGGACCGCTCCGCCAAAACCGCCTGCTGCTGTTGCAGCGCGTCTCCTTCTTCCTGGCAGCTGCGAAGTTGCTGCTGCGCTGCCGTCCAAGACGCTTCCGCCTGGCTGCGCAACTCCCCGCAGCGGGCGGCCTCGCTCTCTGCCGCATATAACGCCGTGCGACCTGCTTCATAATCCTGCTGCAGCGCCGCCGCTTCGCCGCGCCAGCGCTCTTGCTGGCTTTGCGCCTGCTCCAGCCGCTGACACAGCATAGATACTTGCTGGCTGCGCAACTGTCGCGCCAGTTCTTTATGTTCTTTCGCTTTACGGGCGCTCTCCGCCATAGGTTCTAATCTCGCGGAAATTTCGCCGCGAATATCTGCTACGCGCGTCAGATTTAGCTCGGTTTCCTCCATTTTGCGCATGGCGTCCCGTTTGCGCTGCTTATATTTACTGATTCCTGCCGCATCCTCAAACAACAAGCGTCGTTCTTCCGGTTTGCTGTTCAGCACTTCGTCTACGCGATTTTGTCCAATAACAACCATAGAGTCCTTGCCCAGGCCGGTATGAGCCAAAAGCTCATGAATGTCCTTGAGACGACAAGAACGTTTATTTAAATAGTATTCGCTTTCACCGGAACGATAGACGCGGCGGGTAAAAATGACTTCACTATACTCAATAGGCAAGGTACCGTCTGTATTGTCAAAGGTCAATGACACTTCAGCCATGCCCAAAGGGCGCCTCCCTGCACTGCCGGAAAAAATAACATCCTCCATTTTGGCGCCGCGCAGAGTTTTGGCGCTCTGTTCGCCCAACACCCACAAGATCGCGTCGGAAATATTGCTCTTGCCGCTGCCGTTAGGCCCGACAATCGCTGTAATTCCTTCGTCAAATTCCAATTCAGTACGGTCTGCGAACGATTTAAAGCCATGAGCTTCCAGTTTTCGTAACAGCACGAATTAATTCACCACATTTCTTGCAGATATCTTACTTATTGTACCATCATCAACCACCTAATAACAAATAAAAAGCCCGCTTGCCGCAGCAAACAGGCTTATAAAACAACTCACTTCAACGAGGCTCCACAATAAAGCGAATGGCCGTCCTCTCTTCGCCATCAATATTGATTTCCGCAAACGCCGGAATGGTCACGAGATTGATACCGTTAGGAGCCACAAATCCTCTGGCGATAGCGATAGCCTTGATCGCTTGATTCACCGCCCCGGCTCCCACCGCCTGGACTTCCGCTCCCCCGTTTTCGCGCAACACCGCAGCCAATGCTCCGGCAACCGCTTTAGGATTCGATCGAGCAGACACTTTGAGGACTTCCATAGTTACTGAACCTCCTTCTACGTCGCTTTGAACTGCAAGGCATCCAGCATTTGTTGTTCCTATTAGGTCTTCCTTTATCCCCTCTATTCTGTTCTCTATGAAAAACTCCTTCTCCTAAAGCTATGTTTACCGGAAAGATTTTACTTATGATCGTTTAACAGTAAAAGACTCCAAGCGCTCCTAGCTTCACTCTCCGTCTGCCTTGCACCGCCTCTAGCTCCAGGCTGCCTGGACAAAGGCTTGCCTTTGCTTGCAGGGATACTTCTCCGAAACCGGCCTCTTGCCATTGACGCAAGTTCTCATTTTTCTGGCCCCGCACCTTGGATGCATCCTGAGGATGATAGAAGAGGCGACACGCTGAAGAAGAAAGCTGTTCTAAGCCATACAGCACCTGCTGACGTATTAAGAAAGACCATACGAGTTCGCCAAAAGCGGGATGATAGGGTCCTGCCAGCAGTTTGGCGGAATGCAGTTCTTCACTGTCCTGCAAGCCCATGCGAATCACGCCAATTTCTCGCTGCTGGCAGCCAGCCAAGGCCCACGCCGTACGCTCGACCGCTTCCGCCAGCGCAAGCGGCTTATACACGCCGCTTGCGTAAGAGCCAGCCAGTTCCGTACCTGCTAAAACCACCGTTGGATACAAGCGGATGAAATCCGGAGCCAGCTTCCAGAGGCGCTGCAATGTTTTTTGCCACAACAGCCGAGTTTCCCCGGGCAATCCCGGCATCAGCTGCACGCCTACGGTCAGCCCGGCATGCCGCAACACAGCGACAGCCTTTTCTACACAAGAAAAACCATACCCTCGCTTGGCTGCATTCAAAACAGAGTTGCAGAGCGATTGCGCCCCCAACTCCACGCACGAAACGCCTTGCGTCTTCAGCCATCTGACCGCCTCTTCTTCTATGGCGTCCGGCCTGGTGGATAGACGAATGCCTGTTACCTTCCCTGTTGCCAAAAAATGCTGCGCCGGCGCTAAAAGTTCCTTTTGCTGCCGTAGCGGCAAGGCTGTAAAGCTGCCGCCGTAAAAGGCGGCCTCCACTTTCTGTCCGGCCGGCTGCAATGCCAACGCTTTTTCCAAAATCGTCCGGATATCTTCCGCCGTCGGCGCCGCATTTCCGGTTCCCGTCAGCATGCGCTGATCGCAAAAAACGCATTGACTTCTACAGCCCAAAAAAGGAATGAATAACGGTACAATTCGCTTTCTTGGCTCTTTCATCTACAGGCCTCCTTCTAAGCAAAATCGCTAAGCGATTTCTAAAAAGACAAAAAACGATGCCGTAACTACATCCGTCACGGCATCGTTTCTATTTCAAGATGACTTGTGCGCACTTTCCTTGGGCTGCAAAGCCGCAAAGGCTTCTTGCGCAGCATGCTGCTCCGCTTCTTTTTTGCTGCGGCCGCTGCCGTGCCCTGCTAGATGGTCGTTGACCCAAACTTCCACGTGAAAAATCTTCCCGTGATCAGGCCCCTCTTCACCAGCCAGTTGGTACTGAATCTTTGCGTCAGCCTTACGCTGCACCAATTCCTGCAACAAGGTCTTGTAGTCCTTTAGGTAATTACCACGCTCCACCAGCTTAATTTCCTTCGCTAGCTGCTTCATGACAAAGTCTGTTACGCCAGGAATGCCGTGGTCCAAATAAATAGCGCCAATAATCGCTTCAAAGGCATCCGCTAAAATGGAAATGCGTTGGCGGCCTCCTGACAATTCTTCGCCGCGGCCCAAATAGAGAAATTCACCAACTTGCAGCTCCCCTGCCCTGCGGGCCAAGGTAGTCTCGCAAACCAAGACAGCTCTGGCTTTCGTCAACTCGCCTTCCGGCAATTGCGGAAACTTGCGAAACAGATAATCGCTGATAATCAAATCCAAGATAGCATCGCCAAGAAACTCCAGCCGTTCATTATGAACCAGCGTTTCATGCTTTGTCTCATTGGCATAAGAAGTATGCACCAATGCCTGGTGCAACAAAGATAGATCCTGGAATACGGTTCCCAAACGCTTGCACAATAGTGCAAGTTCTTGCTGCCGACCCTTATCCACCATTTGTCTTATCTTGCTCACGCGCGATTACGCCTTGTACTTTTTGAGCAAAATGGTAGCATTATGACCGCCGAAACCAAAGGAGTTGGAAATGGCCACATTGACCGTGCGCTGCCGTTTCACCTTCGGCACATAGTCGAGATCCATTCCTTCTTCGGCATTCTCATAGTTAATTGTCGGCGGAACCAGGTCATTAGAGATCGCCAAAGCTGTAGCAATGGCTTCAATACCGCCAGCTGCTCCCAGCAGATGGCCTGTCATAGATTTAATAGAGCTGATGGAAAGCACTTTGGCATGGTCACCGAAAAGAGCTTTAACCGCCAGCGTTTCATTGCGATCATTCAACGGCGTCGAGGTGCCGTGAGCGTTAATATAGTCGACGTCTTCCGGTTTTAAACCGGCGTCTTTAATGGCCAAGCTCATGCATTTAGACGCCATAGCGCCTTCCGGCGCCGGAGCCGTAATATGATATGCATCCGCATTATAGCCATAACCGCTGATTTCCGCATAAATCCGTGCGCCGCGCTGCAAGGCATGCTCCAGAGATTCCAAAATCACAATACCTGCGCCTTCGCCCATAACAAAGCCTGCACGGTCTTTGTCAAACGGCCGAGAAGCTTTGGTCGGCTCGTCATTGCGTGTCGACAAGGCTTTCATAGAACAAAAGCCAGCTACCGCTGCGGGAGAAATGCAGGCTTCCACCCCGCCAGCCACCATTACGTCGGCATCACCGCGCTGAATAATTTTAAAAGCATCGCCTACGGCGTTCGTGCCGGTGGCGCAAGCCGTAACTACACAGCTCGAAGGTCCGCGCAGGCCAAAAGCGATAGAAGTCTGACCAGCAGGCATATTGGCGATCATCATCGGTACAAAGAAAGGGCTGACACGGCCAGGGCCTTTGTCAAACAAAGTTTTGTACTGATCATGCAGCGTATCAATGCCGCCAATACCGGTGCCAATTACCGTACCAATGCGCTCCAAGTCTTCTTTTTCCAAATCCAAGGCCGCATCTTCAATCGCCATGGATGTTGCGGCTACAGCAAACTGAGTCACTCGATCCATGCGCTTTGCTTCTTTTTTATCAATGAACTGCGTAGGTTCAAAGCCTTTGACTTCACCGGCAATACGTGTTGTAAAGTCACTGGCGTCAAAACGTGTAATCGGACCAATGCCGGAAACACCGTTTGTCAAGGACTGCCAAAATTCAGCCGCCGTATTACCTACAGGAGTAATAGCCCCCAATCCCGTGATTACTACGCGTTTGGAAGTAGTATGCAAATAAAACACCTCACTTTAGTTAACTGCTTCTGCTTCGCGAAGCAGCCGCTCAAAAATTTCCTTTACAGGAAGAATTTCCTCAATCTTGTGAATGTACTCGCCAGTAAAGACCAAGCCGCTCTCCACATCTCCCTGCTGCGCTCGAATCAGCGCCCGGATAATGCAGAAATTACGTTTGCAATGCTTCAAACAAGCATCACAGGTTGTCGGCGCCGGAGCATCCCCTGCCAAAAGGCGAGCCGCAAAGGGATTTCGCACAGCGCGTCCCGGCAATCCTACCGGGCTGTCAATCAGCACAACATCTTCCGGTTTAGCCTTCAGATAGAATTCTTTTAATGCCGGGGCCGCATTGGATTCTTCGCTTGCGGCAAAACGCGTACCCATTTGCACGCCGCTTGCCCCCAGTTTCAAGACGTCTACAATATCTGCACCGTTCATGACGCCGCCAGCGGCGATGACCGGAATATTGACAGCTTTGCAAATATCGGGAATGATCTCGCGCATGGATAGGTCGGTTCCCAAATGACCGCCTGCTTCCTTGCCCTCAACCACAATGGCCGCCGCACCTAATTTTTGCGAAATCTTGGCCAATTTTACCGATGAAACAATCGGCACAATCGGAGTGCCCGATTCGTGTCCGAGTCCAAACATATCTCTGGAAAAGCCAGCTCCGGCAACTACAAGATCAATTCCTTCTTCAATTGCGGTTTTTACCAAACCAGCAAATTCACGAGCCGCCACCATGGCGTTAATGCCAATAATCCCCTTCGTCAGGGAACGAGCCAGACGGATTTCATATCGTAATTCATCAAAAGTCATCCCAGATGCGGCAATCAGGCCTATGCCTCCCTGCGAGGCTACTGCGGCAGCCAGGCGGGCCGTAGAAAGACGGATGGCCATGCCGCCTTGCATAACTGGTACTTTGGCCACAAGCTGGCCAATGCGAAGTTCTGGAAGTTTCAAGAAAATACTCCTCCATTCACATGGGCGTCATCATCTTTAAGAAAGTCCCGCGAACAAGTTCACGGGACTTTCTCAGTTGACAGACCGCTTCGCGATCTTTAGCCTTGTTTTTCCTGTTCAATGTAGGTAACAGCGTCTTTTACGGTCTTGATCTTTTCTGCAACCTCATCAGGAATTTCGATGCCAAATTCCTCTTCGAAAGCCATGATCAATTCCACGATGTCCAAGGAATCAGCACCCAGATCATCGATGAAGGTGGAGTCAATAGCTACATCAGCAGCTTCCACACCCAATTGCTCAACTACGATTTCTTTTACTTTGTCAAATGTCGACATGAAGTTCACCTCCTTCCAAAGCCCACGTAGAAAGTGGAAATCAGTACATGACCATACCGCCGTCCACGTTAAGGGTTTGTCCTGTAATATAAGCTGCAGCGTCCGAACAGAGGAACAATACAGCTTTCGCCACATCGCTCGGCGTTCCTGGACGTCCAAGGGGGATAGTACTAGTCATTTGTTCTTTTACACTGTCAGGCAGCACTTCGGTCATATCTGTGGCAATAAACCCCGGGGCTACTGCATTGACCGTAATCCCACGGCTGCCTAGCTCTTTTGCCATGGACTTTGTAAAGCCCACTACGCCAGCTTTCGCTGCAGCATAGTTAGCTTGACTAGCATTGCCAGTCAGTCCCACAACCGAAGTCATATTGATGATTCTGCCGCTTCGCTGCTTCAGCATCAGCTTAGACACCGCCTTGGTGCACAAGAAGACGCCTTTCAAGTTGGTATCCAGCACCACATCCCAATCGGCCTCTTTCATCCGCATCAAGAGCGCATCCCGCGTAATTCCGGCATTGTTGACCAGAATGTCAATCGAGCCAAATGCAGTTACCGTCTTTTGGATCAATTCATCCACTTCAGCAGCAACCGCTATGTTAGCCTGCACTGCAATGGCCTGACCGCCCATATCTTGAATGGCTTTCAGCACTTCCTGCGCCGCCGCCGCATTACCGGCGTAGTTAATGACAATCTTAGCTCCGGCCTTGGCAAGTTCCAGCGCCGTTGCCCGGCCAATGCCGCGCGAAGCACCTGTAATCAAGGCCACTTTATTGTCTACATGCATTTTAGCGGACCTCCTTGAAATAATCAAGGCTTTTTTCCAGAGAAGCCAAATCCTCAATATTGGCGCTGGCAGTCTCTTTGGCAATTTTCTTCGTAAAGCTTGTCAATACCTTGCCAGGCCCCACCTCTACCAGACATTCCGCCCCTTCAGCCAGCAGTGTTTGCACGCAGGCTTCCCAAATAACCGGACTTGCCGCTTGCGCCACCAAAAGGCGCTTGATATCAGCAGCACCGGTCATCGGTTTGCCGGTTACGTTGGAAATGACTGGAATTACGGCGTCCTTAACTGCGACTTTATCCAGCTCCGCCGCCAATCCTTTAGCCGCAGGTTCCATCAGCGTGCTGTGGAATGGAGCGCTCACCGGCAGCATAACTGCCCGTTTGGCGCCCGCTTCCTTCAGCTTGGCTGCAGCGGTCTCAACAGCTGCCGTCGTACCAGCAATAACAACTTGGCCCGGGCAATTGAAATTAACAGCTTGGACTGCTTGCCCCAACTCGTCCTGTACCTCTTGGCAAGTCTTGACAATGCTCTCGCTGTCAAGACCCAAAATAGCCGCCATCGCGCCTTCGCCCAAAGGAACGGCTTCCTGCATCAATTGCCCCCGTTTACGCACTAGACGCACCGCATCAGCAAAATCCAGCGCTCCCGCCGCAACCAATGCCGAATATTCACCCAAGCTATGCCCGGCTGCCAGAACAGGCGTAATTCCTTTTTCTTTGAGCACAGCCGCACAAGCCACGCTTACTGTCAAAATCGCCGGTTGCGTGTTATATGTTTTTTTCAGTTCCTCTTCGGGACCTTGAAAACACATGTCGGTAATAGAAAATCCCAGCGCTTCATCCGCCTCAGCAAAGATCTTTTTTACAATCGGAAAGGTCTCGTACAAATCTTTGCCCATACCAACGGTTTGAGATCCTTGTCCTGGGAACACGAATGCCAATTTGCTCATCTATTTTCCCTCCATTCCGTCTCGTTGTTTTTCCGAGTCTTACGCCTTAAAGCGAGTTGCCTGCTGCAAATGCTCCATTACGCCGGGAATGCCGGAAACCAGATCTTGCATGACCGCTTCTACCGACTGAATTTCCCGAATCATACCGGCAATTTGGCCCACCATCACAGACCCGTAGTCCACGTCGCCTTCTTGAGCGGCCAAACGCAGTTTGCCAGCTCCCATTTGATCCAGTTCTTCTGTTGTTGCACCAGCTCGTTCGCGCTCCACATATTCTTTAGTCAGTTTGTTCTGCAAGACGCGTACAGGATGACCTGTGCTCACGCCGGTAACAATGGTCGAGCGTTCTTTCGCTTTTACTAAAGCCTGCTTGTATCGTTCATGCACGAGGCATTCTGTAGTAGCCACAAAACGAGTGCCAATCTGCACCCCTTGCGCTCCTAAAGCCAAAGCCGCCACAACGCCTCGAGAATCGGCAATACCGCCAGCAGCAATAACCGGAATAGAAACCGCATCCACAACTTGCGGCACCAATGCCATGGTCGATACTTCGCCCACGTGGCCGCCGCTCTCATGTCCCTCAGCCACCAACGCATCAACACCGATACGTTCCAGACGCTTCGCTAAGGCAACCGAAGCTACCACCGGAATAATTCGAGCCCCAATGCCCTTGAGCGCAGGAATGTATTCTCCCGGATTGCCAGCGCCAGTCGTCACTACTTGCACTTTCTCATCAACAACAACCTGCATAACCTCTTTGACGAAAGGAGACATTAACATAACGTTGACGCCAAACACCTTTGTTGTCAATTCTTTGGCGCGGCGAATTTCCTTGCGCAAGGCATCCGGCGGCATATGTCCGGCGCCAATCAGCCCCAAACCGCCTGCATTAGAAACTGCTGCCGCCAACTCAGCCGTAGCTACCCAGGCCATGCCCCCTTGAATAATGGGATATTTAATGTTCAATAATTCGCAAATCTGATTACTCACCAACAGATGAATCCTCCTTGTACCAGCGAAGCACGCAGGCAGCCCAGGTCAACCCTGCACCGAAGCCTACGAGCACCAGCTTGTCTCCGTTTTTGACCTTGCCTTCAAGCACTGCTTCTTCCAAGGCGATAGGAATCGATGCAGCCGACGTATTTCCATAACGATCCACATTGACATGCACTTTCTCCATCGGTAATTGCAAGCGCTTCGCAGCCGATTGAATAATCCGGATGTTTGCTTGATGGGGAATTAAATAATCTACATCCGCATCGGTCATGCCAGCCTTTTGTAAGGCTTTTTGCGCCGCTTCACCCATAACTTTAATCGCAAACTTGAACACTTCGTTGCCGTTCATATGCACATAATGCAAGCGTTGAGCCACTGTTTCGGCGCTTGGCGGACGCCTCGAACCGCCAGCAGGCATTTTCAAAAGTTCTCCGCCATGTCCGTCTGCCCCTAATTCCACACCCAGTACGCCATATCCTGCAGGAACCGGTCCGATTACCGCCGCACCGGCGCCATCGCCGAAAAGCACGCAGGTATTGCGATCCGTCCAGTCTAGAATTTTAGAAAGCGTCTCCGCGCCAATGACAAGCACCCGCTGATATAAGCCAGCTTGTATAAATTGCGTCGCCACGGTCAACCCGTAGACAAAGCCGGAGCAGCCCGCCGCTAAATCAAAGGCTGCTGCATGAGTCGCTCCAATCTTTTCTTGTACCAAGCAAGCCGTCGAAGGAAAAAACATATCCGGCGTCGCTGTGGCCACAATAATCAGATCCAGCTCCTCTGCTTTAATTCCTGCATGAGCCAAAGCCCGTTTAGCCGCCCCCGCAGCAATGTCCGAAGTAGCTGTCGCCTCATCCGCCACATGACGTTGTTTGATTCCCGTCCGAGAAAAAATCCATTCATCAGAAGTATCTACTATCTTTTCAAGATCGGCATTGGTCAAAATGCGTTCCGGCACATAACTGCCTAAGCCTAAAATTCCAGCAGACTGCTTAGTTTCCGCCATGCGTCAGCACCTCCTCTTTTGCAATCATCTCGCTAATATGAGTCGCCACTTGCTGTTCCGTAAATTCCTTGGCTACACGAACTGCGTTTTTAATCGCTTTAGCTTTAGAACTGCCGTGACAAATAATGCAACAACCATTTACACCCAGCAAAGGCGCCCCGCCATACTCAGCATAATCTAATTTCTTTCGCAAACGTTTCAAAACCGGCAACAACATCAACGATGCCATCTTCGTTAAAAAACCGCTTTGTTGAACGGCATCTTTCAATAAACGCATGATTGCGCTGGCTAAGCCTTCGCCGAACTTTAGAACCACGTTCCCCACAAAGCCATCGCAAACCACAACATCAACGGTCCCTTGCGGGATATCTCGGCCTTCAATATTACCAATAAAATTAATGTTTTGTACTTGCGCCAGCAGCGGATACGTTGACAAAGTCAATTCGTTTCCTTTGGTCTCTTCTTCGCCAATGCTCAACAAACCAACACGAGGATTTTCAACCCCCAGTACATATTTCGCGTAAATGGACCCCATAATAGCGCTTTGCACTAAATGTTTCGGTTTGCTGTCCACATTAGCTCCCGAATCCAACAACATCGTCGTTCCCGTTAAATTGGGGATGGGCGTTGCAATAGTAGCACGCTCAATCTTGGGCAGTCGTCCCAAGCCAAACAAGGCGGCCGCCACCGCAGCGCCCGTGCTTCCGGCTGAAATCACCGCCGCACACTCGCCTTCTTTCACTAAGCGCGTAGCAACTACCACCGAAGCATCCCGCTTTTTGCGGACCGCAGCGCCGGGAGATTCGTGCATATCAATCACTTCCGACGCATGATGTACAAAAATGTGCTCGCCTTCGCGCACGCCATGCTTACCCATGGCCTCTCGCAACAACGTCTCATCGCCTACCAGCACAATATCACAGCCATAGTCTTTCACAGCCTCCATGGCGCCTAAAAGAATTTCTTCCGGCGCATGATCGCCTCCCATGGCATCAATCGCAACTTTCATCAATTTTCGCCCTCCGAGTTCACTGCAACCATAATGAATTTGGCCCGGAACACCTCTTCTTGCTCATTACGGGTTTTTACCCAAATAAAAACTTTGTTCCCGCGGATGCGAATCACTTCCGCCTTGGCCACCAGTTTTTCACCGGCCCGCACCGGCACTTTATATTTTATATTAGCCACGCCGGTTACCGCCGCAGGCGCATCCATAACCGCCAGCGCCAACGAATTGGCCTGGGAAAAAATATAATGTCCTCTGGCAATCTTCGTCTTTGCCAGCACCATGTCTTCCGTAACTGCCAACACGGAAATGGCCGTTCGGCCTACTTCCAAATCAACCAATTCACCTACGACATCGTCTTCCGCAATCGCTCGCAATTTATTTTGAGCCCGCTGCGCCATAAGCTTGGTCCGCTCTCTCAACTCGGGAATCCCCATCTCCATGCGATCCAGACGAATGGTTTGCACGCTGACCCCAAATTCCACAGCTAATTCCTCATCGCGCAAAAACGGATGAGTAGAAATCTTTTCTGTCAACAATTCCTGTCGTATACGTTTGTTCATGCGCGCCATATCATCACCTAATCTTAGAAACTGGTACTAAAATCACATCGTCCTCATTATAGCGGAGACATGACGCAATTGGCAAGCAAAAAATGAAAGGAGCAACTTGCAGCCAGGCTGCAAGCTTGCTCCTTTCATTCGGGATTATTCCACGGTGACAACCGCTTTTCCGTTGTAGTGACCGCAATCAGGGCACACGCGGTGAGGCATTTTGGGCTCATGGCACTGCGGGCAGGGTACGAAGCCCGGAGCCGTCAGTTTCCAGTTTGCACGCCGTCTGTCACGACGGGCTTTAGACATTTTACGCTTTGGTACTGCCATGGTCTGGTTCCACCTCCTTCAATGGTAGGCTACTGTTTAGAATCAAGCAACTGTTTGAGAGCAGCCAGCCTGGGATCAATGGCTTCATGATCGCAATGACAGTCACTTTGATTGCGATCCTGGCCGCACACCGGGCATAAGCCCTTACAATCCAGTTGGCACACTTTCTTCATGGGTTCCGCCAGCAACAATGTATCCCGCACCAGTTCAGTTACATCCAGCTCATCACCTTCGTAAACGCCATATTCAGCGTCTGCCGGCAATGGGCTTTCTTGCGATGTTTCCCGATATTCCTGTCGAAATTCTTCAACAAGCTCGGTTTCATAGTCCCGCAAGCAACGCTGGCATTCAAAGGAGGCTAACGCACGTATCGTGCCGGAAACCACCATATGACCACCACTGTTGGCAACCTTCCCTGAAACGGAAACGGGTCCCCGCAACCAGAAAAACTCTTCTGCCGCAGGCACCTCGAAGGCAAACGAAAATTGCTTGCCTGTTGCATGTCGGAGTGAAACAACGTTGAGTTTCATCACTTCTCACCTCAACCTTCGTCTATTATATCCACCGAGGCGAGCCTTGTCAAGAAAAGACCATGACAGAAGCCGGCAGGATAAAAACCGCTGCCGGCTTCCACTTCAGGCAAGTTAGAAAAACTCAACCAAGACAGATTGATTTCGTATCCCGAGCAATCATCAACTCTTCGTTTGTAGGAATGACGAAGAGCTTCACTTTGGAATCGGCCGTGCTGATTTCGCAGGCTTTACCGCGAACATTGTTGCGCTCTTTGTCGATTTTTGCTCCTAAATAGCCAAAAGCTTCCGCAATGCTTTCACGCATAGAGATGGAGTTTTCCCCCAAGCCGGCGGTGAAAACAATCGCGTCTACTCCGTTCATAGCAGCGGCATAAGCACCCACATATTTTTGTACGCGATAGGCGAATACATCCAGCGCCAATTTCGCTCTTTCATTGCCTTCGTCAGCAGCGCCTTCGATATCCCGGAAGTCGCTGGAAACGCCGGAAATACCCAGCACGCCGGACTCTTTATTAATATAGCTGTCAATTGCATCGGCATCCATATTTTCTTTTTTCATCAACATCGGCAAAATAGCCGGATCAATGTCGCCGCAGCGAGTTCCCATGACAAGGCCTTCCAGCGGAGTCAAGCCCATGCTGGTATCCACCACTGCCCCGTTTTTAACAGCGGCAACGCTGGAGCCATTTCCCAAATGACAGGTGATGACTTTAATGTCTTCCGGTTTTTGTCCCATCATTTCTGCGCACTGCTGAGAAACAAATTTATGAGAAGTACCATGGAAACCATAGCGACGAATGCCGTGTTTCTTATAGACTTCATAAGGCAGGCCGTAAATGAAAGCATGCTTCGGCATGGTCTGATGGAACGCAGTATCAAACACGCCCACTTGAGCTACGCCAGGCATTAATTTTTCACAGGCTTTAATACCTAAGATATTCGGAGGATTATGAAGCGGCGCCATTTCAATGCACTCTTCCAGCGCATCCATAACGGCATCATTGATACGTACCGATGTAGCAAACTTCTCGGCGCCATGAACTACGCGATGACCTACGGCGGAAATTTCATTCATGTCCTTGATAACGCCATGTTTAGCATCAACCAAAGCATTCAAAACTAATTTGATTGCCACGCTGTGATCCGGAATCTCGGTTTCAATAGTCACTTTTTCGGCTTCGCCAGGCTGATGCTTCAATACAGAGCCTTCAATGCCGATCCGTTCCACAAGACCTTTAGCCAATACCGACTCGTCCGCCATGTTGAAGAGCTGATACTTCAACGAGGAGCTGCCACAATTGATAACTAGTACTTTCACCTTCGAAATCCCCCTTAAATTGATGGAATAAATTAAATTTTTATGAAATCCTACTAAATAAAACAAATGTTGTGACTTTAAAGCCACAACATCATTTTTATCGGATTTTCATTTTTTATTCTTCGACAAAACTTTTCTCATCCCTTCTTCTATAGAAAAATTTATTATTTATTTGCAGAAAATCACCAAATCCGGCAAGAAAAGTGCTAAACTCCAGATAATCAGAACACAACAGCAGGAGGGTTCTATGTCTGTCACTGGCATTATTGCAGAATATAATCCTTTTCATACAGGTCATGCCTGGCAAATTGCCGAAGCTCGCCGCCATGGCGGCAACGCCCCTATCATCGTCGCTATGAGCGGCTCTTTTGTGCAACGCGGGGAACCAGCTATTTTTGACAAATGGCTCCGGGCCGAATTGGCTGTTTTGGGAGGCGCCGATCTAGTTTTGGAACTTCCTTTCACTTTTTCCTGTCGCAGCGCAGAAACCTTTGCCCAAGGAGGCGTACGTCTTCTCGCCGCAACCGGCCTAGTTTCCACCTTGGCATTCAGCGCTGAAACGCCTGACTTAAGCTGGCTGCAGCAAGTAGCCAGACAAAAAAACACGCCGCAAACACAAGAACGCTTACAAAACGCCTTACAGAAAGGATTATCCTACGGGGCAGCCCTCGGAGCCGCCCTGGATCAAAATGCAACTACCGCAAGCGCCCTTGCCTTGCCCAACAACATTCTCGCCTTGGAGTATCTGAGCGCCCTCGCCAAATACGCCCCGGCTTTGCAAGCGCTTGCGCTGCCGCGACAAGGTTCCGGCTATCATCAAGGCGATTTGCCTACATCCGGCTATGCCAGCGCCACAGCCTTACGACAGCAGTTACTTACAATCGCCTCACAAGAACTATCTTCGTTCTTTCCGCCTGCCGTTTGGCAGCGTCTTCTCTCTTTGCCAACGCAGCCTGTAACCCTTCGCTCCCTGGAGCTCCCGCTGCTGCAGCAGTTGCGCAGCAGCTATGCAAATGAGCTGGCTCTTTTGCCTGATATGGAACCCGGGCTGGAATGGCGTCTTCTACAATGCGCTCGCACATCCCGAACAGCGGAAGAGCTGCTGACAAAGTTAAAAACAAAACGCTACGCCCGCACCCGGCTGCAGCGTCTGTTGATCTATAGCCTTTTGCGATTTCCGGCCGCCATCGCCAAGCAAGCAAGTCTTGACGGTCCCGTCTACCTGCGCGTCCTCGCTTTCAATGCAACTGGCCGCACCTTGCTGCAGCAAATGAAAAAAGCTGCTTCTTTGCCCGTCATTACTCGCGGCGCAGCCCTAAGCCGCTCCAAAGCGCTCCAAATGGCCCCTCTGCCAAGCAGTTCCCCCCTTGCTTCTTGGCAATGGGACGTCCGGGCTACGGATCTGCACGCTTTCGCCAGCGGCCAGGCGAGCGGACTGGATTTTCTCCGCTCCCCGGTCTATGTACCAGAAAGCAGTTCTTGAATAACAGGCAAAGCCGCTTGAGCCGCCACGCGTCCTAAAGCCACGCATTCCTTGAGATGGTTAAAGGAACTTGGCGATACATAGCCTACATTAGGCTGCAGCAGCACATCCCAATCGCGGTGCTTATGCCGCAGGAGCTCCCGTTCCATAATATCAATAGAACGCAGCATAACATCCACAAAACTTTTTACTTCCGGCGCCTCTTCCTTGCTCGTTAAGTCCACCGCAACTACTACGTCCACCCCCATTTCCCGCGCCAAATCGCTGGGAACCGGATTTAAAACCGCGCCATCCACCAAGAGCATGTCCTCCCACTCAAAAGGCAGGAACACACCAGGTACAGACACACTGGCTCTTACTGCCGCCGCCACGGGCCCTTCCGCAAAAACGACCTCTTTGCCGCTTTTTAAGTCGGCAGCAACGATACGCAAGGGAATGTTCAACTGCGCAAATGTCTTTTTTTGCAGCAGCACATCCATCGTTCCCCATATTCGCCTGCCTGAAAACATGCCGAGCTTCGACATATTCATATCCAACCAATGCGCTTTGGGCAAATGGCAAGCCAATTTTAAGATGTCCTGCGGCTTATGTCCGGCGCAATACATCGCCCCCACCAAAGCCCCTATACTACAGCCAGCGATGCAATCAACGGCAATTCCTTCCTCCTCCAGCACCTGCAGCACGCCCACATGAGCCAAGCCGCGCAGGCCTCCCGCTCCTAAAGCCAATCCTAGTCGCCGTTGCGTCATTACGCCGCCTCCTTGCATCATCAACAATTTCTTTCATTATATAACAAACCGCCCTTACTAGGAGACAAAATAAAAAGCCTTCGGGAAATTCCCGAAGGCTTATTACTGATAAATTGGTGCGGTAGAGAGGACTCGAACCTCCACAGGGTTGCCCCTACCAGCCCCTCAAGCTGGCGCGTCTGCCATTCCGCCACTACCGCATGAAACTATAAAGTTGGTGCGGTCGAGAGGACTTGAACCTCCATGAAGTTGCCTTCACTAGATCCTGAGTCTAGCGCGTCTGCCAATTCCGCCACGACCGCAAGAGGGCTTTATTGAGTTTGGTGCGGTCGAGAGGACTTGAACCTCCATGAAGTTGCCTTCACTAGATCCTGAGTCTAGCGCGTCTGCCAATTCCGCCACGACCGCAAAGCCAACTGCCATTACAAATAGCAGCTTACCCACGTTGGCTATTATAGCAGAGACCTCGCGCCAATGCAAGAAAATCTTTGCCTAAGAAAACAGCGATTCCTTCTAATTACTTATATCGCTCAACAAAGTTCTCCAATTTTTTCATGTTCTCATGCACTTGCCGCAAAATAGCAGCAATCTCTTCGGTTGTCGCAGCTTGTTCTTCACTAATTGCTCCGGTCGTTTCAATCGATTGATTGATCTCTGCAATGGCCCCGTTTACTTGTTGCAACGTCTCCTGAATCTTTTTTACGGCCTCGTTGGATTGATCAGCCAGCTTGCGCACTTCTTCCGCCACGACCGCAAAGCCCCGGCCGTGTTCACCCGCCCGAGCCGCTTCAATAGCCGCGTTGAGTCCCAATAAGTTGGTTTGCGCGGCAATAGTTCGAATAAATTCCAAAATACTGGCGGTATGCCTATTTTTTTCACCTAACGATTGCGCTTGCCCAATGGTCGCCTGCCCTGCTTTCGCTAATTCGCCTACGCTCTTGGCAACTTGTTCAATGCTCTCTGAAGCTTGCGTAGTATCTGCTGCAAGATCTTCGATCGTCTTGATCAACTGCAAACTATTTTGAAAATCAATACCAGAACTCAAGGTGCCAATTACTTCGCCCTGAATCCCATAAATCGGCGTAAAAATAGTTTTTATTGGACGCCCATAAACCGCTGGCGGAATATCGGCAAAGGTGTCTTGCTTCATTGACAAACAGCGTTCAATCGTTTCAATACCGCTGATGGGTTTTCCCGCAGGAAGATCCAGTTCAAATTCTTTCGCACGATAATAAGATAAGTATTCTTTGCAGTCTGTCAAACCGACTGCCATATCCTCCCGCACAATTCGGTTCATATACGGCAATACCAATTTGAAAGCCTGAAGAATTTCCTCATTCGTTTTAAAAAAAGTATTTTGCGTCATAATCGCACCTCTTTTCTGTAAGATAGTTTTTTACATCGCCAGTATACCACAATATTTCGCAATATTCTTCTTTTTTAATGTTGCAAAATGCAAAAACAAAAAAGCCTGCAATATTTTGCAGGCTTCATTTTTTTGGTGCGGTAGAATGGATTTGAACCATCACGAGGTTGCCCCCGCCAGCCCCTCAAGCTGGTGCGTCTGCCATTCCGCCACTACCGCATAGAGTATTGATTGGTGCGGTCGAGAGGACTTGAACCTCCATGAAGTTGCCTTCACTAGATCCTGAGTCTAGCGCGTCTGCCAATTCCGCCACGACCGCATGCAGTAAGAACGTCCCTACTTTATCATAACAACTAATCTTCTGTCAACATACCAAGAAAATGACTAGCGCGCCGCCCAGGTCCATTCCCAGGCGTTCCATAAATTCCCCTCTTCCGGATTGGGTTTAAAACCGTTTAGCCCATTCTTGCTCGCATCCAGCTGGCACCGGAAATAAAGAGGTATTACAGGCACATCCGTGGCCATCAACGCCCCGATCTGCTTATATATCTCTTTGCGCGCCGCCATATCCGGAGTCGTCGCTCCTTGTATCGTCAAAGCGTCAATTTGTGGATTGCGCCAACCGGCGACATTAAGACCGCCTTGCCCTATAAAGCGCGAATGCCAATACAAGCGATTATCCGGGTCCACGCCGCGTACCCAAGCAAAAAATGCCGCCGCAAACGGACGTTGCCGATAGGTCTGCTCAAAGTTCTTTGCGTCCACCACTTGAAGCTGTACCGAAACGCCCAGTTCCTTCCATTGCTGCACAATCGCCTGCGCCGCCAATTCCCGTTGCTTATTGCCGCTAGGCACCGTCAGAGCAAAGGCCAAGGGTTTTCCTTCTTTTTGCAACATATTGCCGTTTTGAGCCAGCCAGCCCGCCTGCGCTAACAGTTCCTTGGCTGTTTTTAAATCACGAGGAGGTATTCCTTCATTCACATAAGCCCAGGAAACAGCCGGCTGGTCCGCCCAGGCAGCTACACCAGTCCCTTTTAACACCTGTTGCGCCAGCAGATTACGATCAAGGCCCAATGCTAAGGCCTGCCGAACCCGAAGGTCTTTAAAAAGAGGATGATCCAGATTAAAGGTAATTTGCTCCCAAATAGGACCAGGCGTGGCAAACACTTGAAAATTAGTCTGGCTGCGCATCTGATCATACGCTTGATTGCCAAAATGCGGCGCTATGTCCACTTCACCAGATTTAGCCTGAGCAATAAGCAAGGTCTCATCCGGCACAATCTTATAAACAAGGGTATCCATCTTAGGTTTACCGCGGAAATAGCGTTCGTTTGCTGCAAAAACAAGGCCGTCCGCCATACGCCATTCCTGCAGTCGAAAAGGACCCGTGCCAATCGGATTCCTTTGAAAAGCTCCTTTGTTCGGATCAGCCCCAGCCAAAAGATGCTTAGGCAGTATCGTTTTAAACAAGCTGACCCAGTCTGGATATATCTCACGAAATTTTACCACTACAGTATAGGGGTCCGGCGTCTCCACGGCGCGGATACGATCATAACCGCCTCTTGAAATCGCCTGAGTTTTAGAGTTCATGATATATTCCCAGGTAAAACGAACATCTTCCGCCGTAAAAGACGCCCCGTCATGCCAGGTTACGCCTGTACGCAGCAGATAGCGAACCGTTAAACCATCCGGGCTCACCGTCGGCAGTTCTCTCGCCAAGTCCGGCTGCAGGGCGCCATCTGGCTGGCTAACGACCAAACCGCTAAATAGCAGCCGCGACATTTCATGAACCGAAACCGCATCCGAAAGATACGGATTTAATACTGCCGGCTCATGCAGACTAGCATAAACCACCTGTCCTCCGGAGCGAGTGGCAGAAGGCAAAGCAACCCCTCCCGCTTTCTCCGAATTCTGCCCGAACGAACAGCCCCCAGCCAACAGCAACCCGCCCAAAATCAAAGCCAATATCCACACGCGGCCGAATCTACGCACCTCAATTCACTCCTTACCCCTTGTTCCCGTACAACTGCCTATATCGTTCCCTGCCGCTTAGCACCCGTTCCACGTATTCGCGGGTTTCGCCGTAAGGAATAGCCTTTACGTCTTGAAACGAAAAATTCCAGCCATAGGTTGTCATCCATTGCCGTACCGTCCCCCGCCCTCCATTGTAGGCGGCCAGCATCAACACTTCATTTCCATGAAACTCTTCTTTTAGCGAAGCCAAATACCAAGTGCCAAAACGAATGTTTGTTTCCGGTTCGTTTAAATGCTCCTCAAAAAAAGTCTCTTCGCCTATATTGTGAGCAACCCATTGCGCCGTCTCCGGCATCATTTGCATCAGCCCGCGAGCCCCTTGATTGGATACGGCTTGCGGCTTAAATTTACTTTCCGCCTGAATCACCGCAGCAACCAGCATAGGGTCTAGTTCTCTGCTGGCGGCATAGGTTTCAACCAAAGGCCGATAGGGAAAGGGAAAACGATAGGTCTCTTCAAACCACGCACTGCGATAGCCTCCGTACACAACCAAAACAAACAAGAAAAGGCACACAACCCCTCTCATCCATTTCCCGTCCCGCTGGGTGCTTCTTTCAGCCGCGCGCGTATACATCAAACCGCTTCTACTCATGTGGCCGCCTTTCAAGAATTCTGCGCTTAGGAAGAGTCCCTTGCAACACTCGCAACCATTGCTCTTTCACTTGCAAAAGGGTCGCCTCTTCAGCACCGTTATTATCAATGCAGACATCCGCCTGCGTCGCTTTCTCATTCAAATCCCCCTGCAGGGATATTCTATGCCTTCCTTCAGCCTCAGTCATGCCATCTCTGGCGCATAAGCGCTGGAGCTGCACCTGCGGCTTTACAAAGACTACCCATACCTCATCCATTTGATCCTGCCAGCCAACCTCAAACAACAACGGCACGTCAAACACCACCGCAAGCTCTCCTCTGGCAGCTGCCGCCTGAGCCGCCTCGGCGGCGCGCGCTAAAATACGAGGGTGCAGGATCTGCTCCAACTTTTTTCTGGCTGAAGCATCGGCAAAAACGATCGCCCCTAGTTTGCGTCGATCAATCTCCCCTGAAGGAAGAACAATATTGTTTCCAAAAGCAGCCGCTACCGCTCGATAACCAGGAGTCCCCGGCTTCACCACTTCACGAGCCAAGCAATCAGCGTCAATAATGGTCGCTCCCATCTTTTTTAGCAAAGAGGAAACAAAACTCTTACCGCTGCCAATTCCTCCTGTCAGTCCAATCCATTTCATAACTAATTCTACTCTCCCTTGTCCGGTTGGCAGCGAGAACACCAATGCGTCCCTCTGCCTGCTACCTCTGCGCGCGATATGCTTTGACCGCAGTGCAAACATGGCTCGCCGCCACGCCCATATACACAGAGAAGCCTCTGATTTCCCCCTCGGCGCCCCAAGCCGTCGCGATAATCCCGAATGCTTGTGCCGCCATGGTCAATCCCCTGCTGCAGCACCGTCCGGATAGCTTGATGCAGTTTTTCTGTCTCCTCCCTAGTTAGGGACGCTGCTGTCCGCAACGGATTCACGCCGGCCAAAAATAAACTTTCATCCACATAGATATTTCCCAAACCGGCTACTACATCCTGACGCAGCAAAAAGTTTTTAATACGGCTGAGGCTTTTTTGCAGGCGTTCCTGCAGATAGGCCACACTAAAATCATCTTCCAAAGGCTCTGGGCCCAAACTGCTCACGCCAGGTAAAGAGGATACTTTCGCTGCCGAAACCAAGTGAAACGTACCAAAGGTACGCACATCATGATATAGCAATTGCGCGCCGTCGTCCAGTACAAAACGCAAGCGATCATGCAAACGCCGTTCCGCCTTTTCCGAAGCCGCCCGGTATTCTAAACGTCCGGTCATCCGCAAATGGATAACCATCACATCTTCTTCCAATTCCAGCAGCAAATATTTACCTCGCCGCCGCAGACGCTGCACCTGCCGTCCCTCAATGCGCCGCCCAAACTCCGTTGCGGGAGTCTTGATCAGCCGCGACAGCCAAATGTCACAATACTCAATCCTTCGGCCGACCACCAAGGGCCCCAAGGTACGACAGATTGTTTCCACCTCCGGCAACTCCGGCATGTCTTCACCTCGCCTTCCGCAAACTCATTTGGCTTGCGCCCAGTTGACACCGTAATGCACGTCCACAAGTAAAGGCACCTGCAAACAAACAGCTTGCTCCATTTTTTCTTTGACGAGAGCTGCCACCGCCAAGCGTTCCTCTTCCACTACTTCCAACACCAATTCATCGTGCACCTGCAACAGCAAACGCGAGCGCAGCTGTTTTTCCTGCAACGCCTCAAAGACAAGGAGCATGGCTTTTTTGATAATATCCGCCGCACTCCCCTGAATCGGCGTATTCATGGCGGTACGTTCCGCAAAGGAGCGCTGATTGAAGTTGCGACTGTTAATATCGGTCAAATAACGCCGGCGTCCCAGCATAGTTTCCACATAGCCGTCCTTACGAGCTTGGGCTACGGCATTCTCCATAAAGGTCTTCACTTTGGGGTAACGAGAAAAATAGCCTTCAATATATACGGCAGCTTCATTGCGGCTCACTCCCAAGTCCCTGGCCAAACCATAATCGCTGATGCCGTAGACAATGCCAAAATTTACCGCCTTAGCCCTTCTGCGCAGTTCCGGCGTCACGTCCTCCATAGTTACGCCAAACACCTCCGCTGCGGTCCGAGCATGAATATCTTGATTCTTTAAAAAGGCGTCAATAAACGATTCATCACCAGACATATGCGCCAGCACCCTCAGTTCAATCTGCGAATAGTCCGCCGACATTAACCAGGCATAGCCTTCTCCAGGCACAAACAACTCCCGGATACGTCGACCTGTTTCCGTTCGCACTGGAATGTTCTGCAGGTTTGGCTCCGAACTGCTCAGCCGCCCCGTAGAGGTCACCATTTGATTAAAATGCGTATACACACGATTATTCTGGCGACTAACCAAGGCGGCCAAGCCTTCCAAATAGGTGCTTTTAAGCTTACTTAGCATGCGATATTCCAGCAGTTGGTCCACTACAGCATGGTGGCCGCTTAACTTTTCCAACACCTCAGCATCTGTGGAGTAGCCTGTTTTCGTTTTTTTCTGCACCGGCAAACCCAATTTTTCGAACAATATTACGCCCAGCTGTTTGGTGGAATTAACATTAAATTCTTCGCCCGCCGCCGCATGAATCCCCGTCAACAGCTCCTTTATCCGCTGTCCCAGTTCTTCATTCACTTCTTGGAGGTGAATAAAATCTACTGCAATTCCTTGCGCTTCCATGACCGCTAAAACTCGTACCAACGGAAGCTCCAAGGAAAAATACAATTCGCTCATATGTTGAGCATCCAACTGCGCCTCCAGGATAGGCTGTAATTCCAAAAGCGCCTTTGCACCATAAGCCGCTGCATCTTGTTCAGGCAAGGAAGCCAACGACTCCTCCCGGCCCAAATAGCGCAGACAAATGGAAGCAAATGAAGCTTCCCCTTGGGTTGCGTCCAGCAAATAGGCCGCCAAGGCCGTATCGAAAGCAATGAAAAACTCCGCTTGCCGTTCTTGCAGTAACCACCGCACCAACCGCTTCACGTCATGTCCAACTGCGTTTTTCTTTGCAACCAATTCCAGCAGCAGCGTATCCCAGCTTGCGCACTCTGCGGCAAACCAGCATACCTCGGAGCCCTTTGACAAGACCAAACCGCTTAAGCACGGCCCGTCCCACAGGGGCCAGACAGCCACCGCCTGCTCTTGCGCCAGCCAAAGAAGCGCCGTTTGCTCTTCCTGCCACTGCAAGGGAGCAAGTTCCTGCTCTGCAGGGGCGGCAGTCTCTGTCCCATTCACGGCCAGACGCGCCAGCAGGGAACGAAAATCCATTTGTGTAAAAAAGGTGGCCAAAGCCGCCCCCGCCTCCGGTTTGCTTTGGCGCCAATCTTCCGCTAACGGCATATCGCGGACAATGGTTGCCAGCTTCTTCGACAGCAACGCCAAATCCGCATTAGATATCAATGCTTCCCTAGTTTTGTTTCCTTTCACCTGCGCCGCTTGCGCCAGCACCTCTTCTAGTGTGCCAAATTGCGCCAGCAGCTTAGCTGCCGTCTTTTCGCCAATACCGGGCACCCCTGGAATATTGTCCGAGGCATCTCCCATCAACCCTTTTAAGTCAATCAGCCGCAGCGGTTCCATCCCATAAACTTCCTGCACTTTGGCTTCATCGTATACATCCATTTCGCTGATCCCTTTGCGCGTCAACAACACCTTGACCGCCGGCTCCACCAATTGCAGCGCATCCCTGTCTCCGGTGACAATCAGCACATCCAGACCTTCCTGCGCCGCATCACGGGAAACTCTCCCAATAATGTCGTCGGCTTCATACCCTTCCTGCTCTAAAACAGCTGCGCCAAACGCTGCCGCCAGTTCCCGTACTAGAGGAAACTGTTCCACCAGTTCCACTGGCGTCGCTTTGCGGTGAGCCTTATAATCCTCATATACTTCATTGCGAAAAGTATGCTTGCCTTTATCAAAAGCCACCACTAACTGCTGAGGCTGCCACTCCCCTAAAAGACGCAGCAGCATGGTCGACAACCCATATACTGCGTTTGTATAACGCCCTGCGGCATCCGTCAGAAGCGGCAACGCGTAAAAAGCCCGATAGGTCAAGCTGCTTCCGTCAATAATCATGCAAATTGGCTTTGCCATGTTTTCACTTCACTTTCTTTTGCTTAACTGTATATATATTGGCCACGCAAACAAGAAAACCTTTCTAAAATATGATTTTTTTTGCACATCTTCTTTTAAAGCAGCCCTTGCTTTTTTGCGAACACCATGCTAATATATTTTAAGTAATATGGTCATAAGGAGGTGAACGACTTGCCGAATATTAAATCCTCTGTACGTAGTGTAAAAACGGACGCAGAACGTCGCGCGAAAAATTTCGCTGTTAGATCGACGGTCAAAACCGCGACCCGCAAGACGTTGGAAGCCATCAACGGCAAACAGGCGGATGAGGCGAAAACCCTTCTGACCACTGCTGTTAGCACCATCGATAAGGCTGCCAAGAAAGGCGTCATCCATAAAAATGCCGCTGCTCGGAAAAAATCCCGTCTGATGAAAAAACTGAACGCAATGTAAGTTTTGCGGCAGACAAAAAAGTGATGGAGAAGCTTGCTTCTCCATCACTTTTTTTGTCTGCCCTTTTCACACCATAAAATAACGAGTTTCTCTAACTCCCCTTGAAGCAGCCTTGTCCCTGATTTGATACCGCCTTCGAGCCGCGCCAATTCCTGCAGTAAGTAACGCAGCAAACCTGGCAAGACATCCCCTCGCTGGCGCAAGAGTTTTTCCGCTACATACGGATGCACTTTCAATTCCTTAGCCAACTCCTGCTTGCCGCCTTGTACCTCCAGGCTTTGCAGTTGCAGCCGCAGTTGTCGCGCTAAAAGCGGAATCAGCATGAACGCCCCGTTGGAACTGCGGCAAGCCTCTTCCAACAAAGACAACGCCCTGGCGCACTGCCCTGCAGCAATAGCATCCAGCAATGCAAAGGAGGAAGCTTCAGGCGTAGCCGCCAGCATAGTCTGCACATCTGTCAGCGAAATCCGCTTGCGTCCTTGCGTGTACAGCAGCACTTTTTCAGCCTCTTGTTCCAGCCAGCCAGGCGCCAATTGCTGGGACGAGCTGAATAATGAAGCCAACCAAGCCGAAGCATCCCGTTCTAAGGTTCTGCCGGCTTTCTGCAGGTACTGAGCAAACCAAGCCTCCGCTTCCCAGGGACGCAGCATCGCACAAGCGGCCTCTACGCCGCCAGCCTGCACCAAAGCCTTATAAAACCGAGTCCTCTTGTCCAGCTTGGTCGCTGTCAACAGCAGGCCGGCATATTCCGGCCAAGGCGCCACCATCTCGGCGGCAGCGGCAATTTCTTCGGCCCCCGCCTCCCCCAGCCAAGGACAGCCATGCCACCAAAGCCACTTTTGCCCCCCCAAAAAAGGTATTTCCTGCAGCCAAAACCGAAATTCCTCCATATCCCATTTGCCGGACACCTTCAACATCTGCCCTGCAGCCGCCTGTTCTTCCGAAACCAGCAGCCCCGCCAGCTGTTGCCCGCTCCTGCGTACCTCCGCCGCATCTTCGCCGTGGAGCACATAAATGGAATGCGCCGTTCCTTTGCGCACATCCCGCATTAATTCTTCACATGTCATAGTTACGCCCCGTTTCAGAGTATATTCCGCTGATTTAGTGTACCCCAAAGCCCGGCGTTGTGGCAAGGCGCAAAACATGTCCATCCGTAAAAACCCGCACAGTACCGTCGCGATCCGTCCGCCATATGCGAGCTCCGTTCCGTGTTAATTCCTGCAGCGTCTCCGCATGAGGATGTCCGAAAGAATTATTGCGCCCCACCGAAATCAAGGCTATTTGCGGCGCCAGCTTTGCCAAAGCTTCTGCCTCCCAAGCAAAGCGGGATCCATGATGCGGCATTTCCAACACATCGCAGTGCAAATCCCGCGGCAGCCAAGAGTTCTCTAACTTTGCATCGCCGGTCAGTAAAAAACTTTTTTCTCCATAAGCCAGCCACACAACCAACGATTCGTCATTTTCGCCTTTCACAAGGCCGCCTGGCGAACGCAACGCATAAAAGGACACGCCGTCATCTTCCCAGGAAACCCCTTCTCCAGGCGGAATACGACATACGGAAAGCCCCGCCGGCAACGCGAGCTGCAACGCGCTTTGCCCCGGTTTTTCCATAGTCGGAGCCATCAGATAACGGCAGGGGAAACTATATAAGACCGCCTGGGCGCCGCCCATGTGGTCTGCATGACCATGGGTCAGCACAATGCCTTGCAGCTTCGATACGCCTAGGCGCCGCAAATGAGGAACAACAACCTTGCTGCCGGCATCTCCTTGCCTCCACACGCCGCCAGCGTCCACCACCCAGGCATGACGGTGCGGCGTCAGCACCACCAGCGCATCCCCCTCGCCAACATCGAGCATATGCACTTCCAGTTCCGGCGGCAGCCACAGCCAAGGACCCAGCCACAGTGCGCACACCACCAGCCACAAACCGCCTTGCTGCAGCGCAGGCAAAGTTCGCCGCCAAAAAATTGTCAAAGCCGCAAAATAAGCTGCCCCTGCCAGCGCTCCCGGCGGCGGTACATAAGCCAACGCTCCTGGCGCCTTGGTGCACAAGGCGGCAAGGAAGCTGCCTAAATATACAAGCCCTTGACACAAGCCCCATATCGGAGTCAGTATTACATCCCCTAAAAGAAGGCCTGCCGCCAACGAGCCTAAGCCAAAAATCATAGCACTTTCTAAAAGTGGAAGCACCAGTAAATTCGCCAGAAAAGAAACAAGCGAAAACTGTTGAAAATAAAAAGCTAACAACGGTAGTGACGCCATCTGCGCTCCCCAGGTAATAGCCAGCGGCGCCCCCAGCACTACAGGAACGCGCCATGTCTGAAGACATTTTAGCGCTTGCGGCGCCAATAAAATCAACCCCGCCGTCGCAAAAAAAGAAAGCTGAAAACCAATATCCCAGAGCCACAACGGCTGAAACAGCAGCAGTCCCCACGCACAAAGCGCCAAAGAATAGACGGCTTCTTTCTCCCGCCTCCAAGCCAAGGCGCCCAAAGCCACCAGGCCCATGCAAACCGACCGAGCTACCGGAGCGCACCAACCGGCAATGCAAGCATACAGCACAATGCCTGCGCCAACAAAAGCCACCTTGCTTTTCTTTCCCAAATTCATCCAGGAACCAAGCCAAAGAAGCATCGCTCCCAGCAAGGACACATGCGAGCCGGAAACCGATAAAATATGAACAAGACCTGTATCGCGAAAATTCTGGGCTGTTTCCGGTGCAATACCTGCATAACCGCCAAAGAGCATCCCATTCAAAACGCCTGCTGTCTCTGGTGATAACCTCTCGGCAACGCGCGCCGTCAAGGCCTCGCGCCATTGCGAAAATCGCCACTGCCCCCATTCATACGCGCCAGGATGACGCAACACCCGAACCATTCCTGTTTTAGCCTTCAAGGTCCCTGCAATTTCCTGGACCGCCAGCATTCGCTCGCGTTGAACTTGTCCCTCATCACGAAAAGCGTTGTTGGAACTTAATTTTCCTTCAACTCTTAAAACATCGCCTACGCCGGTATCACCTGCAGGGTATTTCAGCCAGACCGACTGGGTGCAGGAAGTCAACGTACCTCCCGGATCACCAACGACGTAACAAGCAAGACGCCCGCGCACCCAACCAGGCTCCTCCTCAATAACGGCCTGCTCCGCTAAAACGCCTTCTACTAATACAGGTTTTCCTTGCCAATGCGCTACTCCTTGCCGCCACTGTTCTAAAACCTGTTCTTCCCGCAAGACGCCAGCCAATGCTGCAGCCACTAATAGACAGACCAACGCCGCTCTTTTAAAACGCTGCGCCAGCGCCGCAGCGCCTAGCACAGCGACTGCGAATGCCAGTTGAAACGTTAAAACCGGCAACACAATCTCCGTATTGCCGTAAAAATAGATCCCCCCTGCTGTTATCGTCAACAGCAGCCAAAGAAATGACAAAATCACAACGCCAGCCTGCCTTGCAGTCGCTCTAAGAGCGTTTCGTTTATGCCGGGAATTTGCAAAAGTTCCTGCATAGAATGAAACGACCCGTGTTCTGTACGATATTGCACAATACGCCGCGCCAAGACCGGACTAACTCCAGGCAGACGGTCCAATTCCGCCTCGCTTGCGACATTCAAGAAAATAGCCGGGGCGCCCGCACCAGCGACAGCACGACTGCTTTGATTTTTAGCCGCCAAAGCCTTACGGCTTGGCACCTTTACCTGCATGCCGTCCTTACACTTTTGCGCCAAATTCACTTTTTGCAAATCCGCACTCTCATCAACTCCGCCAGCCAAAGCCAACACGTCTGATACGCGCATTCCCGGCTCTACTTGGTAAAGCCCCGGAACCGCTACCGCCCCGCTGACATAAACCTTGGCCAACGCTTTGCCCTGAACTGGCTCCGCCTCCAACTTTGCAGCCGTTTCCAGCGATGTTGTAGATTCCTTGCCGCTTAAAGATTGTATTGCATAACCTCCGCACACCACTAAAATCAATAAGACTGCAAGAACATATACGCGCACTGCCGGCATGACTGCCATCTCCCTTTCTCTAGCTTCTTTATTCATTACTGCTTCGACGCGACCATAAGCATCCCTTCTTTGGCAAGAAAAAACGTCGACGAGATCTTTGGGCGGGAATACGAAAATGATATAGTAAAAAAACGGGCTGCATCGCCAAAAGCAATGCAGCCCGCCCATAGACCTTTTATTTTCCCGTATAATTTCCTTCTCGCATGCAAAATACTTGATTTTGATTATTGCGGTGAAAATTGATGCATTCGCAGCATTTGCCGTGCCGCTCGCAGTTGTTCTTCGGACAAATACAGTTCGTTTCGTTGCAGTTTTCCATAGTAACAGCTCCTTTTTTAGAGAGACATCGGCCTTGCCAATGTCTTCTTTACTCTGTTTCTATTTTACTACAATATTCACTAATTTTTGCGGCACACAAATAACTTTTACAACTTTTTTGTCACCAATCGCCTGTTGCACCCGTTCTTGCCCCATAGCCAGCGTTTCCAGCTCGGCAGCGTTCAGACCAACAGGAGCAACGATCTTGTCTCTCACCTTGCCGTTGATCTGCAGAACCAATTCCACTTCTTCCACCTGCAAAGCTGCATCATCATACACCGGCCAACTTTGCTTATGCACACTGCCATTTCCGCCGATAAGCTGCCAAAGCTCCTCGGCCATATGCGGCGCAAAAGGGGCAATTAGACGCAGTGAAGACGAAACTAGTTCCTGCGCCAAACCGGAAACCTGGGCTTTCGGCTCCTCTTTCAAAGCATACATAGCATTAACCAATTCCATAATGGAACTGATCGCTGTATTGAAGTTAAAACGCTGTTCAACGTCCTCAGTCACCTTTTTAATGGTGCCATGAAGCGCCCGGCGTAATTCTTTCGCTTCTTTTTCCAGCTGTTCTGGCGCGTATTCGCCGTTTTCCTCAGCAGGCATAAACTGTGCATAGTGAAGCATGATCCGCCAGAAACGACCCAAGAAACGGAAGGCGCCTTCTACGCCCTGATCGCTCCACTCCAGATCCCGTTCCGGAGGCGCTGCAAAAAGAATAAATAAACGGGCTGTATCGGCGCCGTATTTTTCAACAATCTCCCCTGGAGCTACGACATTGCCTTTAGATTTCGACATTTTCGAACCGTCTTTAAGCACCATACCCTGGGTAAGCAAGTTCTTAAAGGGTTCATTGGCATTAATCAAGCCGGCATCCTTTAATACCTTAGTAAAGAAGCGAGAATACAGCAAATGCAAAATTGCATGCTCTATACCGCCAATATATTGGTCTACCGGCATCCAGTAGTCGCCTTTCCCCATATCAAAAGGCGCCTGGGTATTGCGCGGATCCGTATAACGCAAATAATACCAAGAAGAGCAAATAAAGGTATCCATTGTATCCGTTTCACGCCGCGCGTCAGCTCCGCATTTCGGGCATTTGCATTTCACAAACTCTTCCGCATCCGCTAAGGGAGAGACTACGCCAGCGTCAAAACGCACATTTTCCGGCAGCAGCACCGGCAAATCTTCCTGCGGCACCGGTACAACGCCGCACTCAGGACAATAAATCACAGGAATAGGCGCGCCCCAATAGCGCTGACGGGATACCAGCCAATCACGCAAACGATAATTGACCCGCCGCGTTCCTACGCCTTGGTCTTCCAGCCAAGAAGCAATGGCGCTTTTAGCCGCCTCATTGCTCAAGCCGCTGAAACGTCCGGAATCAACAAGTACGCCGGCTCCGTCGTAAGCGCCTTCCATGGAAGCCACATCGAAAATCTGCCCTTCCGGCTGTACCACCACTTTTTTCGGCAAACCGTACTTACCGGCAAAAATCCAGTCTCGTTCATCATGGGCCGGCACGCCCATGACAGCGCCTGTGCCGTATTCGTACAGCACATAGTTAGCTACCCATACCGGAACCGGTTCTCCTGTAAAGGGATGAACCGCATAAACGCCGGTAAAAATGCCTTCCTTTTCCGTTTCCGAAGAAGTACGGCTGATTTCATTCATAGAACGCACTTTTTCCACAAAAGCTCGCACTGCAGCTTCTTCCGGGCGGCCGGCAATCATTTTCTCCACCAACGGATGCTCTGGCGCTAAAACAACATAACTAACGCCAAATACGGTATCCTGCCGTGTGGTGTAAACAGGGATTTTTTCGCCCAATTCGGGCAAATCAAAGGAAAACTCTGCGCCTTCGCTGCGGCCAATCCAGTTTTCCTGCATAGTTTTTACCCGCTCCGGCCAGCCTTTCAGTTCGTCCAAATCTTCCAAGAGACGATCCGCATAGTCGGTAATACGGAAGAACCATTGTTCCAGGTCTTTTTTGACAACTGCCGAATCACAACGCCAGCAGTGACCGTCAATAACCTGCTCATTAGCCAATACAGTATTGCATTCGTCACACCAATTAACGGAAGCCTTCTTTTTATAAGCCAAGCCGCGCTCTAAAAAGAGCAAAAACAGCCATTGCGTCCAGCGATAGTATTCCGGATGGCATGTAGCCACCTCGCGGCTCCAATCGTAAGACAAGCCCAATTCCTGCTGTTGACGCCGCATGTTGTCGATATTGGACCAAGTCCAGTTTGCCGGATGGATGCCATTTTTAATAGCGGCATTCTCCGCTGGCATGCCAAACGCGTCCCACCCCATAGGATGCAGCACATTATAGCCTTGCATCATTTTAAAGCGGGCGATAACGTCGCCAATGGAATAATTGCGCACATGACCCATATGTAGATTGCCGGAAGGATAAGGAAACATCTCCAAAACATAGTATTCCGGTTTCTGTCGGTTCAAACTAGTCTGGTAAAGGCTTTCCTCGTGCCATTTTTCTTGCCATTTCCGTTCAATTTCGAAAGGAACATACTTATTTTCAATCATCGTCTTTGCTTCCTTCCTTCTAAAAAAAATAAAACGCCCCTTGGCATTGTGCCAGGGACGAGCGCACCCGCGATACCACCCTGCTTGATGCCTAAACAAACGCAGACATCCTCTCCAACCAATAACGCCGGCGACGCGGCAACGCTTACTGCAACTTCAGCGCCGCTCCTCTGCAAAGAGTTCCGTAAGTCCATGGCATTGGCTCACAGCGACCGCCAACTCTCTGAAGCCTATTCTTACATACTAGTTTGCGTCTTTGGATTTTTATATATGAACCCAATATGAGATATATTATAACTAAATCTACTAAGAGAGTCAATTGTCGCTTATATCACGAATAGGTTTTCCAAACCGTCCCAAAAGCGCAAAAACGAGCAACGCCAGCACGGCCATAGCGCCTCCTGTCAGTTGTGCTGATTTAAGCCCCCAAAGCAAGGTCCCGTAATCGCCCCGCAAAAATTCCAGGCCAAACCGCGCCGTTGAATATAAAAATACATAGCAAGCAAACACTTGCCCCTTGCGGTGATTTGTTGTCCGCAACAGCAGCAGCAACGCGAAGATAACCAGGTCGAGCTGTCCCTCCCAGATCTCCGCCGGCCAGAGTGGCTGCATGCCGTAAGTATGCTGCGCTAGAGACCCAGTGGGATAAACAATACCGAAGCTTTCTCCTGTGGGACGACCAAAAGCGTCACCATTAAGCAAGTTAGCAGCCCGTCCCAATGCCTGGCCGAAAATCACAGCAGGTGCGGCTACAATATCTGCAAAAGCCCAGGTGTCAATGCCATGGCGCTTAGTATACCAATAGCCAGCCAACGCGCCGAATACCACCCCTCCCTGAATGGCCATGCCGCCTTGCCAAACAAAAGGAATTTCCAAAAGGTGATGCTGATAATAGCTCCAGTCGAAAAAGAACACATCCCAAAGGCGTGCTCCTATTAACCCGGCAAAGCCGCAGCAAATTCCAAAATCAGGCACATGCTGATGCCAGCGGCCATCCTGTTTGGCCAAAAAGTAAGCCACTGCAGTTGCCAAAACAATACTCAACATCATCACCATGCCATAAGAACGCACAGGAAAGTCACCAATAAAAAAAAGATATGGATGCATGTCACAACTCCTCGCCCTATCGCCGACAAAGCAGACAATCCGATCAACCTTGCCCGCCTCATCACAATTTCTTTATATTATAGAAGATTCACCGCACCCTGACAAGGGAATCGACGCTTTCCCTGCTGTCGCCTCTGTGCTATGCTAAAAGGAAGCATTATGGAACCATTGCGTAAAGCAGCGGCTCTTTGCGAAAGGAGTTTTACGTCCATGAAAAAAATCAGCATTATCCTGGCAGATGATCATGCCGTACTGCGGTCCGGCCTTAAAGCCCTGCTTCACTGCTCACCCCAATTCGAAGTCATCGGAGAAGCAGGTGACGGTTTGGAAGCCTTGCATATGGTAGAGCACCTTTCGCCGGATGTTCTTATTTTGGATTTGTCTATGCCGGGCATGACCGGCGTCGATGTGCTTAAAGAAATTCGCTCGCGTAACCTTCCCTGCCGCGTACTGGTTCTTACCATGTATGACGATGAGGAATATATTAAGGAAGTTATGCGCGCTGGCGCCGACGGTTATGTCTTGAAAAAGTCTGCGGACACGGAATTAATTGAGGGTATTGTCAAGATTCACGAAGGAAAAAAACATTTAAATGAAACAATTTCTCAAACATTGATCGAAAGCCTGCTCCGCACCTCTGTCAACGAACCGGACAATCAAAATCCTTATGTCCTGCTCAGCGTTCGAGAGCGGGAAGTCCTCCGCTTTTTAGCCCAAGGTCATACAAACAGCGAAATTGCAGAAATGCTTTCCATCAGCGCTAAAACCGTAGACACCTACCGTTCTCGCATTATGAACAAGCTAAACGTGAGTAAAAAATCAGAACTTGTAAACTATGCCATCCGTTACAAGCTCATCAACACATAACATTGTAATGCTTTACCCCACACGCTTATAGCAGTATATCTTACCGAAGGTTACCTTTTATACCCCCTGTACAAGGATGAACGTTCGAACTATAATTGTGATAGATTCGATTATTTATATTATTTTATTATTTCTATTGTCAAAATTTATAAGTAGAGGGGTAGAAAAGGTATGCAACAAACCCAAATCCAGGAACTCAAAAAGATTGTCGGTACCGACCATGTTCTAACCAGCCCGGAAGATTTGTACACCTATTCTTATGATGCAACACCCGGCCACGCGCATATGCCGGACGCTGTTGTCATCCCGGGAAATGCAGAAGAAGTTTCCCAGATCCTCAAGGTAGCTAATGCCAACAAAATCCCGGTTTACACGCGCGGCTCCGGCACGAACCTGAGCGCTGGCACCTGTCCTACCAAAGGCGGCATCGTGTTGCTGATGACCCGTTTTGACAAAATTATCGAAGTTGATTTGGAAAACCTAGTTGCCGTGGCCGAGCCCGGCGTAATCGTTGCCACTTTAAACGCAGAGGTTGCTAAAAACGGCCTTATTTATCCGCCGGATCCGGGCACTGTTGCCACGGCTACTCTCGGAGGCACTGCTGCAGAAAACGCAGGCGGCCTGCGTGGTTTGAAATACGGCGTATCCAAGCATTATATCATGGGTATGGAAGTAGTTCTTCCCAGCGGCGAAATCATCAACTGCGGCGGCAAAAATGTAAAAGATGTCTCCGGCTATGACCTCACCAAGCTTATGGTTGGTTCCGAAGGCACTCTGGGCGTTATCACCAAGCTGATTTTGAAATTGGTTCCCGCTCCGGAAGCTCAAAAAAGCATGATGGCTGTTTTCCATGATCTGGATAAAGCCGGCCAAGCTATTTCCGCCATTGTAGCTGCTAAAATCATTCCGGCTACGCTGGAAATTATGGATAATGCTACCATCCGCACTGTAGAAGATTACGCAAAATGCGGCCTTCCTTTGGACGCCGAAGCCGTTGTTCTGATCGAAGTAGACGGTCTTCCGGAAGTTGTGGAAAAAGAAGCTGCCAAGGTAGTAGAAATCCTCAACAAATATGACGGTCAAGCTCAATTGGCTAAAAATGCACAAGATCGCGACAATCTCTGGGCTGCTCGCCGTGCCGCCCTGCCGGCTCTGGCCAAATTGCGTCCTACCACATTTGTGGAAGATGCTACGGTTCCCCGTAACCAGGTTGCAGCTATGATTCGCTTAGTTAATGATGCAGCTGCAAAGTACAATGTTACCATCGGCACCTTCGGCCATGCCGGCGACGGCAACATGCATCCTACCATCGTTTGCGACTTGCGCGATGAAGAAGAAATGGGCCGCGTGTATAAAGCCATGGATGACATTTTCCTTGGCGCTTTGAAATTAGGCGGTACTTTATCCGGCGAGCACGGTATCGGCTTGGGCAAACTTCGCTATATGGAAGATCAGCATGGTCCTGCCGCCATGAATGCTATGCGTTCCATTAAGCGCGCCCTTGACCCCAATCTGATCCTCAATCCTGGCAAACTAGTAGGAGAGTGTTAAGCCATGAGCAACCAAATCACAGGAGCGGATTTACACGCCCAAGATACATCTCTTTTAAAGGATATCGAAGATGCCCTTTCTAATTGTATGAAATGCGGCAACTGCATGGCAGTTTGCCCTCTTTACAAAGAAATCGGCAAAGAAAGCGCCGTTGCTCGCGGCAAACTGGCGCTAATGGAAGGGGTTTTAAAAGGCCAGCTTCCGTATAGTGAAGAATTCGAAAAGATCATGCTCACCTGTCTGTCTTGTAAAGCCTGCGCCACGAAATGCCCTTGCGGCGTTCCTGCGGATGAGCTTATCATTCGTGGACGTCGAGCAGCAGCCAAGGCGCGCGGCTTGAGCCCTATCAAAAAGAATGTCTTCAACCTGCTCAAACATCGTCAGCTTTTTGACTTTGCTTTGCGCATGGCTGGCCTTTTCGGGCCTTTGAGCTTCAAAAAGCTGCCTCGTCCCATGGCTGCTGTCGCCCGTTTCCCCATGCCCGGCATGGACGCACGGCGTATTACGGCTCCCTTTGCTGCAACACCGTTCCGCAGCCAGGTTCCGGAGCGTATCACTGTTGCTAACCCCAAGAAAAAAGTCGGCTTTTTCACAGGCTGCACCATTAACTATATCTACACAGATATGGGACAATCGGTAGTCAATGTCCTCAAAGCCAACGATGTTGAAATCGTCATCCCCAGTACTCAGCATTGCTGCGGCACGCCGGTCTATGTTTACGGCCAGACTGAGCGGACTCAAGCTTTCGCGAAACACAACATCGAAGTTTTTGAAGACGCTATCAAAAAATATAACTTGGATGCAGTTATCGCTTCTTGCGGTTCTTGCGCCGAAGCCTTGAAAATTGAATATCCCCATATTTTCCATGATGATCCGCAAATGAAAGCTCGCGCGGAAAAACTGGCGAACATGACCTACGAAATCAGCGAATTTCTAGTAGACGTTCTCCCCTTCCGCAAAGACATTCTTGGTCCAGTCAACGAAACCATTACCATGCATGACCCTTGCCATATGGCTCGCGGTCTAAAGATCACTAAACAGCCTCGCGAAATTCTCAATGCCATCCCTGGCTTGAAGTTCGTCGAAATGAGTGCGCCTGACCGTTGCTGCGGATCAGGAGGCTCCTTCAACTTGGCGCATTACGACCTTGCGCGTCAGGTTAACGACAAGAAAATTGCCGACATTGCCTCTACCAAGGCCGACAATGTCGCAACCAGCTGCCCCAGCTGCCGTATGTTTCTTACTGATGGCTTGGTTCAAAACAACCAGCCGCAAAACTGCTACCATGTGATTCAACTTTTGGATCGCTCTTACCAGGCTGGCGCTAAAAAAGCATAATTTTTCTAATAAAAATGGTGAGATTCGCAATCGCGAGTCTCACCGTTTTTTTATCTCGAATCCACTGACAACTTTTATAAACCATGCCTCTCTCCTTACTTAGGCTGCGCACCCTGTCTCCACTACCCTCTCAAGATTTCTTAGTTGCTCTGTATTTTGAAGTTTATACTTCTCGCTAAATTTCTTCCGTTTTTTTACGTCTACGCAAAGGAATCTCCACGATCAACGTCGTTCCATCTCCAGGAGAAGACTTGATTTCCAGGGTTCCATCCAATAAAGCCGTCCGCTCGCGCATGCCATAAATGCCAAGGGCCGTATACCCCTGATGCCCCGTGTAGCGCCCATCCGCAAAACCGATGCCGTTATCTGCTACTACCAAAATAATTTTCCCCCGCTGTTTAGCCAGGGTTATGTCGATTTGTTCTGCTTGAGCATGACGAGCTGCATTGGTCAAAGCCTCCTGCAAGATCCGATAAATTGTTGTTTCCAGCTCGCTAGGAAAACGTTCCCTATGCATATTGCTTACATGCAATTGAACCTGTATGCCATATTGCTTCATATACCCTTCAATATACTTCTGCACCGCTGCCAGCAGCCCTAAATCATCCAAAAGGATAGGTCTCAATTCCACGGCCAGATGATGCACCGCCTCCAGCGTCTGTACCGCCAAATCGCGCATCTGCAGCAAGCTGCTTTCTTCCTCTTGCCCCTTAGCTCCGGCAGCTAAGACACGCAAGCCGACAATAATTGATGTCAACGCCTGACTTGTTTCATCGTGAAGTTCCCTTGAGATACGCCTGCGTTCTTCTTCCTGGGCCTGAATGATCCGGTTCATCAGACTGGACTGCAGCTCTTTCTTTTCGTTCAGAGCCTGCACCAGCTCTTCCTGACGTGCATTGGCCTGCAGAGCCGCCTCTACAAAACGAGCGGCCAATCTGGCATATGGCGCCGAAGTATCCGGTTCGCCACTGACGCCAATAACACCGACACAATGATTTTCAAAAAGAATAGGTACATTCCAACCTTTACGCACGCCCTTCCATTGACGCTCATCCTCCTCGCTGACGGCGCATTCTCGAATCACGCCTGTCTGCAGCATATTTGCGGCAATTTCATGCACTTGGGTAATGCGCTCCGTGCTAAAAGAAGCAATAATGACGCCATGTTCATCTGTAATATTTACATTTTTATTCAGTTCTGCCGCTACAATATCTACCAACGTTTGAGCAAATCTCGCATCTAGCTGCCGCTTCAAACCTTTTGCCATTTCCTGCACCTCATTCAGCGATTCCTATTCTATCTCATTATAACAAAAAAGAGCCTCCCCTGCGGGGAAGCTCTTTTTACGCATCAATTAGATCAGCACTTTGCCAGGGTTCATGATGCCATTGGGGTCAAATGCTTTTTTCACCAGAGTAAATACGGTTTTCTGCTCAGGTGTCATATGACGATCCATGGCTTCTGCCCGCTTAGCGCCAATACCGTGCTCGCCGGACAGGTTGCCGCCCAGAGAGTAGGTCAGTTCATAAATTTCCGGCAGAACTGCATCTTTCAGTTCATGCCAGGTATGCTCATCCCGATCTTCGCGCAGAATGGTGCAGTGAATGTTGCCGTCGCCAGCATGGCCAGCGGACGGAATTCTGCAGCTGTGCTTGGCAGCAATTTTAGCAATGCCTTCCAGAGCTTTCGGAATTTCCGAAACCGGCACAACAATGTCTTCCATGCAGTACACAGGGCTCAGCATACGCAGAGCTTCTGCGTAGCATTTACGAGCTTTCCAGATGCGCTCATGGCTGGAGAGATTGTCGGAAACAAATACTTCCATCGCCCCATTTTCCATGCACATTTTGCCTGCAGCTTCATAGTCAGCCTGCACTTGCTCTTCCGTCGAGCCGTCTACTTCGATGATGACATAAGCGCCAGCATCGCTATGAGGCAGCTTTTTATTGAGGTACATTTCTGCAGCCTTGATGGAGTCGCTATCCATAAACTCCAAGCAAGTCGGCACGACGCCAGCAGTCATGATTTTAGGCACCACATTGATGGCGTCTTGCATTTTTTCGAAAGGAACCAGCAAGTCAGCCACATATTTCGGCAACGGAATGAGCTTCAGCCAAATTTTGGTCACGATGCCCAAGGTGCCTTCGGAACCGACCATGAGATGCACTACGTCATAGCCAGTTACGTCTTTTACGTTTTTACCGCCCAAGGTGACAATGTCGCCAGCGGGGGTTACTACTTCCAGACCGTATACGTGACGGCTGGTAGTACCATATTTTACAGCGCGGTTGCCGCCAGCATTAGTGGCAATGTTACCGCCAATGAAGGAGGAGTCAGCCGAGCAAGGATCGCCAGCATACAGCAAGCCCTGTTCTTTAGCCAATGCCTGTACTTCGCCGGTGGTTACGCCGGGCTCAAGAACCATAAAAAGGTTCTGGGTGTCAATTTCATGAACTTTGTTCATGCGCTCTGTGGAAAGAACCACGCCGCCGCTGAAAGGAACCGCGCCTGCAGCCAGACCGGAACCGCCGCCACGAGGGGTGATTGGAACCATGTTGACGTTAGCCCATTTGCACAATTCCGAGATTTCTTGAGCGGAACCCGCTTTAACTACTACTTCCGGCATATGCTCCCACTGCTTGTCGGATACTTCGTCGCGGGAGTACATATCCATCTTCTCTTCGTCGAACAATACGTTGGCGTCGCCGAAGATGGCCTTCAATTCATCGATATGTTTCTGGGTTACTTTGTTGAATTGCATCGCCTGGATCCTCCTTACGCTTTTGCCTTGAGTTGTTTCACCGCTTCAATGAGCATAGGACCGACTTCAAGTACATCGCCAACAATACCGAAGTCGGCGACCTTGAAGATCTGCGCTTCGGGATCCTTGTTGATAGCCACAATCACGTCGGCAGTTTGCATACCAGCCAAATGGGCGATTTTACCGGAAATCCCCATAGCGATATACAGCACCGGCGCAACAGTCTTGCCGGATAAGCCAATCTGGTGAGAATAAGTAGTCCAGCCCAGCTCTACCGCATCGCGAGTAGCGCCTACGCCGGCATTCAAAAGCTCAGCCAGCGTTTCAATGATTTTCCAGCCCTCGGTGTTCTTCATGCCTTTACCGCCAGCAATGACGATCTCAGCATCTTCCACGCCTACAGCCTGGGTTGTATCGGTAATGAATTCGAGAAATTTTTCAGGCGTCACAAAGGTAGCGCCTTCAAATTTCTTTTCAATTACTTCGCCTTTACGAGAAGCGTCAGCAGCCAAGGGCTTGCAGGAACGCGGCCGGACAGTCGCCATTTGCGGACGATGGTCAGGCGTTTTAATGGTAGCCATGATGTTGCCGCCGATAGCCGGACGGGTTTGCAACAGCAATTTGGTGTCTGCATCAATAGTCAGCGAAGTGCAGTCTGCGGTCAGACCGGTATGCAGCTTAGCGGCTACCAGAGGCATAACCGTACGGCCCGTGGTCGTAGCTGCAGCAATGATAATCTCCGGACGCTCTTCTTCAACCAATTTGCAAATAGCGTTCGTGTAAGGACGCGGCAGGAAATGTGCCAAGGAAGCATCCTTAATGAAAACAACACGGTCAGCCCCTTGCGTAATGGCTTGTTCCGGATTTTCGACAGTTTCTCCCAACAATACACAGGTCAACTTGGCATTCAAATCATCAGCCAAGCTGCGGCCGCGAGCAATCAGCTCATAAGTTACAGGCAAAATCTGGCCGTTCCGTTGCTCGCCCAGAATATAAACACCCTTAAAGGATGCCATGAAATTTTCGCGATCTACGCCAGCGTTCAGATAAGTAGACACGTCACGTTACCCCCTATTTCATTCCAAATTAACCCAGTACTTCTTTTTTGACCAGGAATTCGACAAGCTCTTCCACGGGTTTGGTCGTGCCATCGGCTTTACGCATAATGGTATCACGCGCCAATTTCGGGCTAAATACTTTTACCACGCGGGTCGGCGAACCACCTAAGCCAACTTCGCATTTCTCAATGCCCAGACCAGCGGCGTCGTAAGCATCAACAGCTACGGTTTTCGCGTGCAATTTGCCGCTCAACGTAGGCATGCCCACTTCATTAATATCTTTGTTAACGCTGATCAACACCGGAGTGGGAACTTCCACCCGTTCGAAACCGCGTTCAACTGTACGTTTTACAATGACTTTGTCATCAAAAACATCAACGGCGGACACGTAGGTCTGCACAGGCATGTCAAGATATAGAGCAACCATAGCGGCCGTCTGGCCGGTTTCACCATCAGTAGCGCGCTCGCCGCAAATAACGATGTCCACTTCTCCAGCTTTGCGAACCGCTGCTGCCAAGGCTTTTGCCGTAGCAATCGTATCCGAACCAGCAAACTCGCGCCCGGAAACCAAAATACCAGCATCAGCCCCTAAGGCAATGGCTTCTTTCAGAGCTTTTTCCGCAGTAGGCGGTCCCATGCTGACGGCGGTTACCCGAACATCATCACGAGAATTTTTGATCTTGATGGCCTCTGTCAACGCGTTTTCATCCAGAGGATTGATTACGACGTCTTTGCCACTGCGAATCATGACTCCCGTCTCAGGATCCATCTTGACATTTTCTGTCCCCGGCACTTGCTTCACAAACACAACAATATGCACAACGTGTACCTCCCAATCTTTTTTTCAAAATGGGCTTTGCCGCCTGTACCGTTCACACGATTCCGGCGGACTTTTTCGACGCACTGCCTGAAAGTATGTTACAACAAGCACATTCCTAAAAAGAAAGGCTTTGCGGGTTCATCCGCAAAGCCTTGTTTGTAATGCAAAAGAAACAACATTTTGCCGGCATCTGCTTGCAAACTGCCATACTACGTCTCTTAAGCCAAGCCAGTCTTCACTTTGTAACCCGTCGCGCTGTATACCATCATAACTTTTAAGCAGTGTTCCAGCCGATGGGTTTATTATAACTTATATTTTTTTTACATGTCAATAACATAAGGGCACCTTATAAAAGTTAATTCCGTAACTTATTTAATTACAGAATCTTCTTATCAATAAGATCGATTAATTGCACAATTTCCGGCTTGGAAATTTGCCCGTCCGCTCCCAAGTTTTCGCCTTTACGACGCATTTCTTCATTAATCAAGGAAGAGAAGATAAATACAGGCAATCCCGCCAAGCGACTTTCCTCGCGAATGCGTTTCAAAAGGTGATGTCCGTCCATTTTCGGCATTTCAATGTCGGTAATAACAATATTTACATAGTTGTTCATATCTTCGCCAGACTTGGCAATAGAGTCTAGCCGTTCCCACGCCTGCTGGCCATTGTGACAGACAATAACTTCTTCATAGCCTGCTTCACGAAGCGTACCCACCAGCAAATCACGCAATAAAGGCGAATCCTCCGCCACCAAAACACGCTTAGTTTTGCGTAAGCTCGTCAGCCGTTCGTTGGCCGTAGGAATGCTGGTCAGCTTTTGATTGATTTCCGGATTAATTTCAGAAACGATTTTTTCAAAGTCCAGCAGCAATACCATTTTCTCAGCCATCTTCACAATGCCTACCACCATTTCCGAGCTGCTGATCGCCGGCGGCTCTTCCATGGCGCTCCAAGAAATCCGATGAATTCGCGACACGCCGTGAACCAAAAAGCCAACATAAAATTCATTCAGTTCGCTAACAATAATATTTGTCGGTTCTTTATCGGTTCCCTGTCCTAGGCAGCGTGGCAAATTGACCAACGGCATAACCCGCCCGCGCAAGGTAAACACGCCGTCCACATAGGGATGCACATTCGGCATTTTAGTGACAGGCACCAAATTAATAACCTCACGAACCTTCGCTACATTAATGCCATAGGTTACATCACCAACTACAAATTCTACAATTTCAAATTCATTCGTTCCCGACTCCAGGAGAATGCCTTTTTTATCAGTGCCTTGTTCCATTACGCACTACCTCCTACATGCTGCTTTTATGTTTTTAACGTACATCTTGCATAGTGATCCTATTATTGATCATTTCGCCCAAAAAAAAACAATTCCTGCCCCAAAGCAGCGAATTGTTTGAAATCAGGACTATAATTTCGTTAGTTTTCTTTGTTTTCTTCTGTTTCTTCACAAATCCAAGTCCAACCATCTTCCTGGCGAATCGTTCCCTGACGAAATAACCGGCCCAGAGCCCTCTTAAAAGCCGCCTTGCTCATGCCGAATTTGGTTTGAATGATTTCCGGGCTTGTCGCATCTCCATAAGGCATTTTCCCGCCCCGCTCTTGTAAAAACTGTAAGATACGTTCTCCATCCTCAAATAAAGCATCTTCCTTTTGTGGCCGCAAGGATACGTTTATCCGTCCATCCGGCCGGATAAAGGCTACCCGAAAGTCAATTTCCTGGCCCATGCGCAAAGCCGCTCCAGCCATTTCACTGCGATGCAAAAAGGCAACATGACGACCTTCGGCAAATAAAAAGTAACCTTCGTCTGTTTCATTATAAACAGTTCCTTTGAGCTTATCGCCTACTTTGCCGGTAAAAGGCAGCGCCGCCCGCTGCAGGTCTTCTTCCACTTCCATCGTCACGGCCAAACGTCCGGTTTTGTCTGTATACAGCTTGACCCAAACTTTCTCGCCTTCGTAGACGCGCCCCCGCATCCTGCTAAAGGGCATAAAGACAGCCCGTTCCGCCCCTAGGTCTACAAACGCGCCCTGTTTGCCTGTAAAGTGGATAACTTCCGCCCGAGCCACCTGGCCTTCCTTCATCTTCGGAAGCTTCATGCTGGCAGTTATACGGCCTCTAGCGTCATGATAAAGAAAGACGTCCACTTCTTCACCGATCTCAACAGGCCGGCTCTGCTGGCCTTGGTGCAGCAAAACATCATCGCTGGTCTGGCCGGTTCCGCCATCAAGAAACACGCCGAAGTCCGCTTTACGAACTACCTTCAGCGTCGCTAAAGTCGCCGCTTGCAGGCGCGGTTTTTCATTTTCGCTCATCATTACTCCTTATACGGCAGCGCTTCCGCATCGCCCCACAACTGTTCCAAGTTGTAAAAACGCCGATCTTCTTCGACAAAAACATGTAAAATGCACTCACTATAGTCAAGAAGCACCCAGCGTCCTTCGCGGTACCCTTCCTTGTGCAGCGGTTCTATCCCCGCCTTAGAAAGCTTTTCTTCTACATTATCGGCAATAGCCCGCACCTGCGTTGTCGAGTTGGCGCTGCAAATAATAAAATAATCCGTTACCAGAGAAACCTCCGCCATATTTAAAATAACAATATCCATGGCTTTTTTCTCACCAGCTAGTCGAGCAATGACCTCCGGTGTTGCTTTTTTCGTTATTTCGAGCATTATTTTCCTCCTTCATTTGTTACTGCCGCTTCCAGCAGTTTTGTATTCACCAGTTCCTTAGTCGCATTTTCATCCGCTTTCCAGTAGCTTACACTCTTTTCTGTTACAAACCGGCCTGGAAGCAACACCGGTTTCAAACCGGCAGCGCGGTCAAAGTGTCTCAACGCTGCCGCCAGGCGCAACCAATCGCTCCCTTGTATATCCGTAAGAAAAGATTCTTTTACCACCGTCTGGAGCTCCGGCAGCCTGGCAAGGGTTTCCCATTGAAACGCTTGATTCGCCAAAGCCCGCAAAAAACGCTGCTGACGCTGCGCCCGTCCAATATCCCCTAGCTCATCGCTGCGAAAACGCACATACTGTCCGGACTTATCACCATCCAAATGCTGATACCCTTTGTTTAGATGAATTGCCAGCGCCGCATAGGGATCTTCATAGTTCATATCCTGTTCTACATATAAGTCAACGCCACCCAGGCTGTCCACACAGCGAATAAAGCCCTGCCAGTGCAGCGTAACATAATAATTCACAGGAATTTGCAACAAATCTTCCACTGCTTTCACCGTCAACGCCGGTCCTCCATACGCATAGGCATGGCCCAGTTTTTCAGCCTCTTTACGGCCAGGCAGCAGCACTTGCGTATCCCTAGGCAGAGACACTAGCGTAACAATGCCTGTAGCAGGATCAATATTGGCCAGAATCATGGTATCGGAACGCTTAGGCGCATCAGCAATGCCATATTCGCCATCGTCCACGCCCAGCAGCAGCACATTAAGCCGCGAGGTAGCCACCTGCGGTTTGGCGTAGAGAGGCTTAGCTGGAGCTGCCACAGCCGGCTCGGGCGCAGGAGCAGGCTGCGCCGCTACAGGCTCCACCACCGCTTGACTTGTCGGCGCAGCCTGGCTCCAGAGCCATATACCGCCCCTTACCAAGCCAGCAAGGAACAGCAGCAACAGCAACAAAAGCAGCACGACCCGCCCCCAACGCAGCTTTCTTGGCTTGGTTCGTCGCAGTCGCTGCCGCTCGCTTAATGGCCGCCTCACTGGTCTCTCCTCCATAGCAGTTCATTGCGCCCGGCAATCGTTTCCGGGTGAATCGCTTCTTCTCTCTTGATCATATACCGCAGCGTTTGATCATAGACTGCCAGCATGGCGGCATCTACATCCTGCAGCGCCAATTGTCGCAACTCCGCCACACCCTTGTAGGAACGCCCCTCTTCCAAACCGTCAGCTAAATAAATAATCTGATCCAACAATGACAAGCCAGTCCCCCCAATAGTGTGTCGTGCAATGGCGCGCAATACAGTCTCATCAGTAACGCCAAAGCGATTCTTCGCCACCCATGCCGCCAGCGGCGCATGTAGCAGTACCGGTGAGTGAAGCGCCGCCTCATCCATCACCAACCCAGCCGTTTTAGCTTCCGCCACCCACTGCTCGGGAGACCATTCTCTAGCTACATCATGAAGCAACGCAGCTAAATACGCCTGCTCTACATTCCCCTCATGCCGCTGCGCTAATTCGATCGCTTTGTTCATAACCCCTTGCGTATGACGCCAACGTTTCGGACTTAATTCTTTTTGAACTTCCTGGAAAATGCTTTCAACATCCATTCGATCCTGTCTCCTCATCCGCCAGGCCCAGATACAAACCTTCTTTGAGAATGTACTGCTCTACCATTTCCGGAACAATGTACTGAATGGATCGTCCCTGCTGCACTCGCAAACGAATGTCAGTCGATGAAATCGCTAGTTCCGGCGTTGTCAGCCGATGAATGCGACCTTGTCCTACAGTTCCAAAATACCGTTGCGTAGCCTCCATTGCATCTTCACAACCCGGCCGACTGGCGCCCACAAAATGGCATAACTCAAAAAGCTCTTCAATTCGTTCCCATGTCGGTAATTCCCGAATCGTATCAGCGCCGGTAATAAAATACAATTCCACCGGCTCGCCAATTTCTTTTCTCAACTGCCGCAAGGTATCGACCGTATAGGAAGGTCCTGGGCGATGAATTTCAATAGGAGATACAAAAAAGAAAGGGTTAGATGCCGTCGCCAGCACCGTCATCACGTACCGATGCAACGCCGAAGTAACGTTCTGCGCTTGTTTATGCGGCGGGTGATTAGCCGGAACAAACAATACTTTTTCCAGGCCAAACTCCGTCCGTACCGCTTCCGCAATGACTAAATGGCCAATATGAATCGGATCAAAAGTCCCGCCCATAACGCCAAATTTCCGTACTTTTGTTGTCATCGAACTCTCCCTAATGTAAGGAACCACCAAAAATGCTGCAATTCCTTCGAAATTATATTGCACGATCTGCAAAAGAACTTACCGGATCTGTCCGTCTCCAGAGACAATATACTTGGTGCTCGTCAGCTCCGCCAAGCCCATCGGTCCCCGAGCGTGCAGCTTCTGTGTGCTAATACCGATTTCAGCGCCAAAGCCAAATTCAAAGCCATCACTAAAACGAGTGGATGCATTGACATAAACAGCCGCCGCATCCACCTCGCGTTGAAAGCGGCGCGCTCGCTCATAGCTGCGCGTCACAATAGCTTCGGAGTGTTTCGTGCTGTACCGAGCAATGTGCTCCAGCGCCGTATCCAAATCTTCAACCACACGTATCGACAAAATCAAGTCATGGTATTCCGTCGCCCAATCCGCTTCGGTCACCGGCAAAACCGCCTGGTGATATTTTTGAGTTTCCGGGCAGCCTCTCAGCTCCACTCCGGCAGCATGATACCGTTCCATCATCTTAGGCAGAAACGCTTTAGCCACACAGCGGTGCACCAACAAAGTCTCCATGGCGTTGCAAACCGAAGGCCGGGAAACCTTGGCATTAAAAGCAATTTCTTCCGCCATGGCTAAGTCAGCGCCGTCGTCCACATAGGTATGGCATACGCCGGTACCGGTTTCAATGACCGGCACTGTACTGTTCTCAACGACGGTGCGGATCAAGCCAGCCCCGCCGCGCGGAATAATGACGTCCAGATACCGATTAAGACGCAGCATGGCCTGCACCGCTTCCCGGTCTGTGGTTGTTACCATTTGAATGGCGCCAGCAGGCAGCCCGGCCGCCTCGCCAGATTCTACCAATACCCGGAGCATCGCCAAATTAGAGGAAATTGCCTCTGATCCTCCACGCAGCAAAACGGCATTGCCCGATTTCAAGCACAGCCCCGCCGCATCCACGGTCACATTCGGACGCGCTTCATAAATCATGCCGATAACCCCTAGAGGCACGCGCACTTTACCAATTTCTAAGCCATTCGGGCGACGCCACATGCCCAAGACCTCGCCAATAGGATCCGGCAAAGAAGCCACTTGGCGCAACCCCTCCGCCATATCGTCTATCCGTGAGGCATTGAGGCGCAGCCGGTCTAATAAGGCCGCGCTGATACCGCGCTGTTCCGCCCGAGCTACATCTTCTGCATTAGCTTGCAGAATTACCATCTGCTTCGCCTGTAGCGCATCCGCCATCGCCAAAAGCGCCGCATTTTTCTCGCCGCTTGCCATCACCGCCAACCGGCGCGCCGCTTGTTTCCCTAGTCTACCTTGCTTTTCCAGTTCCAATTTGAAATCCATGCTGCTTCCCCCTCACACCATGAGAACCAAATGGTCCCGATGAACCACTTCGTCCGTTGTTTTATATCCCAACACCGAAGAAATTTCATCCGTATGCTTGCCGCGAATGCGTTCAATTTCAACAGAGCTGTAATTGCTCAGTCCCCGCGCCAGCTCCCTGCCGTTAGGATCTAAAATTCGAATGGTTTTACCTTGTTCAAATTCCCCCTGAACCTTGACAATTCCTGCCGCCAGCAAGCTGGACCCCGTCTTGGCAATGGCCTTTGCACAGCCGCTGTCAACCTGGACATCCCCGGCGATGCGGGCTCCAAAAGCCAGCCAAGATTTGCGAACCTGCAAACGATTATGTTTAGAAGGAAACAACGTCCCTACTGCCTGGCCGGTTAAAATCTCCCTCACAACACCATCTTGCGTCCCGGAGGCAATCACCAGGGCAATACCGGCATTGACCGCAATCTTTGCGGCTTGAATCTTTGTATACATGCCGCCAGTACCGCGCATCGTCCCCGGGCCGCCGGCAAGTTCGTCAATCTCGGGAGTAATCTCAGCAATTTCAGAAAGCAGTTTCGCTTCCGGGTTTGTTTGCGGATTAGCGGTATATACGCCGTCTACATCCGATAAGATAATAATCAAATCCGCATCAACAATGGTTCCCACCATCGCCGACAGGGTGTCGTTATCGCCTATTTTCAGTTCATCTACCGCTACCGCGTCATTTTCGTTGATAATGGGAATGACTCCCATAGCCAAGAGCTGCAATAAAGTGTTGCGAGAATTTACATAGCGGCTGCGTTTTACAGAATCTTCCCTGGTCAAAAGCACCTGACCGACAGTCTGTCCGTACTCTGCAAATATTTTTTCGTACACATGCAGTAAAACGCCTTGCCCTACAGCAGCTGCCGCTTGCTTTTCCGGAATGGTCTTCGGTTTTTCCGTCAAGCCCAAGCGCTCCATGCCTGCACCGACCGCGCCGGAGCTGACCAAGACGATTTCCTTGCCTTGATTCACCAGGTCGGACAGTTCGCGGACCAACCGTTCGATGCGAAAAAAATTCAATTTTCCAGTTTCGTGCGTTAAGGTGCTTGTCCCAACCTTAACTACAATCCGCTGCGCCTCTCCGATGTTCTCTCGATTCAACATAGCCAATCCCCCGCTTTGCGATGAAATAAAATGCGTTTGGGATCCTTTTATGGCAGTTCAATTTTTGGTTTTTCCGGATTTGGCGCATACAAAAGGCCATTGCGGCCGATAACTTGCACCAAGTCAGCTCCACTGAGGCGCGCCAGTTCTTCCAGAGCCTCTTTGGGTTCCACCGGACTATTTTTCAATACTCGAACCTTAATTAGTTCCCGTTTCGAAATGGCTTCCTTCGCAGTGATAACCACGGTCTCCACAATACCGCCTTTGCCGACCTGCACCACCGGATCCAAGGCGCTTCCTAACGCACGCAAATGACGTTTTTGCTTGCCATTTAGCTCCATATTTAATCCTCCTAGCATCCTTATTACAACTTACCCATGTTGCCTGTATTCAAATTCCATGTCGCGAATACGCACGGTATCGCCTTCTTGAATTCCTTTTTCCTGCAATGCCTCTTCAATTTCCAGATTGCGCCAAATGCGCTGGAATCGCCGCAGGCCGTCTTCGTTGTCAAAATTGGTCATAGCAACCAAACGTTCTATATCCTTGCCGCTGACAACAAAAGCGCCATCATCCGCCCGGCTGATGGTAAAGAGGATTTCCTCCTTAGCCTCGTATACCTTGACTTCGTCAACTACTTCCGGCTCTTCCCGATAAGCTTGCAATAATTGCCAAGCCCGTTGCATCACTTGCTGCAACCCTTCGCCCGTTGCCGCGGATACCGGATAAATCTCGTAGCCTTCCTTCGCAAAATGCGCCTGCAAACGCAAATAATTTTCCTGCGCTTCCGGCAAATCCAGCTTGTTGGCTACAATAATCTGTTGTCGTTTCGCTAATTTATCACTGTACAAGGCCAATTCCTTATTGATGGCGTAAAAATCCTCTAAAGGATCTCGGCCTTCAAGGCCGGAAGCATCCAGTACATGAATCATGATTTTGGTACGCTCCACATGACGCAGAAAATCATGGCCTAAGCCAGCACCGGAGTGCGCTCCTTCAATCAAGCCAGGAATGTCCGCCAGCACAAAGCTGCAGCCGTCATCCAGGCGCACAACGCCTAAAACCGGGGTCAGCGTTGTAAAATGATAAGAGGCAATTTCCGGTTTCGCTGCGGAAACCTTGGAAATAATGCTGGACTTGCCCACGCTGGGATACCCGACAAGGCCCACATCAGCCAAAAGTTTCAGCTCTAAAAACAGTTGCCGTTCTGCCCCAGGTTCGCCTTTTTCTGCGAACTGAGGCGCCCTCTGCATACTATTGACAAAACGGGCGTTGCCGCGCCCCCCGCGTCCGCCTTTCGCTACTACAGCTTGCTGACCGACTTCTGTCAAATCCGCCAGTATTTCGCCGCTTTCCGCATCCTTAACTAACGTTCCCGGCGGTACGGGTACAAATAAATGTTCCCCTGCCTTGCCATGCATGTTTTTGCTTTGACCATGCACGCCGGTAGGCGCGACAAATTTCCGTTTATATCGAAAATCAATTAACGTATTATAGTTGTTATCAACAATTAAAACAACATCGCCGCCGCGCCCTCCGTCACCACCGCTCGGGCCGCCTTTGGGCACAAATTTTTCACGTCGGAAACTGGACATGCCGTTGCCGCCGTCACCTGCTTTTACTTGTATTTTCGCACGATCAATAAACATAAAAAGGTATTTCCTTTCCTCTGAGCTCCATAGAGATTCATTTAATTATACCTGTTTTGCTGCGTCTTGCCTAGGGAGCCACCGATGCAGCCAACGCTCCCGTAAATGCAAATGAATCAGTAGTTCCCTAAGCAAGGCGCTACTCAAGAAAAAAAGACCTGCGGTTAGGTTCCGCAGGTCTTTGGTGTGTATTCGCTTAGATTGCAGCTTCTTCCGCGGGGTAGACGCTGATCTGACGCTTATAGCGGCCTTTGCGTTCAAAAGAAACGCGGCCAGGCGTCAGGGCGAACAGCGTATCATCCTTACCAATGCCTACATTGGCTCCAGGATGAAAATGCGTTCCACGCTGACGAACAAGAATGCTGCCTGCGGTTACCACTTCACCGGCTTGACGTTTAACGCCAAGGCGTTTAGCTTCGCTATCACGGCCGTTACGAGTGCTGCCGACGCCTTTTTTATGGGCGAATAGCTGAAGATCAAATTGGAACATGCCATTTCACCTCCTGTTTTCCCGGATCTTAAGATACCGGGGATACAATCGTTCGATTTCCCTCAGTCCCAGAAGCATGGTCTCTAAAATCGCACTGCTCTGCGTTGTTGGCGCCTCTTTCAGCGTAGCTTCCAAAAGCCCCTCTTCGACAGACAGTTGCAGTTCCATGCGCAAATGCCGCTCTAAGCCGAGCACTGCCGCTTGCGCTAAGGCAGATACGCCAGCGCAGACAATGTCTTGTCCATGCGGAGCCGCTTTGGCATGACCTTTTAGAGAAAAAGCCCACAAAAAGCCTGAGGAATTTCGCTGTAAACAAATATCAATCATTCCGACTTAGGCCTCAATCTTTTCAATCACGACCTGAGTGAACGGTTGACGATGGCCCTGGCGGCGACGGTAGTTGGATTTAGCTTTGTACTTGAAGACCAAAATCTTCTTGCCTTTACCATGCTCCACTACTTTAGCAACCACTTTCGCACCGGCTACAACCGGAGCGCCCACCAAAACTTCGCCGTCCTTCACAACAGTCAGAACGCGTTCGAACGCAACTTCCTGTCCTTCTTCTACGGCCAGCTTCTCAACGACAATTTTGTCGCCTTCCTGCACACGGTATTGTTTACCGCCAGTTTCAATGATAGCGTACATAAAAATGCACCTCCTCTGCTTTGAGCTCGCCGAATACGGTATCGCCATCGCGAATTTTCCACCTCTCCGAGCGGCGGCACAGGAAATCCTATGCATTTTTAAATATTAGCATAGGCCTTATTTCTTGTCAATGAAATTCCTCGTTATCTCCGCTTGCCTTCTTTCATTTGCCTCTTTGCGGCCGCTGATAGGTTCCGCTGCGACCGCCGCGTTTTTCCACCAAGCAGATTTGCGAGATTTCCATCTCTTTGTCTACGGCCTTGCACATGTCATAAATGGTTAGCGCCGCAACAGAGACAGCCGTCAGCGCTTCCATTTCCACGCCGGTCTTGCCTTGATTTTGCACGGTTGCAGCAATTTCTACCGCCCCTGCCTCGTCATCCAAATAAAAAAGCAAATCCACACCCGTTAGCTGCAAGGGATGACACATAGGGATCAGTTCCCAAGTCTTCTTAGCAGCCATAATGCCAGCAACCTGGGCCACAGCTAGCACGTCCCCTTTGCCTAAACGTCCTTCCCGTATTTTTCGAAGCGTCTCCGCCGCCATATTCACCTTGCCTGTGGCCACCGCCAAGCGTTCTGTATCCGCCTTGTCGCCGACATGCACCATTTTGGCTTTGCCAGTTTCATTAAAATGCGTTAATTCCATTGCCTACGCCCTCCTTTCTCTACAACCCGCCTTCATCCCATGCGCCGCGCCCCCAAGTACCGCTTTTTCCAATAGGGCTCGTTCAACGAGCTAATCATGACGCCCCTGCTTGAGGAAGCATGAACAAAACGCTCCTGCCCCAAATAAATTCCTTCATGGGAAGCGCCTTTTTCGTAGGTTGTAAAAAAGACCACATCTCCCGGCTGCAATCTCTTTTTATCAATAATCCGGCCAACCGTATACTGTATGTCTGCCGTGCGAGGCAGTTTGACGCCGTGTTTTTGAAACACATACATCACAAAGCCGGAGCAATCAAACCCCTGCGGCGTAGCCCCTCCAAAACGGTAAGGCACGCCCAAGTATTGCTGGGCGGTTTCCTGTACCGAGCTTCCAGGACGCCTTTCTTTGAACTGCGGCAGCGGCGGCAAAGAAGTAGCCCCCTTTTTCGTGACAATTGCAGCTTTGCGTTCCGAAGCCGCAGCCGGCTGGCTCGCTGTCGCTGCAGGCAACCGTGCTTGGCCCATCAGCTTTTGATAAGTCACTTCATCCAATACACCATTCGCTGGCAAGCCCTGCTGCTGTTGGAACGCCCGCACAGCCGACGCCGTCAAGGGATGAAACACGCCGTCTTGTTTGCCCACGGCATAACCGAGCGAGCGCAGGCGCTGCTGCACCGCCAAAATTTCCTGACCGGAGTCTCCTTCCCGATATACCGCCGCCAAAGCAGTTCCCCAGGGCAGGCTTAACCAGGCCCCAATAAGCAAGACCCCAAGCAGCACAGTTCTCTTCATACAAACTCCTGCATCAATGGTGTAATATCCACTTGCTGCAAATTGGCTTCTACCAGCGGTCCCGCCTGCAGCTGCGGTAAAGCGCCGTCAAAGGTCGGTCTGCTTTCCTTATAAAATAAGCCTATAGGGATAATATCTCCCCACAATACCGCCAACGCCAGCGCCTTTTCTTGATTTTCAGGATCATATTCGTCCATTTCTTTTAAATCGCGCACTCTCTGCTTATACCAAGCATACGTATTGACTGCATTAAAGGATACGCAAGGCTGTAAAATCTCCACAACCGCAAAGCCCCGATGCGCCACGGCGGCCGCCATCATTTCCGTCATATGCGGCACATTAGCTGTAAAGGTTCTAGCCACAAAGGTTGCGCCCATGCTCAAGGCTGTGTGAGCAATATTAACCGGTTTTTCTACATTCCCCAGAGGAGGCGGCGTAAACTTGGTCACCGTGCCCAAATCCGTCGTCGGCGAAGCCTGCCCCTTGGTCAAGCCATAAATCTGGTTGTTATGGACAAAATAGCTTATGTCCAAATTACGGCGGGCCGTATGCACAAAATGCCCCATGCCTAAGCCCATGCCGTCTCCATCGCCGCCTTCGGCGATGACTGTCAAATGATGATTAGCCAGCTTAACCCCGGTGGCGACAGGCAACGAACGCCCGTGCAAAGATTCTACCCTATAGCCGTTCACATACTGCGCAATTTTACTGGAGCAGCCGATGCCTGTCACTAAGACCGTATCGTTGGCAGACAATGTCGCCAGCACGTTTTTCAAGGCGTGGAAAATCCCGAAGTTCCCGCAGCCCATGCACCAGGTAGAAGTATGAGTTCCTTGCATTTCGCGAGCACTCATTACCCAAGCACCTCCTTTATACGAGCCAAGATCTGGCTCGGCGTAAAAGCGCGCGAATCATACTTCAAATAGCTTTCATCAACGGCATACCCTAAATGTCCGCGCAACAAAAAGCCTAACTGAGCTGTTTTATTCCCTTCAATAAGCAGTGATTTTTTCACGCGCGGCAAGGTCTTCAACAACGCCTGCACCGGAAACGGCGCCACATACAGAACCTGCAGCACATTTACGGTTAAGCCTTCTTGTTTTGCCAGTTCCATAGCCTCTAAAGCCGCGCCTTTAGTAGAGCCCCATACAAACAAAGTCAGTTCCGCCTCGTCTGGACCGTATTGTTTCAAGCCGTCTGCAGCCGCTTCCATAGCCGGCAATTTTTCATACCAGCGATTCAAGCCAGCAACAGCCGTTTCCGGTTCTCTTGCTGCGTATTCCTTGTCGCCGGAGCTGTAAAATCCGTCATCACTATGGGTATAGCTAGTTGCGATATAGGCCCCTCCCTTTTGTCCCGGCACCGCCCGGGGAGGCGCTTCGCTTCCCGCCGCCTCGCTATACCGCAGATACGGTTGCTGCGCCGCCAGCCATTCTTCACTAGCCCGCCCCGCTTCTACTTGCGGTTCAAGAGGCGTCGTAAAAAACGGTCTGCTCACCGAGGAATCCGCTAAATACTTATCCGTTAAAATCAGCCCCGGCACCTGAAAACGCTCCGTTAAATCAAAAAGGCGAGCAGTTTCATAAAAACATTCATCTACATCGCCGGGAGCTAAGACAAATCGAGGAAACTCGCCCTGGGAGGCAAAGGTAGTGAACAGCAAGTCCGCCTGAGCCGTTCTTGTCGGCATGCCGGTGCTAGGTCCCCCTCTTTGCGCGTTCACCAGCACGATGGGCAGCTCCGCCTGCGCGGCAAACCCCAAAGCCTCTACCATCAACGCAAAGCCGCCGCCGCTTGTAGAAGCCAAGGAACGCACACCTGCATAGGAAGCGCCGATCAGCATGTTTACCGCTGCAATTTCATCTTCCGCTTGCTTAAACACAACTCCGTAGCGAGCTCCCTGATCAGCCATATATACCAACACGCTCGAGCCTGGCGTCATGGGATAACCGGCGCAAAAACGACAGCCTCCTTGAATGGCGCCCATAGCCAGTGCATCATTGCCGTTAAGCAGCATCTTTGGTTCCTGTGACGCAGCCATGGGCAGCCCAAACAAACCGGACGCAGGACAGCACTTGGCGGCAGCTTCCTTAAACGCCGCCTCAAAAATAGCCTTGTTTTGCTCTCGGACACTTTCTTTTTTAAATTCGTCGTTCATAACCTGCAAAATAGCAGCTCGCGGAAAACCGCTCAGCGCGCAAAACGCCCCCAAAAGTGCGCTGTTTCCCATTACCTTTGCCGCATCTCCCGGCAATTTCTGCAAAAGAGGCAAGCCAATCCAAGTCCCGGGAGCATCTCCTTGAACCTCCGGCGTCTTCACCGCTTCGCAGTCATATAAAACAATCCCGTCCGTGCGCACTTTAGAGTAATTTTGATCAAAAGCCTGTTGGGATAATGCACCCAAAAACTGAAAGCTTTCCTCATGCGCAGCCAAAGGCTCTGCGCCCAAGCGAGCCATGCAGGTGTTCAAACCGCCTTTTATTAAGGAAGGATACTCGTTAACCACCATGGACCATAAAGAGTTTCGAGAAGCCGCTCTTGCCACCATCATTCCGGCGCTCATGACGCCATACCCGGCTTCCCCTCCAAACATCACCGAATACGTGTTCATAAAATTCTTTCGCCCCCTTTATGCTCTTCCGTTTCCAGGTTGTCAGTTTTTTCTGTTGTTACGGTTCGTCATTCACTTCATGAATTCCTTTTAAATGGAAAGAACTCTTGTAGAGAAAGCCTAACTCCGTTACATTGCTCCCGAGTATTTCTTAGAGTATACTAATTAGCAAAGAAACCAAAGGGAGGTTTTGCACGTGAGCCAGTTACGCTACTATGGTCATGCCTGTTTTAGCTGGGAAAATCAAGGAACCGTTCTTTTGTTCGATCCGTTTTTAAAAGACAACCCCTTCCAAATAGCCCAGCCGGAAGACATGGACTGTCACTACATCCTTGTTTCACACGGTCACTTCGATCATCTAGGCGACGCTGTCGCTATCGCCAAACGCACCGGCGCTACAATCATCAGTACTGCTGAGATTGCTAATTTATGCGCAGGTCAGGAATGCAAAACCCATGCTATGCATCTTGGGGGCACTTTTGATTTTCCTTTCGGCTCCGTTCGGGTCACCCCTGCTTTTCATGGCGCTGGTGTTCCTGGCGGTCACGCTTGCGGCTTTATTGTCCGTCAAGGAGAACAGCGGGTTTATTTTGCCGGTGATACGGCCCTTTTCGGCGACATGACCCTCTTAGGGCGCCTGGAAAGTATCGACTGCGCGCTATTACCTATCGGCGGCAACTTTACGATGGGCCCCAAAGACGCCGCCGAAGCCGTTGCCATGCTCAAGCCGGCTATGGTCGTTCCCATGCACTACAGCACTTGGCCTGTCATCGAACAAGACCCAGGCCAGTTCAAGCAGGACGTAGAATCTCGTTTATCTACGCCGGTCCGCATCCTCAAACCCGGCGAAACTCTTACTTTATAAGAAAAACTCTTAACGCAGTCTTTTGACGGAAACCACGGAAATTGAACAGGAGAATCGGAGAACCGGAGGGCACGAATGAGGCTACGGTGGCAATGAATATATAAGAAAAAAGGCTGCTTCGACATAGATCGAAACAGCCTTTTTCTTATAAGCCCATTCGCAAAGCTTGCTTGCGCACAGCCACCTTCCCGCTCCAAACCGTTTCCTGCGCTGCCGCAAATTCCGGTTTGCGCAACAAGACATATTCGCCGGCATAGGGCTGGTACAACGCCAAAAAAGCCCTCCAGGTAGAACTACGTTTTTCATAAATATCCGGGAAAATGGTTAAATACAAGCCATCTGCCTTTTCCGTAAGGCTCATCGTTTCATACGTTACCAGCACCGGCGTCCCCAAGGAAATCTTCTCAAAAAGCTCTTCCACATCCCGATTGTACATGCGCACGCAACCGCCGGACACAGGATATTCAATACTCCAATCCTTATTGGTGCCATGAATACCATAGGAACGCGAAAATTCCATCCACCTTGTCCCCAGGGGATTAGCAGGTCCCGGAGGAACCGGCGTCTTGTCCACAAAGCCGCTGCCAGGATGCCAAGTAGGATACTTCTCCTTATAGAAAACGCTGAATTGGCCCACCGGCGTCTGCTCGTAAGGAGTCCCTACCGCAACACTGTATTCTTTCAACAAACGCGAACCATCAAACAAACGCAACTTATATTCCGGCACATTCAGCCGCAGCTCATAAGCAGCTTCCGCCGGTAAAGCAACACCTGCCAACATCAGCAGGAACAGGAGGAGACTCAACCATTTTTTCATGGATCTCCCTCCTTACTTTATTGTGATGCCTTTGATTATGTACGCGTCGTCAAGTTGTTAACGAACCACTACTACTGCCGTACCATAACGAATATACGGGTAAATTTCTTCTAAATCACTGTCTACCATGGCGATGCAGCCTTCGGTCCAGTCTCGTCCTTCCCTCGTCGCCTCATCGCGACCGCCATGAATGCCGATCCAACCGCCAAGCTGCGTATCCTGGGGCGGCAAAGCCAGCTGTTCATTTGCCGTGACAATACGTTGATATTCACCATAGCTGATAAGCTGATCACCCAAGCCGCGTTCGGCATGGCCCACATCCGGATAACTAAGGCCCAACCAAGATCTGCCCAAATAGGGATGGCTGCCCAAGCGCTCTTTTTCCGTTACAAAAAAGCGTCCTTCCGGCGTCCGATTGTCGCCGCGTTCTTTTTTATCGCCATCCGGGTTCACGCCAAAGGCACAAGGATACGTTTTTAACTCCTTGCCTTCATGAAAAACCGTTAAGCGATGCTTCGACTTTTCCACCAGAATTGCCGTAGCAGCCGACTCGGCAAATTCCTTGGCGTAATTACTGCGCACAGAATCTGCTGCCGCCTCTGCCGGAGAAAAAAATCCAGTTCCTCCTAGCACGCACAATAGAAACGTTACTAAAGCACTTCCCCAATAGGCCATTTTTTTCTTACTCATTATGTCTTTCAACACCCTCCAATCACAAAACAACTACAACAGAAAGGGTATGAATGATTATATATCATTTTTTCGCGCTTCTCAAGAAAATTCCTGCTGTTATCTCCTTGCAATTTATGCTTTTTCCTTTTTACCTTACATAAGTATAAGATATTTACTCACAACAAGCAGGAATTCTTTGTTATGCGTCTAATTTTATAAATTATTAAATGCGCTTCTTACTGTGCATTTATAAATTAACGCTGCATTACTAAAGGAGGTTTTTTCATGACTCCCCTATTAACTGATTTGGACTCGATTCGCTTCGCCATAGAATTAGAAGCACGCGGTGCTCAGTTTTATTTAGAAGCCGCAAGACGTATGGAAAACGAGGATCAACGCAATTTGGTGCTCCTTCTTTCAGGTCAGACCAATAATCACTTGGAAGGTGTCAAAAAAATCTTGGCCACCGTACAGACGCAAAAAAACGGCAGCGCACCAGAAGCGCTGGATGCTGAAACCGCGGCGATCATTCAAAAAATAGGCACTTCCCTTTCCTTCCCGGCGGAAGCCCAAGCGGCGCAAAAAGTTGCGGCATGCACTTCCGTCAGTTCCATCTTAGAAATTGCCCTGCAAGGCGAAAAAGAGTCAGTACAGCTATACGAGCAAATTGCCAATAGCACTAAAAACGACGAGGTTCGTAAAATTTTCACGGCACTGCAGTCCGAAGAGCAGATTCACGTGCAAAAGCTCTTGGAAATGCTGCAAGGCTGGGCCTAATAACGCAATCCAGGAAACGAACCAAAATTTTTTCGCGGCTTCCGTCATCAGTTGCGACTCCACGCTTTTAAAGGTTCTATAATAAATGTTGGGGTAAGCA
>MTLD01000201.1_pt1 | contig 82981 bp, 72 predicted proteins | sample 1982471 | NCBI WGS metagenome assembly MTLD01 (sample SAMN05712604, study PRJNA340218) | biofilm metagenome | isolation source: sample SPM anode biofilm adapted to -50 mV | place: USA | collected 2012-02-03
GATGGTTTTTGCGAACATTCCTTGACACTATCGTTAGAACCATTAACAATAGCTTAGGAGCTGATGCCTGCGTGCTATAAGGACAAAGGAGCCCACGGCAGGATGTACCGAAGGCTCCTAAAAACAGCTTGTTTATGATGTTCCCGTCTTGCCAAAGTCACTAAAATGGTTCAGGAGAACCGTCCCCGTGAGTCTAACTAGTGTATTTCTAAAAATGAATGAAATGGTTTATTAATTTTAAATAATCTAGTCTTATCGGGATGTCTTTCAAGAAGTTTTTGTTCCATTTTTCTCAATTTAAATTTAGATTCTTCATTCGTCAAAAACTCAAATTTATCATTGCTAGTTTCAATCCCCAAAAATGATAAGTCAAATAACAATTCTATTGTATCTTCTACTTTTTCCAACGGAATTTTACAGTTTTTCAATGCGTTCTCTACAACACTAATATCAACAATCTCATCCTCTTGAATAAATTCATATATTAATTCTTCCAAATTATCACAACGGCTTGTACTTTCGACAATAATTGTATTAATAGCATATTGGGAATACTCTTTTTCCGCTCTCAAAATGTCATCTTCTTCAATCCGAGAATGTCGATGATTGACTGCATTAGCAATTGCGCTTCTTGCAAAATACAATAAATCTCTTGGTCTTGGTAAAATAATGCTAATTATATAATCTCTTGTGGGTATATTTTTAGTAGCAGCACAAAAATATTGATCCCAAATTTGTTTAGGATATTCTATGGACGGACAAGAAACCATAAAACGTTCTTCTAAAACACGAATTAACACTTCTTGATCATCCCAAACAATTCGAGATACTTGAATTTTATCCTTTTCCGGTGCATATTTTATAATCTCGTTAAAGATATCATTTCTCAAAAAAATCAATAATGATAAATTAACTTTTTCTTTATATATATCCGCAGACTGAAAATCCAGCGTAATTCTTTGTGATACCTCTAGTAACCCAAACAACATTTCACATAATACATTATAATCACTACCAGCATTCCATGCTTTATCTAAATTATCAATCAAAATTACAACTTTACTTTTAGCATTCAATACTCCTCCCAGCAAACGCCTTATACCCACAATAATCTTATCATGTAGTAGTTCACTTATTTTCAAACGTTGCTCTTCTGATGTAACGCTTGTAGGTATATTTTGTAATTCTCCAACTACACGTTCAAGCTTAATTGAAAATTCCGACAATATTATCTCTTTATGTTCATTCACAAAAGTACATAACTCTTTTTCACTTTCAGTTTGAGTAAAATATATTGGTCGACTATTAATTGATTCATAGCAACTCTTTACCAATTCAGCATAAATTAGAAATTTCCAAAGGCTTTCAATTAGATATCCTTTCTCAGATTTAGGAATTGTTTGTTTCAACATTCTAATTATGCCTTCAATTTCATAACCAACAGGTGTAATAACACATACATGCTTTCTTTTATCTTCTCTCAATGTATCTCTCAATTTAATCAAGTTAGCAGTTTTTCCGGTTCCTTTTCTTCCAATAAATATAGATCCCTTCACCCGCAGTGCTTCATTGTACGCTGCCGTCTCAACAAAATAATCGATTAATTCATCAGGTTCTTGTTCTGCGACATATTCTCCAATTCTTATGTTTTTCAATTCTTCTTGTTGTTTTGCCTCAATAAGATGTCCTTGTTTTTCATTTTTTAACGAATGATACTCTTCCACTACCTTATTCAACCACGGTTGGACAAATATTTCACATTTACTAGCAGTATCATGAGTCTTCAGTAAATCTTTATAATCAATTGGAGACGAAAATGGAGAATGTGCCAACATCAATAATGACTTATCTAAACCAAATGCTAGTCCAGATACAAACGCTGCTTTAGCATTATGCAAATTACTCTCTAACATATTATCTCCAACAAAATGAGTAACAACCGCATATGAATCGATTAATTGCTGAGCATACCATGCAAGTGGCTGAAAAGGCACTTCTGACGGATCATCAACAGAACTAGCCATATTACAAGAAGCTATTTTTCTTGCTAACATAATTGATGCGTCTGTATTATGACTGCTTTTTATATGAAATAACTTATTGGTACTTTTTTTCGTGATAACAGAAGAAAAAGTTTCTTTAAAAACTGTTTCTTCAATATTTTCATAGGGCTTTTGCTTGTAAAATTCATCGATAATATCTCGACTACTACTATAAGCAGAATATCCAATTGTACTAAACAAGCTTATTCTTTCAAAGTCAGTTCTATTTTTTTCAATACTTTTATCAAGTAAAATATGTAGCTTTTTTTTTCTTGCAAGAGCATACCCTAATTCAAATAAAACATTATGGTTCAATCCCGTTAAATCACAAATAAAAATTTGGCTATCATTGATAGCAGTGCATATTCTTTCAATAATTAAATTCCCATTTGTTGTCAAATTTCGCCAAGTCGTTATTTCAACAACTTGACCATTATTAATTTCCTGCACAGCTTTTTCTACAGATTCAACCAACGAAGGCGGCATAGATGGATAAGCTACAAAGCAACGTACTTTCCCCATAATACAACACCTCTAATTCATGTAAATCTAATTGTTATATTTGGATAACAAAAATATTGTTTCTTCAACTATAAATCTCGTCCGTTCTAGCTTTTTCTCATATTTTTCTTCTCTTGCTTTTCTGCAATCTCCTGCTTTTTTCTTCCAGTTATACAAAAAAAGCGCCAATGTGTACGAATTCCGTACACATTGGCGCTTTCTTATTATCAAACCCTATTATTTTTAATCGTCGTCGCCGCCGAAGAGGCCGCCGAGACCGCCTAAGACGCCAGCACCGAGAACGGTCTTGCCAAGGACGCTGCCTTCTTCACGGCTGCCGCCCTGCGATGGCGCTGCGGCTAGCATGCGGCCCGCCAGACGGGAGAAGGGCAAGGACTGCAGCCAAATACGGCCCGGTCCCTGGAGAGTGGCGAAGAAAAGTCCTTCGCCGCCTAAAAGAGCGGTTTTAATGCCGCCAGCCTGTTGAATGTCAAAACTCACGCTGGGCTCAAAAGCCACGACGCAGCCTGTATCTACATGCAAAGTTTCTCCCGGAGCCAAGCGGCGTTCGACGATGGTGCCGCCAGCGTGAAGAAAGGCTAAGCCGTCGCCGTCAAGCTTCTGCATGACGAAGCCTTCACCGCCGAAGAGACCGGTCAAAATTTTCCGCTGAAAATAAATGCCGATAGCAACGCCTTTGGCGGCGCACAAGAAGCTGTCTTTTTGGCAAATGAGCGTGCCGCCCATATCAGCCAAGTTTACAGGAATAATATTGCCGGGATAGGGGGATGCAAAGGCGGCTCGCGCCTTGCCGCTGCCTTGATGGGTAAAGACGGTCATGAACAGACTCTCGCCGGTCAAAACGCGCTTGCCTGCTCCAATCAGCTTGTCAAAGAAACCGCCACCGCCGGAAGACGAAGAACCATCGCCAAAGATGGTGTTCATTTCGATCGAAGAGTCTTTGTACATCATAGCGCCGGCTTCAGCAATTACACTTTCCCCGGGATCCAGTTCCACTTCAACGAACTGCATTTCTGCGCCCATGATCTGGTAGTCAATTTCATCCGCCACTAACGCTCTTGACGGCGGCGGCGGCGGCGCTACTTGCCCCAAAGACGGAGGACCGCCTGCACCCTGGTTCAGTTCCGCCAAGCTGCCAATCGGCACCCAGCCTGTAAAGCCTTCCTTCCAGGCCATACCCTGCGGATATTTTCTTGCTTCCTGTTTGGCTTGCTCTTCATCGAAAGGACCAAACGTCTGACCTTCATGGCTTAAATACCAATTCATCTGTCCACTCTCCTTAGCGTTGAATATAATCAGGCCCTAAATTAACAATAGTTATAAATTGGAAAACAAGAACTATTTCGCCTTGGAGCAGCATTTTTCCTGCTAACGCCAAAATGGCCCTTTCCCCGCCAGACGTTCCACGGGAAAAAGGCCATTTTAGCATGAGATGTGAGTAAGAGCAGTTCTCTATACTCTAGTTGGAGAATCGCACCCGGCCGTCGAGAGACAGGAATTCTTTTTCTCCCGGTTTGGCCTCTGGCTTGCCAAAAGGCATTTGCGCAATAAGGCTCCAGCTTTCCGGCAGGCTCCAGCGCTGGCGTACTTCTTCTTCAATCAGCGCGCCGTAGTGCTGCAGCGATGCCCCAAAGCCAACTTCCTCAAGCGCCGTCCAGACGACAAATTGCAGCATGCCGGAAGCCTGCTGAGACCAGATGGGAAAGTTATCTTTATACAAAGGAAACTTTTCCTGCAAGCCTTTTACAACGTCTTGGTCTTCAAAGAAGAGAACGGAACCATAGGCTTTACGAAAAGCGGCAATTTTTTCTTCCGTAGGTCCGAATGCATCGGCCGGCACAATCTTGCGCAGCGCCGCTTCGACAATGTCCCACAGCGCATTCTGCTGCGCTCCGGTCACAACTAGCACGCGCCCGCTTTGGGAGTTAAAAGCCGTCGGCGTATGGAGCACAGCATTCTCGATAATACTACGCAGCCGCTCCTCACCAATCTGGCTTTCTTTTGCCAGGCTATAATAGGTTCTTCTTCCTTTCACTGCTTGCCAAAAATCTCGAATCATACTAAATCCCTCCTTAAACGATGTTTGTCTTTAACCATACTATAGCACTAGGGATTCCCTTAATCAATAATTATTTTCCATTGCTCATTTACGGGCAATTCGCCACGCTTTGCGGGCAGGAATCCGCTGCCGCATCGTGGAATACAGGGCATAGCGACTTTACATTGCCAGGAGGATGTGCATGAAAACAGCAGAACGGGTTAACCGGCTGGGCATTGAGAATGCCTTTGAGGTTTTAAAGGAAGTTCAAAAGCTGGAAGCCCAAGGAAAACAGATCATCAGCTTCGCCATTGGCGAGCCTGATTTTGACACGCCGGAGCATATTAAGGAAGCCTGCGTTCAGGCGCTCCGCCATAATCGCACCCACTACAGCCCCTCCGCAGGTATTTTACCCTTGCGCCAGGCTATTGCCGACTATATCGGCCGCACGCGACAGCTTCCGGCAACGCCGGAGAATGTGGTAGTCACCCCTGGAGGCAAGCCAATTATTTACTACAGCATTCACGCCTTGGTCGATCCCGGAGACGAGGTCATTTATCCCAACCCCGGCTTCCCCATCTATGAGTCGGTGATTCGCTTTGTCGGCGGCGTACCGGTACCGGCGCCGCTTTTAGAAGAAAAAGGATTTTCACTAGATGTGGAGCATCTAGAAACGCTGATTACCCCTAAGACCAAATTGATCATCCTCAACAGCCCTCAAAATCCCACCGGCGGTCTCATCCCCCTTGAGGATTTAAAACGCATCGCCGAATTGGCCGTTCGCCATGACCTTTGGGTTCTTTCCGATGAAGTATACAGCCGCCTTATTTATGAAGGAGAATTTGCCAGCATCGCCTCTCTGCCTGGCATGCAGGAGCGGACCATCATCCTGGACGGCTTTTCCAAAACCTACGCTATGACAGGCTGGCGTCTGGGCTACGGCGTTATGAACAAGGACTTGGCGGAACTCGTAAGCCGCCTTGTTACCAACTGCGAATCCTGCACCAATACCTTCATTCAAGATGCCGCCGTTGCGGCTTTGACCGGACCGCAAGAAGCGGTGGATTCTATGGTACGGGAGCTGCGCGAGCGCCGCGATCTGATTGTAGACGGCCTCAACGCCATCCCCGGCTTTAGCTGCCGCGCTCCTGGCGGCGCGTTTTACGCGTTTCCTAATGTGACCGAAGCCTGCCGTATCTACGGCTTCCGAGACGCCAAGGAACTGCAGCAGTATTTACTGTACGAAGGCCATGTGGCGGTCCTGCCGCGCACGTCCTTCGGCCAGCGCCATGCCTTTGAGGCTCAGGAATATCTGCGTTTTTCCTATGCGACTTCGCCAGAAACCATCCGCGAGGGGTTAGCGCGCATCCGCAAGGCTTTAGAAAGACGGCAGGCAGAATTTTAAACAGGAGTAGAGTGAGTAAAGGGAGGGCTACGAAATACGTGGCTTGAACAAGAGAATCGGAGAACCAGAGGACACGAACGAGGGATATAAGAAAGCATTTCTTTAGATATAGTTCTTGTCGTTCCAAGGAGCCTGTGCTTTTATAAGCACGCCGGCCAAATCCCCCTGGCCCTGCGGGCCATCCCCCTTTAACAAGGGGGACTTCTTGGTCTCTGCTCTATTCCCTGCCGCCCTTGCCAAAGGGAGGTGCCGCCACAGCGGCGGAGGGATTCAAAAAAGACATGCTTTACTTAAAAAAGGAGGCGATCATTCTTTGCTACGTGACGTATTGCAGCGCTGCGCAGGGTCTTGCCTGGTGTTGCTGGCTATTGTTACTTTTACATTTTTTCTAATGCACGCCATTCCAGGCGGCCCGTTTACCGGGGAAAAGAATCTGCCGCCGGTGGTTTTAGCGCATCTGGAGGCGCACTACCATCTGCAAGACCCTTTGTGGAAGCAGTATGTTGATTACCTGCTGAATTTGGCGCAGCTGGATTTAGGGCCTTCCTTTAAATACGAGGGCCGCAGCGTCAACCAGATTATTGCCGAAAGCTTTCCAGTGTCTTTGCAGCTCGGCGCTAGCGCGCTGGTGCTGGCTTTGGGTGCGGGAATTCCCTTGGGCTGTCTGGGAGCTTTGCGCAAAAACCACTGGCAGGATCACGGGGCGATGGCCGTCGCGATTATCGGCATGTCCGTCCCCTCCTTCGTGCTGGCCACCTTGCTTGTGCAAGTTTTCGCGGTACAGTTGGGCTGGCTGCCGGCGGCGCTCTGGGAAAGTCCCGCCTCGCTCATTTTGCCGGCGCTTTCACTGGCCGCTTATCCTTTAGCGTTCATTGCCCGCCTGACACGCAGCGCCATGCTGGAGGTGCTGTCTCAAGACTACATCCGTACGGCCCGCGCTAAGGGCTTGAGCCTTTGGGGCACCGTTTACCGGCACGCGTTAAAAAACGCCCTCTTACCGGTAGTAACCTACCTCGGACCTATGGCGGCTTCCATTCTTACAGGCAGTTTTGTGGTGGAAACCATTTTCGCCCTGCCCGGCTTAGGCCGTCATTTCATCACCAGCATTTATAACCGCGATTATACGGTCATTCTCGGCGTAACCGTATTTTATAGCGTTCTTGTCATTGTTTTTAATTTAGTAGTCGATCTTTTATATCCGCTGCTGGACCCTCGTATTAAGCGCTTCGAGAAAGGTGGTAACTGATGAACCAGCCTGAATGCACCCAAAATCTTTTACCGCCTCCAGCTTCGCCCTGGCAGCGTCTCCAGCGCCATAAGGCGGCTATGGCGGGTTTATATTTTCTTGGCGCTCTCTTTTTGATTTGCTTGTTTTTCCCTATGCTTTCCTCTCTTTCCTATGCGGATCAAAACCTCTGGGAAGCCAACGCCGGGCCTAGCGCTGCGCATTGGTTCGGCACCGACTCGCTGGGACGGGATCTGTTTATCCGCGTTCTTTACGGCGCTCGCATTTCGTTAGCCATCGGCGTCGCCGCCAGCGTCATTAACCTTTTGATCGGCGTCACCTACGGCGGCATCGCCGGTTTCTTCGGCGGACGCACGGACCGCATCATGATGCATTTGGTGGACATTCTTTACGGCATCCCCATGCTGCTTTACGTCATTTTGCTGATGGTGCTGTTAAAACCAGGCTTGACCAATCTGTTTCTGGCGTTAGGCATTGCCTACTGGCTGGGTATGGCGCGCATTGTCCGCAGCCAGATTCTAACTTTAAAAGAACGTGAATTCGTCTTGGCCGCCCGCTCCTTGGGACTAAGTCCTTGGCGCATTCTTTTCCGCCATCTGCTTCCCAACTGCAGCGGCCCCATCCTGGTAACGATGACGCTGGCCATCCCGGAAGCGATTTTCGCCGAAGCCTTTTTAAGCTTTATCGGCTTGGGTGTTGCCGCTCCCATGGCTAGCTGGGGAGTCCTGGCGTCCGAGGGGCTGACAAGCGTCCGTTCCTATCCCTACCAGCTCCTCTTTCCGTCTTTGGCCATCAGCCTTACCATGCTGGCCTTCAACTTCCTTGGTGACGGGTTGCGCGACGCCTTGGATCCTCACAGCAAACGTTAGGAGGCTTTTTTATGAAACACTTACATACAAAATTAGAACAACTTGCCGCAAGCTGTCCTTGCCGTTGGAGCGTCATCATTACTGACGACGCCGGGCATGACTTATACTCAGTTCGGCCGGATATTATCTACCCTTCGGCCAGCATGATCAAGGTACCCATCCTCTTTGAAATTCTGCGCCAAGCGGCTGCAGGAACAGTATGCCTCCAAGAGACGCTGTCCCCCTCCGCTTCCTGCCGCGTCGGCGGCGCCGGCATTTTAAAAGAGCTGAACCCGTCCCTGCCTCTGAACATCCGCGATTTGTGCGTTTTGATGATCTCCCTCAGCGACAACACCGCCACGAATACTCTCATCGAACGAGTAGGCATGGCGGCGGTAAACCAAACGATGAGCAACCTGGGCCTTACCCATACCCGATTGCAGCGCCGCATGATGGATTTTGCCGCCGCCGCAGCGGGACTGCAAAACGAAACCAGCGCCGCTGACATGGCCAAACTGTATCAGCTTCTTCTCCATGCGCAAGGACTGCCGCCTTCGTACGCCGCACTGGCTTTAAACATTCTTAAGAGCCAGCAGATTCGCGACAAAATCCCCTTCTACCTGCCGGAGAGCCTGTCTTTGGCCCACAAAACCGGCACCTTGGACGGCGTCGAGCATGACGGCGGTATTTTGTACCTGCCTGCGGGTCCTTTTATTGTCTGCATTTTCGCCGACGGACTGCAAAACAACGCCCACGGGCTGCAGCTCATCGCTCAGATGGGCCGCGCTATCTACGACGCCTTGCTGCAGGAGGAAAGCTAATGCGTATTTCCTTGCGCCAGCTTGCTGTGCTTCTGCTGCTGGTCGTTCTAACCGCCACAGGCTGCAGTCGTCAACCGCAGCAAACCGCAAACACGCTGCGCTACGTATTGGAAGCCGAGCCCGCCACCTTAGATCCGGCTAAATCTACGGCCATCCCGGAATCTTTGGCCGAGCTGCAGCTTTTTGAAGGACTGACCCGTCTGGATGCTAAAGACCGGCCCCTGCCTGGCGTGGCGACGCAGTGGGAAATTTCCGCCGACGGCCTGCGCTACATCTTCCACCTGCGCCCAGACGCCCGCTGGTCTAACGGCGAGGCTCTCACCGCTCATGATTTTGTCTATTCCTGGCGACGCGCTTTAGACCCGGAAACGGCTTCGGAAAACTCCTATATGCTGTACGCGCTGAAAAACGGCCAAGCCTTCAACGAAAAAGAGGCTGCCCCCGAAGACGTCGGCGTCCGCGCTCTAGATGAGCGCACGCTAGAAGTCACTTTGGAAAAGCCCACCGCTTACTTTCTCAGCTTGGCTTCATTCCATGCTTTTTATCCCGTTCACCGCGCCAGTATTGAAAAAGCGCCGGAAAGCTGGTCTTCCCAAGCGGAAACGCTTATCGGCAACGGTCCCTTTCGCCTGACCGGCTGGGTGCATCACGGCAGCTTATCCTTCGCCAAAAATCCCTACTATCGCGATGCCGCCTCCATCCGTTTGGACGGCATGTACTGGCCCATCGTGGACGCCCAGGCCACCCGTCTGACACTGGTGGAAACCGGCCAAGCGGATATGATGGTCGAGCCGCCGGTTGTAGAGCATGACCGCCTGCAAAAAGAAGGCCTCCTGCGCATCGCCCCCTATCTGGGCCTCTATTATTACGTGTTCAACACCCAAGCTCCACCATTTGACCGCCTAGAAGTGCGCCGCGCCTTCGCGCTGTCCTTTCAACGTCAAGCACTGATTACCCACGTAGTCAAAGGAGGCAAGCTTCCGGCCTACGCCTGGGTGCCTCCGGGCCTCACCAATCCGGCTACCGGCCTTGATTTTCGTCAAGAAGGCGGCGATCTAAGCCGCGAAGATGCAGCCGCCGCCAAAGAAGCGCTGCAAAAAGCAGGCTACGGAAATGCGCTGCCGCCAGTCACGCTGCTTTTCAACACCGGCGAAATGCATAAGGCCATTGCCGAAGCCGCTCAAGAAATGTGGAAGCAAAGCTTGGGAGTCGCCGTCACCTTGACCAATCAGGAATCAAAAGTCTTTCTGGCGTCCCGCACGCGCGGCGAGTTCCAAATCGCCCGCGCTTCTTGGATTGGCGACTACGCTGATCCCATGACCTTTTTGGATGTTTTCAAGGACGCCACAAACGACGCCAGGTACCAAAATCCACGCTATAACGCGTTGATTGAAGAGGCGCAAAGCGCGCTCGATCCGGCTCGCCGTATGGCGGCCATGCATGAAGCGGAGCAGATCCTCCTTGACGACGCTGTCATCTTGCCTATTTACTACACCACCCAGCCCTATGTAGCCAGCCCCCGCCTGCAGGGCGTCTCCTGGTCAGTACTGGGCTTGGCGGATTTCAAGGATTCCTACCTATTAGAAAACCGCTAATTTATTCGTATCTCACGCTCAAATGGTCATTTTTCCGTCATACATTGTCAGAAATCCTCGGCAGAGCGCCGCTATGCCTGCGTTTTCTTCCTCGTCTGCCGAAAAAAGCCCTCATTTGAGCGGAGCACTCATTAAATCATCGGCTTTCTTGGAAAATTTCCCAAGATAACCTATAGTCACATGAAAGTACAACTAAAAAAGATCATTTCCATAACCATTTACCTATAGAAAGGTTTAGAGTAATGAAATCATTAATCAAACCGCGCCCGTTACGACAGGGTGATACGATCGGCCTTGTAGCGCCGGCTAGTCCAGGAAAGGCGGAGGAATTGGAGCAAGGCGTGCGCTGGCTGCAGGCGCAAGGCTTCCAGGTCAGCCTAGGCAAGAGCGCCGCTTATACTGACGGCATCTGCGCCGGCGACGATGCCCTACGCGTTGATGATTTGCATACTTTTTTTGCCGATCCTAGCATTGCAGGCATTCTCTGCATACGCGGCGGCTACGGCAGCATGCGTCTTTTGCCGCAGTTGGATTACGAACTGATCAAGCGCCACCCCAAGGTGTTTATGGGCTATAGCGACATTACCGCGCTGCACACGGTGCTGCAGCAGCGCTGCGGCCTGGTGAGCTTTCACGGCCCCATGGCGGCTTCGGATTTTGGCCGGGAGCCACTATCTGATTTTACCTGCAAGCACTCGCTTCGAGCTCTTACCAGCACCAACCCGCTTGGCGAGCTGCCCACGCCGCCTGCCGGAGCGACCCCTTTTTTTCTGGTTCCCGGAGAGACGTCCGGCCCTCTGTGCGGGGGCAATCTCAGCTTGATTACCGCCACCTTGGGCACGCCGTACGAACTGGATACTGCCGGACGCATTCTTTGCCTGGAAGAAGTGGGCGAAGCGCCTTACCGTCTGGACAGACTGCTGACGCAGCTGCACCTTGCCGGTAAGCTGCAGGCGGCAGCAGCCATTGTCATGGGCGTCTGCAGCAACTGCGACAGCGAAGAAGACCCGCCCGGCCAGCGCACTGTCGATGTGCTGCGCGAACGCCTTGGTTCTTTAGGCAAGCCTGTTCTTTGCGACGTTTCCTTTGGGCATACGTCGGACAAACTTACGCTGCCTTTGGGCGTCCAGGCTATGGTTTCGCCGCGAGCCGGCCTAGTCCTGACAGAAGCCGCTTTAGAGGAGGCCCCTGCTAATGTTTACTGAAGAAAAAAAACGTCTTTGCCAAAAAGTCGACGCTCTGGAAGCGGAAATGACCCGACTCAGCCTGGCTTTGCACGCACGGCCGGAACTGGGAAATGAAGAATACGAAGCAACGCAACTTTTGACCGACGCCAGCCGCATGCAAGGCTTTCACGTAACCCAAGGCGTCGCCGGTCTTCCCACGTCGTTTCTGGCCAAACGCGGCGACAGCGGCCCTAAAATCGCTTTTTTAGCCGAATACGACGCACTGCCTGGTCTTGGTCATGCCTGCGGACACAATCTGATCGCTTCGATGAGCTTTGGCGCAGCCGCTGCCTTCGCCGCCTTAACGACAAGCCAAGCACAAACCTATTTTATCGGCTGCCCGGCGGAAGAAACCCAAGGCGGCAAGATCGCTTTGACTAACGCTGGCGTATTTAACGGCTTTGACGCCGTTTTCATTATTCATCCCAGCGACGAAACCACCTTAGGCGGCACATCCCTGGCATCCCACCCCTTATGCGTGCGCTTTCACGGCCGCGAGGCTCACGTAGCCAGCCGCAACGAGCGCGGCATCAACGCCCTAGATGCGCTGGTACTTTTTTACCAGGGCCTGCAGGGACTGCGGCTGCGTTTTGGCGAGCAGGCTCTCATTGCCGGTATCATTACCGCTGGCGGCACTGCGCCCAACATCGTCCCCGCCTTGGCGGAGATGAAATGCACGGTGCGCTCCCTTAGCAGCGACTATTTGGAACGCGAGGTGCTTCCCGCCGTCCGCGCTCTGGCGACCGGCATAGCTGAAGGCACCGGCGCAACGGTAACGTTGGAGCACTATGAACCGCTGTTTAAGGAATTAAAGCAGGATGCTACGCTTGCCGCTCATTTTGCGGAAAACCTGCGCCTTCTCGGCGAACCGGTCCGCCAGTTGCCGGACAACGACGCTGGCGGCTCCACGGACGTAGGCAATGTCAGCCATGTAGCGCCGACACTGCACCCGGAACTGTCTATTGGGGCCGGTTTGACAGCTCATACGCCTGCTTTCGCCCAAGCCGCCGGTTCCGCTGCAGCCCAAAAACGAGCCCTTATCGGCGCCAAAGCCATGGCCATGAGCGCCTGGGATATATGCTTACAGAACACCAAAAGGAGTTTACTATGAAATTTATTTCTTGGAATGTCAACGGCCTGCGCGCCTGTCTAGGCAAAGGCTTTAACGACTTTTTTCAGCAAAGCGACGCCGACTTCTTCTGCGTGCAAGAAACGAAAATGCAGCCGCACCAAGCGGAATTGGACTTTCCAGGATACGAGCAGTACTGGAACAGCGCCGTCAAAAAAGGGTATTCCGGCACGGCCGTCTTTACTCGTCATACGCCGCTCTCCGTACGCTTGGGCATGGGCCTGGAAGAGCACGATCAGGAAGGACGCCTGCTTACGCTGGAGTATCCGGATTTTTTCCTGGTTAATGTCTACACTCCCAACTCTCAGCGAGAATTGGCGCGTTTGGATTACCGCATGCAGTGGGAAAACGATTTCCGCCGCTACTTGGCAAAGCTGGATACAGAAAAAGCGGTCATTCTGTGCGGCGATATCAACGTCGCCCATCAGGAAATCGACATTAAAAATCCTAAAAGCAATCGCCGCAACGCAGGCTTCACTGATGAAGAACGCGGCAAAATGAGTGAACTCCTCATGGAAGGTTTCACAGATACCTTCCGCTACCTTTATCCAGCGCGCGAAAACGCCTATACCTGGTGGTCCTACATGATGAAGGCCCGCGATCGCAATGTTGGTTGGCGCATTGACTATTTTCTCGTCTCCGACCGCTTGCAGGATCGAATCAAAGAAGCTATGATTTACGCCGATATTATGGGCAGCGATCATTGCCCGGTGGGGCTAGAACTGAAGTAACGAGGATTGAACAAGAGAATCGGAGTCACGTGAGGGTACACAAGAGGAGTACTGGGGCAACGATTTTGAACAGGAGTAGATGGAGTAGAGCGTGGGTACGTTGAGGCTGCGAAATATGAAATTGAACCTCAACACATAAAATACTAAAAGCCGGTGAAATCCTGATACCAAAGGATTTCACCGGCTTATTTTACGTTACACTAAATACCGTTTTCTACCCTCTTGCGGCCCCTCCGATTCTCCGGTTCTCTTGTTCAAAAAACCCTCGGGCCCTCCCTTTACTCACTCTACTCCTGTTTAAAAACCCGTTACTATTCCCTGCCTGGCAGCAGGGCCAGGGCCTCCGTTTCGGGCACAGGCTTGCTAAAGAGATAGCCCTGCAAATAGTCGCAGCCCATTTCCAGCAAGCATTGACGCTGTTCAGGCAGTTCTACGCCTTCCGCCACGACCAGCAAGCCCATGGAATGAGCCAAATGAACGATGGATTTAACAAGCTGCGTCCGCTCGCCGTCTTCGCCCAGTGTATTAATGAAAGTCTTGTCAATTTTCAGGGTATGCACAGGCAGATTGTTCAAATAGGTCAAGGAAGAATAGCCTGTACCGAAATCATCCAGTGACAACAGCAGGCCACGCGCCCGCAAACGCCACAGTTTTTCAATGTTTTCGGCCATTTCTTCAATCAATACGCTTTCCGTAATTTCCAGTTCCAGCTGCTTGACGCTGATGCCAGCCTCGGCAATGCATTCGTCCACGAATTCTACAAAGCCGTATTCCATCAACTGCCGTGCGGAAATGTTGACGGCCACCCGCAAATGCCCTTGTCCGTTCGCCGCCAGACGAGCGGCAAACGCGCAAGCTTCCTTCAAGACCCAACGACCAATAGGCACAATCCAACCGCTCTGCTCTGCAAAAGGAATAAATACGTCCGGCGCAATTAAGCCCTTTTCAGGATGCATCCAGCGCAGCAGGGCTTCAAAGCCAATTATTTCACCATCATTGACTCGGACCTGCTGCTGATAAAACAAGCGCAGTTCGCCTACTTCCAACGCCTGCCGCAGCCCAGCAGCCAGCCAAATTTTTTGATCCGTCTGCGCCAGCAGCGTCCTTTCGTAAAAACACCAGCAATTGCGACCAGCGCGTTTGGCCGCATACATGGCCAAGTCCCCTTTACGCAACAGTTCTTCCATATTCTCGCCGTCTTCGGGATATAAAACAACCCCTACACTGGCGGAAAGGCGCAGTTTGCCTGTACTCACTTCATAATCACGGTACAGATTGCTCACAAGATCTTCCGCCATCTTGACCGCTGCATTCATATTGGCGCCGGGAACAACCGCCACGAATTCATCGCCGCCAATACGCGCTATGTAACAGTCCCTATTCAAGGCCTCATATACTTGGCGGCTGGCGGCGCAGATCACTTCATCACCAATAGAATGTCCAAAATGATCATTGATATCTTTCAACTCATCCATATCAATGAAAAAGAGCGCTCCCATTTGAGGTTCTTCCACGAGACACTGCGTCAGCTTTTCCTTGAGATTTTCCCGATTCGGCAAGCCTGTCAGCCCGTCAAAATAAGCCAGACGATGCATTTTTTCCTGCACCTTCAAGCGTTCCAGCGCCACTAGGGCTAAATCCGCAAATTGCTGCAGCGTTGCCACATCTTCTTTATGTACAATATGCTCCTGCCGCCAACTGATGGTCAGAACGCCTCGCACCTCGCCCTCCTGAATCAAGGGCAGCATGATCACGCTCTTCAAATCCGTCAGCCGCGCATCGTCCATACGACCGGTGAAAGAGGCATACTCCGGAACGTATAGCAATTCTTTTTGCTCATACACCAAGCCTTCCATGCCTGTTGCCAACGGCTGCACCTCATGGAGGAAAGGCAAGTACGCCCCCCGGCTATAACACATGCGAAAGCCCGGCGTTTTTTCCTCATAAAGAGAAATATAACCGTCTGGCGAGTCTACCAAATACATAGCATTATCCAGAATAACTTCAAACAGCTCTTGCACATCTGTCAAAGGCCGAGTCAAAAGGGCCGTCACTGCTCGATACTGTCGTTCCCGCCGCAGCACCTCTTCCTCCGCTTTCTTACGCACAGCCACTTCCTCTGCCAAGCTGTCGTTTAGCAGCGCCAATCGCTCATTGCTTTCAAGAGCTTCTTCATTCATGGCCAAGAGTTCTTGATTGGCCGCTCCTAGGTCCTGCGTGCGCCGTTCTACTAGGACTTCCAGTTGCCCTTGATACTGAGCCAGCGAATCAATCATGCGGTTAAAATAACCCGCCATTTCTCCCAGCTCATTTCCCTTATGTACCGGCAGGCGCACCGATAAATCGCCGCCGCTGACTTGCCTTGTCGCCTCTACCAACTTTCGAACGGGAAGACTAAAGCGCCTCGCAAGCCACCAGGTCAAACATACAGAAAGCAGCAGCACCCAGCTTCCGAGGAGAAAATTCCGCAGCGACACGTCTTTGATGAAAGCCATGGCAGCGCTTTTCTTTTGTACTACAATCAAACTCCAGGGCGCTGATAAGCCTGGCATGGGAATGCTGCGATACGCGCAAAGGTATTCGTCTCCATCTTTTTCTTCATAAGAGGATATGCCGTTTTCCCCTTGCAAGACGGTTTGCACTATCGTTTCTAAGCCCGCTGGCAAAGTAAAGGATTCCTCTCGCACCACTTCGTTGTTCTCTGCATCGGTGACCATTTTTCCGTTGCTGTCACGCACCAAAACAGCCTTGTGCTTTGACTTATAGTTATAAAGCTCATTTACCTGACGCCGATCCGGATGCGCAATAACCCCGCCGTTACCGTCCAGAAGATAGGCATAGCTCCCGGCGCCGGAATTAAAATTATCCACCAGGTCCTGTACTTTAGACACCTCGATGTCCGCCATTAAAATGCCGTTTAAACGCCCTTCTTGAGAAACATCATGCACAATGGTAGTAATGGGAGCCTCTGTTGTTAAAGAATAATACGTATCAGATACATAAGACTGCCGCTGCGCCATGAATTTTTTAAACCAAGGTCGTTCCGCCCGATTGCCAGAGACTCCGCTCGAACGAGCCAGTTGATCTCCATCCAAGCTTGTCACCGCCAGCAATTGAAAAAACGGATACTGCCTTACCGTTTCCTGCAGCAACTGTCTCTGCTTGTCTACATTTCCATCAACAACAGTAGGCGATTTAGCCAGCAGCGAATTAACATTGTAGGCATTTTGCATAAATAGAGCTACATTATTGGCCAAGCTATGGGCCATTTGGTAATTGGTCTGCTGCATAGTGCGCTCATATTCTTCGGCCATAAAGTAGTAGCTCAGATACAAAGTAGAAGCCAGCGTCAACACGACAATACCAGACGTAAACAAGACCATCTGACTGCGAATAGTGCCAAAGATTGTCATGCGGCTCCTCCTTTTACTAAGTACATTCAACAGGTCTGCAGCTTTCAACATAAGCCTCTTTGCTTTGTCATTATTTTTTATTTATTTTATTCCACATAGTGGAATTCTCTCTTTTTTGCAAAATTCCTACTTGCATATTTTCTGTATAATATTTTTTGCACTTTCGTTAACTTTTTAAGACTAAGGAACTAAACTTTGTTTAATCCTTCGAGACTTTAGTCTTAACAAGATAACTTTTCCGAACCCCCATCGTTTCCTGTGCATAAAGATACAAAGGAGCTGTCCGCCAAAGGTTTTAACCTTGGCAGACAGCTCCTCTAAAACCAGCCAGATCTTATGCTTAAGGTTTCACGCTGGCTTTAAATACTTGCTTGCCGTCTTTCATTTCAATAATAACCGCGCTCTTCACAGCGTCATGGGTAGCATTCAAGGTCGTAGAACCGGTGATAGCCGGGAAGTCTTTGGTTTCGGACAAGGCAGCGCGGATTTTGTCCGGCTCCAGGCTGTTGGCGCGTTTGATAGCGTCAATCAGAGCGTTCGCGGCGTCGTAACCCAGAACGGCCATAGCGTCCGGCATCTGACCATATTCCTTTTTATAGGCTTCCACAAAAGTTTTGCAAGCCGGAGAAGTATCTTCGACAGAGTAATGGTTGGTGAAATAGGTGTTATTCAAAGCTTCGGCAGTACCCAATTCTACCAGTTTAGGAGAATCCCAGCCGTCGCCGCCCAAGATCGGAGCAGTAATCCCAAGTTCCCGGGCCTGCTTAACGATTTTGCCCACTTCTTCATAGTAACCAGGCACATAGATAACTTCAGCATTCAGAGATTTAATCTTGGTCAAAATGGTTTTGAAGTCCTGATCTTTTTGCAGGTAGGACTCTTCCGCCAAAATGCTGCCGCCGCCTTTGGTAAAGGAGTCTTTAAAGAAAGCAGCCAAGCCTTTGCTGTAATCGCTGCTGTTGTCGATCAGCATAATTGCGCTTTTTACTTTCAACGTGTTCAACGCAAAATTAGCGCCCACAGTTCCCTGGAAGGGATCGATGAAACACATACGGTAGGTATATTGCTTCACTTTACCGCTTTTTTCATCCACAGTTACCTTGGGGTTCGTAGCGCCTACGGCCAGATAAGGCACTTTAGAGGCTTCCGCCACGCTCGAGGCCGCAATGGCGCTTGAGCTGGAGAACGTACCGGTCACAGCGACCACTTTATCCTGCGAAGCCAATTTCGTCATCGCATTGGCCGACTCAGAGGCTTCACTTTTATTGTCTGCAACAATTCCCTGAATCTGTTTGCCTAAAACGCCGCCTTTGGCATTTGCTTCTTTAATCGCCAATTTGGCGCCATTGGTAATGGAAGTTCCCAGAGTGGCGTTGCCGCCTGTCATTTCATTCAACAAGCCGATTTTAATGTCTTTGGAATTAGAATCGCCACAGCCGGCGACCAACCCTACCATCAATACCGCCATCACTATGGCCATCCATTTGATTCCCTTGTTCTTCACAAACCATCGCTCCCTCTCGAAACCACTGATTAACTCAGCCGTTCCTATACTTATTCCTATTTCACCAGCGTTCTTGCGACACTGTAAAACAGACATCCCTGACTCTCTCAAAAGAAAAAGAGCCAAACATCTCGTTTGACTCTGAAAAGCACACAAAGCTGCAAATTTTTAGTTCCCAAAAAAAATGCACTTATGGCTCTGTCCTTTTGCCTGAGAGTTTCATCGGCCGCAACCGGCCGACTTGCCCCTTCGGCGCCCTGCTTTGGCAGGGGCTCTCCAGAGTTCCATCCATTTACGGTTTGGCGAATTTTCTAACAAAACTGCTTTCTCCCGCAAACTTCACACGGACACCCGTATTAAATTTTCAATACATTGTTTAGATTATACTAACATGTCTATTTTTTGTCAAGTCTTTGTCCTAAATTTTGTTGTTTGATACTCTCACTTCTATTTTTCGTCACAAACGCCCAAAATTCGAACTTGTCCGTCAGTACTTCGTACAGCCGGCTCTCACTCTGTGCGCGTTTCCAGGGCAAACCGCGGCTGCCGTTTTCCCTCCCAGGCCACCTCTTCAACAAACATGGCCAACGGGCGCACCCAAAGGCCTCCTTCACCGTACAAAGCGCGATAAACTACCAATTCTTCACTGGATTCACTGTGCTTTGCTACCCCCAGCACTTCATATTTATTGCCCTTGAAGTGACGATAAATACCTTTTTGCATGAGCTTCCTCCTTGTCAACAGCTTGTATTTGTTATTATGTAGTCTCTTTTTCCCAGCGTATTTTATACTCTAAACCACTTAAAAGCTTCGCTACTTCCAAATAAGAAAAACTGCCATTCTTCATTTTGGCATGAAAATCTTGGGTTCTCACGCCCAGCAATTCCGCCGCCTGCGCTTCGGTCATGCCTCCTTCGCGCAAAAGCAGCATCCGAATCCGCAACGATAGCTCTTCTCCTGTCATTTCATTCCTCCGTCTTTTTATTTTATACATTCTCTGAAAATTATACATATAAATGTATATCGTAGTTTTATTTTCGTGAATCTATAAAAAAATCAATTTAAATTCTTTAGTCCCCTCAAAGGCGCGACTTATAGCCTGCGTTTTGCAAAGCCCCTTAAAGCGCTGCACTTTCTTAGTCGCTTTCCTTTTTTTATGTTATGATAATAAAATAGGAAAAATTCAATAGTAAAAGGTGTGCTTTGTTATGGATCAAATTAATGACAACCAAAAAACCATCTCCGAACATGCTTACTGGTTTCTTTTCCACAGGGATGAACTGCTGATGAAAGAAAGCGCCGATGGTCTTCTTCTGCCTTCGCAGGAAGACTTGAGCGACCTCCCCTATCTGTCAGCCAAGCATGCCCAATATATAGGCTCGCTTGATTCCAACGCTTGCTTTGCCGCTACCATCGCCAGCGAAGACGTACCGCCTGGATTTGCATTGCAAAAATTACGCGGCGTGTATGGTCTTGTCGATGACGACGCTTTTCGTTTGGCCTTCCGTTCGTACCATGTTCGCACTTGGCTCAAAAACAATCGTTTTTGCGGCAGTTGCGGACAAGCCACGCAGCCGATGACGGAAGAACTGGCGGTTCGCTGCCCGCAGTGCGGTCATATTGCGTATCCGAGAATTTCTCCGGCCATTATTGTAGCGGTTACCAAAGGAGATGAAATTTTACTGGCCCATTCTAACCGCCTTCCTCCCGGACGCTACAGCGTCATTGCCGGCTTCGTAGAACCAGGCGAAACCTTAGAGGAATGCGTGCGCCGCGAGTTGGCTGAGGAAGTGGGTATTGAAGTCACAGACATCCGCTACTTTGGCAATCAGCCTTGGCCTTTCCCCGATTCTTTAATGGTTGCTTTTACCGCCACCGCTGTATCCAGCGAAATCACCATCGATAATAACGAAATTTTAGACGCAGGCTGGTACTCCCCGAACAACCTGCCGGATATTCCAGGCAAGGAAAGCATCGCCAGAAGATTAATCGACGCTCATTTAGCCAAGTTCAGTTAAAAATTCATCCCCTTATACGAAAAGGAACAGCCCTTCGCAAATCGGAAGGCTGTTCCTTTTCTATATAGAAGAAGTTGGGAGAGCGTAATTATTAAGGGTTTATTGTTGTTTTATAGGTCTGTTTGCCGTTTTTAAATTCGATAACTACAGCGCTCTTTACCGGATTGTGCTGCCCATCCAGCGATATCTTTCCAGTTACTAATTGCAGTTCTTTCGTCTGCGCCAAGGCGTCGCGAATCTTCATAGGCTCCACGCTATTAGCGCGCTTAATGGCGTCAATCGCCATGTACGCCGCGTCATAACCCAAGACAGCGGGAGCATCCGGCGCTTGCCCGTATTCCTTAGTGTACGCTTCGATGAATTTAACAATCTGCGGGCTCTTGTCATCTGTAGCATAATGATTAGAAAAGAAGGTATTATTTAACGCTTCCGCGCCGGCAATATCAACCAATTTGGAAGAATCCCAGCCATCTCCGCCAATAATCGGAACCGTAATCCCCATTTCTCTAGCTTGTTTGATGATCTTTCCTACATCTTCATAATATCCAGGCACAAAGAGAACATCTGGATTTGCCGCTTTCAACTTTGTCAAAGTCGCTTTAAAATCCTGGTCTTTCTGAAGATACGCTTCTTTGGCAATGATTTCGCCGCCAGCTTTCACAAAGCTTTCCTCAAAAAATTGCGCCAGCCCCTTAGAATAGTCAGCGCTATTATCAATATAAATGGCCGCTTTTTTCGCATTTAGCGTCTGCGCAGCAAAGGTCGCCATAACGGTTCCTTGGAACGGGTCAATGAAACAAGCCCGGAATGCAAATTCATTTACTTTGCCATTATCAACGGTTACCTTAGGATTCGTAGAAAATGGAGTAATAAAAGGCGTCTTATTACTGACAGCAATCTGCGCTCCAGCAATCGTATTGGAACTGGCCCCAGCGCCCAAAACCAACGACACTTTATCCTGCGTCAACAATTTAGTCATGGCGTTAGCGGATTCCGACGGTTCCGATTTATTATCGGCAACAACAAACGTCACTTGTTTACCCAAAATGCCCCCGGCTGCGTTGACTTCTTTAAGAGCCAGCTTAATACCATTAGCCATCGACTGCCCGTAACTCGCCGTGTTACCCGTCATTTCCAAATTCCCGCCAATTTTTATTTCTTTGGAATTCCCTGGTCCGCCGCAACCGGCGGCTAAAATAGTCATACTCAATAATGAAATACCAATCCATTTTTTCAACATGTCTATCCCCTCCTTATCTGTATGCCGCTTCTACCCCTCCACCTGCAATGCCGCTCATCACCACCATTGTTAAAATCTCTCGCTTATGCAAAATGGCGCCCCAAGACCTTTAAGGGTCTTGGGGCGCCATCGCCAGCCATTCTCGTTTTTTTAACGTTCTTAAATAGTTAAAAATTCTTTATCCACGGTTGTCAGCACTTCATCCATAATCGCCATATTTTCACGCAGTTGCTCTTCCGTAATAACCAGCGGCGGCGCTACTAAAATCATATTTTCATGAGAGTACGTCATGAATCCTTTAGCGGCCAACATTTTAATGATCCGCCCCATCAGCCCTTGAGGATCTTTCCCGTAGGCAACCAAGGGCTCTTTGGTTGCTTTGTTTTTGACTAGCTCAATCGCGGAGAATAGCCCCAGATAGCGCACATCTCCTACACAAGCGTGTTTCTCTAACATATTATCCAACAAGCTTCCGAGCGTCGCGCCTGTTTTCTCTACTTTTCCCAAAATGTCCAAGTCTTGATATTGTTGCAAAGCCGCTACGCCAGCAGCGCAAGCTAGCGGATGACCGCTATACGTTAACCCGCACAAAAGAGTATGATCGTCAAAGTAAGCGGCAATTTTTTTACTGACCGCCACCCCGCCCAGCGGCACGTATCCGCAAGTGACTCCTTTCGCAAAGGAAATCAAATCAGGTTTGACATCCCAGTGTTCAAATGCGAACATTTTCCCAGTTCGCCCAAAACCGGCCATTACTTCATCGCAAATCATCATAATGCCGTAATCATCGCAAATCTTCCGCACGCCTTTAAGATATCCGTTCGGAGGAATAATGACGCCGTTAGAGCCGGTGACCGTCTCCAAAACAATGGCGGCCACATTTTGAGGTCCTTCGTATTCAATCTGTTCGCGCAGCTTGGAAACATAGTAGTCAGCACCTTGCTCCTCGTTGGCAAAAGGAATACTTTCACGGTACAAGTATGGGTCAAAGAACTTCACAAAGCCCGGAATTCCAGGTTCTAAGGGATACCGCCGCGGCTCCCCCGTTAAATTTCCAGCGCCGTAAGTCGAGCCGTGATAGCTGCGATAACGACTGAATACCTTATTGCGCCCGGTAACCATGCGGGCCATCTTAACGGCATTCTCGTTTGCGTCGGCACCGCCGTTTGTGAAAAAAACTTTTCCCACGTTGTCCGGCATCAAATCAATAATCATTTTTGCCAAAATTGAGCGAGACTCCACCGCATAGCTGGGCGCAATAAACGCCAGTTTCTCCGCTTGTTCTTGAATGGCTTTGACGATGGCGGTGTTGCCATGTCCTAAATTCATATTTACCAACTGCGAAGACATGTCAGCATAACGACGTCCGTCATAATCCCAAAAATAAATTCCTTCGCTTTTAGCGACGGGAATGGGATTGAGAGCTCCTTGTTTGGACCAGGAATGCAGGTTGTACTGCAAATCTTGCTCTTTTATCATTTCCCCTGTCATCATGACCAATTCCCCCTTAATAAATGCTCTTGTATAAAGCGAATACTTCCATTTCTAAAGGCTTTCGCGGATTTACTTTGGCACTGCCGTTGTTATAAGCATCTCGAGCCATCTTGGGCAAATCTTCTTCTTGCACCCCGTAATCGCTCAACCTCTTTTTTAAAGGCAATCGTTCCAGCAATCCGGCCACATACCGCACAACCGCCTCAGCCTCTGTTTCGCCAATCTCCATCGCCTCAGCCATGGCTGCATAACGTTCTTGCCGTTCTCCTTGGTTATATTCCAGCACAATCGGCAATAGCATGGCGTTTGCCTCTCCATGCGGAACTCCATAATACGCTCCCAACGGTCGAGACATAGCATGCACCAAGGCTACCGAAGAATTATTAAAAGCCAAGCCGGCACAAAACTGTCCTAACAGCATGGCTCCTCGGGCCGCGCTGTTTTGTGGCTCCTCCGCCGCAATGAGCAAATTTTTCGCAATCAGCTTTATTGCCGCTAAACTCCATACATCACTCAACGGCGTCGCCTTATCCGATAGATACGCTTCAATTGCGTGAGTCAACGCATCCATACCTGTCGCAGCCGTAACAGAAGGAGGCATAGATAACGTCAGCTCCGGATCCAGCACTGCTAACGCCGGCATCAAGCTTTCATGACCAATCGCCATTTTCTTCTTCCGCGCCGGATCGGTAATAATCGTCCATTTCGTCACTTCACTGCCAGTGCCGGCCGTCGTCGGAATCGCAACCAACGGCGGGCTCGCTTTTTGTGGAACTGCCGTTTCATAATCCGCGATATCTCCGCCATTGGCAATCAGCAAGCCCGCAGCTTTCGCCGCATCCAACACGCTGCCACCGCCAGCCGCAATGAGATAGTCGCACCCGGCAGCGACATACGCCTTAGCACTCGCCTCTACCGTCGCCACATCCGGATCGGAAGGAACTCCCTCAAATAGAGCGTAGTCTCCTTGCACTGAGGCAAGCAAGGCCTCCAGCGCACCGCTGCGTCGAAAAGATCCGCCGCCGATTAGAATCATTGGCTTTTTTCCCAGAAGAGCCAGTTGTGGTGCTATCTCACTCAGCACGCCTACGCCGTGCATCACTTTTGGCGTACACAAAAACATGGCCGTCTCCATCTACTACTCCTCCTAGTACGCAGGCCAAAAAGAAAAAGCTTCGCTCCTGCGAGCAAAGCCTCATTGCTTAGTCTGCGTCTCTTTTTGAATGCTTCTTTAGTTGGAGTATAGCATCGTAAACAAGCCGCTACAATCATTTCTGACACAAGGTTGTTTGTGCTCCAGCACATTCCGTGTCCGATTCGTCGAGTTAAAACAACACTTCCTTGATTTTCAAAGCCAACATTAGCTGCAGTCGATCTTCGCTGCCTGCCAAATCACAGCCTGTAAGCTCCCGTATTTTCTTGAGCTTATAGTTTATGGTATTGCGATGAACATAAGTCAGCTTAGCCACAGCCTGCACGCTGCCATCTTGTTCTAAATAACAACGCAGCACTTCAAGATAATCTGTACTGTGCACCGCATCATACGCTGCAAGGCGTCCTAATGTTTCTTCATACAACTCCTGCAACACCATCTTTTGTTCTCCTGACAAGAGTAATTTGTAAATTCCCAACTCTCGATAAAAAGCTTTGGTCCAATGGCGCTGCTTAGCCATTTGCACCGCCGCCAACGCCTGTTGATAGCTGCGCGCTAAATTCATAATTCCGCTTTGATTCCGACCCACGCCTGCATAGATATTGCCGTAACCAGGTTTTTCGCCAAGCGCCCCCAGTCTTTCCGCGCAAAGCTCCTGCTCCGCTTCCGACAATCCCGCTAAAACAAGCACCAACTGACCGCCATGCTTAAATACGCTATATTTCTCAGCCAGACGGCTAATCGTATTTTCCGCTGCAAAGCGCCACAGAGAAAGGCTTTCGTCGCCGCCAAGCCGTTCTCCCGCCAAAACGATTACGCAATAATCGTTTTTTCCCGAAAAGCCATGGCTTTCCAGCTGCGCCATATATTTCTCGCTGTCCGCCGGAAAAAAAATAGCGTTTTTAAACGCTGCAGAAACTGTCATTTCAGTCTGTTCGCTTTGAAAAATTCGCCGACAAATGTCCTGTGTCACATCCACTAAGCGGACATTCCAAGGCACAGTAAAAAGAGGCAAACCCAATTCCTGACAATAAGCGCTTGTTTCCGGCGGAACCATTTTTATATATGGCCCTACGTTCACCACTAAGCCGCTAGCATTGTGCTTCACCAGTTCTTGCACAAATTCATTCAACCAACCTTCGCGTCGCTGAGCAATCCCCGTAGTAAATACGAGTTCGCTTCCATGCAGAAAGTCCGCTACTTCCACATCTTCAATCATATGAACCCAATTCACCAAATTATCCAGATTTCGCGCTCCAGCCACCAGCTCCATCTGATACAACTTGCGAGTCTGCTTATATAGCCGTCCTAACCGAATCGCCATACTCACTCCACCCTTGCATCCGCTTGACTGCTCCCCAAAGCAGCCATCCTTTTTTGCACGCTTCTCAGGCGCAAAGCCAAGGCCACGGCTCCCGCCGCCAAGCCAACGATAAAACCGACCCAATAGCCAAAGGGACCCCACGAAGTATTTGACAATACCATGCCTACAGGCAAAGCCAATCCCCAATAAGAAACCAAGGCCACCATAAATGGTACGATCACTTCTTTATAGCCCCGCAAAATCCCCTGTATCGGCGCCGCCACCGCATCGGAAAGCTGAAAAAACGCCGCATACAACAAAAACTCGCGCGTCAACTGCAGTACGCTTTCATCTTTCGTGTACAATGCCGCCACCTGCTCGTTGCCGGCCCACAGGCCCAAAGCGCAAAACAAGGCCGCCACCAGAGCCACTGCAACGCCTAACACGGCGTACTGCCTAGCATCACGCCAGCGCCCCGCACCTACCTCAAAACCAACCACAATGGTCAGGGCCATACTCATACTGAGCGGCAGCATATAAACCAAGCCGGCAAAATTAATGGCCGCCTGATGCGCGGCAATGGTCAACGTACCAAAAGCCGCCATAAATACCGCGACAACGCCAAAAATACTTGTCTCGCAAAAAATCGCCGTTCCCAAAGGCAGCCCTAGACGCAGCTGCTCTTTCCACATAGCCGGCGACGGCGCTTGCCATTTGTCAAAAATCCCGTACCGGCAAAAAGGAGGCAGCCGGTGCACTACCCAAAATGCCGCCAGCAAAATAAGCCAATACGTTACTGCCGAGGCATAACCGGCCCCTACGCCTCCCAGCTTGGGAAACCCGAAATGACCAAAAATCAAGGCATAGTTCAACGCGATATTGATCGGCAAAGCTCCCAGGGTCACCAGCATGGTAATCCGCGTATAGCCCAAAGCATCGATAAAACATCGCAACACGGACCCTGCAAACAACGGCGCCATGCCTAATGAAATCGCCCCTAAAAACGCAAAGGCGATCCGTTGCACCTCTGCTTCTAACCCCATAGCCTGCAACGCCGCAGGCAGGACAAGCCAGCCCGCCGCCGTTGTCACCACTGCCAGCATCCCGGCTAGATATAAGCCCTGCACAACCACCGCCGCCATATCTTGGGGACGCCTGGCGCCATGCAGCTGCGCCACCATCGGCATAACCGCCAGCAAAACACCCGTTAGACCGGTATAGACAGGGAGCCATAAATTGCTGCCAATGGCTACGCCAGCCAAATCCTGCCGGCTGGCATGGCCGGACATGGTTGTGTCAAAGAAATTCATCGCACTCAAGGAAATCTGGGTAATCAGCACCGGCAGCATTACCGACAGCAATTGCCGCAGTTTTTGCTTCCAGGTAAAGGTTTGTTTCATCCTTTTTTCTTTTTCCTCGCCTTGTACTCTTCATAGCGGCGTTTTCCTTCGCCAAAGGCCTCCTCTTCTTCGGGCGTCTCCAAAATCAGCTCCGGCACCATATTAGGCCGAGCCTTCTTGTCCAAGGAAACCATTGTAAAGTAAGCGGAGAGCGCCTTCTTGCGGCCCTCGCACTCCAAGTCCTCCACTTCCACGTTGACCGCTACTTCCATAGAAGATTTGCCGGCAAAAACCACCTGTGCCGTACAAATCACCAAATCGCCAATAAAAATCGGCAGATGAAACTCCAACTCGTCCACGCGGGCCGTCACCACATTAGAACGGGCATAACGCCTGGCCGCGGCATACGCCGTGGAATCCATCAATTTCATAATCTCGCCGCCGTGAATATTACCCGCAACATTAGCCTGACTAGGCATCATTACTTCACTGATCACTAACTGCGATTCACTGGATGTTTTCTTGCTGCTCATAAACTGCCTCCTCTAAGTCCCTCATTTTTCACGGGCGGCCTTATGCTGCTGAATTTTCTCCTCCGCCGCCTGCTGCGCTTCTTCCAAGGTCGCATAGGTCACTTGGCCGCTGGCTTTCCAATAAGAATAATACTCCCAACCGCCGCGTTCCTTAATTTCAACCGTAAACCGTCCTTCTTCATGCCGCTCCAGGATGACGCTATAGCCCGCTTCCTCACCAACCCACTCCCGTTTGATAATGCCCCAATCAACGGTCTCTTGATAACGGTAATCCATAGTTGCCGCCTCCTTTTTTTGCATTAACCCCAAAGAACGCTTGTCATATATTTCGCCGCGCGCCTGTAAATGCCTTCAATACGGTCCGTATTTAACGCGAGCTTTACAAGACCACGGAGCTCATTTCTCAGCTTCTGGTCCTACTAACGCCGCCGCTACTTTGCGCAGTTCCACCTCACCGCCTCGCCCTTCCAGCACCAATACGCGCCCTTCGCGAGATAGTACAAGACGATTCGCTCCCAAGACAGCGGCCGCTCGCTGCAACGCCGCCTTTTCTTGCAGCCGTTCCGGCCGCCACTGTGTCACTGCCACTTCTTGCGGCGTATCCTGACGGTATACATGACGCCATATTGTTTTCTGCCCGTCATGCCAAACTACATCCGCCGCCTCCCCAGGCAATACCAATGGCTCCGTCCGTTCTTCAGGCAGCCTTACAGTCCGCATGGCATACAGTTTAACGCGGTTTGACGCTTGTTCCGACTGTTCCGACCAAGCAACTACGGCTCCGCTGCTTTCGTTGCCCGCTTCCTCAGCAACCGCTGCAGCCGCCGCTAAAATCGGCATTGCCGGCATTACAGCCGCTTCTTCTCTTGCTTGGGGGATCAATGGCTGCACAGGCTCCGCTTTGCGTTCCACCGCCACAGCAGCGCTGCGCAGCGGCGCCACCACTACCTCTGTTGTCTGCGGCGTTTCTTTCGGCGCAACCGCCACAGGAGAAGGCGAGGAAGGAAACAGCTGTAAGGCCAGCAGTACCGATGCCGCCAGGCCCAGCGCACCGGCATACAGCCAACTCCGCTTCCTTTGCGGCGACAAGCCGGACTTCTCCGGTACAGGAGCTTCCTGCAGCAAAGCTTGCGCTTCCAAAAGTTCCAAGGTTTCCTGCAACAACTGCGGCGGCGGTTCTACGCTTTGCCTCACCCAGCACGCCGTCTCCAGCAAATCGTCTAATTCTTCTGCTTCCTGTTGCTCCGTTTTTTCAGCATTCAGTCGATCCAACGCCGCAGACAAGGCTTCTTGCTGTTTCTTATTTTCTTCTTCTAGGTGCCGGCTCATTTCCTCACCTCCTCTGATTCTAAAAATCCTCGCACCGCCAAACGCTTCCGCACCTGCTCCAGCGCCCGCAACTGCAGCATCTTAACGGCCCCTTCGGACTTGCCCAGCGCCGCCGCCGTGTCCTTGACCGAAAAACCTGCCAGCAATCGCCACTCCAGGGTCTGTCGCTGTTCTAACGGCAGCTCGCCCATCACTTCTTGCAAAACGATTTGCCGCTCTTGTCGCAAAGTCCAAGCTTCCGGCCCCTCTTCAACCGGCAGCTGCTGCTTGCATTCTTCCAACTCTACCAATACCGGCTTGCGGCCGTTCTTGCGCCAATGGTCCACCACCAAATTGCCTGCAATTCGATACAAAAAGCTTTTGAACGAAGCTCCATTCTGCCGATATTGCGGCAAAGCGCGTACAAGGCGCAGCCAGGTTTCCTGCGACAACTCCTTGGCTTCCTCCCTATCGCCCACCTTGTAGGCCAAAAAACGGTATAAAGGCTGCCAGTGCAGCGCCACTAAGGCGTTCACCGCCTCACGGTCTCCTGCCTGGGCCTTATCAATCAAATCCGCTTCTTCCTGCACTAGCTCACCTCCTTCTACGTATAGCAAAAGAGCTGTCCAAGCAGATATGCGGACAGCCCCTATTTCACTCTTACCTATTTGCGCTCTAGAAAATCAGGAGAATAAATTAGTGGTTCCCAATACAAGTTATCACGCCGTCGCGGTATTCCGGCACCACTGGAACTGCATCAATTTCAAAGCAGCGGCGGACATCCTCCATGCGGTTAAGATCCTGCAGACGCTGACCGTTGCGGCTGACAACCGCCGTTTCCAAAAGACAAGCTTCCGCGCCCGCGTATAGCATCATCGCCGCTCGAGCCGCATCAGTCAGCTCCGCTTCCGGCTGCAGTTGGGCTAGACGCTGCAACAGCAGTCCGGCGCACAAGGAATCCTCTAAAGAAAACAAACCATCCGTACCGGCGCAAACTACAAGCACATCCTTGCCGGCTTGCGCAGCCTCTTCACAAACCGCCGAGGCGTTTAAAAAAGAGCCGATCAATGTCCGATACGCGCCGTCTGTCGCCTTGATAGCTACTGTGCCGTTGCTTGTTGTAGCTACGACAACACGTCCGTCCACAACTTCCGCTGCATAATCGAAGGGAGAATTCCCCAGCTCACAGCCTTCCAAACGCAACGACTGCCGCTCGCCAGCTAAAAGAACAGGCTCATCCTGCTCCTGCGCCGCCTGCCGGGCGTCTTCCAAGGAAAGCACCGGAATGATCGCTTTACAGCCATTTTTCATTCCTGTAGTCATACAAGTCGTCGCCCGGAAAATATCCAGCACAATACAGAGCGTCTCCTGCAAATCCATGCCCTGTACTTCCGCGGGCCGAAAACACACATCCAGTTTCATCCTAGTTCCTCCGCCAGTTTCCTCTTTTAAGGTTCTCAAGAGTTCCTTAGTTTGCGCCGCAGCACTTTTTATATTTCTTACCGCTGCCGCACGGACATAATTCATTTCGTCCAATTTTATCGGCATTCACTACAGGCTGTTTCTTCTTAACCAGATCTAAGTGACGATCTTCAACACCCTGAAGACGCAGTTCCTGCGGCGCATGGCCTTTCAGCACCCACAACGGCGTTTCGTTATGCAGGGAAATCAGCGCCTTCGTAAGACCCTGTACGACTTCCATATTGGGGAATTCCAACGCTTCGCCCAATTCCTGCAATAACAAGGACACATCTTTGTCGTTGCGAATCATTTCTACGCTATATGCGGCCAATTCTCGGGCCACCTGCCGATCCAACTCCCAATTGCTCTGAAATACTTCCAACAGCTCTTGGAAGGCCGGATACTCTTCCACAAAGTCCGCTTTTCCCGCCGCATACAATTGCTCATACGAAAACGCCGCAAAAGGCAAGGAACTGCGCAATTCCTGCTCTTCTCGAACAGCCTCCACGTCATCAACGCGCCAATCCCACCAAAGTCCTTCGCCACAAGCAATATCGCCGTCACTATATAAACGGTACCAGGATAGCACTCCTAAGATTTCTTCTTCCACTACTTCTTTGCCTGTAAGAGTCTCTAAAAACGCCTTAATTTCTTCTGTCGACAATACACCGTAGTAATGGAGCAAACCGGTCGTCAAACGAGTCCACTGCTCATTGCGGGCGGCAACCTGTCCCAAGCCTTCCTGATCAAAACGTTCAAACAGCGCTGCAAGCTCTTGCGGCAAAAACACCGTTTTCCCCGCAGGGAATGTGCCTCGAAATACCCAGCCAACCGTTTCCAGTTCCCGCCAAAGATGATTCTCTTCCTCGCCGACAAAACGCAGTCCGCCATCAGCAATCGTCTTCTTCAGCCATTGATATTGCACCAAGTCCAACAGTTGAAACAGCGCGGGCGCCCGCAGCAGCAAAGCCTCCGCCAATACTGGCACCAGTTCCTGCTTTTTCAGCGAGCTGACACCTGCAAGACCCATATTCTGACGAAGCAGCGTAAGCTCCGGCATAGTGCTGGCTGACAGCGCTTCGACCAGCCCCGGTCTGTCGCTATAGGTATGACGCCAACGTTTTTCTTCCTGTTTGGCCGCTTCTTGCTCCGCCTTTTTAGACTCTTCCTCTTGCAAGCTCAAATGCGCTTCGCTTTCCTTTGCTGTTTCTTTCATTATGCTCCTTCTTTCCTTTCTAATTATGCGATTTATTACGCGGCAGACTTCTTGTCTTACAAGGGTCTGTTCTTTTTATAAGCATAGATGATTTCCCGATTCTTGTCTACTCTTGAAGGCTCCCTCTTGCAAATCTCCACGTACAGCGTCATGTAAAAAGCCTGACGGATATAAAAAAAATACAGCAAGCCTTTTTTCATAAGCTTGCTGCATACCCCTGTTGTTTATTTAACAACACGCCTTAGCTGAAGCTTGTACATACAAATGTACAATCCCCCATTTTCTAAGCGTAGCTATCTGAGAATCCGACAAACACACGCCTTTATCCAACAAGATCATTCCCTGTGAAGAAACAACTTCTTTCGCCAGCACCATACCGCTTTCTACTTCGGCTACCGTGATCTTTTTCATGTTCCGTCTCCTTTCTCACAAAAATCAGCCGCACCGCCCAAAACAAAAAACTGCTTCAACCAAGGTTGTTGCAGTTTACGTACGCTTCATAAAAAGCAGCAACCTGGCAATCCTAGGCTTCCCAGCCCTTAGACCCACGGCTTTGCGTCCTTGCTTTTCAGCAAGTTTGCCAAATTTGTAATTTTTTAGTATTTACACTTTCATTTTACACAATTTTTTTATATATTACAAGTTTTCTTAGTACTTTAATCCCTGGTTTTTACATATTTTAAATACGACCATAGTCTTATGGCGTTAGTAAAAACGCCGCCTGAAAACCTTATACAATTCCACTATGTTTCATACGCCTGCTTTGCGCCGCTCAAAGTAGAAATGGGCTTGAAAATTTTTCGGCATCAAATACGTTTGCGGCGTCTCGCCTACAAGTCTTTTAAATTCTTTGCTGAAATGCGCTTGGTCATAGTAGCCTCCAGCCAACGCTAGCGGCAAATACGAGTGAGTCCTCCCCAGCATCAAGGAGCGCAGCGTCCGCTCAAACCGCGCTAGTCTCTGAAATACCTTCGGCGTTACGCCAACACCCTCTTTAAATTTACGCAACAACGTTCTTTCACTGCTAAACACCACTGAAGGCAGCATGCCCAAAGGAGTCCCCGCATAAATCCGTCGCACCGCTTCATCCAACCAGTCATCCTGCTTCCGATACCGGTCTAGTAATGCTAGCATCCCACCCTCTACTGCCGCCACTCGTTCCGGCAGATCTCGCGCCTCTAGCGCTTGTTGCAACCAAGCCGTCCGTCCTGCTTTCCATATCTGCGACGCTTCGCCAATCTGATCTGCAAATAGCGCTATGGACTCGTCGCAAAAATGCCGAAAAGCGCCTGCCCGAAAACGCACAGCAAAAAAGCCCACTGCGCCATGAGCTGCATTTTGCCAGCTTTTGCTTCGCGGCGTTACAACATAAGCTCGGGGCAGAAGAAGTTCTTGATCCAAAGCGCGCGCCCGCCAAGGGGTTCCAAAATGAAGCATCAACTCATGACCGGTACCAGGCAAGCGCCGCGGCGCAGAAGGCTCCTCTGTCCAGCACCAATAGCGATCAATAAACGGCCGCAGCGCCGAACAAGGCGTAATTTCATTGCAACGCATGGTCATTATCCTTTCTCCTAATCAAGAAAACCAACGGAATCCGTATTTTAACAGGAGCACAGGGAGTAAAGGGAGGGTACGTAGAAGATCACCGCAGCATCCATGGAACGTAACAAAGTTACCTCTTCGCTGCACGAAGAGGTAACTTCACCTTGTACTCGTTTCAGGAGTTCTTAAAACAATTCATCCCCGCTGCGATGTCCTAAGCCTGGGTGCTTGTCAAAACGCACAACGCCGACGGCAATCTCAGGACCTACGGCTTTTTGCACCAGAGCCACGCCCTCGCTGCCAAAGCCGCCGCAAAGCTCAATAGCCCCAATTCCCTGCGTTTTCAGCTCCTGCGCCGCTGCTACGGCAGCCGCATAGTCCGCCACACCCACAACCGTCAGCTCTACCTGCGGTGTTTTGACCTGGGCCCGATGTTTTTGCGCTTCCGCCTCCGGCGCCACGAATAAAAATGCCGCTTTCAATGCCATGCCCGTTCCCTCCTAAGTAGTTGCCTTTTAATGCTCAGCAACCTTACTTATATAGTACATCGGACAAACAAAGACGGCTTGTAAAAATCCGCCATTAAAGCTCGGTTTCGCAATATTCCTCGCCAGCCTCTTTGACACAGGCCGTTCCACCGGACCAGTCGGCAATTCTAGAAAAAAAAGCTGTGTCTTCCGGGCGGTGCAATACATATAGCGTCACCTGTTCCGCAAAGACCTTCTCTTTGATTGCATAGCCATCGCGGCCTAAATGGTGCTCCAACACCGACATTAAACCGTAGTCGCAGGAAACGGCGCTGCACGCATAGGGCTCGCAAAAAACAACGCCTGCAGCCGTTACGCCTTCGGAGGCGGCTTTTCCGTAGGCGCGGATCAGCCCGCCTGCGCCCAATTTAACGCCCCCAAAGTACCGCGTTACGACGAGCACCGTATCAGTCAGGTTTTGTTTTTTCAGCACTTCCAGCATCGGCTTGCCCGCCGTCCCCGTCGGTTCGCCGTCGTCATCGGCTTTCTGCTGCTCGCTGTGCTTGCCGACGATGTAGGCTGCGCAATTGTGCGTGGCGTCCGGATGCTTTTCCCTAATTTGTCGAATGAAAGCAACCGCTTCTTCTACCGTCGCCGCTCTGGCGGCATACCCGATAAAAAGAGAACGATTGATCTCAAACTGCGCTTCACCATATCCCTTAACGCATCGATGCGACTGCAATGCACTCATAGCTTCCCTCAAGGAGTAACAATGGTAATTTTTTTCATAACCACATCGGTCTGCGGCCGATCTTGAGCGCCTGTTTTCACCTTGCCAATGGCTTTCACCACATCCAAGCCTTCTACTACCTTGCCAAAGATAGCATGCTTGCCGTCCAGCCAAGGCGTAGCGTCCAGCGTAATGAAGAACTGAGAGCCGCCGCTATTAGGGCCGGCGTTGGCCATGGATAAGATTCCCACGCCGGTATGTTTCAGGTCTTTATGAAATTCATCAGGAATCACATACCCCGGTCCTCCGGTACCATTGCCCTTGGGATCGCCCCCTTGAATCATAAAGCCGTCAATAACACGATGGAAAATCAAGCCATTGTAAAAGCCTTTGTTCACCAAGGAAATAAAATTCTGCGCTGTCCGGGGCGCCTTATCTTCAAACAGTTCCACTTTAAAGGTTCCCATAGAGGTTTCAAAAACAGCCAGACTGTTTTTCTTGTTCGGATCCGCTGGCGGCAAGGATGTGTCTGCTTTCACAGGCTCCGTTTTTTCCGCCGTTTTGCTTCCAGGACCAGCGCAACCGGTCACCGCGGTTAAGCAAAACAGAAATGTCACAGCCAAAATCAACATCTTTTTCATTAATAAGAACCTCCATTTTGTTTTAGAGTGAAAATATTGAACAAGAGAACCAGAGTCGCGAGAGGGTCCGACGGAGGGTTACGGAATTTAACAGGAGTACGACGGTGCTGGAAGCACCTAGGGTCGGTTGCGCCATGGAAGGCATGGCAACCGACGTCTACTGCTCAAAGTGAGGGCACGACTGAGACTGCGGTGGCCGTGATTGTATTTGAGACTTTTTTTGGAGCAAGACGGTCCGCAGGACGCAAAAACAGGAGGCGACGGAAAAAAGTTCCGTATGTCTGAGCGCCAGCGAGTTCGCGGAACTGCCGGCGACTCCTATTTTTGCGAGTCGCGCGGAAATCTTGTCTCAAATACAGTTATGCCGCCGTATATTCCGCATAATCTTGAAAAATCCTTTCGCGTATTTCGCGGTTCGTTTTGTTAATCCTGGTATATTTAAAGAAACCTCCCGCAGGTCCTGCGGGAGGTTCAATGATTCAGTCTACGCTGTCCAGCGCGGCAATCGCCGGCGGTACAAAGGCCAACGGCTTTTCTTCCACTTCCGTAGGCAAGCCGATTTGATCCAGCAGTTCGATAAAGGGTGCCGGATCCAGTTCCTCCACATTGACCATATGCTTTACATCCCAGTCGCCCCGGGCGACTAGAATAGCCGCAGCCGCAGCCGGTACGCCTGCGGTATAGCTGATGGCCTGAGCCTCTACCTCTTGGTAGCATTCCGCATGGTCGCAGGTATTGTAAATGAAAATCTCCCGTTTCTGACCGTCTTTCATGCCGCTGATAAAGTTACCGATACAGGTCTTGCCGGTATAACCAGGCGCCAGAGAAGACGGGTCCGGCAGGAGGGCCTTCAGCACTTTCAGCGGGACTACTTCCGTGCCGTCCGGCAGGCGCACCGGCTTTTCCGAAGTCATGCCGAGATTGGTCAGCACGGAAAAAACGTTCAGATAATGATCGCCAAAGCCCATCCAAAAGCGGATGGAGTTGGCATCTATGTTCTTCGACAGCGAGTGCAATTCGTCATGGCCTGTAAGGTATACCGGGCAGCTTCCTACTACCGGGAAATCATAGTCCATGCGAATGGAATGAACTTTTTGCAGCTTCCACTGACGCTCATCCCAAGTCCAAACCTTTTTAAACTCCCGGAAATTGATCTCCGGATCAAAGTTCGTGGCAAAATACTTGCCATGGCTGCCGGCATTGACATCCAAAATATCAATGGTATCAATGGTGTCGAAATATTTTTGCTGCGCCAGAGCACACCAGGCGTTAACCACGCCAGGATCAAAGCCTGCGCCTAAAATAGCGGTAACGCCTTTTTCCGCACAGCGCTCTTTGCGCTTCCACTCATAATTTTCGTACCATGGCGGGTTTTCGCAAACCTTGTCCGGTTCTTCATGGATGGCTGTATCCATATATACAGCGCCTGTTTCGATGCACGCCTCCAACACAGACATATTGACATAGGATTGTCCCAAGTTAAGAACAATCTCCGATTTCGTGTCCTGAATCAAGGCGACCAGTGCCGGAATATCCAATGCGTCCACCGCGCGGGAATAGAGCTTTTTCGCAGTATCCTTCAGATGGTTTTTACGCAGCACGCTTTCAATAATAGCGTCGCATTTGGACTGGGTCCGCGAAGCAATGCAAATATCTCCCAGCACATCGTTGTGCATTGCACACTTATGAGCTGCCACATGAGCCACGCCGCCAGCACCGATGATCAAAACATTTTTTTTCATTTCTTCCTCCCTTTGCTTGTCAAAACGTTCTAAGACAAAGCCGTTCTAAAATCCTCGTAGCTAAAAGATCGCACGCACTCCAGCGTACCATCCAACCGTTTTACAACAATCGCTGGCATCTGCAAGCCGTTAAACCAATTCTTCTTTACCATTGTATAGCCAGCCGCATCAATCAGACGAATTTCACTGCCGATTTCTAAATCCCGTTCAAAGTCAAAGGTCCCGAAAACATCGCCCGCCAAGCAAGAGCGTCCAGCTACCATGTAACGACGCTTTGCCTCCTGGGGCTGCTCCATTTTCCCTTCCAGACGATAAATCAAAAGATCCAGCATGTGCGCCTCCACTGACGCATCTACAATGGCAATGTCCATTTCGTTATGAACAATATCGACTACGCTTGTTACCAGTTCCGCACAGCCAGTAATCGAGCTTTCGCCTGGCTCCAGGTAAATTTGCACACCGTATTGTGTGGCAAATTCCTTCAGCAAGGCCGCAAACTCTTCTATCGGATACCCTTCCTTGGTAAAGTATAGGCCGCCGCCCAAGCTCACCCACTGCAGCTGGTGTAAAAACTCTCCATAGGTTTCCCCTAACCGCTGCAATTGCTCCCGAAATGACGACACGCTGTCGTTTTCGCAGTTGTAATGAAACATCAAGCCGCTCAGAAGCGGCAACCGTCGTCGAAGTTCCACCATGTCCTGCACCCCCAAACGCGAATAGCGCCGCGCCGGATCCGCCAAATCAAAGCCGGAAGTACTGAAGCCCGGATTGACCCGCAGTCCCAGCTTGACCCCTTTAGCAACTTCGTGATATCGATCCAATTGAAAGAACGAGTTAAAAATCACCTTATCCGCAAAAGACGCGACTTCCGCCACATCTGCCGCTGAGTAGCCGACGCAATACGCATGGGTTTCCTTGCCGAATTTTTCATGCCCCAAGCGCGCCTCATACAAAGAACTGGACGTCGTGCCATCCATATACTGGCTCATCAAATCAAACACAGACCAGGTGGCAAAGCATTTCAGAGCCAGCACTGACTTGGCCCCGGACAAATCCCGAACCTGTTTGATGATCTCCATATTCCGTTGTAGTTTTTTCTCATCAATCAAATAATAGGGAGTAGTAAGCTTCATCATCCCGTCTCCTATACTACGCGATTTCCGGGTACAACCGGTAGAGGCTACGCGTAAAGTTTACATTCTTTTTACATTAAACCAACATTATGCATTAGCCCTTGCTTTACAAAAAGGAAAAAATAGGCTACGCTCAGACATAAAGAAAAGTCCCTCAGACAATGCAACGTCCAACAAACTTAGCGGACGGCTGCTCCCTGTGGAACCATGAACAGTATTTTGAGTGTACTACAAATAGTGTATTTTCGCAAACATTTTTCATATCGCCTAGGAATATTTCCGTGTTTTGGAGGATAAAATCTATGTATACTGAATTCAAAGCCATTGTAATAGGCAATGAGCTGCATTTAAACAAAATTGCGCCGCATTTCGGCATTCAAAGAAAATTTAAATGGGAAGACCCCTTGCTGCTCAAACAGGACCAACTGCAGGGCATTGTCAATAATGCCGACAGTAAAATGGTCTATCTTTTCCATTTTGGAAGCGTAGTTTGCGTCAATCTGCAGCATCATGAAATCCTGGATGTTATCCATTACTTGAAACGCCTAGAGCCCGAAATAGATATTTCGCAAAACTTCCCTTATGAGGACGATTATAAGCTCGAAGTCAACACCGAAGCGGACTTCTCCATCAACAACGACAGTCTTGTTGTCGACGCTCAATGCGACCACCATCTAGAAATCATCGCCACCATTTTAGCAAAATCCGTCTCGCTCGAAAAAAACGAAAATGAAGTTGACGCTCTGCTGGACCGCATTGAAGCGGTCGTGAACAATCTCAGCCGCGGCGAGCTCGGCATGACGGACAGCGGTCTGGCCCGCATGACTGCCAACATTCTGCGGTTTCGTCTCAACACCCTCTCCTATATCATGCTGCTCGACAATCCGGACATTACCTGGAATAACGAAGAGGCGGCCTCGCTGCATAACGAGCTGTCCCTGCTCTTCGAGCTCAAAGAGCGCTACGAAAATCTTCGTCATAAAACGGAAACTCTCATGGATATCACCGAAGCCTTCTCCGGCTTGGTTCACGCCCGGCGCGGCACGCGCCTGGAATGGGCGATCATCATCCTCATTATGATCGAAATTGTTCTTTCCTTGTACAGCATGTTCATCAGCCCGCTGCACTAAGAAGGGGGACGAGGAACGAAACACAGAGTAAGCAGAGGAACAGAGAAAAGCCAGAGGAAAACATCAAAACAAGCCCCAGGCTCTGTTGCACACAAACGTGCTCATCAGAGTCTGGGGCTTTACTATTTATTGACCTGTGTCATGCCCTCCGGTCACTCCGGTTCTCTTGTTCGTCCTTCAACGTCTTACAGCTTCGGCAAGTCCTCGTACTTCTCCACAATCTGTCCGACAAGGCCGTACGCTTTGGCGTCTTCGGCGCTGAGCCAGTAGTTGCGAAGGGTATCCTGCTCGACCTTTTCCAACAGTTGGCCCGTTCCGGCGCTGATCAAGCGGTTGATGCGGCTGCGAACCTTGACGATTTCTTCCGCTTCAATACGAATATCCGACGCCTGACCCCGAACGCCGCCGAGCGGTTGATGGATCATATAGCGCGTATTGGGCAAGGAAAAACGATCTTCCTTGGGAACGGACAGGTAAATGGTAATACCGGCGCTAGCCACCCAGCCAGTGCCGATTACCAGCACGCGGGGTTTCACAAAACGAATCATGTCATGAATGGTATCGCCGGATTCAACATGGCCCCCAGGACTGTTGATGTACAGCTTAATGGGTTCATCGCCTTGTTCCTGCAAAAGAAGCAGCCGAGAAGCTACACTTTCCGCCAGTTCTTGCGTAATTTCACCGGTAAGAATAATGGACCGGCTTGCCAAAAGCTGCTCTTGCCATTTCTGCTGGCTGTTTTTGCTATCCTGTTCCATAGTATCTCCTCCATTTTTAAGAAAGCCGTTTCCATACTAGCGGCCCTCTGTTTGCTTTTACACTGCAGTTTTTTAGAACCTCATTGCTTTATCGCTAGCTGTGATCGTTCCCTACCTTGATTTCTGCAAAAAGGCGGAGAATCCTGCATTCAACCTCATACTGGGAAAATATGTTGCGCAGCATACACTGTCATGGTCAAGGTCACTGCGCTTAGCAGCGTCGACATCATAACCGCCTGCGAAGCAAAATCAGGACAACTCTTGCACTCTACAGCAATCAAGGCCGTGTTTACCGCCGTCGGTACTGCATGAGCAATCATCACCGTTTGGGCCACCACGCCGCTCAGGCCGAAGCAATAGATATAAAAAAGAGCCATTAGCGGGCTAAGCACTAATTTAATGAAAACAGAAGCATGTACATCTCGATCTTTAAAGTCAAACTGGGTTCTAGCCAACTGCACACCCAGCGTAATGAGCGCCATGGGAACCATGCCTGCTTTTAGATACTCCAGGGTCGGCCAAAAAGGAGTTCCTGTAATATCCACTTCCAAGCTTTTCAATACCAAGGCCAGAGGAATGGCGTAAATAGACGGCATTGTCAAAATGGTTTTCACGGAATCCCGCACGCTGCGGTTGGCTCTGCCAGCATAATAAAAACCTAGCGTATTAACGCCGATGTTTTGCAAAACCAGAATCATGATCTGCGCCGTAACGGCTTCGTTCAAATAGGGAGTTTGACCGTTAATGACAAAGGGGGCGCCGCCAAAAATCAACGTAGCCAGAGAAACGCCTATGTTCCCTGAGTTATTGAACATAATTGAGCTTTTAAAAGCATTAGCCAAGCCAATATCATAACCGCGCCTTTTGGCAATCACCCGCGACAATAGATCGTTTGTTATCAGCATCAAAATACCGCACAACAATACTTTCAGCAAATCCAGCTTCAAATTAGTAGTATAGAGATTCACAAAAATAAAAGAAGGCACAAAAAGATAGAACATCAGCTTCGTAAGGCTTAAAATCTGAATCTCAAACTTTTTAGCAATAATAAAGCCCAGGGAAATTAGTAAAAAAATAGGAATAATATTATGACTTAGAATATAGAAAAACACGCCCACACTTACACAGCTCCCGTCCCACCGTCCTAACGACTATGACATCTATTTTCGCACCCGCCTCCGACGCCGTCAAGAAAATCCCCTCGCACTGCATAAAAAAAGACCGCTAACGCGGTCTTGGAAACTTATGCCATCATATCCACCTGACCGCCTAGCTTTTCATTCGACTCCGGCGGTTTGGCGTCAGCGGCGGTTGTCGTTTTTGTTTGTCCGCCGGATACATAGCTGCGGCCGCATTCCGGACATACGGAGGTGTAGATTTGGACACTCTGCGAGATGACCTTGCGTCCTTCCGCCTGAGCCGACGATTGTTCCCGCACTACGTGCTCCTGCTCATGAGAGCTAACCGCGGCGGCGGCATTTTCCGGCGCAATATGCGTAGGACTCTTAAAGGAAACCCCAGGATCATCCGAGCCATCCTGGTAGGTTCGATTCTTGCAGGTCTGACACTCAATCTGCCCCACCTGCTTTAAACGCCGCACCTCCGGATCCGCCCAACTATTCTTAGCAGCCTCGGACAACTCCAGTTTGTATGCCGGGCCAATCTGAGCCAGCCAGCTATTGTCTTGCCCCGCCGGAGAAACGCCGGACAAAGGCGTGTTTTGTCCCTGCCGGTTTAGCCCCTGTATATTGCCGCTCGGTTGCGGTTGAATCAATAAGCCAGCCATGTCCTCTTCCTCCCTGCTGCATACACTACGTAATAATATATCGAGTACTCTTTTCGTTTTCTAAACATATTTTTCACATAAACTTCTAACATTGTCAGCCCCCTTATTTCGGGGCATAATAATAGTACTACATTCCTTATTTACCAGGAGGCCTGCCACATGGAACGTCTTTTTCTAAATCTCGGCATTCAGTGCACGGAAAATGGCTTATGGAAGGAAGCGGAAGAAGCTTTCTGCAAAGCGCTGGAACTGAACCCCAACTATGCGCACGCTTATAGCAACTTAGGCTTCGTCCTGCAACAAACCCGGCGTTTCGCCGAAGCGGAAGCCTGCCTGCGCAAAGCCCTTGCTCTTGATGCAAAAATGGTCAGCGCTTACAACAACCTGAGCCTACTGCTGATGGACACCCGCCGTTGGGATGAAGCAGAGAAGGTGTTGCGTCAGGCAGTGCAGCTTAGTCCCAAAACTGCTGAGCTACATAACAACCTAGGCTCTGTTTATCTGGAAACCGGCCGCCCCCGTCAGGCGGAAACCTCCTTTCGGCAGGCCGTCAAAGTCACCCCCTCTTTTGCCGAAGCCCATTACAATCTAGGCTGCCTCTTTAAAAGTCTGGGCCGCTTGGAAGCGGCCGAAGACTCCCTGCGGCGAGCCTTAAAATGGCAACCGCAATACGCTGACGCTCAATTCGCTCTGTCGACGCTCTATTTGCTGCGCGGCCAGTTCACCAAAGGCTGGCAAAGCTACAACGCTCTGCGTATGCGGCAGCACGCCGCCCGCGCCGCTTCTTTGCCCCGCTGGCAAGGAGAAGATTTGACCGGCAAAAGACTGCTTCTTTTTTACGAGCAAGGCTTTGGGGACACCCTGCAGTTTTGCCGCTATATCCCCCAGGCAGCAGCTCAAGCCGACCAGACTACTGTCTGGGTGCAGCCGCAGCTGCAACGATTACTGCAGGCCTCTTGGCCGCAGCTAGACTTTTATTGCGGCGAAGAAGCGCCGGCGCAAGAATTTGACTATGCCTGCGCTTTGCCTAACCTCCCCATGGTCTTTAGCGCCGCCAACGACACGTTATCCGGCGACCCTTATCTTAAAGCGCCAGCTGCAGACTGCCTGCAAAAAGCAACCTGGCTTAAAGACCCCACCACAGCGGACACATTCAAAATCGGTTTAGTTTGGGCGGGAAACCCGCAGCATCACAACGACAGTAACCGTTCCTTGCCCTTGTCGTCCTTGTCTCCGTTGTTCTCACTGCCGGGAATTTCTTGGATCAGCTTGCAAGCGCAAATCCCCGCAGAAAGCGCGACTGCTTGGCCGGAAAGTCTTTTAGACGCTTCCGGTCAATTGCAGGATTTTGCGGCTACAGCAGCGCTGCTTGCCAATTTGGATTTAATCATCACTGTCGATTCCGCCGTAGCTCACCTAGCCGGCGCTTTGGGCAAGAATACCTGGACATTGATTCCCTTCGCGCCGGACTGGCGCTGGCAGCTCAAACGCACAGACAGCCCTTGGTATGCCTCGATGCGCCTCTTTCGGCAGCCTAAACCGGGAGACTGGCAAACGCCGCTTGCTGCTATACGACAGGAACTGGAGAAATACGAGACACAAGCTTTTGAACAAGAGTAAAGGGAGTAAAGTGAGGGCACGACGAAGTTAGGAATGGGGAGTAAACAAGAGAATCGGAGAATCTGAGGGTTCGAATGAGGGCTGCAAATATTTTGAACCGGAACAGAGTGAGTAGAATGAGAGTACATGGGTATGACGAACAGCGATTTGTCATTCTGATTCAAAAGCACGAGGAGCCGCGCAATTGCGCGGCTCCTCGTAGTTATACGATTCAATTGTCCGCTTCGGTCAATGGCCGCAGGGTTTTGCCGTACTTGATGCGCCACCAGGACAGTCCCCGGGCGGAATCCACTTCCATGCGTATCTTTTCCGCGTCCGGCGGGACAATGCCCGCCCGTGCCGAATGAGGCTCGCAGCGTTCGCCGCTATCGGCATCGCCGATATAATCGGCGGTAATCCAAAAGCCGTAGTTGATGCCAAAGGAGCTGCCCCGCGTCAAACTAGGACCGATTGCATAGTACTCGAAGCCTGGAGGCGCAATAAGCTCCATCAAGGTCGCCGTCAGATTAATATGACTGCCTGCCGCCGTTTCGGGAACGGCCTCTTTATGAATTCCTTTGCCATATACCACCAACGGAATGGCATAACGCTCATACATTGTCGGATTAACATCCAGGTTCAAACGATCTGCGTGATCGCCAACGATCACAAATACGCTGTCCGGATACCTTTTCTTAGCTTCTGCTACAAACTGAGACAGCATTTTATCAGCATACCAGAAATGGCCCAGTTTTTTCACCATTTCCGGATCTTGCTTAGCCTTCTCCGGCAAGATCGCCTCCATGGCCGCCCGATCATAGCCTTCCGCATCCAAATCCACCGTATACGGGGAATGATTGGATACATTCAAGATCATATGAAAGCCCAGCTGGTCATCCTGGATACGCCCCAAGACAGCCTGGTAAAGATCTCGGTCGTCGCAGCCCCAGACATTGCCGCTTTCACTGGCTAAATCCCCCTTACCATAAAAAGCGTCAAAGCCTTGGGCCAAGGTAAATTCTCTAATTTTCTCCCACGAAGAGGGGCCCGCATACCAAAAATCGCTTTTATAGCCTAGACGCTTCATTTGCGCCGCCAAGGCCGTGCTATAGGGTTCTTGGTAGGCATCCGGCAATTGGTTCAAATACAAATTGGCATCGGCAAAGCCGGCCACAATTCCCATAACGCCGGAAATCGTACTCAGGCCATTCGGCAGCAGATTGGGTGAATACGCAGCATTATCCTGCTCTATAATCCGCTTGACCCCATTGGCGATATTTAGATACTTGTACTGCGGCAGCAGCGGCCAATTGGCATAGCTCTCACTGACAATAAAGAACACATGCCTCGGCGGCGCAGCTTGTCCTACTACGACCTTGCGGCGCAGGAAATCATCGATCTCCTTTGAGTCCACCTCGCGCCCTGCCACATAATTTCCATAAGCTCCAAGCTTTTGAGGGTCCATAAACAAGCCGGTAGACGAGGCAATGCGCTCATGCAAAATATACGCTCGATAAAGCGCATGCATATCATCCAAAATGGCTTCATTGAGAAGCTGATCCCGCGTAACGCCTGCATTTTCCCAGTCAAGATTGTGAATATCGTCCATCGTACCGCCGTACGATACAAAAATAGCGAAATAATACACCCCTACAAGCAGCACCGCGCGCAGAGATAAATTCAAATACCACCGCGGCAGCTTCGGAAAAGAAAAGGTCCCCGCCGTCAGCAGCCGCTTGAGCAGCCGACACAGCGCCCAGGCTGTCGCGCAAGCCAACACAAAGCGCAACGGCAGATTGTACTGCTCAATAACCGTATAAATAATGGCCATCACATCATCATGCACCGTGTTGAACAGCAATTGATTAAAAGCCACGCGGAATTCCTGGTAGTACGGCAGCCGAGCATGAAACAAAAAGCTCAGAACCACCACATAGGCCGCTCCCAAATAGTAGCGCAAATGTTCCAGCCGCCGCCAGGGGAAAATAAGCCGTAAACCAGTACAGCATAAAAGGGGCGCCAAAATCAACAAGCCAGTGCTCTTCAAGCTAAGACGCAAGCCATAATATAAGGCAGTTCCAATGTCTTCCCATGTAGCCGCATCACTTATAAACGAATGCAAAATGACGATGAAGGCAATGCGAAACAGAGTAAACAGCGCTAGGACGAAAACAAACAATTTGCAGTCCTGCTGCAGTTCTCTAAAGAACTCATCCCAACTTGCAAGTTTAATCGCAAACCCAACCTTTCTCGCAACCGCCGCAAGGTATGCCGCCAATAAAACCGGCATCTTGAAGCAGTACAAGGGTATTTCTGATAACGCTTCGATCTATTATACCAATAAACCATTCCGCGCGCAGTCCTCTTTTGCAAAAAACATTCTTAAGGACAAAGATTAACAGGAGTACAGGGAGTAGAGGGAGGGCTCCGAGGTTTAGGATTGAAGGCTGCGCCGGCGGCCGTGATTGTATTTGAGACTTTTATTGGAGCAAGACGGTCCGCAGGACGCAAAAGCAGGGGAATGCGGATCACAGTTTCGCCTGTTTGAGCGCAGCGAGTTAAGAAACTGCCGTCTTCCCTGCTTTTGCGAGGCGCGCGCAAATCTTGTCTCAAATGCAAGCATGCCGCCCATTTATTAAGACTTGATACAGTAAAAAAAGCCATGGCAAAGAGCAATCCCTTTGCCACAGCTTTTCTACGTATGCGTGTCAATCAGACTGGGGACAATACAAATACTTCTCGACAACCCATCCTTCCATCCCTTCCAGACTCTTGTCTGCAGCCCGCACGACCAGCACCCGAACATAACCATTTACCTGGCAGGGGTTGCGATTATATAGGTACTGCACAACGTCTTTTTTCACTAAAACGCCAATCACGGCGCTCTCCAAGTTTGGCGCCGTGCGTAAATTCACCTGGTCTACTGAAACAATACCTGCTGCAGCCGCTTGCACCGTCCCTGGCTGCCCGCCCATGCCAGCCAAGCAAAGTATCATTAGGATCATCAGCGTCCAATATTTCATTTTTGACACCTCTTGCTGTTCTTTATGATTTATATATTCTTTTTTACACACCCAAAACCCTACTAACTCCGAAAATTACAGCTATTTATTTTCCTCCTGCCACACCTCATAGCGTAGTTGGTTTTTCCCTTGATGCTTCACTTGATACATCAACGCATCGGCATACTGTACCAGATCATCGATGGAGCGCGGCGACTGCTGACAAGTAACAGCGCCCACGCTGAAGGTCACCGGCCAACCGGCTGTGTCCATGCGCTGTTGCAGACGCTCGCGCAGGCGTTCCAGCACGCCTTGGGCCACTCTATCCGTTTCCGGCAAAAGCAGCGCGAATTCGTCTCCCCCCAGCCTCGCAACGATGTCACTTTGGCGCACCAGTTCGGTAAGCGCCGCAGCAATTTCACACAGCAACTGGTCCCCCGCCTCATGGCCTCTCGTATCATTGACTCGCTTAAAATGATCCACGTCAATATAACACACCGTTAGAGGGTGACCATAGCGGCGACTGCGCTGCAATTCTTTTTCCGCCATAGTGAAAAACGCTCGTCGATTATATAAGCCTGTCAAAGCATCACAAAACGCAGACCGCTCTATCATTTCATAGGCAAGACGCAACCGGCCTGTTACTTCAGCCACAGCCAGAAAAAAGACGGCATGGTTCACGGAAGCCCAATATACGCCCCATGGCAGCTTATAAACATAGTCATCCAGCCAATCAGCCAACCCCCACGAGGCTACCGCCAAAAAGGCTGCGCTGCGTCCCCAGACAATCCCCAGTCTCCAAGAGGCCAGCCCTACAGGCAGTAAATAAAAGATAGACAAATCAATCTCATGAATGGTCAAGTGATCCAAATAGGCAATGCCCGCAAGCAACATACACAAGCCCGCAAAATAGGCTGCGCGCGTTCTGTCAAAATCAGCCGCCACTATTTCCGCCTCCTTGCCGTACGAGTTTTCCAGCGATATATCTCAACTTCTACTTTACCAAATAAAAACAATTTTTCCCATAAAAAAGGTAAACCCGCTGCGACTTAGGATTCAATCTGTACTTATAGGAAGGCGCAGATGTATAATAGACACGATGTATTTTCTTTGATCCATCGCAATGAGAGGATGAACACCATTTTGGATAAAATTACGCTCCTCATCCCCTGCTATAATGAGCAAGAAGTTTTGGAACAGCTCTGGCTGCGCTTGAACACAATTCTCGGTGAAATTTCCGCCGTCTCCTTTGAAATTCTTTTCATCAACGACGGCAGCACCGACAATACGCTGCATGTTATCAAGAAGCTCGCGGCTCAACATCCGCAGATTTCTTATTTGGATTTGTCCCGTAACTTCGGCAAAGAGCTGGCTATGATTGCTGGTCTTGATTACGCCGACAGCGACGCCGTGATCATTATGGATGCCGATTTACAGCATCCTCCGGAGCTCATTCCGGAAATGATTGCCTACTGGAAAGAAGGCTATGATGATGTCTGCGCCAAACGACGCCAGCGCACCGGCGAATCCTTTATCCGCCGCTGGGCGGCCAATACCTTTTACAGCCTGCTGCAAAAAATATCCACCATCAAAATTCAAGAGCATGTAGGCGACTTCCGTTTGCTGGACCGCCGCTGCGTGGAAGCTATCAAATTGATGCGCGAAACCCAGCGCTATACCAAAGGCATTTTCAGCTGGATCGGCTACCGAAAAAAAGAGATTCTTTTCGACTCCGCGCTGCGAGCCGCAGGTACAACCAAATGGAGCTGGCTGAAACTAATCAATCTGGCAATTGAAGGCATTACCTCCTTCACTACCTTCCCTTTGCGCCTTTCTTCCATTGCCGGCTTGGTCATTTCCCTCATCTCCTTTGCTTATATGGGCTGGATCATTTTCAACACCCTAATCTTTGGCGATCCTGTACAAGGTTTCCCCACACTGGTGTCGATCATCTTGTTCTTGGGCGGCATCCAGCTTATTTTTCTGGGAGTCATCGGCGAATATCTGGCGCGGGTTTTTAACGAAACCAAGCGACGCCCCTTATATCTTGTAAACGAGTACAACGGCAAAAAAAGCCTCTACCGCCGTGACCGACTGCATTTTGAAGACCAGGGAGAGAATTGACTTGAAGCTATGCAAGATAAGCCAAACCAGTTCCTATATTGTTTTTGGCCTGCTGACCACATTGGTCAATTTTATTGTTTACCTGTTTTTCACCAAGCTCATCCCCTTGGACTACAAAATCGCAGCCTCTCTGGCTTGGATTCTGGCAGTCCTTTTTGCCTTTGTCACCAATAAGTTCTACGTCTTTCAAAGCCGCAAAACCGATATCGCTCTTCTCTGCAGAGAGTTTTCCAGTTTTCTCTTTTTCCGAACCCTTTCGTATTTTGCTGATATTCTTTCGATGATTATCATGGTCGAAGCACTGCTCATCCCTGATGCCGCAGCGAAACTGGCGGCAAGCGGGCTTGTGGCGATTCTTAACTATTTTGCCAGCAAGCATGTGGTCTTTCGTCTAGGGAACCGATAATTAGGGAGCAGGATTGAACAAGAGAATCGGAGAACCGGAGGGAACGCCGGAGGACACGGAGTACGATGTTTTTAACAGGAGTAAAGGGAGTAGATGGAGGGTATGTAGAGGGTCGCGGCGGCAATGCTTGTAGTTGAGACTTTTATTGGAGCAAGACGGTCCGCAGGACGAAAAAGCGAGCTAAGGCGGAGTACAGTTTCGCCTGTTTGAGCACAGCGAGTTAAGAAACTGCCGACTTAGCTCGCTTTTTCGAGGCGCGTGCAAATCTTGTCACAAATGCAAGCATGCCGCCATTTTTATGTAAATTCATGTATTTCTTGATACATCTTGGTTTTCAACCATAAGAATTTTTACTATCTGACACAGAAAAAAGGAGTACTCATGCGAAAACTCATTGTCAACGCCGATGATTTCGGCCGTCATGTTCTCATAAACGATGCTGTCATTCAAGGTCATGTAGAAGGCTGCATCACCAGCGCCACCTTGATGCCCAGCGCCGCCGCTTTTGACGACGCCGTAACCAAGGCAACCGCTCATCCTTCGTTAGGAGTAGGGGTACATTTGACGCTCATCGGCGAGAAGCCCTTGCTGCCGCCGGAGCAAATCCCCAGCTTAGTCGATGAAAACGGCCAGCTTGCTGAAAAATACCCGCAGTTTATGGCTCGCTTTTTTAAAGGCGCCGTTTCTTTAAAAGAAGTACGCGCCGAACTGGCCGCTCAAATTCAAAAAGTTGTCGACAGCGGCCTGTGCATCACCCATATTGACAGCCACCAGCATCTTCATGTGCTGCCTGGAATTATCGACATCGCCTTAGAACTGGCCGCGGCCCACCAAATCAATGCGGTGCGCATTCCTTCCGTACCGCTCGGCTTTACCGGCGGCTACTCCTGTACGCCTGGACAGTTCGTCGGCCGTTCCGGCCTTATCTTCCTAGCCGCTTTAGCCCGCCGCAAGGCGCGGCAGCGCGGGTTTCGGACGCCGGACCATTTCTTCGGCATTGTCGCCGGAGGCGGCCTGCGGGAAGAAAGCTTCTTAGAAATTTTGCGCAAGCTGCCTGCAGGTTCCACGGAAATCATGATTCATCCCGGCACGGATAATCAGGCTTTAGCCGCCGCCTGCGGCTGGGCTCACCAGTTCGAAGAAGAGCTGCAAACCGCCCTGAGCAGCCAAACGAAATCGCTGCTCAAAGAGCGCTCGATCACCCTGGCTTCTTTCCGGGATATTCCGTGAGAAAGAACGGAATGTTTAAACATGAGTAGAAGGAGTAAAGGGAGGGCTACGATAATTTAAATAAACGAGGTTCGGATACATCCGAACCTCGTTTATTTAATGATTTATATATTTTACCGTAACCCTCAGTCGTACCCTCCGATTACTCCTTTTACTCCTGTTAAAAATTCGGTATTTCCCTCGTGCTCTCGGCTATTCTTTCAGCTTGATCGTTTTCAAGCCGTAATAATTGCAGAGCAGGTCACGCGAGACGGAATTGTTCAAGTCCTCAAAGTACACATGGCGCAGTACGCGATTTTTGATGGAAATCGGCGCCACTTCGAGCTCTGTCGCTCCCTGCGCCGCCATTTCCCGCACATAGGCCATCCGCGCCCCGTCTTCCCGATGGATGGTCACATATTGATTCAAGGTTGCCGCCATCATGGGCAGCAGAACCAAGACCGCAAAGAGCGCCATGTATTTCCTGCGAGCCGTCTCCAAAAAGTATTGACGCACTTCGGGCACGGTGAATACGCCAGCTGTGGCAATCAGTAAAAACGTGACTGACCCAAAGGTAGCCCGCGCCGGAAAGCGGGGCGACGCCACCATGACAAAATGGTTAAACAGAGCCAGCGCCAACCAGGCCGCTACATGCCAGCAAGCCGGATGCACTGCCATAATCTCCCCCCAGCCGCTGCGTGCGCCTCTCAAATCCTTCTTGCGCAACGACAGCTTGGTAAAGGCATACCGATAGAGTTGCGTGATCGTAAGCAGATAGATCAGCATCTCTTCCAGACCGGACAAGGTATTAAAAAGCTGCACCTGCAACCGCGGCGTCGCGACGCCCAGCGGCACGGCCACCTTAGCTATCAGCAGCGGTCCCAGCCAAGTAGAAAAGAAATGACCGTTGCTATAGGAAAGCAGCAAAAAAGCAATTGCCGCCATAGTCATGACAGAGGAAAAAATAAAAGTTCCGTCCAGCTTTCGGTTTTCCGTTGCCGCAGCAGCGCCTTTCTCGTGGCAAGCCCGCAAAACCCGCCAGGCCAGCAGCAAAAACAACACTACCGGCAGCACATAGAGCAGCGCCTCCGCCCCGGCAGCGATAAGATTGGTAAAATGATAAAGCAGCTTTGTTTTCGAATCGTCAAAACGCACATAGTTTCCCGGCGCAGCAACCAGCATAACCATCCCCAGTACCGCGCCAAAACAGCCGGTCAGCATCCACGTTTGCAGCTGTTTCTTCTTGTAAAAATAGAAGGTGGCGCAAACACTGACAAAAGCCGTGGTAGCTGAAGTATTTTCAATACCCCAGCCTGCAAGCACGCCCAAAATCAGCATACTTAAAGACGCCCAAAAACCGCCTTGCCACAGTCCTCTGCCCAAGGCTTGAAAATGGTAGGGGAGAAAAAACGCAAGAATCAACACAGCCGTAAATAAATAGGTGCACGAGCCGGCCATCCAAATCGTCACTTCCGCAAAATGCGGCAGCCCCAGCCACGTAAAGGTAATCAGCAGCAATAAAACATGCGGCTGAAAGCGCCAGGTAATCTGGCGTTGCGAATGCCAGTACATCAGCACAATCAAGGCTACATACATAAAAGAGTTGAATAGGTTGAACCAAAACTTGCCTGCCAGCAAAAAACTGCTCAGCACCACATAGGCCGTCATGCGACCGCCGTGAGTCAAATAATGGGCATACATGGATTGAAATACATCCGGCCAAACCGCCAGCTTGTCCATCGTTCCCCAAATCAAGGAATACCAATAATCATCGCGATGCAGCGGCATAAGAAAGTTCAGAGACAACATATACACAAAAAGCAAAGCCAGCATCCCCCACGACAAAAAATCACTGCGGCTATATGCTTTGTTTTCTTGCATTTCCATGGGTTTTTTAGTTCCTCCTTGTTCGTTACACATTGCGACTCAGGCGCTTCCTTAGTGTACCACAAAAATCAGCCCCTGCCATCTTTCTTACAATGCTCTTCACGTCATAACACTTACTACCTCTTCGATTACAACGGATGTTAATTTACACTAACATCTTCGCTTTTGCTCTTTTAATATTTTTTTGTAACTTTCTTCTTGACAAAGATTAGTCATTTTGCTAAGTTATAACCAAGATTTTAATATACAAAATGCATTGAAAGGGAAAAAGCCTAGCGCCGCGTCACTTCAGAGAGCTGTTGGTTGGTGTGAAACAGCGTACCGCGCTATAGCGAAACTCACCCTTGAGCATTCACCCGAACGCAATCAGCAAGTAGGCGTGAACGGGCATCTCGCCGTTATCACGAGAGAGGCATCGCCCAGATGGGCCGCGCCTGCAGAGTGGATATATTTCATATCAACAAGAGTGGTACCACGGAAGTGTATGCTTTCGTCTCTTGGCAGCAATGCCAGGGGACGATTTTTTTTGTTTCCGCCCCCTGGAAAACAAAAGCAGAGGAGAGATTATTATGAAAATTTCTTTTTCCACCTTGGGTTGTCCTGAATTCGGCTGGCGCGACATTTATTCTCTGGCCAAAGACTTTGGCTTTGACGGGATTGAGGTCCGCGGTCTGGGAGATAAGCGCTTCACCGGACCGACCCAACCTCTTTCTGAAGAACAATGGCCGCAGACCAAGAAAAAATTGGAAGAGCTGCGCCTTGAAATTTCTTGCCTTTCCTCCGGCTGCTGTCTGAAGTTTGCCGAAAAAGCCGAAGAAAACCACAAAGAGCTTGTACGTTACATTACGTTAGCCGGCAAACTGGGTACGCCTTATGTTCGTATTCTAGGCGATAATGAACCTCAACCAACGGGAGATGTTGACGACCAAGTTGTCCTCACCGCCCTGCGCCGTCTGATCCCCATTGCCGAAGCCAATCAGGTCACGCTTTTGGTCGAAACATCTGGTGTGTATGCCGATACCAAGCGTTTGGGCCAGTTGCTCAATCAAATCGCCAGTGACGCCATCGGCGCCTTGTGGGACATTCATCACCCCTACCGTTTTGCCGGAGAAACGCCGGAGCAAACCGTGCAAAATCTCGGCGCTTACATCAAATACGCTCATGTCAAAGATTCTGTCGTCATAGATGATGCCATTCAATATCGCATGCTGGGCGAAGGAGATCTGCCGATTGCACAAATTATGTCCGCCTTAAATTCCATCAAATACGCCGGTTACCTCTCCTTGGAGTGGGTCAAAGCCTGGGCGCCGGACTTGGCCAATGCCGGAGTTGTCTTCCCGCATTTCGCTCATTACATGAATCGCTTTATCGAAAAGAACACCTCTAAAGGCCGCTTATTTGACAACAATGCCAAAACAGGCAAGTTCATCTGGGAAAAGGACAGCCTTATTGACCTAACCTTCCCCCAAGTCCTGGATCATGTAGTAGCCGAATTCCCTGACCAGTACGCTTTTCGCTATACCACGCATGATTACACACGCACGTATACGGAATTTCGGGACGATGTAGACGCCTTTGCCCGTTCTTTAATTGCTTTGGGCGTAAAGCCAGGCGATCATGTCGCCATCTGGGCTACCAATGTGCCGCAATGGTTCATTACGTTCTGGGCTACCATCAAAATCGGCGCCGTTCTGGTTACGGTCAATACGGCCTATAAAATTCACGAAGCCGAATATTTGTTCCGTCAATCGGATACGCATACGCTGGTTATGATTGACGGCTACAAAGATTCTAACTACGTCGAAATCATGCAGGAGCTTTGTCCCGAGTTGGAGCGCACTAAACCAGGTGCGCCGCTGCACTCAGTCCGTCTGCCGTTCCTGCGCAACATCATCACCGTCGACTCCAAACAGCCGGGCTGCCTGACCTGGGCCGAGGCGGTTGAACTGTCTGAAACCGTACCAGTCGAGGAAGTCTATCGCCGCGAACGCTCTTTGAACAAGCACGACGTCTGCAACATGCAGTACACTTCCGGCACTACGGGTTTCCCCAAAGGCGTCATGCTGAGCCACTATAATGTCGTCAACAACGGTAAAAACATTGGGGACTGCATGGATCTCTCCACCGCTGACCGCATGATGATTCAGGTGCCTATGTTCCACTGCTTCGGCATGGTCTTGGCAATGACGGCCGCCATGACCCACGGCGCTACTATGTCGCCGCTCCCTTACTTTTCTCCCAAGCAGTCGCTGGAATGCATCAACCGCGAAAAAATCACCTGCTTCCATGGCGTTCCCACCATGTTCATCGCCATGCTGGAACATGCGGATTTCCCCAAGACCGATTTTTCTCACGTACGCACAGGCATCATGGCCGGCAGCCCCTGCCCCACCAAAGTCATGCAAGACGTGGTCAACAAGATGAACATGACGGAAATCACCATTGTCTTCGGCCAAACGGAGTCCGCTCCCGGCTGCACCCAAAGCCGTGTAGATGATTCCATTGAACTTCGCGTCTCTACCGTCGGCCGCTCCTTACCAGGCGTGGAATGCAAAATTGTGGATCCCGAAACCGGTAAAGATTTGCCGGACAATGTTTCCGGGGAATTTGTCGCCCGCGGCTACAACATCATGAAGGGCTACTACAAAATGCCAGAAGCAACTGCCGCCGCCATCGACAAAGACGGCTGGCTCCACACCGGCGATTTGGCCAAGCGTGATGAAAACGGCTACTTTAAAATTACCGGCCGCATCAAGGATATGGTCATCCGCGGCGGCGAAAACATCTATCCCAAGGAAATTGAAGACTTCATCTATACCCATGAAAAAGTCAAAGATGTACAAGTCATCGGCGTGCCGGACAAACAGTACGGCGAAGAAATCATGGCCTGCGTCATCTTAAAAGACGGCACAACGATGACTTCGGATGAACTCAAAGACTACATCCGCTCTCATATGGCCAAGCACAAAACACCTCGCTATATTGACTTTGTCCACGAGTTCCCCATGAACGCCGCCGGCAAGATCATGAAGTACAAAATGCGCGAGCAGGCCGTGGCCAAGCTGGGCCTTGCGGCAGACAGCAAAGTCGAAACAGCGTAACAAGAATACGAAACGCAGAGGAACAGAGAAAAGCCAGAGGAAAACCAGAGAATGAGAATTTGAACAAGAGTAAAGGGCGTAGATGGAGGACTCGACGAGGTTGAATTGAACAAGGAAACCGAGGTCACGATAGGGCACGCAGGAGGATTACGAGGAGTAAAATATCAAAAGAGGTAAGCTGCGCAGCTTACCTCTTTTGTTTTCTATTATGCAATTCGCTTACATCAAGAAGGCCATCCCTAAAACCATGGCCCCTACCATCGGCAAAAAATTACGTTTGGCAATTTCCATGGGATTAACGCCGGCAATACCGGCAATGATGATGGTTGCACCGGCGATAGGCGACATAGTACGCCCCAGGGTGCCTCCCAAGGTCGCCATGCTGCCCATTTGCACCGCAGACATGCCAAACTCCTCGGCATGCGGCGTAATCGCTTCGTTAAAGGCAAACGTTGCTGCATCCCCAGACCCGACAACCACGCCGAGAATAAACGGACCTACCGCTGCGCACACTTTAACAATGCCCGGATTGTTCAGCATGGCCGTAGTAAAGGTTTTCACAAGCCCCATCGCCGTCATCCCTGAAACAAACACACCGGCGGAAATGATAATCCCCAAAATAGAACCGTACGCTTTGCCCATACCATCGAAGAAAGCATTGCTAAAGTTAGTCGGATTTTTGCGTGTCACGACCAGTGCCAGCATCGCCCCTATGACCATGGCCTGAGGTACATCCATTTTCAACGCCGGCACAACACCGGCTGTTCCCAAAATCAAAATCACAATCGGCAAGATAGGCATAATGGCGTAAAGCCAGTTAACCTTAAAGGAAGCTTCCGCTTCCAAGCCTTCCGCTATGTACCCTTTATGTTCTTTGCGGTAATAGGCAATCAGTGTAATCAGCACTGCCGCCGTCAAAAGAGAGGCAATATTCGCTTTGAAGTGGAACGCAATCACATCCATGACCCCTACGCCGGCAATTTTCGCCACAAATGGGTTATGAGCCAATCCAGGATTGAGCATGCTTCCGTAGGTGCCGCATTTCACCGCAGCCCCGGCCATCGCCGGATGAATGCCGGCCGACATCATTAAAGGCACAAAAATGGCGCCCGCTGCAGCCGCTGTCCCGGCGGCGCTGGGCAAGGCCACATTGACGGCGTAGGTAGCCAGTACCACGCCGGGAATCAACAGCGGCCGAACTTTAGAAAGCCCTCCTGCCAATAAGTTAATCAAATGCTTATCGCATTCCGTGTAGCGCATAACCATCGCAAAGCCCATAACCGAGCAAACCGCTTGAATCAAGCCGCCATTGGTCATGTTTTTGGCAAACGCGTCCAACGAAGCCATGGGCGTTCCCGCCACACAGGCCATACTAATCCCGGAAGCTAAAAGCACCAATCTTGCGTCATACCGTTTCAGCAAAAGATATACCGTTACTGCCACAATAGCTACGCCAATTGCTGTCATCATCACTTGTGTCCTCCTTGCGTTTTATCTTTGATGCATTTTTTTCGATAGATAGTACAAACTTACATTTGCCGTAAAAAAAGAGGCTCAAAGCAGCGCTTATTCCGCTTTGAGCCTCTTTGCTCTTACTTTTACAATACCTTAAAACTATCCTTTTGAATATAGCATCTTTTGCAAACATACTATATCGTGTATCGGTTTCTTTGTCAAGACAGGACAACAAATAGAATGGGCAGCGCCGCCACCAAACATACCGCTGTCGTCAACACAAACGACGCCGTCGCTAAATCCACATTCAACTTATTGAGTTGCACCGCCACTACCGCATTAATCGCCGTCGGCATGGCGGCCAAAATCACGATGGTATTGATGAGCACCGTTTCCTCAAAAACGACCTGGGACAAGGCATAGGCTACTAGCGGCGTCAACACCAGCTTGATGGGCAGCAAATCCAAAATTTTTCGGTAGTACTGCCGCATAGCGTATAAATCAATGGAATAACCAATCGGCATCAGCGCTGTCCAGGCACCCAAATGCACCAGCGGATCAACTACCGCTTCCAGAAATACGGGCCTTGCCACTCCGGCTGCGTTCAAGGCAACACCAACAGCCATGCCGACAACCGGCAGCTGGTTGCGGTTGATAAAAAGCGAAAGAACCGACTGCCTGTCAAAGGGAAGGCCAATACTTTTTTGATAATAGTATCGCGCCAAGGGAAAACAGAACATGAACATAACGACATTCTGCAAAATGACCGCCATTTGCGTATACGCAAAGCCAGCCTCACCGTACATGATATAGGTACACAACCCGCCCAAGGTTCCCGTATTCGACAGCATGGCGCTTAAGAGATAGCTGCCTTTATCCAATTCGCTTTCAAACTTGCGTTCCACAAGCAAGTACGCTGCAATGCCTGGAATGATGCAAAGAAGCACGCCCATAAGTGGCAGCCCTATGAGCTCATAATTCAGGCGCAGGCTCCAAATAGTCAGCCCCGCCAGCACCGGGTACACCAGGCAGATATTAAGAATGATCATACGCTGAAAAAAGCTTGCGTTTAGACGTGTTTGACTCCGGCAGGCCTGGCCGATGGCCAGCGGCAACAGCAGGTCAATTACTAAATACAGCAATTTGGTTTGAATATCCATCGTCATGCCCCCTTAAAATAAATTGAGCAGAATAAAGCGAGGGTACGGGGAATGAGATTGAAAAAGAGAATCGTAGTCGCGTGAGGGTACTCAAGAGGGTTACGGAAGAACAGCTTTAATGTTACTCCTGTTATTCCGGTTAAAATTCCGTACTCCCTTTATAAATCGCCTTTCGTTTCGTAATAAAAATAGCCATGCCTACCCATAGGCAGACATAGCTATTATATCGGAACTCTTTTTAGGAAGTCACTGATTTAATGAACGCTCCGACAAAACGAGAGATTTTCTCATCAAACGCGAAAGAAAACATAGGCATAGCGGCGCTCTGCCGAGGCTTTCTGACAATGTGTGATGAGAAAATAACCGTTTTGGCGTGAGATGTGAATAAATCAGCGACTCCTAACCTAGGGCTTAATGGTTTCTTTATAGACTTGTTTGCCGTCTTTCATTTCCACGATGACCACGCCGCGCACAGCGTCATGGGTATCATTCAAAGACATCGGGCCGCTGACGCTGGCAAAGTCCTTGGTTTCCGCCAGAGCCTTCGTGATTTTCGTCGCGTCGGTGCTGTTGGCCCGCTTGATGGCGTCAACCAGCAGCCGCGCTGCGTCATAGCCCATAGCCGCCATGGAGTCCGGCACTTGCCCGTACTCTTTCTTGTACGCCTCCACAAAAGCGTTGGAAACCGGATTGCGATCTTCGATCGAGTAGAAGTTGGTAAAATACGTGTTATTCAAGGCTTGAGGGCCGCCTATTTCCGCCAGCTTCGGAGAATCCCAGGCGTCGCTGCCGAGAATGGGCATATTCATGCCTAGCTCGCGCGCTTGCTTGATAATTTTACCAACATCTTCATAGTAGCCGGGAATGTACAAAACATCCGGATTTTGAGATTTCAACTTGGTCAACACCGGCTTGAAGTCCTGATCTTTTTGCAAATACGCTTCTTCGCCGACAATCTGTCCGCCATTTTTAGTAAAGGAGTCTTTAAAAATCTGAGTCAAGCCCTTGCTATAGTCGCTGGAGCTATCCGTCAAAATTGATACCTTTTTTGCTTTGAGACTGTTCAACGCAAACTGCGCCCCTACAGCTCCCTGGAAAGAATCAATAAAACAAGCCCGGAACGTATAATTTTTCACCTTGCCTGTATTGCCATCCACGGTCACTTTCGGATTAACCGTAGCCGCCGCTACAAAAGGAATCTTGCTTCCTTCCGCTACAGAAGAACCGGCAATGCCGCAGGAGCTGACCGTAAAGCCAGTCACAGCCACCACTTTATCCTGCGTAATCACCTTGGTCATGGCGTTCGTCGACTCCGACGGCTCCCCCTTGTTGTCGGCGGTTACAATCTGAATCTGCTTACCTAAGACGCCGCCAGCAGCATTAATTTCTTTAAAAGCCAGCTTAGCGCCGTTCGCCGCCGAAGTTCCGTAGGTCGCTGTATTCCCTGTCAGTTCATAGACCATGCCGATCTTCAAATCGCCGCTGGCGCTGTTGCCGCAGCCGGCCGCCAGACCCAACGCCAAAACAAGCCCGCCAAGCAGCATGTTTCTCCAAAACAGCTTCTTTCTCATAGTTCTCCCCCCGTTATCTTTCTCTAATAACATATTCGTCCTTTTCCAATACACACGAATAACTATTGGTCTGTATAATTATAAGTGAAGCAACAAACAACCGGCAAGCTCTTTTTACCTACGAAACACTCAGCAAGAAAAATCTTTTCCCAGAAACCATCTGCCTGCTAACTAGCGTTTCTCAAGTCCTTTCGTCCAAGAATCAAGGACCGTGCCGTCTGCGGCAAAATTCTGCACCGTTAACTCCGTATCGCTCACATCCACGGTCAAATAATTCGGCTGCGCCACCGGGTTATGGAAAGCGGCGTCCCATTCTTTGGGCTGCGCTCTGGCAAAGGTCTTCGTGCCGCTGCGGCCTACAGTGATATAGACAACGCCGTCTCCCGACGCTTCACTCCATCGACCTCCTTGCATCGGATGAGAGCGAGCGTAGACATGATCATGTCCGGCAAAAGCGACGTCCACGCCGTAGCGATCTAAAATGGGCCCAAAGGCTGCTCGCAAATCCGCGTCCGAATCCAAAGACGGACGGTTGTGATATAAAGGCCGATGAATAAATACAAGCTTCCAGCGTTTATCCGTCGCCGCTAAGTCCCGTTCCAACCAAGCCTGCTGCCATGCCAGCATCTGCGGCAGCCAAGGCTCTTCTTCTTGGCGCTGACTGTCGAGAACCGAAAAGTGAGCGTCTCCGTAGTCAAAAGAATATACTCGTTTTTTCAGGCCTTCCGGCCCGTTTCCTGGCGAAGAGAAAAAAGCGTCAAAGTAATCCGGCAAGGCAATCTTTCCCTGAGGCGTATAGGTTTCGTGGTTTCCCATGACCGCCGCCACAGGAATGGCGTCTATGATCCCTTTCCCCGCCTGGAACCAACCGTCCCATTGACCATAGTCAAGGCCTACATCCACCAGATCTCCAATATTCACCATAAACGACGCCTGCGGATTCCTGGCATACGCTGCGTGCAGCACCTCCTGCCACAGCTCATACGTATAGCTTTGAGAATCCCCGAAAAGCAGAAAGCGAAAGGGCTTGGCCTGAGCTGGAGCCGTCGTAAAGGTATGGCTTTCGCTCCAGAATGCCCCGTCGCCAACCTGGTAACGATACGAAGTGGACGCTTTGAGTCCAGTCAGCTGCACAGCATGAACAACAATCATTCCCCGTTCCGTCTGCAGTTCTTTTTCCGTACCGGTAATACTTTGGACTGCGCCGCCCGTCGCCTCGGAGAATTCTACTTTGCTAGCCTTGCTCAACGGGCCTGTATGCCAGATAACAGTCTGCTCCGCCGCCGGATTGGCCGTTTGCGTCAGCATCACATGAGTTGGCGCAACTGCCAGCAGCGGCGCAAAATACGTTCCTATCCATAAAACTGCGGCAACTGACGCCGACAACAGCAAATTCCGCTTGGATAATCCTATTTTCATGGGTCCCGCCAGACCTCCGTTCTTTTTCATTATCTACATCATAAAGAAAAAGAAGGACGCTGACAATGCGCCTCCTTCCTAAAAAAACTGCTTGTTGTCTACGATTTTCCTTGCCTCAATAGTTCTTCTGCAAAGCAGCCCTTGCCCACAAAAGACACTGCGCCGCTTTGCAGCACATGACCGTCCTCACGCTGCTCCACGGCCAAAACGCCTCCTGGCATATGCACGTCTACAGCCTCGTCTACCACCCCTAAGCGATAGGCGGCAGCAGCGGCAGCACAACTGCTGCTGCCTGAGGCCAGCGTGTAACCGGCGCCTCGTTCCCAAATTTCAATCTGGATATTCCGCCGGTCCAAGACTTTTAAAAACTGCACATTAATCCGCTGCGGAAACCGTTCATGCCTTTCAATGACAGGCCCTAAACGGCAAGCTTCTTCTGCCGATACTTCGTCACGTAAAATGACGCAATGAGGATTGCCCACAGAAAGACAGGTTATCAGCAAGTTTTCTCCCTGCACCGGCCAAGGGATGCCGACCAGTTCTTGTTCGGACCCCTTCACCGGAACTTGACTGCTAAGAAAGCTCACCGCTCCCATGTCTACCCGGCTGAGGCTGCCGTCCTTGGCCAGCAGCTCTACCTCTACCTGACCGCCTAAGGTAGTTAGCGAAAAAATGCGCACCCCGTTGCCGCTTTTTTCGGCTTCACTGCCGTCAGGATTGAAAATGCGCAAACTCATCTGGCCATTTTCCAGAAATGGCCCCAGTAAAATACCATCCGACCCTACGCCAAAATGGCGATGGCAGAACAAGCGAATCGTCTCCGGCGAAAGCTCCCAGGCAAAAAAGTTTGGATCTAACACCAAGTAATCATTCCCCAACCCATGATATTTGAAAAAATGAAATTTCATCTGTTCATTCCTCCTGCCTATATTTTGCAAGTTCATTATAAACAACTCTGCTTGCGCAAACATTGCAGAAGCTGAAAAAAAGGTTGCAAAACCTGCGGTGGCGAATTACTTTGCTATGAGAAATAATAGAACGGACCTAACCAACCGCAGAGGGTATTTGACCAAAGAATTTGCTTTTTTTTATTTGCAGGACACAGGAAAATTGCGCATTGATTCTCACTACCACGATTTCAATAAGATCGTCATTTTTCTTTCCGGCAACGTCACGTATTATGTGGAAGGAACCGCGTATCCGCTGCAGCCTTGGGATCTGCTGCTTATTGAAAGGGACACCATTCACAAACCGCTTATCGATTCTACCGTCCCGTATAACCGTATCATTTTGTGGCTCACTCCCTCTTTTCTAGAAGCGAACAGCACCTCCAGCGCCGACCTGCGAGCCTGTTTTGCGCCAACGGCTAGCAGTCTGCATTTGCTTCGCCCTGAAGCGCCCCTGCAGCTTCGTTTGCAGGAGTTATGCGCGCAACTAAAAGAAGCAGGAATAAGCGCTGCCTTTGGTGCAGATATCCTGCAACGCACGTTACTCCTGCAACTTTTAGTATATATAAATCGTCTTTCTTTGAGACAAACAGGACCGAGCAATATCGAGCGCCGCAGCGACGATACGATTAATGCGATTTTGCATTATATGCAAGAAAACATCGTCGAAGACTTGTCCGTGGAAAAATTAGCTTCTCTTTGCTTTCTTACGCCCAGTTACTTCTCACGCAAATTCAAAGAGCATACCGGTTTTACGCCGCATCAATATGTTCTGCAACGACGTTTAATCGCCGCCGGACAATTGCTCCGCACAGGCCATTCCGTACTCCAAGCCTGCCTAGAAAGCGGCTTTCAAGATTATGCCAATTTTACGCGAGCCTTTAAAAAAGCGCACGGAGTATCTCCAAAAAAATATTACTCTCTGCCGTTAGAACGTTAAGCAAAACGTTTGTTGCTGTTTGGTGACAAGCAGCCATTCGCAGTCTTTTTCTGGATTCAGCAATAACGCCCCCAGGGTTTCCGGCTGTAAAAAACCGATTGTTTCCTGATTTTTTCGTTTCACAATACTGCCGATGTTTTGCAGCTCCAAGGGGATACGTTCGCCCCCTTGGCCTTGGAGCAAAATGGCCTGGGCCGATACTTGCAATAATTTTACCGGAATACGCCGTGGCTGTCGCAGGACGGCCTTTTTTTCTTTTGCAATTACATACACATAATGCGTCCAAGCCTTTTCAAATTCCCCAGCCTCGTACTGCCGCTGCACCGAATCGCTGTCTCCTGCCGGGTCGTTTACGATGACCCAGTCCTTACCGCCTTGCTGCACCAGGCCTCGCACTACTACCAAATGTCCATCTGTCGCCTCTACCGGCGCACCATGCAGCACAGGCAATTCATCGGGAACAGCTTCACTGTTCTTGTACATGACGCTAGCGATAACCGGGCCTTTTTGCTGCAGCGTTTCTCTGAGTTCTGCCAACGAATTCTCATGCGCCACATACGCTTTTAGCCCAAAGTCTGCGGCAGCGGCACAGTTGAAAGACCAATTGCCAAAGGGAAAGCGGTCTTGGCTATGATCTTTCGCGCGCCAAGCCATTTCCTCCGGCAATACGCCCACTCCATGATAGTTGAGCGCCATAGCCATCGACATCGGACTGCAAATCTGCCCCGCAATACTTGGATCACTTCGCCGTTGCGCATAAGCCGGGACCTCTAGCACCACGTCTTTTCGCGCTACGAATTCCTTCAACCTTGTTGGTCCAGCATTTACCGCAACCGCCAGCAGGGTAAGTTGGGGCGTACCTTGAGCCTGTACACTACTTAAATAGACGCGATACCGCAGCGCATCGGCCATTTTCCCTTTTGCCACTTTAAGAGTATCAATATCCATAACGGCTAACTCGTCTTTTATCGCCTTGTTCTCCGAACCGACGGCGCTCCAAGAGTTCCACTTTCCCCAGGAAAACCAAGCTGACCACTTGCCGTCAACACGAACCTGCGCCTGCACTTCTACGTTCGTTCTCGGTGGGGTAGCGGCATTCCACGACAGTACCGCCTCTGTAAAAGGCGCACTTCCGAGAATAGGCGAGTAGTATACGCCAAAGGTCGTCCTAGGCCCAGCTAAAACAAGTTCTCCCTGCGCCGTTCGTTGCGTTCCCTCAAAAGAACCAGTTGTAAAATCAGCCAAATACGCTCCGTTTATGCTCTGTGCCTGCATCAGTTCTGGCGGTTTCTCCTGCGCCCAGGCTGTTTCAACGCTCCAAAACATACTTAACGCCCACAATAAAGCAACGCCTACGCCTTGGGCGATGGTCCGCCAAGAAGCCCGCAATCCTTTTTTGCCGCTTATCGCCTCCATGGGTCCTCCTTACTCAACGGCCTCCGCCGCTTTGGCTTGCTCCCATTCCGCCTGCTTAAATCCCACCAATACTTTGCCGTCCTCAATAAGCAGGGGCCGTTTGACCAGCATGCCATCCGTCGCCAACAAGGCCAGCATGTCTGTTTCCGACATGGTTGGCAGTTTTTCCTTTAATTGCAGCGATTTATATAAAAGACCGCTGGTATTGAAAAAGCGCTTCAAAGGCAAACCGCTTTGCTTCCACCATGCTTCCAGTTCGACCGCCGTTGGATGCTGTTCCTTAATATGCCGCTGTTCATACTCTATTCCCTGGTCATCCAGCCATTTTTTCGCTTTCTGGCAAGTAGTGCACTTGGGATAGCAAATAAATTGACGGTTCATACTTCGACCCCCTTCAGAAATTAACCAAATAGCTTATTAAGCAGTTTTCTCGCCTTTCGCAACAAATCCTGCCACTGAAATTTTCTCAAAGCCACTTCTTAGATGGCAATTGTTCCCTCAGCCGTTTAGTAGTACAATAGACTATATATGCGCAGCAGATGGTTATTTGCTGTCCATGAAAATTTGAAATAACGAGGTATAAACATGAGCATTAAATCATTGACGCCGCTCGAGGGACGGTACGGAGCGATTACCCAGCCTTTTGGCGATTATTTTTCCGAATGGGCTTTGATTAAATATCGGGTGCATGTGGAAGTGGAATGGTTAATTGCCATGGCCGCTAACCCAGATTTTGCGGAAATTCGCCCCTTCACCGCAGAAGAAATTTCTTTCTTGCGCAACATCGTCGCCACCTTTGACGACGAAAAAGCTCTCCGCATCAAAGAAATCGAACGCACTACCAACCATGATGTAAAAGCAGTCGAATACTTCCTGCGCGAAACCATGGGCGCCATGTCCCTGGGAGATTTGCTCGAATTCATTCACTTCTCCTGCACCTCTGAGGATATCAACAATCTGTCCTACGCGCTGATGCTCAAGCACGGCGTCAACGACGTCTGGCTGCCGTCTGCTGAAACTTTGGTGAAAATGGTATCCGCCATGGCGGAAGAAGAAAAAGACATTCCCATGCTGGCCCATACCCATGGTCAGTCCGCTTCACCCACCACCATCGGCAAAGAACTGGCCGTCTTTGTATATCGCTGGAACCGCCAGTTAAAGCAAATCCGCGCTTTGGAGTACTTAGGCAAGTTCAACGGCGCCGTAGGCAACTTCAACGCCCACAGCATTGCTTACCCGGAAGTAGATTGGGAGCAAGTATCCCGCTCTTTCGTGGAATCCTTAGGCCTTACTTACAATCCGCTGACCACGCAGATCGAATCGCATGATTATGTAGCCGAAGCCTTCCATGCGCTGGCCCGGTTCAACAACATCCTGCTGGATTTCGACCGCGACATGTGGCTGTATATTTCGATGGGCTATTTCAAGCAGAAAGCCATCCCCGGCGAAGTGGGCTCCTCCACCATGCCGCATAAGATCAATCCCATTGATTTTGAAAACTCCGAAGCCAATCTGGGTCTGAGCAACGCGGTCCTGGATCATTTGGCCAACAAGCTTCCCATTTCCCGCTTGCAGCGCGATTTGAGCGATTCCTCGGCGCAGCGCAACATGGGCACCGGCCTGGCTCACTCCCACATCGCCATTACCTACACCCTAAAGGGCTTGAAGAAAACCGTCGTCAACCAGGAAGCGCTGGCTGCGGACCTGAATCATGCCTGGGAAGTGCTGGCGGAAGCCGTACAAACGGTCATGCGCAAATTCGGCCATGCCAATTCCTACGACAAGCTCAAAGCTATTACCCGCGGCAAAGGCATCAGCGAAACCGACATCAAATCCTTTATCGAAAGCGTCGATCTGCCGGCCGCTGACAAGCAGCGCCTGCTTTCCCTGACACCAGCGCAATACGTGGGCATCGCTTCTTCTCTGCTCAAGCACATTTAGGTACGAAATTTAAACAAGAGTAGAGTGAGTAGAGTGAGGGTTCGACGGAGGTTAGATTAAACAGGAGAACCGGAGAACCAGATTTAAAACTCCTTTCGTGTATTTCGCGGTTCGTTAGCAACGTCTCTCGAATTTATTATCCAACCACAAAAATGAAAGCTCCGCTTTTTGCGTCAAGCAAAAGCGGAGCTTTTCTACATTCGTATTGTATTCTATAGTCCTCCAGCGTACCCTCCGGTCACTCTGGTTCTCTTGTTCTTTTTATTTCTCTAAAGGCTTAGCTACAAGCCATTGCTGGTTTTGCTGCCCTTTAGGCAGCATATGAGCGTCAAACCACATATAGTAAAACTTCACAGCGGAATTAACAGCATAGCCGTCCTGCTGATGATCCGCCGTATCGTACGAGTCGGCCAAAATCAAGACATCATCCGCCACGGTCTCCGTACCCATGGTGTCATAGCCAATGATAACCCGCCAATGTCCGCCCCACTCAATGTTTTCCACCATAATAGGCGTATTAGCCTGCAGATTCTTCAGTATAAAATCGCGGAATTCATAGTAATTCGCAAAGGTTGCGCCATCCTTGCCGGAAGCCTGTAAACTGGAAGTTACGTCCCAATGGATCGCTTTGAAAAATTTCACCATGCCCTTTGTATCGGTGCCGACTTCTGGCTTGGTACCCATGATTGTCGCAATCTTTAATTCATCCCAAGCGTGATTTTCAAAATGCTCCAGCACCGTCAAGGCCGCTGCGGGACCGCAAGTAATTTCCGTCGTTTGCTGATACGTCTTATAGTGCGACAAAATCGTCAGATGGCTATTCGATTGTAAATTATAATAATCTTGCGTTGAAAAATACGGCGATACTCCCACATTGCCGCTGCCCTTAAAGGATGAAGCGCCCTCTTTGTCGATAACATAGCCCGGAGGATACGAAATCGTGCGTTCTTCCGCCGCAAAACTTACGGGATTCGCCAGGAAAGAGGTTCCCAAAAAACTCAGCACAGCTGCCGCAAAAGCCGCTTTCTTTCTCGATTTCAAAAGGTTTAATCGCATACATCTTCTCCTCAATTAATTTACAGTTTCTTTTATGTAAAAATTATACAATAAAAACTATTTTTATCAATTATACAAAATCTCTTTAACCAAGTTGTTCTGGCGCAGTATAATAAAAATAGTATTGATTCATTTTAGTGAGGAACCTACATATAGAAAAAGAGGGAGGAACCTACATGACTTACAAAGAACTTCTCGAAAGCGCCCGCACCTGTATCGGCGCTTATTGCAAAGCCTGTACGGTTTGCAACGGCGTAGTCTGCAAAAACACCATCCCCGGCCCCGGCGCCAAAGGCGTCGGCGATACGGCCATCCGCAACTATCAAAAATGGCAGGACCTTCGGGTCAACATGGACACCCTTTGCGAAAATAAACCGGTAAACACCACGCTGGAACTATTCGGGCAAACTTTTAAGTATCCTTTTTTTGCCGCTCCCGTCGGCGCGGTCAACATGCACTACAGCGACAAATATACCGATACCACCTACAACGACATTCTCGTTTCCGCCTGTAAGGAGAACGGCATTGCCGCCTTTACCGGCGACGGCGTTGATCCTAAGGTCATGGCAGGCGCTACTGCAGCTATCGCCAAGGCGGGCGGCTGCGGCGTACCTACTATCAAACCTTGGAATTTGGATACCATTCAAGAAAAATTAGCACTTGTAAAGAAAGCCAATGCTTTCGCTGTGGCCATGGACATTGACGCCGCCGGCCTGCCGTTCTTGAAAAATATGACGCCGCCCGCAGGCAGCAAGTCCATTGAAGAACTCCGCCGCATCGCAGAACTGGCTGGCATCCCCTTCATCGTCAAAGGCGTTATGACCATTAAAAGCGCCATGAAAGCCAAAGACGCCGGCGCTGCAGCCATTGTTGTTTCCAATCACGGAGGTCGGGTCTTAGATCAATGCCCCGCCACGGCGGAAGTCTTGCCGGAAATTGCAGCCGCCGTCGGCAGCGACCTGAAAATTCTCGTAGATGGAGGCATCCGCTCTGGTACGGATATCTTCAAAGCTTTGGCCTTGGGCGCTGACGGCGTACTCATCTGCCGTCCCTTTGTTACCGCCGTGTATGGCGGCGAAGCCGAAGGCGTCAAGCTCTATATTGAAAAACTGGGTGAAGAACTGAAAGACACCATGGCCATGTGCGGCGCTTTCGGCTTAAAAGAAATTACCAAAGATATGGTGCGAAAATAGAAGTGAAATAGCAAAGCTGTGCAGAATACTCTTTCTGCACAGCCTTTTTTAATGGTCGTTAACCGATTCTTTAGCATGCCAAGGAGGGATGACTATGAAACAAATTTTAGTAACTGGAAGCAGCGGCTTCATCGGTAAAGAACTGTTCCGCTTCTTGAAAGAAAGCCAGTTTAAGCTTCTTCCCTTATCCCACCAAGATATTGCTGCCTATCAAAACAACAACGAATTGTTTCCCGCCAAACAACTATCTGACATCGCCGGCATCATCAATCTAGCCGGAGTCAGCATTAGCCAGCGCTGGAACGAAAAAAACAAAACCCTCATTCTTGAAAGCCGTCTCAACACCACGCGTTTTCTGGTAGATTCCCTGCAGCGCGCCAAGGATTTACAGCTCCCCATTCCTTCTGTTTTCATAAACGCCTCCGGGATTGGCTACTTCGGCATATCGCCAGCAGGCATTCAAACCGAAGAAAGCCCTCCTGGAACTGATTTTTTAGCTTCCGTCTGCCAGCAATGGGAACAAACAGCTCTCCAATCTGAGCGCTTGGGAATACGAACGGTTCTTTGCCGCTTTGGCGTTGTTCTCGGCACCCGCGGCGGCGCTTTGCCCCGCATGGCGCTTCCCTTTCATTGGGGCGTAGGGGGAACTATCGGCAATGGCAACCAACACCTGTCCTGGATCCACCTTCAAGATTTGCTGCAGATTCTGCAGTTAGCCCTTACCTCTTCTTCCCTGCAAGGAGCTTATAACCTCACCAGTCCTCATCCCATCTCTATGCGCCAATTTGCCGCTTCATTAGGAAAGCAACTAAAAAAGCCCGCTTGGACCCGCCTTCCTGGTACAGCAGCCAAACTCCTTTTAGGCGAAATGGCGGAAGCCATCTTACTGGCAGATCAGCAGGTATTGCCGCAACGCTTGCTGGCAGAAGGATTTCAATTTCAGTTCCCTGATCTCGCCAGCGCCCTGGCTGACTTGTACCCCGATTCGAAAACACAGGAATGAGCAAGAGAAGAACAAAAACCGTACCACTCCTTTTGGCCCTCCGGTTCTCCGATTCTCTTGTTCAATCCAACCCGAGCCCTCACTCTACTCCCTTTACTCTTGTTCAAAAACCCTTTCCCCTCAGGTTTTTCTTAGTTCCCAATCCGCCTGGCAGTACTGCCGCAAGGCGCGGGCTGTCTGGGTGTATAACTTAGCTCCTGCAAAATTAGGCTCCCCGCCTAATACAACTTGCATCAAAAGCCCGTCGCTGCCGAACCAGCGCGGCAGAACGCCCCCAAAAAAGAAGCCTTGCTTGCGCAGTTCTTCCACCGCTGCTCCAAGATGCGGCAACGCCATATTGACGGCAACCTGCAGGCTGACTACGTTCCGGCGCGCCGCTTCCGCCAAGAGCGCTGCCACGTCTTCACTCCACGTGGCGCCAGTTTCCCATACAGCAAGCTTCCAGGTGCCGGCAAACTCGTAATACTTTTCTTCTTGCCGCAAGTTTCCTTGCTGCGGTAGCACTGCTGTTGAAACAAGGATGTCTCTCTTTTTTAAAGGCTGCAGCAAGGTACGCGCCATATCTTCATAGACGTTGGGAATATACGTAGGCAAAGAAGGCTTGGTATACTCGATAAAATTAAATACGCAGGAAATCCGTTCCGTATCGGCGCAGTGCTCTTTAAAACTAGAACCAGCCAGCTGATCTATTTCGAGCGCACAATCCGCCATCCCCGCTTTCGCGCTGCCTACTTGCGTCATATAATGGTGGCACACAGCTTCACTATATAGACCGTCGCTGCCTGCAATATTCATCAGCTCGGCGCTTTGGCAGCAATTGGCTAACAGCAACGATAGACGGCTTTGCCTATACACCGGATTCACCACCATATTGCCTACTTCCCAGAGCTGAAAATTAGGAGCATTTTTAAACATGGACACATAGCCCGCAGACTGTCCCTCCGCATCAAAAGCCAACACCGCAGTCAGCCTTTCCGCCGCAATTTCTGCGGCCACGGCCTCTGGCTGATATACATATTGAATCGGAAAATCATTTCCATAAACAGACTGAAAAACGGCGCCTACATGTTTGGCATTGGCGGCGTCAACAGAAACCAACTGAAAATCCTGCTCCACTGCCTCGCCCCCTCTCTGTATTGCTTTATTTAAGCATACATTCTTTTCACCGTTCTTAAAACCCTGCTCGCCTGCAAAGTTCTCCCAACACACTAGCACTCTTTAAACAAAAAAAAACGCCCCCTGCATCTCAGGGAGCCTGTTGCTATCAGCCTTCTCCAATGTAATTGTTGAACGCCAAGCAACAAAACGCGCAGCAGTTACTTGAGAAATCACAAGGCGATCTGCCTTGCTTTTCAAGCATCCGCGCAGAGGGGAGACACATCCGCGCCAAAAAGCCACAGATGCCCCAAGCCCGTCACGACTTGTTAAATTCATTGTATCATTGTCAACATCATCAATACAGTTTGATTATTTTATAGTATCCATCAAAAAAACTGTTGTATCTTTTACGCCCCAGGATCAGAAAACCGATATCCCACGCCCGACTCAGTAATGATGTACTGAGGCCGCAAGGGGTTCGCCTCTATTTTCCGCCGCAACTGCGCAATATATACCCGCACATAATGCGTGTCTTGAGAATAGGCATCGCCCCACACCTGCTTCAATAATTGTTTATGAGTCATCACTTTTCCCGTATTCTGTATCAGCACTTTCAACAGCGTATATTCCGTCGGCGTTAGATGCAGCTCTTCCCCCTGCAAAGTTATGGTATGCGAGGCTACATCCATGCAAAGGGCGCCGCACACCAGGGCAGGCCCGTTGTCCTCCCGTCCAGAACGCCGCAGTGATACACGCATTCTTGCCAATAACTCACCCATGCCAAAGGGCTTAGTCAAGTAATCATCGGCCCCGGCATCTAGTACTTCAATTTTCTCTTGTTCTTGATCGCGGGCTGACAAAATGACAATGGGCGCCTTTGTCCACTCGCGCAGACGATGTACAATTTCCTTGCCGTCTAAATCCGGCAAGCCTAAATCCAAAAGAATTAAGTCGGGTTGCTGCATGGCCGCTTGTACCAAGCCTTCTTTGCCGTCCGCCGCCTCCGCTACCGTATAGTCATAGGATTCCAAGGCAACCCGCAGCATTCTCCGCATCGGCAGCTCATCATCAATAACCAGAACTCGAAGTTGCCCTTCCGTCATAAAGAAACGGCCTCCTCTTCTTTTTTAACAGGTAAATAGACCCTGAAAATAGCCCCGCCTGCTTCGCGATTAACCGCTTCGATTCGTCCATGGTGCGCCTCCACAATACCTTTGCAAATGGACAGGCCCAACCCGGTCCCGCCAGGCTTCGACGCATGAGTTCGCGACGCACGATAAAACTTCTCGAAAACCAGCTCTAACTCCTCCTGCGCCATACCAGTTCCCCGATCCAGCACTTCTAATTTGACTTCATCGGCCTCCTTGGACACACAAATTTCAATCGGCGTATCAACTGGCGAGTACTTGCACGCATTATCCAGCAAATTTACTATAACCTGTTCCAAGAGAACGCAGTCTCCCCAAAGCATCGGCAGCCCCGGCTCCATTTTGACTAAAATTTCTCTGGAATGGACAGCCCCCTCCATACGGCGCAGCACCACCCCCAAAATATCTTCTACGTCGCACCAGTCCGCTTTCAATTGCATCATGCCACTTTCCAGACGCGCCGTATCCAGCAGATTAGAGACAACCCGTTCCATGCGCATCGCCCCTTCGCTGATAGCTTGCAACATTTCCTGGAGCTGCCCCTCATCGCAACGATCCCGACAGAGAAGCAGCGTCTGGATAGCTCCCAAAATAGAAGTTAAGGGCGTCCGCAGTTCATGAGACACCGAATTAAACAGCGCTGTTCGCAACCGGTCCGACTCGCTCCAAAGAGCGGCCTTGCGCGCTTCTTCCGCCAATGAAGCCCGTTCCAGCGTAAGCGCCGCTAAAGCCGCCCATGCGTCAATCAGCCGCCGCTCTTCCTGCGTAACCTTGCTTTCATTTAAGCGCACGCTAAAAACACCCATTACCCGCTCCTGGCTCCGCAGGGGCACATGCAAATAAGCGGCGCTAGGCAGAATTTCCGTCGCCCGCCCTGCCGCTTGCCCATGCTCAAAGCACCAGTTAGCAACAGCCATTTCCGCAGCTTCCGGTGGATTCAAATTCAGACTTGGCCGGCTGCGCTCGCCGCTGTGGCGCGCCCACAACTCCAAGCGCTCTTTCACCGGCAAAAACACCAAGGTCTCCCGCCCCAACGTCTCCGCCACCTGCAAAGAAAGTCGCTCCGCCACTACGTTTTTCTCCACGGTACCAGCCATCTCACTGCTGAATTCATATAAAAAACGCGTGCTTTTTTCCCGTTGCCGAGACAATTTCAGATCCAGGCGCATTCGCTCCGTCCGCCGGCCAATAACGACAGCCAACCCCCAAAAGGCAAGAAAGCTCCACAGATGTTTGATATCAGAAACAGCAAAGGTAAAAACAGGTTCCACAAAAAGATAGTCAAAGACCAGCACGCTGGCAACAGCGCTGCTATAAGCCTCCCAGCGCCCCCACCAGAAGGCGCTTAATAACGTAGGCAGTTGGTAGATGAGTACAATACTGGCAGCATCTATCTGTTCGCGAAGCAGCCAAAGCGCCGCCGTCACCAAGGCCACTAAGGAAATGGCCTTACCATGTTCTTGCCAGGCAAAAGGCGTCAAAGGATGTTTTATCGCAATAACAGGTACTTTGACCTTTTCGTCCTCCGCCTGAATAACATGCACGCTGAACCCTGCGCTTCCCCGCAAAATCTCGTCGACAATAGAGCCTTGCCAACGCTGCCACCAGGCTGTTTTGCGGGTTTTCCCAACAACAATAGCCGTTATGTTGTGATTTTTGGCCAACGATAATATTTCTTCAGCCGGTTCCGAGCTCACAACAGTTATAATTTTAGCTCCTAGTTCCTCGGCCAGCTTCAAGTTTCGACTGACCCGGGCGCTCTCTTCATCGCCAAGAGCCGCTCGCTGCGAAGAGCTTTCTACATATACCGCCAGCCATTCCGCCTGCAAACCGTCCGCCAGACGTTTCGCCGCTCGCACCAGCTCCGCTGAAAAAGGACTGGCGCTGACGCAAACCATGACCCGGTCCGCTGCAGGCCACGGACCGGGAATCCCATGAGCCCGCATATAGGCGCTCAAATCCTGATCCACCCGGCGAGCCGTATAGCGCAGCGCCAACTCGCGCAAAGCATTTAGATTCCCTGGACGAAAAAATTTGCGTACTGCCTGCTGCGCCTGCTCTGCTACATACACTTTTCCTTCATGCAAGCGTTTGAGCAGCTTCTCCGGAGGCAGGTCAATAAGCTCCACCACAGCGGCCTGTTCGACAATGGAGTCCGGCACAGTTTCGCGAACAACAACGCCCGTAATTTTGGCCACCACATCATTCAGGCTTTCAATATGCTGAATGTTGAGCGTCGTATAGACGTCTATGCCAGCAGCCAACAATTCTTCCACATCTTGAAAACGCCGTACGTAACTGCTGCCAGGAATGTTCGTGTGCGCCAGTTCATCCACTAAAACAATATCCGGATGCAGCGCCACAATCGCGTCCACATCCATTTCCAGCCATTCCCGTTCCCGATAGACTATTTTTTTCGGCTCTGTTTTAGGAATGCCGGCCGCCAATTTCTCCGTTTCCTTCCGGCCATGCGTCTCGATCCAGCCAACAATGACGTTTTGGCCTTCCAACAACCGTTCATGAGCCGTTTCCAACATGGCATAGGTTTTTCCGACCCCTGCCGACGCACCTAAGAACACCGTCAGTTCGCCTTTTTTTTCCCGAGCAATCTGTTCCAACCAGTCTTCCGGTTTTTTTCTTTCGAGCTCTTGCTTCATGTCTTCAGCCTCTATGGTTTTATTTTTAAACCCGGTCTAGCTTTTGGTTTAATTTTAGCACATTTACCCGGCGTTCACCGAGAAATCCGCCATGCCGCTCTTCCAAGGTTTCATACACCAGCGTTTCTACCTGCTGCAGCGACAGTCCCCTCGTCTGAGCGACGCGCTTCACCTGCAGCAGGGCCGCTTCCGTCGAAATATGCGGGTCTAAGCCGCTGGCGGAAGCGGTAACCAAATCCGCAGGAACGGGCTGCTGCGAGGTCAATTTTTCCATCTGCCGCACCTGCATCGCCCGCTGCCCGACTTCCTCACGTAGTTTGGACGCTAAGGGGCCTGCATTCGAGCCGCCTGAAAGCAAGCCGTCATAGTCCCCTGCCGATGGCCGTCCATGAAAATAACGTTCGCTTTGAAAGGATTGTCCGATTAGCAGCGAGCCGCGTACATGACCCCCTTCTACTATTAGACTTCCCCGGGCCTGTTCTGGAAAGATTGCCTGCGCCAAACCAGTTAAAACCAGGGGGTACGCACACCCGGTTAAAAAGGTCAGAATGAACAGCAGCCTTGCACTTGTTTTCAAGATACTAATCATTTTCCTCCCGCCTTCCTCCTGCCTAGGCTACACCCAGCAGACTCAAGATGCAGTCAATCACTTTGATCCCTAGGAAAGGAACCACCAAGCCGCCGCCGCCGTATAAAAGCAAGTTGCGTCGCAACACTGACGCAGCTCCCTCTGGACGGTAGGCAACTCCTCGCAAAGCCAAGGGAATCAGCGCTATGATAATCAAGGCATTAAAGATAACGGCGCTTAGTACCGCGCTTTGGGGCGTAGCCAGTCCCATAATATTCAACTCGCCCAACGTTGGATACGTCCCCATAAACAACGCCGGAATGATGGCAAAATACTTAGCCACGTCATTAGCAATACTGAAGGTGGTCAGCGATCCTCTTGTCATCAGCAGTTGTTTGCCGATTTCCACCACTTCAATGAGTTTGGTCGGATTGCTGTCCATGTCCACCATGTTGCCTGCTTCTTTCGCCGCTTGGGTGCCGCTGTTCATAGCCACGCCCACATCGGCTTGAGCCAGCGCCGGAGCGTCATTCGTTCCGTCCCCTGTCATGGCCACAAGCATGCCTTGCTGTTGATACGAGCGAATCAACGCCAGCTTGTCTTCCGGCGTAGCTTCCGCCAGAAAATCATCCACCCCGGCTTCCGCCGCAATGGCCGCCGCCGTAAGCTGATTATCGCCGGTAATCATGACAGTCTTGATGCCCATACGCCGTAATTCCTGAAAGCGTTCGCGAATGCCGCCCTTGACCACGTCTTTTAGATACACTACGCCCAGCACTTTTTTATCGTCCGCCACTACCAGCGGCGTGCCCCCCTTGTTGGCAATCGCTTCCGCCGTCTTCACAACTTCCGCCGGCCACTTTCCTCCACAGACCCGAATGTGGTCTACCATAGCTTGTACAGCGCCCTTTCGAATCTCCCGGCCCTGAACATTCACCCCGCTCATCCGCGTCTGCGCTGTAAAGGGGACAAATTCCGCGCTTAGACTCGTTAAGTCTCGTTCGCGCAAATTAAAGCGCTCTTTCGCCAGCACCACAATGCTCCGCCCTTCCGGCGTTTCATCCGCCAGCGACGCAAGCTGTGCTGCATCGGCCAATTCTTCTTCTTTGACGCCCGGCGCAGGCAAAAACTGTGTCGCCATCCGATTGCCCAAGGTAATCGTGCCGGTCTTGTCTAAAAGCAGCACATTGACATCCCCTGCCGCCTCAATAGCCCGCCCTGACATCGCCAGCACATTGCGCTGCAGCAGTCGATCCATACCGGCAATGCCGATGGCGGACAACAGCCCGCCAATGGTGGTCGGAATCAGGCAGACCAAAAGAGCGACCAGCGTCGTCAGCGAAAGACTGGTCTTGGCATAAAGAGCAAACGGCTGGAGCGTGACCACCACTGCCAAAAAGATAATCGTCAAACCAATCAGCAAAATGGTCAAAGCAATCTCGTTAGGCGTCTTACCTCGTTTGGCCCCTTCCACTAAAGAAATCATGCGGTCCAAAAAAGTTTCCCCCGGATTAACGCTGACTTTCACCTTCAGCCAATCCGACAAAATCCTGGTCCCCCCCGTCACCGAAGATCGATCACCGCCGGACTCGCGGATGACCGGTGCCGATTCTCCAGTAATGGCGCTTTCATCCACCGTTGCCATACCTTCTAAAATTTCGCCGTCACTAGGAATCGTATCGCCTGCTTCCACATAAATGACGTCCCCCTTGCGAAGCGAGGCAGCATCCACCGCCTTCCAGTCTCCATTCTCCCAACGTTTCGCTGGCGTCTGCCCACGCGTTCCTCTTAACGCATTAGCCTGCGCTTTGCCACGCCCTTCGGCGACCGCTTCGGCAAAATTAGCGAAAAACACCGTAAACCAGAGCCATATAATAATTTGCAGCTCATAAAACACTTCCGTATCACCGACGTATAATCGGTCCAGCAGTAACATCGTCGTCAACGCACAGCCTACCCAGACTAAAAACATAACCGGATTGCGAAGCTGCACCTTGGGATTCATTTTATAAAAAGCCTGCCATATGGCATCTATGAGTAGCTGCCGGCTAAAGCCTTGTGCTTTCTTCACGACTTATTCCTCCTTTTTGCGCCGCGCTCTTTTACCACAGCAGCATTTGCTCCACAACCGGCCCTAGCACCAAGGCCGGCAAAAAAGTCAAGGCCCCGACAATAAGGATAACCCCCATAAGCAACAGGGAAAATAACGGCTGATCCGTAGTAAACGTACCTGCCGAAACGGGCACCGCTTTTTTACGGGCCAAACTGCCTGCAACCGCCAGAATCGGTAAAATTACGCCAAAGCGACCCAGCAGCATAGCCGTCGCCAAAATCACATTGTAAAAAAGACTGTCCGCACTCAAACCGGCAAAGGCGCTGCCGTTATTCCCTGCAGCCGAAGCAAAGGCGTAAAGAATCTCGCTGAACCCATGGGGGCCTTCGTTTAAAACGCCTGCCACCCCGACTTGTGTCAGCACTGCCGTCATCGTGCCAAAAAGAACCGTCAGCGCCGGAATCAGCACCGCCAACACCACCATTTTCATTTCATAGGCTTCAATTTTCTTGCCCAAATACTCCGGCGTACGTCCCACCATAAGCCCCACAATAAATACCGTCAGCAGCACAAAGCATAGCATGCCGTAAAAACCCGCTCCCACGCCGCCAATGACAACTTCGCCAATCAGCATTTGCAGCAGCGCCGCCATCCCACCCAAGGGAGTCAGGCTGTCATGCATGGCATTGACGGCGCCGCAAGAAGCGGCAGTCGTAATTGTGGCAAACAACGAAGAACCTCCTAGGCCAAAGCGAACTTCTTTTCCTTCCATGGCCGTCGGCCCCGACAGCCCCCACGCCGCCAAGCTCGGATTTCCCGCCTGTTCGCTGGCGTACAGGACGCTAAAGAACAGCACAAACAAAGTTAGCATCGCACCCAAAATAGCGTAGCCCTGCCGAACATTGCCGCACCAAAAACCGTAGCAAAGCACTAAAGACGTCGGCAGCAAGAAGATAGCCACCATTTCTAAAAAGTTGGTAATGGCTGTAGGGTTTTCAAAAGGATGCGCTGAGTTGGCGTTGAAGAAGCCGCCGCCATTGGTTCCCAATAGCTTGATGGCTTCTTGCGAAGCTACCGGCCCCATTGGCAGAATTTGCTCCGCCCCTTCCAGCGTCACAGCCTGTACATAAGCAGCTAGGTTCTGGATAACCCCTTGCTGCACCAACACCAACGCCAAAACAAAAGAAAGGGGCAGCAAAACCCACAGCACGCTTCGCGTCACATCCACCCAGAAGTTGCCGATGCCTTTTTCCTCCTGCCGCTGCAGCCCCCGAATCAGAGCCACAGCCACAGCGAGGCCCGTCGCGGCGGAAAGAAAATTCTGCACTGTTAATGCCAGCATCTGCGTCAAATAGGATAGCGTACTTTCGCCGCTATAGGCTTGCCAATTGGTATTGGTCATAAAGCTGACCGCCGTATTAAAGGCCAACGGCCACGACTCTACGCCAGACAAGCCTTGAGGATTCAAGGGCAAAGAACCTTGCAGCAGCTGCAAAGCAAAAACAACCGCACAACCCAGCAGATTAAAACCAACTAAAGATCCTGCGTAACGCTGCCAGGTCATATCCTCCTGCGGCTGAATCCCGCTTGCTTGGTAGATGATTTTTTCAACAGGAAGCAGAACTCGATCCAACAACGTAGCCTCCTGCTGAAAAACGCGAACCAAGTAATGTCCTAAAGGCCACGCAAGCGTCAACAAAACTAGCAAAAACAAGCTTACTAAAATCAGATCGTACCACATCTTAAAAATCCTCCGGCTTCCATAAAGCATAAAACAAATAGACAAACAAAGCCGCGCTTACTGCAGCGCCCAGCCACCATTCCATATAAACGCCCCCTTGTCTTTTCTTACTTTGATTGTACTCCTGATGCCTTTCAAAATAGTGTCAAAAGAGCAGGGCTGCGTATAAAAAAAATATAAAAATTGGCAGGGGACGAACACCAGATAAGGACCGAACACAGAGTAACAGCGACGGCACGTGATGTGCCTAGTGCCGGTTGCGCCATGGATGGCATGGCAACCGGTCTCCATCAGAGAAAAGCCAGAGAAAATGCCGGAGAGATCACGGAAATTGAACAAGAGTCGCGGAAGTCACTGAGGGCTCGAATGAGGGTTACGAAAGAACATTTTTAACAAGAGCAGAAGGAGTAAAGGCAAGGTACGTTCGAGGCCTCCGTCGGTGGTAGCCATTGTATTTGAGACTTTTATTGGAGCAAGTCGGTCTGCAGGACGAAAAAAGAGGAGGCGACGGAGAAAAGTTTCGTATGTCTGAGCGCCAGCGAGTTCGCGGACTGCTGTCGACTCCTCTTTTTGTGAGTCGCGCGGAAATCTTGTCTCAAATACAGTTATGCCGCCGTTTACACAGAAGCTTCTATCCCTTATAAATTCGGCATAGATAAAAAAGCTAAGAAGCAGTTCACCAAAGTGAAGTACTTCTTAGCTTTAAATCTAGGCTTGATTAAGTTTTAAGGAATCACAGCTGCAGCTTATTCGTCTTTCAACTTCCGCAACAGATTCAAGACCTCAATGTAGAGCCACACCAACGTCACCAAAAGACCGAAGGCGCAGAACCATTCGTACTCTTTCGGCATGCCCTGACGCACGCTCTGCTGAATTTGCTCGTAATCAACAAACAGGTTCATCGTAGCAATGCCAATCACAACCAGGCTGAACAAGACGCCGACAATACCGCCTTGATGAATCATCGGAATGCGAATGCCGAAAAAGCTCAATGCGAACTCAATAAAATACGTAATGGCAATGCCCATAGTAGCCATCATGGTAGCGCGCATAAAGCCTTCATTGACCTTCACGTACCCTTTGGCGTAAATCAGCGCCGAACTCACGGCTATACCCAAGGTGATCATCACCGCCTGCAAAACAATACCGTGATACACCCGGGCAAACATGGCGGATATGGATGCTAAGAACATGCCTTCCAATATGGCATAGAGCGGCGAGAGAAAGCCAGCCCATTGCGGGCGAAAGCTGATCGCGAAGGCAGTGATCAGGCCCATGATCGCCGTCACCATGGCCGTAATGGAATTTGCATACCCCATAGACCAAGTAGCCGCCGCCGAAACGAGAGCAATACCAACCAGCGAAAGACTCTTTACCGCTACCCCTGCGTAGGTGGCCGTTTCGCCACTGTAACTGTGAAGCGCTTTTACTTTTGAAATGACAGGATTTGCCATTTTATTCATCTCCTTTATGTCAATGTGAGCTTTATTATACCACATCTGGCAACAATACAGGGAACGAAGCATAGAGAAAAAACGGGGATTGAACAAGAGTCACGGGAGAACCGGCGGGCATGACTGAGGGGTACGCAAGAACGAGTTTTAACAGGAGTAGTGGGAGACTCGACGGGGATATTCGATTTACACAGGGCAACAGAGAAAAGCCCAGAGGAAGCAGAGAGAAAACAGGAAAAACAAGGATTGAACAGGAGAACCGGTGACGGCGCTGGATGCGTCTGACGGCACGTGAAGTGCCTAATGCCGGCAATGCCACGGATAGCATAATTGCCGGTCTCCGCTGAAAATGCCATGAATGGCATGGCAACCGACGTCCACACGAGTGCCTGATTGAGGGTTACAGAATATATTTTTGAACAAGAGCAGAGTGAGTTGAGTGAGGAACCGAAAAGTTAAAGCGGATGATTTCCGCCAGCCGAGCCGCTCCAGCTACATCTGTATCCGGCAAAACCGCCATGAATTCTTCGCCCCCGCAGTGGACTTTCACCGTCAAATTACCAGTCCGCACCAAGCAAACTAACAAACTCCCCCGAAAACGAGCTGCTGCTCACTTTCGAGGAAGTTATTTATTGGCGCTTGGCCGTCTCAAGGCCTTCAAAAAACAGTTTCAAATTCTCCGGCAGCACATACGGCTCTTTCGATTGAGCCACGGCCGCCTCACCTCCAAACACCCGTTTAAGAATAGAAGCAATAATCATTGCCTTAGGAGGCTCGGCATACTCTCTTCCTTCGTAAACCCAAGAGCGACAATCCACACTATCGCCGCAAAGATCGCCGCAATCTTGACAAGTGCTTTCCGTAACCTCCAAAACGATGTCTTGGCCATTAACGCGAATCGTGGGAGAGCTCAAAAATTCATACTGTATAGCCAGTTCTTTGGTCGCCATGTGAATCCGATTTACCTTTACCACATAACCTGCCGAGGATAGCACCTTAGTCACTTCCTCAAGAGCTTCCGACAGATTTTGGTCCGCTCCTTGGCAACGCTGGCAGACGCTAAGATCCAAATACAGAAAGTCGATCACCACTTGCTTGCTTTCTTGCGCTGGCGGACAGCAATCACCGCCGCTGCAGCAAGAACGAGTCTGAAGCTTACTCATAGAAAATCCCTCCTGTCTAATTATTTTTTCTGGTCTTCTTACTGATGAATGCGCTGTTGTACTCCGCCTAAAAAAAGGCTGCGACTCTAGGCACACATTCTTCACCTAGTCCTAAAAAACGGCAAGGGACTGCCGCCCCTTGCCGTTTTACCCACTTCTTATTTTTGCAGCAATGCCGCTATTTTATCCGCTTCCAACACTTTTCCTGTCGAGAGCAGCTTTCCATCAACCGCAATTGCAGGCGTCCTCACTAACCCATATTCAGCAATTTCATTCATATCGGTTACTTTTATAATTTCCGCTTCCAACCCCATTGATGCAACCGCTTCCTTGGTATTGGCCTCAAGTTTCTTACAACTTGCACATCCAGTTCCTAAAATAGCAATTATTTTCATACGTATACCCTCCATTACATTTTTATTCTATTTGTTTCATGACTTACATCATGCCAAACACATACCCTACAAACGTTGAAAGAACAACAACAATGCAAACATAGGTCACCATCATTTTTGTACCCATGATCTGGCGCAACACGATCATAGATGGCAAACTAAGCGCCGGACCGGCCAAAAGAAGGGATAGCGCGGGCCCCTTACCCATGCCTGAACCAATTAACCCTTGCAGAATAGGCACTTCCGTCAGCGTGGCAAAATACATAAACGCGCCGGAAATCGCCGCGAAGAAATTCGCTCCCAGACTATTGCCGCCAACAAGATCTGCTATATAATGATCCGGAATAATCCCGGCGTCAAGTCCGGGACGCCCCAGTAGAAATCCGGCAAGCAACACGCCGCCCAAAAGAAGGGGAATAATTTGCTTAGTGAAGGTCCAGGTGCTTTCCAGCCATTCTTTCCGTTCTTCCGTGGAAAACCAGGCAAATGAAGTATACAAGGTAAGCGCCAAGAAACCGCCAGACAACCACCACTTAACTTGATACACGGACATCGCAAAGCCCATATCGCCCATGGGCTTTGCCCAGTTGGCAAAAATCAAAAAGCCAATCATTGCCCCAAAATATACGATTTCCTGCCACAGCTGCCGCGGCAACTCCCCCACTTCCGCATCGGCAAATACTTCCTGCCTTTTTTCTTCTGAACTGCGAAAAATCATCGCCATCAAAAGTCCCGCAATCAAGGAAAATGAGATAGCGCCAACCGCCCTGGCTACACCCAAATCAGGGCCTAATACTCGAGCTGTCATGGCAATCGCCAAAATGTTAATCCCCGGGCCGGAATACAAGAAAGCAACAGCAGGCCCAAGGCCAGCCCCGCGTTTAAAAATGCCCGCAAACAAAGGCAGTACCGTACAAGAGCAGACCGCCAAAATCGCCCCGGACACCGACGCGACTCCATAGGCCATCGGTTTCGGCGCGCCCGCCCCCAAATAACGCATAACCGCATCCTGGCGCACAAAGACGGACACGGCTCCGGCAATAAAGAGAGCTGGCACTAAACACAAAAGCACGTGTTCTCTAGCATAGTCTCCTAACATGGCAAACCCTTCTACTACGGCCCCTTGCACGCGGGGATGATCCATTGGCAGCCAATAGGCAAATAAAAACGCCCCTACTAATAATAGCAACTTCTGTTTTTCCGACATATCCTTCACCTCAAAGTAACTTTCTATTCGTTAGAACAACCATTCTCGCTATGCAGCTTTTCTTGCAAATATTTGCGCGAAGGCGTCAAACAATCGCCCCATTCCTCTTGATGTTTCAACAGCGCCGTCAAGTCTTTTTGAAACGACGCATCTTGCGAAACCTTTTCTTGCAGATACTCTACAAGCTTAGCTTCTTGCGCTAAAAAAGAGGGAGCCATTTGATAATTCATCCATTGCCCCTGCTTAAGGCTTTGTACTATCTTAGCTTGCTTCAGCTTAGCCAAATGCCGCGATACATTGGTTTGGCTCATTTGCAATACAAACTCCAGTTCACATACGCATAAAGGTCCCTGCAGCAACAAATTTAAAATTCGAATACGGCTTTCATCGCCAAGGGCTTTAAAAATTTCTAGCATAGAGCCCTCCTATTTATTTTATATTCACGTTTTCGATTATAATCATATTTTATCTGCATGTATGCTAATTGTCAACAGCATAAGAAAAACCGCAATTCCCAACTCTGAACTGACCCCCAAAAGTTAGACCTTAAAAA